>Ga0172371_10002129_pt1 | contig 31591 bp, 30 predicted proteins | sample Lak12m_FD_114543 | JGI IMG/M metagenome (GOLD analysis project Ga0172371, IMG submission 114543) | Freshwater microbial communities from Kabuno Bay, South-Kivu, Congo - kab_022012_12m | ecosystem: Environmental > Aquatic > Freshwater > Lake | place: Democratic Republic of the Congo: South-Kivu...
AAGCAATTCGGGGACATGACACATACAGAAAAATATTCAAATTCCACTCAATTTTTAAAAAACTAAAACCTGATATCGTCTTAGAAACTTGCCACATTGGTCCATTCAAAACTCCAAAACATACAAAAAGAGTTACAATAATTCACGATCTAACTCCGATTCTTTTCCCAAAACTTCACAGAATAAACAGTGTAATCATTCACAAACTAGCGATGAGAAGTGTTATTAAAAACGCCTCACTCCTGCTCACTCCTTCCGAGAACACAAAGCACGACATCCTTCGATTATATAAAACAAATGCAAAAATTGAAGTTATCCACGAAGGAATTCCATCCCCGAATCTCGAAGCTCCAGAGCCAAAAAACTTAAAACTTCCGCAAATCACTCAGCCATATCTTCTCTATCTAGGCACCATCGAACCTCGCAAAAACTTAAGCCTCTTTGTAGATGCATTCCTTGAGCTCAAAGAAACCCATCATTTACCTCACAAATTAGTTTTAGCAGGCGGATTAGGCTGGAAAATAAAACCCCTCTTAAATCGTCTGAAAACCCATCAAAAAGATATCATCCTCACGGGCTATATCACCGAAGAACAAAAAGCCTCACTCTACAAACATGCAGACATGTTCATATATCCATCGCTATATGAAGGATTCGGCCTTCCACCACTCGAAGCAATGAGCTACGGAATCCCTGTGATATGCTCTACAGGAGGAAGCCTAAAAGAGATTTTTGAAAATCATGCACTAATGTTCGAACCAAACGATAAAGAAACTTTGAAAAAACACATCCTTTCATTGTGTAATTCTGACTCTGCTTCGTGTCATGCTAGCTCTGCTTCCTGTAATTCTGACTCTGCTTCCTGTCATTCCCGACCAGATCGGGAATCTAACGCTGAAAAACAATTAGATTCCTGCCTTCGCAGGAATGACAACATAAGAAAAACTCTCATCGAAAAAGGCATCCTATATTCCAAAACCTTCACATGGGAACAAACTGCCAAAAAAATAATCGAAGCTTTCGAAAATCTTTAAAAACAAAATCCTAAAACTCCAGCTCAAGTTCGAAACAAACCACTCGCCACTTCTCTTCTATTTCCCCAATCGTAAAAATCTCCAAAAGTAAAATTTTTTGTCGATTTTACATTTTGCGAAAGACATCATGCCCCAGTCTCTCGCATTCCCAATGTTAAATACTTTCCATACGATTTTACATTTCACAGAAAACATCACCCCCCAGCCCAAACACTCCAATTTTTTAATAATTTTTTAATCTTTATCTGATATATAAAGGCCATAAGCCAATTTCATATAACAAATAATTGTAAATCCTTATTGTATATGCTATTGTATATACAATTATATATATAATAAGACATACAATGCACATCATCTCAACCAAACAAATGCAGCAAAAAATAGGAGAAATATCAGCAAATATTGATCAAAAAGCATACATAATTACAAACCATGGAAAAGGGAAAATGGTAATCCTTCCGTATTTCGATGGATGCGATGAATGGATCGAAGACTATATTGAAGATTACGAAATGATGAAAAACAAAGACAAACTTCAAAAAGAACTCAAGGAGTCACTGGATTCAGGCATAGGAAAAATAAGAATATAACACAACACAAGTGATAGTAATTGTTTCAACAAAAAAATTCGACAAATCATTCGAAAATTTAAATAAAATAGACCAAGAAAGGATCACTGAAAAACTCGAATATTTAAAATGTCATCCAAATATTTTTACAATTGTAAAAAAGACCGAAAATCTTGATCCTGGAACTCACAGATTAAGAATAGGAAACATGAGAATACTTTTAAGAATAGAAGAAAAAACAAACAAAGAACTCCTGATAATATTACTAAAAGTCGCACATCGCAGAGAAATTTACAAATAAAAAGGACCCTCTTTCGAGGGTCCTTTCAAAAATCCTTTTAATGACTGATTACTTCACAGCCATAATCTTGCTAATAATAGCTCCACCTTCAACTCTGAATATAGACTTATCTGGTTTCATCATCTTGTCATTACCTTCAGTATAACCACTCAATAAGCTCTTTGCAGAAGCCAATCTCATATATTTATATGACCAATGTTTTAGAGAAACATCTGCAAATGGTTGTCCTCCGGCAGCCATTAATCCATCCCATTCTGCCTTTACTTCAGGATGTAAATTAACATAAGCCTCAACCATCATCTTGAAGAACTCAGCTCTTGAAACTTGATCGGCAGGAGCAAATTTTGTAGCAGTCTTTCCATTTACAACTCCCTTAGATTTCAAATATGAAACAGAAGATGCATACCATTCTGAAGCTGGAACATCAGTAAATGGAGCCTCCGTAACAACTGTTTTGTCATTATATCCAAGGTATCTAGCAATTACAGTAGCTGCCTCAGCTCTGTTCATATTGCCATACATATTGAATACCAAGTTTCCTTGAGCATTTAGAGATCCCTTGAATAAACCAAGTTCCATCATTTGTAGAACAACTGGATATTCCCAATCTGTAGTTTTCAAAGTCTTAAGATCTGTGAAATCAGTAACAAGTTTTGCCTCAGCAACTTTCTTTACAGTTTTCTTATAATATCCAGAAGACCCTCCTCCTGATGGAGGAGTTTCATCAGCAGTTCCTTCTCCGGCTGCAAATGAAGAAAAGTGATTTGTAGCTACATAAACAACATCACTAGCATACTCATAACAATGTTGAGCACCTTCATCACTATATGCTCCAATTCCATCATAACTAGCGGGATCAGCAAGATCGCCAGCAGTATAATAACCAAGATCAGTACATGTGCTAAGAGTATATGGAGTTCCAGCCATATCAGTAACAATTACAGTAGGATTTGTTGTTGCAGTATCAAAATCAGGATAAGGAACTTTAACAACTGCCGCACCACTCAATTCAACAGGAGAATCAACTCCACCAAATACTACATTAACAACATTAGCTGAATCCATTCCATCCGGAGCAGTTTCATCATAAGTTACATCAATAGTTCCATCCCAATCTACATTACTCATCACAAGTCCTGCAGGTAAAATTAACTCAGCTCCTTCACCATCTCCAGTTAAAGAAAGAGACATGTCATCTGGAACAGTAACCTCTCCTCCAGAAATTACGGCACTAAGATTCATCGTAGGAGAAGATCCCGCTTGAAAAAAGAAATATCCAGGACGAGCTGCCATTTCTCCTCCATTCATACTACAAAAAGCACCATATCCATATCCATACCCATACCCATACTGAAATTCCTGAGCAGCAGCGCTATAACCATAACCATATCCATAAGCCATTATATCTTCTGTAGATACAGCATCACTTCTAGTTCTATAGAACATGTTATCAAGACTCAGTCCAGATAGAGCCTGCAAGTGAGTAGCTTCTCCACCAAAAGTACACAAATAGTTACCTGTAGATCCATCCTCGGCATAATCAACAACAGCATTCGCAACTCCTGCAAAAGGAGCCATTACAGACATCACAAGAGCCATGATAGTTGTGACTACTATGTGTCTGTTCATTAGTTTTTTTAACATAGTTTTACCTGTTAGAAATTATATTTTATATTTATTTAATTTATCTTGTGGACTAGTGGACTAAGAGATTCTACATCTCCATCCTCATCAATCAAAGTTTGGTTTCAAATAATTTATTGACGAATCTGCTTATTATTATACTACGAAAACAAACTAATTAAAAGCCCCCATTAGCACTTTTTCAAATAAGCCACTGTCAATTTCAGCCATTTCCCTATCCAGATTATTTAAAATCTGATCATATCCCTCAAGCATTATCAAGCAATCTAGAGCCATTTTTACCACATTACCTTTTTCAACCAATATAGAATTTTCTCCATCTACAAGCATCCCATTATAAGCATCTAAATCATATGCAATTACAGGTGTTCCCGAAGCCAAAGATTCCAAAATAACAATCCCCTGTCCTTCAGCATAAGAAGGCTGTATCAAAACTTTTGCATTTGAATAAAGATTTTTTAGCTCAGAATAACTACAATTTTCATTAATAATAATGTCAGCATCCATAATACCAAGTTTCTTCTGAGTTTCTTTGAATAATCTAAAAACCTTATTTTCAACCCTAGAAACAACAAAAACAGCTTTAAAATTAGGATATAACTCCTTCACTTTATGCAATACGTACAAAACATGTTCAGGATGTTTATACCCAACAAACCTTCCAACAAATAACAAATAATTCTCTTTGTTTCCAGTTCTATGATATTTCTGAGAATCAACAACGTTAGGCAAAAGTTGAATCTTATTAATAACTCCATCACCTAATTTTGTAATTATCTTTCTTTTACTAGACTCTGAAACTGTAAAAATAATATCTGCATATTTTTTATCAAATTTCATTTGAAATTTTTCCACAATCCATCCAGCTATCCCCCTAAAAATTCCATATTCCTTAAGCCAGAATTTCAACTTACCATATACATCATGAATAATCGCAATTTTCTTAACCTTAACCCACGGCAAAATCAAATGAGGAATAAACTGATTAACCACAACAAAATCAAATTCATTACTAATTCTGACTGCTCTTTTCAAATAACCAAATAGCCTAAATGACGTTCTTGAATACACAGGCATTCTCTTATACAAAACGCCTTCTATTTCTTCCTCGGGAACTTGATCCTTAAACTCTCTTATAGCAAAAACGGTGGGAGAAATTCCGAGCTTAATCAAAGACTTGGCAAGATTATGTATATACATCTCACCTCCACCACGACAAACCATCTCCCCCTCCTTATTAGTATAAACCGATGATTCAGAAATTAATAAAACTTTTTTCACTATTGTTTTTTGACAAAAAGAGAAACAAACACAGCAACAAAAGCAGATATAAACGCATTCACCATAGCAAACGATCTAGAAAGTTTCACCGTTACAACATCTCTAGTTTTCCAGATATCCATAAGTAATTTTCGATCCTCGGATTGTTGAGACTCCGTTCTATCCATACGACTATCTATCCTATCCATGCGCCCATCCAGCCTATCTATCCTATCAGACAACATCTTATAATTTTCTGACTGCTGATTCTCAATCTTATCAATTCGTAAATCCATGTATTCAAACCTCCTATACACTTCTGCCTTAAAGTCCCTTATCAATTCATACAACATCTCATTTGTCACAGAACCATTATTCATATTCGAATTTTATTAATTCTGTCGCGATTTTATCACTTATTTATTAAAAAATCATTAAATTTTCATAAAAAATTGAAAAGTGATAAAATTGGCCCATGAATTACAAAATCATAGTTCCAATCTACAATGAATCCCGTTTCATAAAAAAATTTCTGGAAACATTCCCGGAAAAACACATCAAACATCTTATTCTAGTTGATGACGGTTCTTCCGATGACACAGCCAAAATCGCAAAAACTGATTATCCAGAAGTAACCATAATTAGACATAAAATAAACCTAGGAAAAGGAAAATCCATGGAAACAGGCGCGTTAAAAGCAATAAAAGAAAATGCCGACATCCTTATATTCATGGACGGAGATCTTCAGCATAAATCAACAGACATAAACAGATTCTTGAGAGCATTCAGTAAATATCCAGACATAGATATCCTATTCGGAGCAAGAACAATAGGAAGAACTATGAGATTAATCCCATTCGTAGGCAACAAGTCACTTACAATAGGCATAAATCTATTATTCCATTATTTGTTAAACGATACACAATGTGGATTTCGAGCATTCCGTTCAAAAGTTTTTCCAAAACTAAGATGGAAAAGTAATGGATATTCAGTAGAGACAGAAATGATAATCAATGCAGCAAAAAACCGCTTACAGTACAAAGAAATTCCAATTGAAACAATATATCTTGATCATTATAAAGGAACTTCCGTATTTGACGGAATAATTATTCTGCTTAAAATGCTGACATGGAAACTATGGAAATAAACGGACTACAAATAGCATCAATAGCCTTCTCAATATTCATGATGTATTTCGCATACGTCGGATATCGTCGTAAACATTTCGAAAAATGGGGATTACTTTTATGGAACGTCGTATTCATTCTAGTAATTATATCCGCATTACTTCCAACGATATTTTCACCATTTGCTCAAGTATTAAAAATAGCCAGAGTATTTGATTTATTCACAGTAGCAGGAATATTCTTCCTATTAGTAATAACATTTCTAAACTTTCTTCAAATACATAAACTAAATGGCAAACTAAGCCATTTCATCCAAAAAGAAGCCCTTAAAGAAGATGAGAAAAAGCACGATCAAAAAGATGGAGGAGAAATTTCATAAATTCTTGCCTTATTAACCCAGAAGATTTCTTTTATTAAAGGACTTCTGTCTTTAAGTTCATCATCTTTTTCTCTCAACCCCTGAAATAAATAAATTTTTCCATATTTTCTAGAAAGATCCAACAACATTTGAACCTTTTCAAAAGCATTTCCTTTTTGATATTTCATAAATTGATCAAAATCCCAAACACTATTAAAAATTCCAGGCGCAATAACAATTTTTCCAGAAAAACCATATACCCAAGGAGCATAAAAAGTATTTGTGACAAAAACATATTTCACATCAGTCTTTGCTTTCATAACATCAAGTGCCCATACTTCTCCTTTATTCAAAGCAGGATTAGTAGTTATTACATAGAAAGCAGATCCCAAAAACGAAATTAACAAAAGAATAACAGCAAGAAAAACTTTAACTTTATGCCTCTTTAAAAGTTTATCCAGAACCTTCACAATCATAAAAGCTGCAAAAGGAATCATCATCAATTCCATCTCCATGACATATCTATTCTCAAAGAAAATTTTCTCAACAATAATTACTAAAACGAAAATAGTAGCGAAAGTTAATGGCCAAAGTTCCTTCCTCTTAAATGACAAAACAATCCCAGCCAGGCCTAAGAAAAACAGAATAAATTCATTATATAAAAACTCAGTAAATGGCATAAAAAGACCAGCCTGATGAGAATCATAAGCAGTCATTCCACTCAATCTCACATATATAGCATTCCACGCATTAACAATATGCTGTTGAGCAAAAATAAAAGTAAATAATAGAGCAAATAAAATCAGACCAATTCCAATTATATTAAATTTCAAATTCTTTTTAAAATCTATAAAACTCGCAACTCCGACTCCAAATGACAATAAAACCAATTGAGGAAGCTGAGTTAAGGCAAGCAAGCCAGTAAATAAATAAAACAACTTTGATTTCTTTGTATAATAATAGAATGCATAAAGCATGAAAATTCCACCAAGAACCGCCTTATATAGATAGAACTCAGACGCAAAAAGTTGCACATACGATATAGAAAAAATCATCACAGCGACTAATCCAGCATATTTTCCAAAATATTCTTTAGTCAAAAGATAAAGAGGAACCGCCAAAAACACACTCGCAATAATATGCACACCATAAAGCAAAATACCCATCGGCAAATGCAACAGATTAAACAACCATGCTAAAAATGAAGGTAAAAGATAAACCTGTGAACTAAAAATATCTGAGAAATTTTTTATATCTTCAAAAGTTTTCTTATAAATTCCAGTATCATATCCAAATCCAAAAGGCCCATATAGCAAATACGGGATTGCTCTGCTGCAAATCAAAAACAAAATCATTATTCCAAAAACTATATATAGCCACTTATCCGATAAAAATTCTTTTTTTATTTTTGCGACTAACTCCATAGGAATAATTTATTACAAAAGAGAGTTTAACATAAAGAAAGGTGCCGGAGAAAGAGTTTTAGTCAATCCACAAATTTCTTTACTAAAACTGCTCATTTGGACTACAATAATCTCCGTAAATATTTTTAACAATAAACCCTCATGAGCGCAGTAATTTACATTCTAATCGCAATAGCATTAGTGGCAGTATTCGTTGCTGGATTTTACAACAGCGTTATCCGTTTAAAAAATAAATGTGAAGAAGGCTGGGCAGATATCAGCACTCAATTAAAAAGAAGATATGATTTAATTCCAAACTTAGTTGAAACAGTTAAAGGCTATGCTTCACACGAATCTGGAACTCTAGAAAAAGTAACTCAAGCCCGCACAGCCGCAATGAACGCAAAAACAGTTCAAGAAAAAGAACAAGCTGAAAATGCATTGAGCAGCACATTAAAATCAATTTTCGCGTTATCAGAGAGCTATCCAGACTTGAAAGCAAATCAGAACTTCTTGGATCTTCAGAAAACTTTGACTGAAGTTGAAGATAAACTTCAATTATCTAGACGTTACTACAACGCAACAGTTCGTGACTTCAATACAAAGATCGAAGTTTTCCCAAACAATTTGATCGCAAATGCATTCAAATTCGACAAAAAGGAATTCTTCCAAGTTGAAGATGAAGCTAAGCAAAACGTAAAAGTAGATTTTTCTGGAGCAAAAAAGTAATCAAGAAACTTTAATAATATCCTATGAAAATATTTAAAAACGTCTTGCTCTTTTGGGCAATTTTTTCCTTTATTCAAACAGCAACAGCGCAAGGTCAAAGCTGGGACATTCCAAAATTCAATTCCGACATTACGATTAATCAAAGCGGAAAAGTTGACGTCACAGAAACAATAGTCGCAGATTTTACAAACGAACCAAGTCACGGAATTTACAGAATAATTCCTTATGAATACGTTGATGAAAATAACAAGGTTTCATACACAGTTGACCTAAACTTCATAAGTGCACAAAACGAAAAAGGTTCTTCATATGGAATACAAAAAACAAATGAAAATGGCTATTTGAACGTACGCCTAGGCGACGCAGACGTAATGTTAAACGCGTTAACAACGTACGTTTTGAAATATGATGCGATGGGAGTAATAGGATTTTTTGATGAAGCAAAAGCAAAACAAGAAAACACATTTCCTCACGATGAATTTTTCTGGAACGTAAATGGAACGGAGTGGGAAGTTCCTATGATGGAAGTTACAGCAACTGTTCATTTACCAAAATCTTTCAACGAATCTGATCTAAAATTTGGATGTATTACAGGAATATACGGAGCAACAGAAAATGATTGTGAATATAAATTAATAGATGGACAAACAGTAGAATTTAAAGCAACAAGACCTTTAGCAGCTACAGAAAATTTAAGCATATTAATAGGAATGCCAGTAGGAACTATAGCGCCACCACCTCCTCCATCAATGATGCAGTCAACAGCATTATTAATATTTGGACTCATAGCTATATTTGGCGGATTAATTTTTCCAATTATCACATTAATAGTAATGATAATTCTTTGGTATAAATACGGCAGAGACGATCAGTCAGTTCCAGACACAATAATGCCAATATACGAAGTCCCAGATAAATTAACGCCAACAGAAGCTGGAGTAATAATAGACGAAAACCTAGATCCACAAGACATCACTGCAACTATCGTAGATTTCGCAGTAAGAGGTTATATAAAAATAAATGAACTTGAAGAAGACGGCATCCTGTGGGGAAAAAATTACGATTACGAACTTGAATTAATAAAACCATACGAAAACGTAAAAGAATTTGAAAAGAAAATTCTCCATGGAATTTTCAGTGAAAATAAAGTAGGAGAAAAGAAAAAAATCTCAAAATTAAAAAATACATTCTATACAAATCTTGACGGCATTCAAAAAGAAACAATGAATGAAGTTGTAACAGGCGGTTATTTCCCAAAAGATCCAAGCAGCGTAAGAATGAAATATGGAGCAATCGGAGGATTCGCATGTTTTGCAGGATTTTTTCTTGGAGGAGCTATACTCCCATCCTTATGGATAGGATTCGTCCTTTCTGGAATAATAATAATATTCATAGGTAGAAAAATGCCTCACAGAACAACAAAAGGAACTGAAACGCTATATAAACTTAAAGGCCTACACGAATACATCAACACTGCAGAAGTTGATAGAATGAAATTCCAAGAAAAAAATAACATTCTTTTCGAAAAACTACTTCCATATGCAATGGCCTTCGGATTAATAGAGAAATGGTCAAAAGCATTCGATGGACTAATCAAAAATCCACCAAATTGGTACAACTCCAGACGTCCATGGGATAATGGATTCACAATGCTATATTTCGCAGACCGCTTAAGCCATATCAGTAACGATCTATCTACAAACATGGCTTCTCGCCCAGGAAGCAAAGGAGGACACGGATCATGGGGTGGAGGCAGCGGATTTAGCGGTGGAGGATTTTCAGGCGGAGGATTCGGTGGTGGAGGTGGAGGCAGATGGTAAAATAATATTGAACAGTCCAAGTCTTTAGCTGTAAACTTGCACCTTATATAAAAAATATATGGGAACAGAAGACGACGAAGACATTCAACCCGAATCAAATGAAACTTTTTCATTAGGAGAAGATCTTGTTTTGCGGACAATAACGGCAAGTCTCTCATCAACAACAGATGACGGATTACAAAGATTATTCGCCCATATTATAAGCATTTTCCAAAATAGCCATTCAAAAGTATTAAGAATAATGGATGGAGATTATGAAACATCGGTTTCAATTTCTACAATTCGCGGACAAAACGCAGTATATATTCAAGAAGAAACAAAAAGAGCAGTAACTTCAATACTAAAACGAATTGCATACTGGGCAACAGACAAAGCTAGCCTTACACAAGAATCGCACAGAAAAACTTTAGCAATCCATGGAAAAAGCTTTGGAATAACAGAAACCGGAAAAGAATCAATAAAAGGAACCATGCCAAAAGATGCTAAATTGGTACAAGAAGTTTTAACCAAAATAAAAGCAACCTTAGATCACATACAAGGGCTAGATAAAGTAAAAAACCGTTCGCAAAAACCTAATCGCAGAAAATCTTAGCAGAAAACCTTAAAGGCTAAACTCTTCTCTTAGATTTTCTATTTCATCTCTAAGTTCAGCAGCCTTTTCAAATTCAAGATTAAGAGAAGCCAAATCCATCTTGGCTTCAAGAGACGAAATAAGTCTTTTAATTTCATCTTTTGGTATCTTTTTATTTTCACGTTTCTGAGCTCTATCTTTAGTTTTACTCCCTCCAAATTTAGTAATATCTCGAACAGCCTTTTTAATAGTTTCAGGAGTAATTCCATGCTCTTTATTGTAAGCTAATTGTTTCTTGCGACGACGACTTGTCTCTTCAATTGCAATATTCATGGCATTGGTAATCTTGTCTGCATACATAATTACAGAACCATTTACATTACGTGCACAACGACCTGTAGTTTGAATAAGAGCGCTAGCACTGCGCAAAAATCCCTCCTTGTCCGCATCCAAAATGGCAACCAAACTAACTTCAGGAAGATCAAGTCCCTCACGAAGCAAGTTGATTCCAACTAACACATCAAATTTTCCCAAACGCAAATCTCTCAAAATTTCAATTCTCTCAAGAGTATCAATATCTGAATGTAAATATCTTACTTTTATATCCGCATCAGACAAAAACTCAGTCAAATCTTCAGCACTTCTTTTTGTCAAAGTTGTAATTAAAGTACGTTCACCAACAGCAGTTCTTTTAGTAATTTCTTTAAGTAAATCTTCGATCTGTCCTTTCGAAGGACGCACAGAGATTTCCGGATCAACTAGGCCGGTAGGACGAACCACCTGTTCAACAACTGCATCTTTTTTCGTATGTTCATTTTCATATTTAGCAGGAGTCGCAGAAACAAAAATAACTTTCTTCATATATTCTTCAAATTCTTCAAACTTAAGAGGCCTATTGTCAAAAGAAGAAGGCATTCTAAATCCATATTCCACAAGAGTAGATTTTCTAGAATAATTACCATTAAACATTCCTCCAATCTGAGGAACAGACATATGAGACTCATCAATAATCAACAAATAATCTTCAGGCAAATAATCCATCAAAGTAGTAGGACGTTCGCCAGGCTGTTTGCCACTAAGATATCTAGTGTAGTTCTCAATTCCGCTACAGTAGCCAGTTTCTAACAATATCTCTATATCATATTCAGTACGAGTTTTTATTCTTTCAGCTTCAATATTTCTTCCGCTTTTTATTAATTCTTGATAACGAATAGCCAAGTCTTTTTTAATTTCAACTATAGCCCTTTCGATTTTTTCTTTAGTGGTAACATCATGCTTAGCTGGGAAAATAGTCAATTCATCCATTGTTTTAAGAACTTCTCCGGTAAACGATTCGACCTCAGAAATAGCATCAACTTCATCTCCAAAAAACTCCAATCTATAAACGGTATCTCTATCAGGAGGAAAAACTTCGATAGTATCTCCAAGCACATGGAACATTCCATTTTTAAATTCAATATTGCTACGAGTGTATTGAATATCTGTGAGATGACGAAGGAATTTATCACGTGGAATATTGTCTCCAACCTTTACAGTTTGCGCCAAATTTGTATAGTCCTCAACATTTCCAAGTCCATAAATACAAGACACTGAAGCCACAATCAAAACATCCTTTCTTGTGAGCAAATTCATAGTAGCCGCATGTCTAAACTTTTCAATTTCTTCATTAATAGCAGCATCTTTTTCAATATAAGTATCCGTCGTCGGCATATATGCTTCAGGCTGATAATAGTCGTAATAAGAAACAAAATAACTCACAGCATTATCAGGAAAAAATTCCTGAAATTCAGAACAAAGTTGTGCAGCCAAAGTCTTGTTATGCGCAAGAATAAGAGTAGGTTTTTGAATAGACTCAACAACTTTTGCCATCGTAAAAGTTTTTCCGGAACCAGTAACTCCTAAAAGAGTCTGGAATCTCTCACCCTTTTTTATGTTTGCTACAAGCTTTTCAATGGCTTTCGGCTGATCACCTTTTGGAGTCATTTCCGACTTTAGCACAAACTTATCATCGCTCATTTTTAAAAATTGTTAAACAAGCCAAAAGATGTTAGCATAAATCGCGACCTCAGCCAATAGTTAGTATTTTAACCTCATTTCTATGTCATACATTCCATTCCTTTTGAAAATAACAAAACAAGCAGGAGACTTAATATTAAAAAAATCAAAAACAGGCTACAAAATAGAAGAGAAAGCAAAAAATGATCTAGTAACAGAAGTAGATCGCCTATCAGAAAAACTAATTACTAAGGCCATAAAATCAGCCTATCCAACACACGCAATTTTGGCAGAAGAGTCATATTTTTTGAATAAAGAAAAAGCTTCAAAATCTTTGGAAAAAGCAGAATATATTTGGATAATCGACCCATTAGATGGAACGACAAATTTTGTAAAAAATCTTCCATTTTATGCAGTATCTATTGCCCTATTCAAAAGAACAGGAAGTAAAAAATCCAAAAATTTTGAATACCTGGAAGGCGAATTATTGGCTGGAGCAGTTTACATTCCTAGACTTAAAGAAATGTATTACGCAGAAAAAGGAAAAGGTGCATTTATGAATGGCAAAAAAATCCAAACATCAAAAACTTCAAAACTTGAAAAGTCAGTATTAGCTACTGGATTTCACTTAAAAGGTGCAATGAGAAACATTCCATATTTTGAAAAAATAGTAGGACATTGCCGAGCAGTAAGAAGATTTGGAGCATCAGCAATTGACATAGCTTACACAGCAGCAGGAAATTTCGATGGATACTGGGAATTCAATGTAAAAGCCTGGGATATAGCTGCAGGACTATTAATTGCAAGTGAAGCAGGCGCAAAAATATCAGACACAAATGGAAACCAAATAGACCTATTTGGAGAAGACGTATTTGTAAGTAACAAAAAAATACACAACGAACTCGTAAACATATTCAGAACAGTTTAATTTCATTACATATGCCCGATGTAAACGATGAACAACTTATTAAGCGATATTTGAAAAAGGACGAAAAAGCTTTAGAGATCCTAATTAAAAGATATCTGAAACAAATTTATGGGTTTATTCATCACTATATAAACAACGATTCGGAAGCAGAAGATATAGCGCAAGAAGTATTCTTTAGAGCATGGAAAAACATCAAAAAATTCGACACAAAAAAATCTTTCAAAACATGGATCTTCACAATAGCAAAAAATGCATCGATAGATTTCTTAAAGAAAAAAAAGGAAGTTTCATTCTCCATGCTCAATGATAAAAAAAATGAAAATTCACTTATAGAAAACATCCAAGATAAAAATCCAACTCCTATAGAAACAGTAAAAACATCTAACACATCGGAAATAATCAATTTTGCCATAAAAAACCTTTCGCAAAAATACAAGGAAGTAATTATTCTTTACTACATCGAACATTTAAATTTCAGACAAATATCCGAAATTTTAAATGAATCGATCGATACAGTAAAAAGTCGCCACAGAAGATCTATAATTGCACTTAAAGAATTGATTCCGAAATCACTTCTTTAAACAAATTGCACCAAAATACACACACGACTCGTATATAATATCGAATAACAATAAATCCTATGGATAAACACTTAAAAAATTTGATGTCTAACTTAAAATATCCGGAACTACCAGAAAAACTTTTTTCAAAAATAATGACAAGAATTCATAAAGAACAAAAGTTATCAACAATAAGAACCAGATTAATAATATTTTCAGTAACATTTATAAGCTCGATTATTGCACTCCTTCCAACAACTCAAGCATTAATAACCTCTTTCAAGGAATCAGGATTTATGGAGTTTTTATCATTAATAATCTCAGACATAGAGATAGTATTCAATAATTGGCAAGACTACAGCATTACCCTACTGGAATCATTACCAGTGACAAACATTGCAATATTACTAACCATATTATTTATCTCATTGAAATCAATGCAGTACATAGCCATAAACGCTAAAAAAGTTTTACATATATCATTAATAACTAAACACAATTAACATGAATTTAAAACAATTTTTCCAGTCACGAGTTTTCAAAATAACATTGAAAGTAATCATAGGGCTAATAATAGCTTTAGTAATTTTCAGAGCGGGAATGATAGCTGGATTCTATAAAGCAAATTTTTCATACCAATGGGGAGAAAATTATCATCGTAATTTTGGAGGACCAGAAAAAGGCTTCATGAGAAATATTGAAGGAAAAGACTTCACAGACTCCCATGGAACAGTTGGACAAATAATAAAATTAGATCAAAATACGATAGTGATAAAAGGTCCGGATAATGTAGAAAAATACGTCACAATTGACAGCACTACATCAATAATAAAATTAAAAGAACAAATAAAACTTACAGATCTAAAAATAGATGATTACGTTGTAATAATAGGAAAACCAAATGACAAAGGCCAAATAGAAGCAAAATTTATAAGAATTATGCCACATCCCCCATATATAAAAGCTCCATTGACTCAAAATCAACCACAGCCTCCAACAACTAAAACATCTGCACCGACACAAAAAACAAAATAACTATAAAAATAATTAACCATGCGACAAAAAATTCTAGACTTTATCAAAACTCACAAAAAAATAACAGGAACAGTCCTAATAGCATTTATAATATTGGGATATTACGGATATAAAACAATTTTTAGCACAGCAAATGAAATCCGTTATGTTCTTGCGGCAGTAGAAAAAGGACAAATAGTTTCAACAATATCAGGCAGTGGACAAGTATCGGCTTCTGGACAAACAGACATAAGCACAAAAACATCAGGAGAAATAATATCCGTGAAAGTAAAAGAAGGACAATATGTAAAAGCAGGAACATTGATTGCACAAATAAATGCACGAGACGCATTGGCATCCATGAGAGATGCTGCAAACAGCTATGAATCAGCAAAAATAGCCTTAGAAAAATTCAAAGAACCAATAGACGACTATTCAAAACTACAAGCAGAAAATTCATTAGCACAGGCAAAAGAAACAAAAGAAACAGCCGAAAACAATTTAACAAAAGCATACGACGATGGATTTAACACTGTTGCAAACGCATTTTTAGACCTTCCGTCGGTAATGACAGGATTATATGATATTTTATTCAAAAACACATTAGAGAGTAGCCAGCAAAACATAGACTATTACATGTATTCAACAAGGAATTATGATGACAAAGCAGAGCAATATCGAGATGAAACCTATACTAGTTATCAATCAGCCAGAATAGCATACGATAAAACATTCGCAGCATATCAATCTTCTAGTAGAACCTCGACTACTGACGCGATTGAGTCACTAATAACAGAAACTTACGACACAACTAAAGTTATGTCAGATGGGATAAAAACAACAACGAATTTCATACAATTTTATCAAGACACTTTAAGTAAATGGGGATTTAATTATTCAACAGTATCAACATCCAATCTTGCGACCCTAAATTCATATGCAGGAAAGGCAAACACTCACCTCTTAAATCTTCTATCAATTAAAAATTCAATACAGTCATATAAAGACGCCATCATCAATGCTGAAAGAACCATATCTGAAAAAACAGAATATTTATCTAAAATTACAAAAGGACCGGACGCCTTAGATCTTCGCTCCCAAGAATTGACACTTCAACAACGCGCAAACTCATTATCAACTGCCAGACAAAAACTATCTGACTATTCAATAAGAGCACCTTTTGATGGAACAATAGCAACTCTCAATATAAAAAAGGGTGATCAAGCTTCTGGAACAATAGCGACTTTAATTACAAAACAAATCATAGCTGAAATATCTTTAAATGAAGTAGATGCAGCAAAAATAAAAGTGGACCAAGAAGCAACTCTCACATTCGACGCAATAGAAAACTTAACTATAAAAGGAAAAGTTTTGAGCATAGATACAATCGGAACAGTCTCTCAAGGAGTTGTAACATATAATGTAAAAATTAGTTTTGACGTTCAAGATGAAAGTGTAAAACCGGGAATGAGCGTTTCTGCAACAATAACAACAGCTAGCAAAAATGACACACTCTTAGTCCCTATTTCAGCAGTAAAATCTTTCGGGAATCAAAAATATGTAGAGATGATCGACGGAGCTACGGCACCTGCAAAAAAATCGTTCACAAAAAAACAAATATCTCCGGACACACAAACAGCCACTTCTAAAGAAACATCATCAAACACTACTACAAAATCTACAAATATAACACCACCAGCGTCCACAGAAACAACAAAAACTACAGCCACTGCAGACACCACAAAATCCACAAATATAACGACTCCAACTCCTACAAACAGCCCCAAATCAGCCACCACATTAGATTCCACACCACGTCAATTTTCAAAATCAACAAGCCAAACAGAACAAGGAATAACCTCAAAAATTCCACCACGACAACAACCCGTTGAAGTCGGTCTATCAAATGACACCATGACTGAAATTTTAAGTGGACTCAAAGAAGGAGATTCAATCGTAGTCAAAACTATCAATCCATCTGCAACAACAACAGCAGCGACTTCTCAAAGAGGATTATTTGGTGGTGGAGGAATGCCACATTAATTCAGAAAATAAAATTCATATAATGTTCATCTAATGATCGAATGTAAAAACATTACAAAAATTTATAAAAGCGAAACAGTGGAGACCGTCGCATTAAACGATGTTTCCTTTACGATAAAAGAAGGAGAATTCGTAGCCATCATGGGACCTTCCGGATCAGGGAAATCCACACTAATGCACATTATTGGCGCTCTAGACACTCCAACAAGTGGCAAGTATTCAATAGATGGTCGCGATGTATCGAAGTTTTCCGATGATGAACTAGCGGATATTAGAAAAAATAAAATTGGATTTGTATTTCAATCTTTCAATTTATTACCAAGATCAACAGTCATAAGAAATGTTATTCTTCCATTGATTTATGCCGAAACGCCTCATGAAAAAAGAGAAGAGCAGGCAAAAAAAGCACTAGAACATGCTGGAATGGACGAATCCCATTTCTATCATCTTTCAAATCAACTCTCAGGAGGACAAATGCAACGTGTAGCAATCGCAAGAGCTCTCGTAAATAATCCAACTTTGATTCTTGCAGATGAACCAACTGGAAACCTAGATACAAAAACTGGTGAAATAGTTCTAGCAACTTTTCAAGAATTAAACGAAAAACATGGCCGTACAATAATTCTTATCACTCACGAAAGAGATGTGGCAGAACATGCCAGTAGAATTATTCATATTCGCGATGGGAAAATAGTAGAAGACGGAAAAACACACACAAAAAGAATAGCTAACCACCACAAATCATGAAAACCGTAGATTTATTCCAAGAAACATATTTAGCATTATTTGCAAATAAAGTCAGATCGGGATTAACAATGTTGGGCATAGTTATAGGAATTGGTTCAGTAATCGCAATGACCGCACTTGGTGCAGGAGTACAAGCTTCAATTGAATCAAGTATACAATCATTAGGATCAGATTTAATAATGGTAATGCCTGGATCTCAACGTGGGCCAGGAGCACAAGTAAGCCAAGGACGTGGATCAGCACAATCGCTAACAAGAGAAGATGCAGATGCAATTGCAGAAAAAATTCAATCAGCAAAATCCATATCGCCAGAATTATCAAGTCGTCAGCAAATTACCGCAAAAGGGACTAATTCAAATACGAGTGTAACTGGAGTAACTTCAAATTATCCAGCAGTAAGAAGTGTTGAAATAGAAGAAGGCGTATTTATAAGCGACCAACACGTCAGAAGTATGTCAAAAGTAGCAGTATTAGGTCCAACAGCCAGAGACGATCTATTTGGAACAAACGCAACAAACGTAATAGGTCAAAGTATTAGAATCAAAAAGATAGACTTTAAAGTAATAGGCATTACAAAAGCAAAAGGAGGATCTGGATTCACAAACCAAGACGATATGATATTTATTCCGCTTTCTACAGCTCAACAATTTTTAACCGGAAATGAATACGTATCTTACATAAACGTGCAAGCAATCAACCAAGATTCAATGAAAACTCTGCAAGAAGACATAACCACTTTGCTTTTAGAACGTCACGGAATAAAAGACCCAACTCTTGCAGATTTTAGCGTAATGAACCAAACAGACATAATCGCCACAGCAACAACAATTACGGGCACACTAACACTATTTCTTGGAGCAATAGCAGGAATTTCTTTGATAGTAGGAGGTATCGGAATTATGAACATGATGCTTACAACAGTTACAGAAAGAACAAGAGAAATTGGCCTACGTAAAGCAATAGGAGCAAAACGTATAGACATCAATCTTCAATTTTTAACAGAAGCCGTAATGTTAACTTTTATAGGAGGATTTTTTGGAATTTTACTTGGATGGCTTATCTCACTTTTAGTATCTAATTTCATGAATATTGGTACAAAAGTATCCATAACATCTATCCTTTTAGCATTCGGAGTATCAGCAACAATAGGCATTTTGTTTGGATATTATCCAGCACAAAAAGCCGCAAAAATGAATCCAATCGAAGCATTACGTTACGAATAAATTTCTCTGCACCCAACAGGATTCGAACCTGTGACCTCCAGCTCCGCAAGCTGATGCTCTATCCATCTGAGCTATGAGTGCACAATAAAGTTTTGCAGGCAAATAGTAATGAAAAGATTGTTTTACCGCAAGGAAAGATTTAAAATTACGTAAACAAAGCCTCTTACCCTCATTTCTATGCCACAAAATAAAAAACAGGAAGAAACTTCTCCGGTTAAAAAAGACCAAAATTCAAAAACAAATCCAGAAAAATCGCCATCAGGATTTTATCAATTCATGAAAGATTTCTTTGGCGGACTATTACATCTTTTGGATGTTCTTTTAAGATTCATCACAAGAATTCTTGCAATCATTTTAGATAGCGTAAAAATAACCATTCTATTCTTTTTTGGAACAGTTGCAGGAGTAACTGCCGTATGTTTAGCAATCTATCTTATTTCAGCAACTATAGGCCTAAGCTCAAGCAGTGAATGGGCTAATTTCCGAGAAAACACTCTCGCAATGGTACTTGGAAAAGCAAACACCGAAATTCAAGAAAAATTTGCGAAAGATATTCCACTTGATCAGAAAAAACTACCAGGAACTCAAACAGGGACTCAAATTCAAAAAAAGACTAAATAACAGGCATATTTCTACCTATCAAGCTTTCTCTATATGCAGGGAGTATTTCAGCATATAGCTGTTCAGTCTGCCTATAAAAAAGATCAACATTAAAGACAGATTCTGAATCAACTTCAATATGAACTGCATTATCATCCACGGGATCTAATCCTTCTGTTTCTTCCAACGCCTGATCATCGTTTCCATGTGGAACCATCATCCTTCTGCCAACAAGCAATGGTTCAGTATAAATAAAAGCTGTAGAAAGCCTACTGCCATTTGGCAATCTAACCAAATGATCCATACCGTTAACATTAATTTTTACAGGTTCTTCTTCTCTTTCCATAAAAAGAGTCATTATCAAAATAGATAAAAGTTCCGAAACCTTTAAGTCTTGTTCTTCAATATATGGCTTTAATACAACTAAAGACTGCCTTCTGGCAGAACTAGCCAATGCATCAACTGACGTTTGTCCTTCTTGATTAGAAAAATATTCATTATAAAATCTCCTAAGCTTTGCAACTTCAGGTAATAAATTTTTCCAGAAACCTAAAACCTCATCTCTTTTTAGCTTTCCTTCTACATCATCATAAAAAACACCTTCATGATAATCTCCTAACAATTCCGTAAATGCTTCTCTTTCTGAATCAAAAACAGCCCAAACTCCAACTCCATATCTATTGGAATAATTATTCTCTTGAAATTCTTTACCTTGTCCTTTTTCAAGCATAAGTTCGCCCAAATCAGTGTCCAATTCAGGCTTATTTTGTTCATTTTGGAAAAAACTTCTATCTTTATCGTCAATAGAGACACCATCAAGTTCAAATTCTATATTTGAAGAAAAAATCTTCATAAATGCTCTTCGCGCACAATCAGCCAACTTAGGATTATCATTAACAGGATGGAAAATAACAAAATTTAAAATACAAAGACCATATTTTCCCCTTTTTAATAAATCATGAACATGTTCATGGTCTTCAAATCTCTTTCCAATTTCTCTAAACGATAAAACATAATCAGTCCCCTCCTCCATCATTTTTCTTTCTCCCAAAGAACCTTTTACCTTTTCACCAATATCATAAACAGAAGTTCCCTCGTCATAGCCAACCCCATGAAATTCAGCATTTAATCTAGTCCTAAATTCATCAGCAAACTCACTAAGAAGATTTGCATCTTCTCTACTTTCATCATCAACTAAATGAGCCTTTCTTCTAAGCTTTCCGTGCTCTTTTCTATGCTTTAAATCCTTGAAATAGAGATAATCATAAAACCAGTCAGAAACATTCACCATATTAAACTTCTTTGCTAACGCCAAAAAAACATAAACAGTTTCATCTTCAATCATAGATTTTCTTTTTCCTTCAAGTCCACCTTCTTGACCGGTTTCCTTCTTTCCAGGATCCATGGAAAGAGAACGAATATTATCAAGCCTATCGGCTATTTTAGCCATTACGGCTCTCATAGCAGAAAACTGTTTCTGCGGATCATCACTCATTAAACAAATTTTATAGAAAATCTCAAGAAGAGTCCTATTCCTATCTTTAGTTTCCTTTGTAAGCAAATCAATAAGTTCAGAAATCGTTAACTCTCCATGCACGCTCAAATCTCCCAAATCCATTTCGAGTTCATCACAGAATCTTTTAAATTGATCGAAAAATATCTGTTTATTATCTTTAATTTTTTTGCCTCCACCTTTCATTTTTGACACAGTAGGTTCAGAAAATAACTCACCTTTAGGAATTTCTTCGTCAACTGCCAATAGCGCCAAAAATCCTTTACCGTACTCTTCTTTCGTATCATGTAAAATCGTAGTCAAAAATGTTTTTTCATCAAAAAACCGCATCTTTCTACCAAGAGCGTTAAATGCACTCCTCACTACATGATATACATAATCTTTCAATTTTCCTGTTCTAGCGCTAACTTCTCCCCTTCTTTTCTCGCCATAGTGCATAAAAAAAGCATAATATGCAGCTTTTTTAATATGACCTTCCCAATCATCAGAGAATTTTGAACATTCTTCATTCCCTCTCAAAATTTTTTTCAAAGAAGCTATTTCCTTATCTAAATACTGATTAAACTCATTAAGCCTTTCACGAAAATCCTGCTGTAAATCTTGATTAGAAAAAGCGGGAGAATCTTGTAAATTCAAACGATGCACCATCTCATCAAAATAACCACAAACAGAAAATAGCTCAAAAGACATTGCAACATCTTGCGAATCCAAAAGCCACCTCGTAACCATTCCTTGGTTAATATTATCAACTCCATCAGTATCGACCGGACTCAATTCAGTATCAGATTTTTCACCGTCACCTAACACCCCACCAATTGGATTATCGCTATGCTCTGCCAAAATTCCAGGCCTTTCAACGCCGTCGCCAACCTCGCCATTACCGTCTTTTTCCAAGTCTTCTATTGCCATGTTATTTAAATTCAAACAAGGCAATTGATTATATAAAATCTACACAAAAAGTTCAAATAAAACCGCTTACGATTTAAACATAAATGCTATAGATTGAATAACTCCTAGAGCAGGCAATGCTAGGATATAATTTTGAGTTCCACTTGGATCTAAAATATAGTACCACCCCAAGTCCCAATATAAATAAAACATTCCAAGTAATAACAGTGCTCTGAAAATTCCAATCAAAACAGCTTTTGCTTGAACTTTAGACGAATTCCAGAGAAATAAAGCAAAAATTACAAACACAAAAGATGTAATTCCCTCCGATAACACAAGTATTACCTGTGAAAAATTATATGGAAGACTTTCGATCAATACTTCGTTGACCATTTTCACAGTCAAATAATAATCTGCAACCTGAGTTACATAAAATAGCGCAAGAAAAATCGCCAAAATTCCAGCACAAATTGCAACAATAAGGGCTACATTGTTTGTTTTTTTAGCCATAAATTTTTATTAAATTATTTTAAGCTTTCGATAGCTTTTTTTCTATTTTTAGCCTTAAAAATATAACTACCGGCCACTAGAATATTTGCTCCGGCTTTCACTGCAATTTTTGAAGTTTTATCATTAATTCCTCCATCAACCTCAATGTCCAATTTAGGCTTAAGTTTGTGAATCTCTTTAATTTTAGGCATCATATCTTCCATAAATTCCTGTCCACCAAATCCAGGCTCAACGGTCATAATCAAAACCATGTCTAAGTCACCAAGAATATTTTTTATTTTAGAAACTGGCGTTTTAGGTTTTATAGAAACTCCAGCTTTCACACCAAGTTTATGAATTTTCTTAATTAAACCTTTAAGATCTTTGCACGCCTCGGCATGAACAGTAATTATATTTGCTCCAGCCTTAGCAAAATCTTCTACATATTTTTCAGGATTTTCAATCATTAAATGAACATCCAAGGGATTTCTGGACCTCATTTTTGCCACAACAGGAGCCCCAATAGTGATATTCGGCACAAAATGTCCATCCATTACATCCACATGAATAAGATCACTATGTTTATCAACACTAGCAATATCTTTATTCAAGTTTCCAAAATCTGCAGACAAAATCGATGGAGCAATTTGAATTTTCATAAGAACTTATTTACGTTTGTTCTCTAGTGCAGTCATTTTTTGAACTCTTCTCAAATGTCTTTCTCCGCCCTCTTTTGTACCTTCAAATTCAGTAGTTAAAAACTTCATAGCAATTTTTTTCTGTTCTTCAATTCCAGTAACTCTCGACCCCATAGTAATAACATTGGCATCGTTGTGTTTCCTAGCCATTTCAGCGGAAGATTCATCATTACAAAGCGCAGCGCGAACACCTTTTAGTTTGTTTGCCGCAATAGACATTCCTATTCCGGTTCCACAGAACAGAATTCCTCTAGCCCCATCTTCACTCTCTGAAACTTTTTCACCAACTTCATCTGCGATATCTGGATAATCGCAAGCATCTTCATTAAAACATCCAAGATCTATAACATGATAATTTTGCGTTTTTAAATATTCACGCAAAGATTCTTTTTCTTTATAACCGGCATGATCACTTCCGATATAAATGATTTTTTGTTCTGGATCTCCAAACATATAAATTTAGTTAATAACTGGTGTAATAGATTTTTCCGCATGTACGCGGCGAATTACCTCTGCCAACAAAGGAGCAATAGACAAAACTTTAAGCCCCTTAAATTGTTTATTTTTAGGAATAGGTATTGAATTTGTAACAACAACTTCTTTAAATCCAGCCTTAGATAATCTTTCAACCGCAGGGTCAGAAAACACCGCATGAGTAGCGGCAAGATATATATCCTTTCCAGCTCCACTTTTTCTTAAAGCCTCTATTCCGGCAGTTACACTTCCTGCGGTATCAACCATGTCGTCATACATCACACACGTCTTTCCTTTCACATCTCCAACTAAATGCATTACTTCAGATTTATTATGAGCAGGTCTTGTTTTGTGAATGATAGCCAAATTTGCACCAAGTAAATCAGCGAACTTCTTTGCATCTTTAGCTCCTCCGGCATCCGGAGAAACTACGACTAAATTAGGAATTTTTTTCTTTTTAAAATAATCTGCAAAGAATTTATTTGTATTTAAATTGTCCACAGGAAAGTTAAAAAATCCTTGTTCCTGATCACTGTGAAGCTTCAAAGCAACTAAATGATCAGCCCCAGCCTTTGAAAGTAAATCCGCAATCAATTTTGCAGAAATAGGCTCTCTAGGAGAAGCAACTCTATCCTGTCTTGCATACGCATAATTCGGCATAATAACGTGAATCTTTCCGGCAAAAGATCTCTTCAAGGAATCAATAATAATAAAAAGTTCCATCAAATCTTCATTAACTTTACTTGTAGAAGTTTGGACAATAAACACATCAGACCCTCTAACTGTATCTTTCGGTTTTGCATATATTTCTCCACAAGCAAACCTCGAAATCATAAGATCAGAAAGAGGAAGTTTTAAGTGTTTAGAAATCTCAATTGCCAACTCGGGATGAGAAGTCCCTGAAAAAAGTTTTATTGAGTGAATGCTCATAGTGGTGATTTTTAAGTTGCGGCGTAAATATAACATATCCAAAAAAAAACCACTAGAAATAGTATTTTCAGGAATCAATATAATGCCAGGAGTAAGCTGTTTTTGGAAAAAGCCATATTAGGTTATACGGCGATAACAAAAATAGCGAAACGACAACGCAGTATATGGTTCCTGAAAATGCTAAATATTCTTTAAAAAACTCCTTATTTGCGAAGCAATGCCCTGTTCATCCAGCTCATATTTTCTATATAAATCTATTCCTTTTGCTGACTCAACAAATCTATCAAAAATTCCAATTTTCTTTAACATTACAGGATTCTTTTCAGAAAGAACTTCCGAAACAGCAGAATAAAGCCCGCCAATAACATTATGATCCTCAACAGTAACCAACAATTTGGACATCTTGCTACAATCAACTATTAATTGTTTATCAATTGGTTTTATAGAAGAAATATTTACAACAGCAACTTTCAAATCTTCTTTTTCAAAATTTTCAGCAACCTTCAAACAATTAGAAACAACATTTCCAGTAGCAAAAATACAAACATCATTCCCCTCTTTTAGAATTTTTGATCTACCAAAAAAGAATCTATCGTTTTCATTAGATATAACAGGCAATTCAACATTCGACATTCTAAAATACACTGGACCAAAATCATCTAGTGCAGTTTCAAGACTATTCATTGCTTCATAATAATCAGCAGGAGCAACAACCTTCATGTTTGGCAAAGATCTCATACAAGCCATATCTTCAGTTACATGATATCCGACACCATGTTGCCCTTCGATAACCCCAGAACTCATTGCTGCGATTTTTATATTCAAATTAGATAAACAAATTCCATTTCTAATTTGTTCAAAAGCTTTTCCCCAAAAATTTCCAAACCCAACAATGACAGGAAGCTTACCGGTCATTGCAAAACCAACAGCAACAGAAATCATATTTGCTTCCTGAAGTCCAAGATTGAAACATCTTTCTGGAAACGCTCTGGAAAACTTTTCGAGTCCCATTCTTTGTCCAAAATCAGCATTAATAACAACAATATTCTTGTATTTTTTGGCCATCTTTATAAGCCCATCAACAAACCCCAAAACTGCTGATTTTTTTTCACTCTCATTATTCATATAAAGATTTCATGTAATTTTTTACTTCTTCTAATTCCGCATCAGATAGCGGAACATCGCTATATCCAACCTTGCCTTCAGCAAAAGGAATTCCTCTTCCCTTTGTAGTGTGACACCAAATACAAACAGGTTGACGATTCGAAGTAAATGCACGATTTAGAGCATCCAATAATTGATCGAAATCATGACCATCTTTTACTTGAATCACCTTCCATCCAAACGAATCAAATTTAGATTGAATAAATCCGATATCCATAACAGCACGAACCGGACCATCAAGCTGTAAATCATCATTATCAATAAACGCGATCAAGTTATTCAACTTGTAATGAACGGCACTCATAGCAGCTTCCCACACTTGTCCTTCTTCAAGTTCTCCATCTCCAAGAACAGCAAAAACTTTATTTAATTTTCGGTCCATTTTTAAACTCATAGCAATTCCAGCAGCTACAGAAAGCCCTTCTCCGTGATAAGCAATAGGAGCCGTGATTCCAGAAACTTTTATATTTGGATAAGGCTGAAGAAGACTATTTAACTTTCCAACATAATCCATTTCAGATTTATGGAAAAATCCTTTGTCAGAAAGAATCGAATATAAACTAACAACAGCGTGACCTTTTGATAAAACAAGATAATCTCTATCTGCACTATCAGGTTTCATTACATCATATTTAAAAACAGGCTTAGAGTTTAAATTCGCATAATACAACGTCACCAAAATCTCTATAAGAGACATCGAACTTCCACTATACCCAAACGAAGCCTTATTAATGGCCGCCAAGGTATCGACTCTTATTTGAGCCGCTTTTTTTATTAGATCAGAATAATCCATAAATTATTTTAATTCGTCTTCTGCGTATACGTGCTCGTATTCAGATTTGTTATAATCATGAATTTCGTCAGTTTTGAAGAATCTTTTTACTTCTTTCTCAGCATTTTCTACGGAGTCAGAAGCATGTATTACATTACAAGAAACACTCATTGCATAATCTCCACGAATTGATCCAGCTTCAGCTTCTCTAGCTTTTGTGATTCCAGTAATTTTTCTTACTGCATCTACAACCTGAAGTCCCTCAACGCATAGAGCAATTACAGGAGTGCTTTGCATAAATTTAGCTAAACCAGGAAAAAATGGCTTATCTGCCAAATGTGCATAATGTTCACGAAGAATAGCTTCATCTAATCCCATCATTTTAGCTCCAACAACTTTCAATCCTTTTCTTTCAAAACGTGTAATAATTTCGCCGATAAGTCCTCTCTGGATAGCATCCGGCTTAATCAAAACTAATGTTTTTTCATTAACAGACATATAAATATGGTTAGAAATAAAATACCCACTTTTGAGGAAACCCTCCCTCAATTGCAGGGGCATTTTAGCCCAAGAGTTTTGTATAAACAAGATCTAAATTTTGGCTTATTTAGCAGGCGCTTCCTTCGCAACATAAACAATTCTAGCACCTTTAGGAAGAGATGTTCCAGCAGGTAAAGAAGCCAATCTATATGTACCTGGAGCTTTCAATGTTTTTTTATCACCACCAAGGTCTTGACTTACGTCTCCAATTTTTACCTGACCAGGTCCCATTTCAGACCCAAAATGGATTTCTCCATCATTTAATCTAACTTCAACATATTGATAAGGCTCCAAATTTTCATTTTGGTCTACAGTAAGTCCTTTTTCTCCAACCAAATATCCATCTTTACCGCTTGCAGCAGTACTTCTGACACTTCCATCCAATTTCGGAACATCTGTAGGAGTCGATTCCTTTCCAAGCAATCCTTCTTTTGCTTCAGCAGCCTTATCTATCTTGTCTTTATTTTCATCTAACTTAGCTTTACCTTTTTTCTGCCAATCATCAAGTTTTGACTGCCATTGTTTTGGAACAATTCCTCTAATAAAATCGTAATTTTTTTCAAACATTTTTACTCCAAACATTCCTGCTAAAAATGCAAGGAACGGAGCTTTTCCAGAAGCTATTTCAGTAAGAACACCATCTCCAAACATTCCTAAAAATTTTCCGAATGGGTGTTTTTTTAATTCTTCAACTTTTCCTTGAACATCAACAGCGCCTTTTTCATCAGCTAGCGTTGCAGGCTTAGTTTCAAGATTTTTGAAATCATCGGACTTAACATATGCATTATATTCCTTAACCATGTCTGAATCGTAAACATAAGAAGCGACTCCATTCTTAATAGTTAGAGTCATCTTTGCACTAGCTGGAATTTTTCCGGCTTCAACGAAACTTTTGAAATATGGACACTTCTTTGCAAATTCACCTTGAGCCTGTTCCAAATAATTTTTGGCAGAGATTCTAGAAAGCATGAATGCAAGATCTGTATCCGCAACCTCATCTGAAGTGAAACCTTTCAAAAGATCTTTATATGGCTGGGCAGAAGATGGATCTTTTAAAAATTTTGCCTCAAGACATTTCTTAATTTCATCTCCAAGAGCCTTGATTCCTCCCTCAGAAGTCAAAGCTTCATAATCAGATACAGCAGTCATTGGAAAATTCACTGGTTCAGTTTTTTCAATCAGCTTTCCTTCATTTATTTTCTTCATAAGTTCTACAGGATTTTTATCTCCCAAAATCTTTGATAAAAGAGATCTTTCATTATCATCAACTTCCGGCAAAGGTGCTACAGCTGGAGCTGCCGCTGGCGTAGCAGTAGGCGTTGCCGTTGGTGCTGCAGCAGGAGTTGCAGGCGGAGTTACAGGTGGTGTTGCGGTGGGTGTAGCTGTCGGTGCCGCAATTGGCGCCGCAGGCGGTGTAGCTACTTGTGTTTCAGCAACAGCACCTCCTTGTGCTTGCTGCCTTCCCTTTGCTCCTTCTATCACAGGAGTTCTAGCTTCTCCTACAGCCGCTTCCAATTCATCAGCAGGCGCCTGTGGAGCACCAGCCGGTTTAGCAGAAGGGGTTTCTTCAAAAAGTAACCTATCTTCACTGAAAAATAATTTATTCATTGTTTTTGTTTTTATTTAATCAATAAATTATAGCAAAAAACAGCACAAAACTCAAGCACGTGCACCGCTTCACTAAAACACTTTATTCACTAAAATTTCAGAAGATTCTCAAATCTCTTTTCATCGTCATATGGCCCAATAACGGCAATCTTCATTTTATCTTCTTTGATTATATCTTCAGCAACCCTTTTTATATCTGCAATTTTCACCTCTTCAATCATTTTTATAATCTCCTCAGGCGTATTAATTTTGTCATGCAATAATTCATATTTCGCAAGCATATGAGCAAATTCCTCACTGTCTTCAAGTCCCAAAACTAATCTTCCTTTCAAAAAAGCTTTTGCTTTCTTAAGTTCAGATTCCGGGATTTCTTCATCTTTTACTAATTTATATTCAGCAATAATTCCCTTAATTGCATCATCAATTCTCTTTAAATCCACTCCGGCATTAGTCACAAGAACTCCACCATCCATATAATCATCTGTCGTTGTACGAATATAATAAGCCAATCCTTTCGCCTCTCTCACAGCCAAAAACATCCTACTACTCATATTCCCTCCGAGAATTACAGATAATAGTCTTAGCGCCCAATGATCTTTATGTGTCTCAGGATAACCAGGAAATCCAACTGCAATATGAGCTTGTTCAGTTTTCTTTTCTCTCAAAGATATTCTTGCACCCTGCAAATCTTTCAAAGGCTCAAAAAATAATGTCTTTTTTTCAGTCGGCATTTCAAAATATTTCGTAACCAATTCAACAGCATCCTTATGGTCAATATTCCCAGTTACAGCAATCACTATATTGTCAGGCTTATACAATTTATTTTTATAATCAACAAAGTGATCATGGGTAACTGAAGAAATAACTTCCTTTCTTCCAAGCTCATCCCATCCAAGTGGCTGATCTCCAAAAATTAAAGTCTCAAAATTCCAACCAATTTGATACATTGGAGTATCTTGATACATATTATATTCTTCCAAAATAACCCCTTTTTCTTTATCAATTTCTTCCTGTGCAAATTTCGAATTAATCAACATATCAGACAAAACATCTGCAGCAACTTTTGCGCTTTCAGCCGCCACTTTTACATAATATCCAGCATACTCTTTTCCTGTAAATGCATTGAATTCACCACCAACAGAATCAATAGCCTCTGATACAGATTTTGCATCGGTAAATTTTTCAGCACCCTTGAAAAACATGTGCTCCAAGAAATGAGAAATTCCTCTTATATCATAATGCTCATATCTACTACCAGCACCAACTAAAACAAGTATTGTCACAGCCTTAGTCCCAGACAATTTTTCTGTAACTATCCGTAGTCCATTTTGTAACGTTGTTTTTCTATACATAGTTCTTTTGTTAAACACAATTAAAAGCGCCGAGAACCATTATACCATAATATGCAAACGGGAAAGAGGAAATATTGCCTAACTTTTCTTCACTTCTCCATTATAGGCTGGTAAAATGCTCAGGCACATTTAATCAAATCATGAACAAATACAGACAAAAAATAGAGATAAATAAGACAATTTTCTTAATAATTGCATGTGCTTTAGCGGCTTCTGCTCTATTTTTAAGACTATTCGATCTTCAAATATTAAACCACGATTATTACGAACAAGTTGCCACAAGAGAACAACTTGGATACACCGAAATACCAGCAAAAAGAGGTGAAATATTAATAAAAGACTTAAGTTCCGGAGAAGAGTTTCCCCTAGCAACAAACATAACCCTAAACCTTCTATACGCCGATCCAACATTAATAAAAAATCCAGCATATGTAGTAGATCAATTAGCTCCATTGCTATTCAACCTAGAAGAAGATAGAGCTGCAGACGAAGAGAGATTAAAAAAACTAGCAAAAACTCTTCCACCAGAAATTACAGAAGAAGAAAAAGCAAAGATCCTCCAACCATTCACAGACACCGAACTACAAGATCAATTCAAACAAAATCTTCTTAAAAAAATAAGCCAAACCAGAAGAAGCGAAATTCTTCTAACAGACACCTTGGATAAAGCGAAAATGGATCAAATTACAATTCTCAAACTTGGAGGAATAAAAGTAGACAATAAAAAAGTTATTGCGTTCCCAGATCAAATAAGCAACCTGCAAAATACAGCAAACTTACTCGCTCCATTGGTAGAAATACCTTCAAAAAAACTTGCACAGATATTAAAAGGTGAAAACAGATATGTAGTTTTGAAAAACAAACTAGCTCCAGAAATTTCAGACAAAATAAAAGCACTAAAATCTAAAGACAAAGAAAAACAATTCGCGGGCTTAGGCATGCAAGAAGAATATTTCAGATATTATCCAGAAGGGAAATTAGCAGCAAATGTACTAGGCTACGTAAATAGAGAAAACATCGGACAATACGGAATAGAAAGCTCATTTAATACTCAATTACAAGGAGTAAAAGGTGAATTTCAGACAAAAAAAGATTCCATTGGTCGCCAAATTACGGTAGGAGAAAGTGTCATTAAACCTGCAATAGACGGAGACGACATAGTCCTAACAATAGATAGATCGATTCAGCTAAAAATTGAAAAATTATTAGAAGAAGGAGTAAAAGAATTTATGGC
>Ga0172371_10002130_pt1 | contig 31588 bp, 41 predicted proteins | sample Lak12m_FD_114543 | JGI IMG/M metagenome (GOLD analysis project Ga0172371, IMG submission 114543) | Freshwater microbial communities from Kabuno Bay, South-Kivu, Congo - kab_022012_12m | ecosystem: Environmental > Aquatic > Freshwater > Lake | place: Democratic Republic of the Congo: South-Kivu...
AAATGTAGAAGAAAATTTTGTTGAGGCGTAGCCCCGCCTTCGGCGGGGCGCGGAGGCGTTCGTGGCTGTTCGGATTCAGCAATTTTTGCTAAAATAGGTTCGAGCGTGGTTGTATAAATACACAAGAGAAGGGACTAATACCCAAAATTATTTTTTATGGTATAATGAGGGAGTTATGAAAAAGGTCGGAAGAGTTACACATTATTATGACCATATAGGGGTCGCAATTGTGGAGCTTGCAGACACTTTAAAAGTCGGCGACAAAATTAAGTTTGAAGGTCATGGCTCTGACTTTGAACAAGAAGTGGCTTCGCTCCAGGTTAATCATGAGTCGGTAGAAAAAGGTTCTGCCGGCGAGGTAGTTGGTTTGAAGACTGACCTAGCAGTTAAAGTAGGAACTGAAGTAGAAAAGGTCTAACCAACACCACCCCTAGTTTCAGAAAAAATAATTTCGTTTTTTGAGTGTGGTCTGTTTTTATAATTTATTTTAAACATATGCTTTATACTAAAAAGGGGGATGATGGAACAACCAAAACCTTTGGCTGTGACCAAAGGATTTCTAAAAGTTCAAATATTGCCGAAGCCCTAGGAAGTTTGGACGAAATAAATTCGTTTTTGGGACTATGTAAGGTGCAAGCAGGTTTTCTTGGTTTTAAATTGGGAGACTCAAATTTAGCCGACATTGTGCACGAAATACAAAAAAATCTTTTTATAATTCAAGCTGAGGTCGCGGGAGCAGAGAAGACTATTGATGAAAGGAAAGTAAAAGAGTTGGAAGAAATAATTGATGGAATCGAAAAAGAATTACCACCGATAAAATCATTTTTTGTTTCCGGCGGCCCGTCTGATGTGACTAAGTGGCAACAGTCGGGAGCAGGACTTGGCGCTATATTTGACATTGCTCGCACTATCGCGAGGAGAGCTGAGAGGCGGGTGATCGCTGTTTCAGAAGAGGTGTCTCAGCCAAATCTTTTGAGTGATGAAGCAGAAAAAAATAAAAATAAAAAAGGAGTCGGCAAACACACCACGGCTTATTTAAATCGCCTTTCAAGCATTCTTTATGCTCTGGCTCGTTACTCAAATCATAAGGTTGGTATTATGGAGGAATCGCCGGATTATAGGTAGAAAGCTTAGAGCTAAGAGCTTAGAGATACAAAATATTTTTTAAAAGCTGGGAAAAAGGGTTATTTTGTGTAAGAATGTTTTAGCACGATGGTGGCTATGGTGTAGTGGTAACACAGAGGTTTGTGGAGCCTTTATCTCCGGTTCGAATCCGGATAGCCACCCACGAATAATAAATTGTTTTTAAGCAATCCACACAAAGGAGATGCGGGATATTTATTTTGGTATAATATAAGAGTGTAAAAGTTTATCTTATAAAATAATTAATTCACTATGGACGGACTATCAAAAGATGAATAAAAGCAAATGTTAAGCGAGATAATCGAGAAACAAATCGTTATTTTAGGACCACAGATTGCTATCCTTAAGGCAAGAAACGTGCCTGGTTTGAAAGTTTCTGATGACGGTAAAGTCACTGATATTACTGATTCAGAGCAAGTGGTTTTGCAAAAATTAATTGATGAGTATGTGGCTCTTTCTGGAGAAATTGTTAAAAATGCCGTTAATTCTATATTTAAAAAATATCCATCAATTCAACATTAATTTAATATAAGCAAAATATGAAAAAGTATTTATTGTTAATTATTTTGGGTCTCGTAGGGCCAATTACTGCCTTAGCCCAAAAATGGGATGTGGAGTCTTCAGAAAATGGTTTTGCCTATGCTTCTATATTTGCCGGTAATTTTTCATTACTGCTCTCTATTGTCATTGGAATAATAGCGACTTGGCTTGTTTTTAGAGCAGCCAAAAGACTCGGAGGCGGTTTGTTCGGTTCAGTCCTTAATTATATTGGATTTGGTATGTTGCTTATTGTTTTGGGCAACATATCTGCGGTTGTTGATCCATTATTTGCTGGTTTTTGGTTGAATATTACAAGTACCGCCCTTTTTGCCGCCGGATATATATTTATGGTTATTGGAGCCAACAAACTTTTTAAGGGCATAATGAATACTTAAAATGAGTACTGCGCTTTTTCCAAGCGCCAATTTGCTTCTAATTTTTGCCCCAATTTTATTATTGCTGGTCGTTTTGACCTTGTATTTTTTTGTTTCGCTCAGAAGAAAAGAAAGAGAGATTGTAAAGGAGAGAGAAGAAGCAACTCGTCGCATTTATGAGCTCGCCATTCTCAAGGAATTGGGAGAAAGGGTGGGATATTCTTTGGATGTTGAAGAAATTCTTCAAATTATTACTGGCTCACTCAAGCAATTTATAGATTATACTGCCGTAGGTTATGTTGTGATTGCTCCTGAAAAAATAAAGATGAATACTCACATTGAAAGATCGGTCAGTAGACATTTTTTATCTGAAATGAAAAGCAGAATGATCGCTTCGCTCTCGGCTTTGACTGACAAAACCTTTGATCCCCAAAATATTGATGAAGTTTTATCGGGGGCGATAGTAATAGATGAAATAAAACAAGATATTGGTTCTCTATTTAACATCCCTCTGGTAATCGACGGGGTGGTTGTTGGGGTTTTGACTGTGGCTCACATAAGTTCTGGTTTGTATAAGGAGGAAGATATGACCATCTTGTATAAAATTACGGGCCAGGCCTCTTTGGCCGTTTCTCGTCTGCAGGAAGTGGTAAAAAAGGAAAAAGGCAAATTGAACGCAATGGTAGAAAGTATGGGTGACGGAGTTCTTATGGTTGATTCAGAATATAGGGTGGTAGTCGCGAATCCAGCTATTAAAAAGATTATAAAGGCTGGAGAAAAAAAGGAAATAAGCGTTTTTGATTTTATTGATGTTTTGGGCGGTAAGTTTGATATACGCGGTAGATTAGAAGAATCGGTTTCAAAAAAAGTTTCTTATGTTTCAGAAAGGATAAATATTAATGATGTTTATTTTGAAATTGGAGTTTATCCAGTGTCCCACTCCTTATCAAAGGGTGGATATCAAATGCTCGGGGCAGTGGTAGTCTTTCATGATATTAGCAAGGATATCGAGCTCGAGAGAGTCAGAGAAGAATTTACGGGTATGATCGTTCACGAACTCAGGTCTCCATTAGACGGAATCAAAAAAATAATTGAACTTATTGTTTCTGGTTCAATCACAGCAGATTCTGATAAATTTAAGGAATATTTAAGCATGGCTCACCAGAGTTCTGCTTCTATGCTCGAATTGGTAAATGATATTTTGGATCTTTCTAAATTACAGGCTGGTAAATTTGAGGTGAATAAAGAAAAATCAGACATAAAAGAAATTATTGCAAACAGAGTATCATTCTATAAAATATCAGCCGATAGTAGAGGGATTTCTCTAAAAACATCCTTAAACAATAATTTGCCAGAATTTTTAGAATTTGATCCTCAGGCTGTTAAGCAAATTTTGAATAATTTTATATCAAATGCCATAAAATTTACATCGAAAGACGGTTTTATATTGGTATCGGCCTTTATTTTTGATCCAAGCAGTTCCTTCCCCAAAGATTTAGATAAGCAGGGCATTGTTGTATTTCCAGAAGAAAAAGATATAAAAATAAAGAAGGCTTCTTTATGTGTAGTTGTCTCTGATGTTGGCACTGGCATACCAGAAGATAATATAAAAGAATTATTCCACACCTTTAAACAGGCCAAACTTAATCCTGTTGATAGAGAAAGTAAAGGCACGGGGCTCGGTTTGGTAATTGCCAAAGGTATTGCCGAAGAACACGGCGGGACTGTAGGGGTTGTTTCGAAGGAGAGTATAGGTTCAAGCTTCTTCTTTACAATACCTTTATAGGATATATAATGTATTTATTACAATAATTAGATTTCAATGAAAACGATACTTGTTATAGATGATGACCGATTTTTTTCAAAGACTTTAGAGGCGGCATTACCAGTCGGTAAATATAATCTTGTAAGTGCTGAAGATGGAGAAATGGGTTTGGAAAAATTAAGATCTGAAAAACCCGATTTAATCATTTTGGATTTGATGATGCCAAAACTTGATGGAACCGCATTTCTCAAAAAACTTCAGGAATCGCTAGAATTACCCAGAGTTCCTGTATTAGTTTCTTCTAATCTTTCTAGTGTTAAAAAAATTAGCGATGTTATGACGATGGGTGCTGTGGGCTATGTCATAAAATCAGATGAAAGTTTACAATCGATCGTTCAGGATATTGAGAGGGTTCTTGGTCAGAAGTCTCCAAAAGCTTAGCTCAATCAAAATAATTTTGTTAAAAATGTTCCTACATATACTGTTAAGATGTTGCTTGGGATAAGGCCGAGCAATGTCCCAATTACGTAATCTTTCATTGTGATTTTTGAGACACCCATTAGTATATTTAAAACATTAAATGGCATTATGGGGGCCATCCTTAGAAGTACCAGGTCCCATATGGCCCCTTTTTCTAATTTTTTATTGTATTTTTCTAATTTTCTAAAATATTTATATTCCAAAATATTTTCTACTCGTTCCCTGCCAAGTTTCCTTGAGATGATGAATACAATTATGGAACTTAAAAATCCGCCGATCACAATATAAAGGAGTCCATATTTAAAACCAAACAAAATCCCGCCTGCTACCATAAATGGAGTAGAAGGTATAAAAATGGTACCGGTGGTGTAAAGAAAAATAAAAACTAATGGCGCCCAAACACCAAAATCTTTTAAATTTTGTCTAATTATTTCTAAATCAAAATTTGCGCCAAATATTTCAAATGATATAAGCGAACCAATAATCAATAATAAAAAAACAATGAAAGCAATTCTTTGTAATTTTTGCCATATATCCATATAAACATAATACCAAATTTGGCTCTAAATATGTTATATTTTGAAAATGGCAAAGATTTTATATGGCGCTCCGGTGAAGGAGAAAATAAGAGAAATATTGATAGAAAAAATTAAAAAGCTTAAAAAAGTCCCTGTTTTAGCCATTGTTCAAGTGGGGAATAGAGAGGATTCAAATATTTACATAAGACAAAAACAAAAATTTGGAGGGAAAATTGGTGTGGGAGTGATTTTGAGCAAGTTTGATGAAGATATCGGAGAAGGAAAATTAATTTCGGAAATAGAAAAATTAAATAATGATAAAAATATAGACGGGATTATCGTGCAACTCCCTTTATCAGAAAATTTGGACACACAAAAAATAATAAATACTGTTTCAGTTAAAAAAGACGCCGATGGTTTAGTGTCAAAGGCTGCCTTTGACACAATACCTGCAACGGCTAGGGGGGTGATGAGTCTTTTTGATTTTTATGAGATTGCGATTGGGGGCAAAAAAGTAGCAGTGATCGGGCAGGGGGTTTTAGCAGGAAAACCAATTTCAAATGAACTTGAAAAAAGAGGAGCGGAAGTTTTTAGATGCGATATCAATACCAAAAATATTCCTGAAATTGCCAAAGAGTGTGACATTTTAATTTCAGCAGTTGGGAAAGCGGGATTTATAACAAAAGAATTTGTTAATCCAAAACAAGTCGTGATTGATGTGGGGATTAATAAAATATCACTTCCAACCCCTCTCCTAGATGCAGGAGAGGGGAGCGAGCAAACGAAACCTTCCTCACTAAAGATAGTTGGAGATGTAAATTATTCAGAGGTAGAGCCATTGGTCTACGCTATTACACCAGTGCCGGGCGGCGTTGGACCGCTAACAGTTGCCTGTCTCTTTCAAAATCTCTTGGATTTAATGAATGAATAATTATTCACTATGGGTTGCCTCAAACATTCCTGTTCCAACCACTTCTCCAGTAGAAGGGTTTAAAACTTTTACAGCTCCCTCGTAAAAATAATTACCCAAAACATTATTTTCTTGATTTGGAACTAGTGTTTCAAATACTAACTCCATTCCTCCTGGAAGTATGAGTTTCCATTTTTTTAAATAAGTTTTTTCAACTCCTTTCCATGTCTCAATACTATCAATTTTCATGTCAGTCAAAGCGTTTAAGGCAGTTAATTGTTTTGAGCCGGGGATTAAAAGATCAACATTGGTAAAACCCCCCGGTCTACGGGCATCATTTGCATCTAGGATTTCCCATGTTACCCCTGCTGTCCCTGCTGGCAAAATTCCTACAGATTTGTTTAAAACAAAACTCATCCAGCGATGATTTGCTTTAAGTTTTGAAAGAGCCTCTAAAACAGATGCAATGTTAAATTTTTGAGAATCAATCCAGTATCCCTGATCTGTGATTATTGAAGCATACAAAGAATCTATACCATTATCCATTGGTATAACTCCATCACCGCTTTCATAAATAACAGGTTTACTCGATGTTAATGTTTTTGTTTTTTGATATGAATTTGTCCCCCAAGGAAGATCTAGTTTCAATTCAAACGCTCCCAAGTTTGTTCCTATTTGACGAAATTCTAAGATTTTTTTGGAGTTAAATTCATAATAAAGATCCGTCTTATCAGGACTTTCTGAAAAAATACCGTTACTTATAAACCCTGGATAATATTCTCCTGTATTTGTATTGGTAATTCCATAAAGTAATTGGGCTGAAGGGTCGCTTGCCGTGGTCGAGATTGATCTCATTGCTGCCACCCAAAAACTCACGCCATTTTCTGGAATTGTTTGTGCTATATAAAACCAACCAGAATTTTTATTTGGATTAAAATTAAAAGCTTCTTTTTCTGAGATACTTGGAGTAAGGCTAGAATAATATTGAGACAATATTGATGGTGTAGATGGAACTGAACCGATAGAATTTTTGATGTAAACAGAAATCGAGGATGCTACGGTTTTGCCTGAAGTTTTGTTGGTACCGACGACTGAGATTATGTATGTATTTCCAGCTTGGCACTGTGCTGCTACTGCGCTAAGGGTGGTAGAGGGAGCGACTGTTTTAACCACCCAATCTTTTTGTTCGCCGTTATTTGATCCTCCCACACAAGTGTCTCCCGGGGTAGCCGTATAGTATGAATTCACGGAATCAACATTTTGCATTGTTATCTGGTAGTTGATTGTTTCTCCTACCGAATATGTGCCACTTTTCTGGCCAGCTCCAACTGTTAGATTAACAACTGGAGATGGAAGTATTGGCGTAGAGGCTGAGGCGGGAATTGGTGCAGTAGTGAAAGGAATGATGGTCTGATTTACCTTTTGCCCAGTCCCAATCGAATTGAGTTGATTTTTTAAATTAGAGGACATATTGTTTATAATGCTACTGACCGAAGATACATATGAAGCAGTACTTTGAAGATTTATGGCAGATGTGCTCGTCTGAGTTCCTCCAGTTTTCCCAATCGTATCAAGCTGACTTTTTAGATTTATTGTAAGTTTACTTAACAAATCAAGGGCAGAGGTTGCCCAGCCGGTTGTACTTGGTGTTGTGTGTGTGGGTGATGGTGGAGTTGTGGTTGTCGTTGCATTACAGGATTTTCCTGTAACATAATTAAATTTGTTGTAGTTTTCTGCTCCTACGCAAGTGTCAGTATAAGACGGAGAAGCAATACATTTGTAAGAGCCGTCTTTGTTCCAGTAAACTACTTTATATATCCCGCAAACCTTGCTAGCCTCTATGCTTTTTAGTTCAGTAGCAAGTACTTCCCAATTTGATGGATTACTAACTAAAAGTTCAGCAGAAAATCCACTTTGACCATTTACAGTGCAAAGAGAATTCATAAAATAATTAAGGTTGGTTGTTGGATCTACTCCAAGTCTAATTGGAGTTATTGATGCCTCACAAGAGATAGTGTAACCAAGTTGTTCCCCCATATTTTGGGCTTGTCTGGCTATAGTACCTGCAGCATAAGGATTTACTCTTTCGGGACGACACGCGCCAGTACTATTGGTTTGACTGCAGACCTGAACGACTGGAAATGCTTCGCGCAAGGTAAGATCTGGTGGAATACAAGTATTTGGACCTGCAACACCAAGAGATCCAGGTATACAGTCTACCAAAGACTCAGCCCATTCTGGTCTACAAGATGTAGTTGTTTCAAAACCGGTACAACCAGATATGGGGTCGGGAGTTCTTGGCGGAACAGTCGGTACTGTTTGGGCTAGGATATAATTTGTCACAAAAAATAAACTAAATGTTGCGATTATTAAGAGAGTTTTTTTCATATAAATCAATTATTTACTAATGTAGAAATTATATCACCAAAATATGCTGGCAACTTGATTTGTGTGAATAAAACATTATAATTAAGTTATAACAGTTTAACTATAAAATTTATGCTCAATCAATTTTTAGGAGAAGAAGGAGCAAAAAGAGTATCAAAATGGACTGCTATTTCACTTATATTGCTTTCTGCCTTTTTATTAATGAAGGTTATTGCTGATTTTAAAAAATTGCCAAATATAGGTAAAGAAATTTATCCCCAATCAACCATTATGGTTACAGGAAAGGGTGAGGCGTATGCAATACCAGATGTTGCTACTTTCAGTTTTTCGGTTGTTGAGCTCGGAGATACTGTAAAACAAGCTCAGGAGAAAGCTGATCAAAAGATTAATAAGACATTGGCTGCTGTGCGAGAATCTGGGGTTCAAGACAAAGATATAAAAACTACTAACTACAATGTTTATCCAAAATACGAGTGGAATCAAACTCCTTGCTCGATGGCTGTTAGTACAAATGGAGTGGCATACCCATGTTCTTCTGGTAAAAATGTTTTGACTGGCTATGAAGTTAATCAGACCATTACTGTGAAAGTGCGAGATACAGAAAAAGTTGGAGATTTGGTTACCAAAGTTGGGGCGGCATCTGTTTCAAACATAAGCGGGGTAGAATTTACAGTTGATGATAGAGAAAAATATGTCGCCGAAGCCAGAGAAGATGCCATTAAGGAGGCAAAGACAAAAGCAAAAGAATTAGCCAAACAGCTTGGTGTAAAACTGGGTAAGATGATGTATTACAACGAGGAAGGTAATTATCCGATGTATTATGGTGAAGGTATGGGTGGTGCCAAAGATATGGCTGTTTCTTCTGCCGTCCCTGTCAGAGCTGAGTTGCCATCAGGCGAAACCAAAATTACTTCTAATATAAGTATCACCTACGAAATACGCTAATCATTGACAAGGATTTTGGTTGGTGTATAATAGGGGGCACAATTTAATAAAAAAGACCCCGTAAGGGGTTTTTTAATCCCGAAATCATATGTCAATAATAAATTATTTTAAGGAAACAAAATTGGAAATGTCGCACGTAAATTGGCCCACTAAAAGGCAGGCAATCACTTTTTCTTTGGTCGTTATTGTTATTTCTATTTTGACCGCTTTCTTTTTGGGTTTGTTTGATTTTATTTTTTCAAGAATTTTAGGTTTATTTATTTAATTAATTTCACTTCGTCAGAATGAAAATTTGCAAAAGTCCTCGGATCTCCTTGTTGCATAGGCCAGACTTTTGAAATTTTATTCTGACTTGTTCAAAAATATGTCTAAACAACAAATACAAGAAGGTCGAAACTGGTATGCCATTCATACCTATTCAGGTTATGAAAATGCAGTGATGCGAAATCTAAAACAACGCATCGAATCTTTAGGTATGGAAGACAAAATTTTTAATGTTTTGGTTCCCACCGAAAAAAAGATAAAAATAAAAGGTAACAAAAGAGCCGAGGAAGAAGAAAAGATATACCCGGGTTATGTATTGGTGGATATGATTGTTACCGATGATTCTTGGTATGTGGTTCGCAATACTCCTAGAGTCACTGGTTTCGTCGGAGCTGGAGTTTTCCCTGTACCACTTGATCCAAAAGAAGTTGAAGATTTGTTTAAGAGAATGAGTTCAGAAAAAGTTAAACACAACATCGATCTTTCTCTTGATGATGCGGTTAAAATTGTTGATGGCCCATTTAAAGATTTGGAGGGCAAAGTGGGCAATGTTGATGAAGAAAGGGGTAAAGTAAAGGTTTTGGTGCCTATGTTTGGCCGCGAAACACCAGTAGAATTGGATTTCTTGCAAGTTAAGAAGATATAATGTAGTATGCTCGTCAGAATGAAAATTTGCAAAAGTCCTCGGATCTCCTTGTTGCACAGGCCAGACTTTTGAAATTTTATTCTGACTCGCAAAAAATAACATGGCAAAAAAGATAACAAAAAAAATAAAATTAGTGATAGTGGCCGGCAAAGCTACTCCAGCACCTCCTGTAGGTACTGCATTGGGCCCAGCTGGTATAAATATTGGCGAATTCGTCAAACAGTTTAATGATGCTACCAGAGAAATGGATGGGCTTGTTCCTGCTGAAATAAATGTTTACGAAGACCGCACTTTTGATTTTGTACTCAAAACTCCTCCAGCATCAAGTCTTATAAAAAAAATTCTAGGAATTGAAAAAGGGGCAGGAAAGGCTCCAAGTCAAAAAGTTGGTACTATCACTCGCAAACAGCTCGAAGAAATAGCTCAAGTCAAAATGGTTGACCTAAATGCTAATGATCTCGAAGCTGCTGTTAAAATTATTGCTGGTCAGTGTCGTTCAATGGGTGTGGAGGTCAAAAATTAAAATAACTTCCCTCGCTCGATACAGAAATTTTTTGCTAAAAATTTCTTTGTCCTCACCTTTTCACAGGTTCCGGAATCTCGCTCAAGAACTATTTTAATTTTTTCAAAATAATAACAAAACAAAAAGACTTGTAAAACAAGTCTTTTTGTTTTGTTCAAAACGTGTAATCTTTGAACAGATGTTGTTTGAAATTTTGAGAAAAGGAAAGGTGATGGGGATGATGACACACCCAAGAATAAATGGGTCAGATGAAATTGATCCATTGTTTGCTGAATATGCCAAGAAAATTGTCTTGGATTACGAAAGACTAAAAAAGGTCACAGAAGGCTTTCAAGCAATCGGTCGCAAAGTAGTTGTTACAATTGGATCATGGGACAGTCTTCATATTGGTCAGGTGCGTTACATAACTCGAGCGAAGGCAAGAGGTGATGTGCTCGTGGTTGGTTTTGATAGTGACAGAGCTATCAAACTGTACAAAGGAGAATTTCGGCCCCTTATCCCCGAGGAAGAAAGAGCAGAAATGCTCACTTACTTGGATGTCATTGATTTTGTTACGGCTCTGGATGATGTTGATAAAAAAGGTAATTGGCAATACGGATTGCTCGAGGCGATTAGACCAGACATTTTTGTCGCTGTTGAAGACAGTTATCCAGAGAAACAGATTGCTGAGATTCAGCAATATGTGAATGAACCGGTAATTGTGCTTCCACGTCAAGCAGATACATCAACTTCTGCTCTAATTGCTAAGTTGCTTAAGGGTTATCTGACGCCCGCCTATGAATTGGCACACCAAAGGGCTATGCAGGAGGTACTTCATGGAATCCAGGAACGAAAACTTCCAACCAGTTTCGACACTACTGTACATACCGGTAATTCATAACGGTTATTTGCAGTTTTTCAAACGCTATGCCAGAGAGTCTAGTACTCTCTGGCTTATCGGTTCAGATTTGGCTGCGGAGTTCTCAACTTTGCATACTGAAATCCGGGCAGTTGATCCTGCAATGATCAGCAGGATGATTGCTTCAATGGATATTTTCAAGAAGATAGAGATTCTTGATATGCAGAGTGTGGAAATGGTTTCAGCTTCTAAAATCATTACGGCTACTGAAAATATTTCCCGCCAAGTGGTGATGAAATATTTTCCTCAGGCTGAAGTGGTCTACGATAATGTTTTCCTGCGTTATGATGAGAGCAAGGTGAAATCGTTTGAACCTGTTGTTTTTGATCGCAAGTCGGCCGATCTCTTTGATTTAAGGATGATGTCGACTGCGATAGACGAGGCTGATAAAACTTCTGATTGGTGGCGACACATTGGTGCGGTCTTGGTTAAGGATCGAAAAGTAATTGCCATAGACCACAATCAACCTGTGCCATCAGAACACATGCCCTATGTTTTTGGGAATCCTAGGGATTTCATAGAAGCAGGTAAGTTGAGTCATTTTTCTGATGCCCTGCACGCAGAAAAAGCAGTGTTTGCCCAAGCTGCAAAGCTGGGCATAAGTACAAAAGGCGCTTGGATCTACACTTCTGTATTTCCTTGTCCTGATTGCGCCATGTTCATTGCTTATTCTGGGGTTAGCAAATGCTTCTACCGTCATGGCCACGCTTCGCTTAACGGAGAAAAAGTCCTTAGATCTCAAAAAGTTGAAATAGTCTATGTTCCCAACGGCCCCGCACCTAAAAAGTGACGGGGCCAATTATTTGTAATTTAAAGAGCGATGTGATATTAAAAGATTAGGAGATTGATTGTATGAATTATGAACAACAGTACCTTGATTTACTTGAGGATGTCCTTACAAATGGCAAGCCTAAGAGCAACTTGCAGGGAATCGGCGATATTGCCGTTTTTTGCAGACAGATGCGCTTTCGGCCAGCCCAAGAATTCCCTTTGCTGACCACTAAGAAGCTGCCTTTTCGCTGGATTGTCGGCGAGCTTCTCTGGTTTTTGTCTGGCAGTTCTAGGTGGGATTTTCTTCACCAGCACAAAATCGACATTTGGGATGAATGGGGAAGAGAGGAAGTAGCTAGTATCTATGGACTCAAAGAAGGTGATCTGGGTCGCATTTACGGTCCGCAATGGATTCATTGGTTGAAGCGTGATGGTGGAGAAATTAACCAGATCGCTAGACTGGTGGAAGAGTTGAAGACCTACCCAGATTCTCGACGTCTAAAGGTGACAGCTTGGAATCCAGAAGATGTGGATTTAGTGGCAGTGGCGCCTTGTCACGGCGATTTCAAATGTTTTGTGACTGAAGGTGAGCTTTCACTGAATATGGTCCAGCGTAGCTGCGATGTTTTCTTGGGTGTACCATTTAACATTGCTTGCTACTCTCTTTTGCTTATGATGCTGGCTCAGGTGACAGGGCTAAGATGCGGTGAGTTTGTTCATTCTTTGCAAGATACGCATCTGTATCTGAATCATATTGAGCAAGCCAAGCTTCAACTTCAGAGAAAACCAAGACCGTTGCCTTTTGTTGTCTTGAATCCTTTCGTTAGAGATATCTTCGGATTCGATTTTCCTGACTTTGTATTGGAGGGTTATGACCCGTATCCCAATATCAAAGCTGACGTCGGGATATGAAAATTTTGAGATATTATAAAGAGGCCCCCAGGCCTCTTTTTGTTAGCCGACCGGGAAAATAACTGTTTTGGTTTTTCTGTTTTTATTTAATTTTGGATATATGATGTGAGCATGGATATGACAAACACTAGCACCCGTATAATCAGTGTCGCCAAATCTTAGCGCGATGGCGCCACCTTTTAATTTGTACTTTTTTATTACCCAAACAGTTAGTAGTCTTAGAGATTCCCAATCCCGTTTGTTTAATTCATCAAAATTCTCCTTATGTTTTGTATTAATTACCAAAAAATGATATTTAGAATTTTTATAAGGCCAACTATTTTTAGTTATAAACCAGTTTTCTATTTTTTTTATGATCGGATTTTTATGATATTTGAAATTTTCTATACAAAAAGGGCACTTATTTTCAGAAGCAATACTATCTATAACTTTTTCATATTCGCCCCTGCCTTGAGCAAATCTTTTATTTACAACTTTTTTTGCCATTTTATAAAGTGATTATATCTAAATTATATAAATGTGAAAGGCCGTCTACCCCCAGTTTGGTACGACGGCCTCTAAATGAGCTAGATGCGTTTAGAACGAAGGTCGCGAATTTCCCATCTGTATTTGTCCCTTGGGTCGGGCTTGACGATGGCATTGAGTGGATCATATGCCCATTCCCAATCTTTTGCATTCCAACGAGGGAAAAAAGTGTCTCCTTCAAAATCTGCTTGGACCACACTCATTGACAGGAAATCTGCTATTGGCAGAAATAGATGATAAATCTCAGCTCCGCCGATGATCCAGAATTCTTCACCGGCGTTTGATCTGCTCTCGATGTCTCGCCAATTGGTAACGATACTGCAGTGTGGCGCAGAAAATCTTGGATCTCTAGTGAGAACAATTTTTCGTCGACCAGGGAGTGGCTCTGCGTTTTTGTCTTTCAATCTGGAGATTAGTGAATCATAAGTTTTCCGACCCATGACCACAGTTTTTTTCATTGTAAGTTGCTTGAATCTGGCCAAATCGCTGGGTATTCGCCAGGGAATTTTACCTTTATCACCAATTACATTGTTTCTGGATACTGCGACGATAATGTTAATCATTACAGTTAAACTCCTTTCAAACATCTATTCCAATCTGTATTCTCCATAAAAATAGAAAAAAATCAATTTTGTGGTATATTTTGAAAATGAAAGATAGAGAGATTAAAAAACTTATAGAAGCAGAAAAAAAGAGACAAAAAAAGGTGATAAATTTAATTGCCTCAGAAAATTATGTTTCTGGTGATGTTTTGGAAGCGCTTGGCTCGGAACTGACCAATAAATATGCTGAAGGATATTCGGGCAAAAGATATTATGGGGGTCAAACTTTTGTAGACAAGATCGAAGACCTGGCGAAGGAGAGAGCTCTCAAACTGTTTAATTTAAAAGGCGCAAGTGAAAAGTTAAAAAAAGATTGCTGGCATGTAAATGTCCAACCACTTTCGGGTTCGCCGGCCAATCTGGCCGTTTATCTAGCTCTAGTTCCAAAAGAGGGGAAGATTATGGGTATGAATTTGCAGGATGGGGGACATTTAACACATGGCCACAAAGTCTCGGCTACGGGTAAATTTTGGACTCAAGTTCCATATGGAGTTAATAAAGATACCGAACAGCTTGATTATAAAGAAATAAGAAATATAGCTCTTAAAGAAAAACCAAATATTATAGTTTGTGGGTTTACGGCCTATCCGAGAATCGTTGATTTCAAAAAGTTTAGAGAAGTGGCAGATGCTTGCGGAGCTTTACTTATGGTTGATATGTCTCATTTTGCTGGGCTTGTAGCTGGAGGCGTTTATCCAACGCCCTTTAAATATGCAGATGTGGTGACTACTACAGTTCACAAAACTCTGAGGGGACCTCGTTCGGCAATGATATTTTCTCGGTCCGATGTCACCATTCCAAATTCAAAAGGCGAACAAAAAAGCATTTCTGATTTGATAGACAAAGCCGTTTTCCCCGGACTTCAAGGAGGCCCTCATTTGAATCAGATAGCGGCAGTAGCGGTCTCTCTCAAAGAAGCTTCTACTCCGGCTTTCAAAAAATATGCAAAACAAATTGTAAAAAATGCTGATACTTTTGCCAAAGAATTAAAAAAATTGGGTTGGAAAATTATTTCTGGCGGTACTGATACTCACCTAATACTTGTGGATACTTGGATGAATGGCGCTGGTATAAGCGGCAAAGAGGCAAGCGACAGACTAGAGGCGGAAGGTATTATTGTAAATAAAAATTCCATTCCTTTTGATACCAGAAGTCCTATTGACCCATCAGGCATTCGTCTTGGCACTGCGGCAGAAACAACTCGTGGTAAAGTGGAAAAAGATTTTGTATTTATTGCTCACAAAATTAACCGAATTCTCCGAAGTTCTAAAAAATAGAAAGTCCTAAAAAGTAAAAATAAAAACAAAATCTTTCCCACTATAATCAGACGGTCGTCTGAAAATAGTGGGTATAAAAACAAAGAAAATTGCTTATTAAAGACCAAAATATTTTTTTATGGGCTCGTCATTTTCTATCATTTCAACAATCATGTACAAAATTTCACCATCGGATTCATTTTCTGTTTTTATTAAATTTATTAAATTTTCACAATTGTAAGGATAAACCCAAACGCTATCTTGTAATCTCATAAATCCAATTGAAACTAGAGCTTGTCGCACACTATTTCTGGCAAACCTTCTATTTTCTGGAATGTCGAAAATTAAAACACGCCATTTACCGTCCCATTTTTTATTCCTGTTTAATTTTTTGTTATCTCCTAATGATAAATATCTGAACAAATATCTTTTCCCATTTTGAGTTATTGAGAGGTTATTATTTTTAATCGCTAATAATCCTTTTTTAATTAAATTATCCCTCGATCTTATTATCGACTCTATTTGACGGGGGTGGGTGGCTAGTCCCATTTTTTTCATAGCTAACAAAATATTTGGGGCAAAAGCGGCTACTCCTATAAGACCAGTCAATTTCACACTTTCCAAAATTATTTTTTGTATTTGGGCCTTTTTTGCTCTTTTTTCTAAACCTTCTTTTTTTCTCATTATATTAAAATTGTACTACACTATTATCAGACGGTCGTCAGTAAATAGTGTATAAGGGTATAAAAGAGGATGATTTAATTTTTAAGATATAAGTGGTAACATAAAAATGTGAAAAAAGATATAGATTTTTTGTATGAAATAGGAACTCTAAGAAATATTCAAAGGGGGTGGAGGCAACATTTAGGCACAGATGTGGCCAATGTTTTAGAGCATAGTTTTAGGGTAATGATGATTGCTCTTATTTTAGCTCGAAATGAAAAAGTAAAAGATGAAGAGAAAATAATGAAAATGGTTTTAGTTCATGATATGGCAGAAACTCGCACTTCTGATTTAAGTTATGTGCAAAAAGTTTATGTAAAAGCTGATGAGGAAAAGTCATCTAAAGATTTATTTGAAAATACAATTTTACAAAATTTAGAGGAAACAGTTTTAAAAGAATACGAGGAAAGGAAATCAATTGAAGCTAAAATAGTAAAAGATGCTGATAATTTGGATGTTGATATAGAATTAAAAGAATTAGAAACTCGTGGACACACTTTACCCAAAAAATGGAGAATGATGCGAAAAAAAGTTAGAGATGAAAAACTTTATACTAAATCTGCCAAAAAAATGTGGGATTTGATTCAAAAAAGCGATTCTGAAAATTGGCACATAACTATAAATAAATGGATTAAAATGCCAAGCGCAGGAAAATAAAATGAAAATACAGGAAAAAATAAAAAGATGGATAAAAGAAACCTTGAACTTAGAAGGTGATTTTGTGTTGGCACATCCAAAAGATATTAAAAACGGAGATTTTTCTTTTTTCTTTGCTACGCCAAAGCTTGGGGCGAAGGCGGGTGTTCCAGGGGAAGCAGCAAAGATTTTGAGTGAAAATAAAATTATGGAAGTTGAGGAGATAAAAGTAGTGGGTAATTTTATAAACTTTTATTTATCAAAAGAATTTTTTGTTAAATCAGTTGAGGATATTTTAGATAAAGGAGAGAAGGTGGGAGAAAATGATTTATTCAAGAATCAAAAAATAATTGTTGAACACACCCAGCCCAACCCTTTTAAAGAATTTCATATTGGGCATCTTATGAACAATGCAATAGGGGAGTCTATAACCAGAATTATAAAAATAAATGGGGCTGAGACAAAAGCAGTGGGTTACCATGGTGATGTTGGGCTTCATGTTGCCAAATCTATTTGGGGGAAAATGCAAAAACCCGAACTTTCTTGGGGTGGCGCTTATGCATATGGAGCAAAAAATTTTGATGAAAATAAAGATGAAATAATTGAAATAAACAAAAAAATTTATGAAAAATCTGATGAAGAAATAAATAAATTATATGATGAGGGCAAAAAGACTTCTTTAGAATATTTTGAATATATCTATAAAAAATTGGACAGCAACTTCGAAGAACATTTTTATGAAAGCGAAACAGGGGAGATGGGGAAAAAGATTGTTTTGGAAAATGTAGGTAAAGTTTTTGAAAATGGAGAAGGGGGTGCGATTATTTTTAAAGGAGAAAATTTTGAACCAAAAACTCATACTCGAGTTTTTATAAATTCGGAAGGTATAGCGACTTATGAAGCTAAAGAGGTTGGCCTAGCTAAACTTAAAAAAGAAAAAATTAATTATGATAAATCAATAACTGTCACTGGCAATGAACAAGATAGTTTTTTTGATGTAACAGAGGTGGTTATTGGTGAAGTTTTTCTTAAATTAAAAGGAAAATTGAAACATTTATCTCATGGAATGTTGCGTTTGCCAACAGGCAAAATGTCTTCAAGAACAGGTGATGTCATAACGGCCGAGAGTTTGATTGACCAAGTTAAGAAAAAGGTTTTTGAAAAAATTGCCGGTAGAGATTTTAGTGAAGAGGACCCTTCGATAGACTCAGGGCAAGTAAAAAATGAAATAGCGGAGATTGTGGCAATAGGGGCGATTAAGTACTCGATATTAAGGCAGGCAATCGGGGGAGATATTATTTTTGATTTTGATAAGTCTATTTCTTTTGAGGGAGATTCAGGACCGTATTTGCAGTATGCGTGTGTGCGTGCCAATTCGGTTTTAGAGAAAGCCAGAGAAGTGTCGAGGTTAAACCTTGACATGTCAAAGATGCCCTTTGACACTTGGGAAATTACTGAACTTGAAAGACATTTGTATAAATTTGAAGAAATAGTAGAGAGGGCAGGGGTTGAATATTCTCCCCATCTTATTGTTACTTATTTGACTGAACTCGCTTCTTTGTTTAATAGTTTTTATGCTGGCAATAAAATAATAGATCAAGATGACCCAACTTCTCCTTATAAAATCGCTCTTACTGCCGCAGTTGCTCATATCCTCAAATCCGGCCTAGAGCTCCTCGCCATCAAAGTCCCGGAGAGGATGTAAAGTTTGACAATAAATGCTTATTTGGTAGTATATTCAGGTCCGCCTCAGGCGGATTAAATTTAGCTATTTTATGTCCAGATCAATCAAAAAAGGACCCTATGTAGATCCTGGGGTGATTAAAAAAGTTGAAGGTAAAAAACCACAGGAAACTGGGGTAATTAAAACTTGGTCTAGAGCTTGCGTCATTGCTCCTGAGATGGTTGGGTTTATTTTTGGAGTTCATAACGGCCGAGATCATATAGAAGTTTTTTGCACTGAAGATATGGTGGGTCATCGATTGGGCGAATTTTCTCCAACACGCAAATTTATAAAACATGGCGGTAAAATGCAGAAAGATTTGGAAGCTAAGAAAAAAGAGGATGAAATAAATGCCGCAAAATCTGCTAAAGCATCTGCTGATACAAAGAAAAAATAAAATGAATGAAATTACTGCACAACTAAATAGTTATAGACAATCTCCAAGAAAGGTTAGGATAGTTGCCGATGTTTTAAGAGGTAAATCTGTAAAAGATGCTAAAAAGAAGCTTGATTTTATTACCAAGAGAGCCACAGGTCCTTTGCATAAACTTTTGAATTCTGCCATAGCCAATGCCAAAGATTTGGGGGCAGCAGTAGAAAATTTAACAGTTAAGGCAATTACCGTTGATGGAGGCAAGATATTATACAGACGCCGACCAGTCTCTCACGGTTCTGCCCATACTATCCATAAAAGAACTTCACATATAAAGATAGTATTAATTGAAAAAAATCCCACTTCGCTAAAGTTACGCGGGACTAAAGAGAAATAATTTTATGAGTCACACAGTACATCCATATGCACATAGATTAGGAATTATTCGTGATTGGAGATCACGCTGGTTTGGTATTAAATCAAAATACAAAGAGAACCTAAAAGGGGACGTCTTGATTTTTGAATATTTGAAAAAGAGATTGAAAGGTTGTTTTGTAAACTCTATCGAAATAGAAAGAAATATAAAAATTTTTAGAATTATTATTGAAACTTCTCGTCCTGGTCTTATTATCGGTAGAAATGGAGAAGGTATGAATAAACTCCGAGATGATGTAGTGAAATTTATGAAGCGTCATGGTTTGAGTATCAAAGAAGAGCTCAAGATTGATGTTAAAGAAGTAAAATCTCCAGAATCGAGCTCAATGATTGCTGCTCAGATGGTGGCTGAGGGTCTCGAAAAAAGATTACCATTCCGAAGAGTTTTGAAATCAATGGTTGAAAAAGCTTTTGCCAACAGAGATGTAAAAGGCGTAAAGGTCACTCTCTCAGGCATTATGGGCGGCTCAAATATGGCGAGGACAGAGACCAAAAAAGTAGGTCGCATTCCACTTCAAACTTTGCGAGCTGATATTGATTATGCTTTCCACGAAGCGCTTCTGCCACTTGGCAAAATCGGTATCAAGGTTTGGATTTATAAGGGAGATATTTTCAGTAAAGATAAAAATACAAAATCATAAAATTAATTTAATACCATGTTATTTCCCAAAAAAGTAAAATATAGAAAATGGCAGACACTCCGTGAAAATCCAAAAAAGATTGGTCCAGCCACTCGCGGTATTAAAGTATCTTTTGGTTCACATGGTATGAAAGCCATGGCTCCAGGCCGAATCACTTCCAATCAAATTGAAGCAGCCAGAAAGGTGATAACAAGGAATTTGGGTAAAACAGGAAGAGTTTGGATTCGTATTTTCCCAGACATGCCTTTTACCAAAAAGCCGGCAGAAGTAAAAATGGGTAAGGGTAAGGGCGACATCGAAGGATACTGCGCTAAGGTTGCAGTAGGTCAAATAATGTTTGAAGTAGATGGTGCCACAGCTCCGGTTGCAGTAGAGTCATTGCGAAAAGGGGGCACCAAAATGCCAGTTAAAATAAAAGTGGTGGCCAGAGTATAATTTCACCAATATGAAAAAGGAAGAAAAAACAAAAAAGAATACAACTGATTTGATGAAAGAATTGAACGAAAAACGTCTTTCTTTGCGCGAGATTAGATTTGGAGGAGCTGGTAGTAAAAGTAAGAATGTTAAAGAACAAAAAAATATAAGAAAAGAGATTGCGAGAATCAAAACTACTTTAAATTTAAAGATTGAAAATTAAAAGATTGAAAATTTGGCAAAAATAAAGTTTAAAATGAAAAAAGAAGAATCAAAAAATAATACGGAAGAAAAAAAGACAGAGGGGAAAATTCTGAGTGGAGTAGTCGTCTCTGACAAGATGAAAGATACTTGTGTGGTTTTGGTAGTTAGATTTGTCAAACATAAAAAGTATAAAAAATATCACAAAGTAAGCAAAAAATATAAAGCTCATGATGCTGGCAATACAAAAAAAGTAGGAGATAAAGTGATGATAAAAGAATGCAAACCAATTTCAAAAGATAAGCATTTCATAATCTTAAAATAAAAACATGATTCAGCCACAAACTATAGTTAAAGTAGCAGACAACTCAGGCGCCAAGATTGGACGAGTTTTTAAGGTTCTTGGCAGTTCCAAAAAAAGATACGCCAGAATAGGGGAACTTGTTATTTTCTCTGTGCAAAAGGCTGAACCAAGAAAGGAAATAAAAAAGAAAGCAGTCCTTCTTGGGCTAGTAGTTCGTCAGAAAGCGCCACTTCGTCGAAAAGATGGTTCTTATATTCGATTTGATGAAAATGCTGTTGTGGTAGTGGAGCAGAAAAAAGGCGAAATTGTGCCAAAAGCAGGTAGGATATTTGGTCCAATCCCAAGAGAGATCGCGGAGCTAGGAATGCAGGCGATCGTAACATTAGCGCCGGAAGTGATATAACTCGACACCAATACACGAATTTAACACGAATGACACAAATAAAATGAAAATAAAAAAAGGAGACAAAGTAATGGTAATTGCAGGCAAAGACAGTGGCAAAACTGCTGTTGTTGTAAAAGCTTTTCCTAAAAATGATGCTGTTTTGGTTGAAGGAATAAATAAAAAGAAATTACACAAAAGACCAAGAAAAAGTAATGAAAAAGGAAAGATAATAGAACAAGCCGCACCGATTCATGTATCAAATGTTAAGAAGGTAAAAGATAAATAATATGAAATTACTCAAAGAAAAAACAGAACCCGCCTTTAAGGAACTCAAAGAAAAATTGGGATTAAAAAATGTTATGCAAGCTCCAAAAATTATGAAAGTAGTTGTTAGTTCTGGCGTCGGCTCGATGGGCGACAAGAAAAAAATAGATATTGTAGTTGATCGACTCTCCAAAATTACTGGTCAAAAGCCAATTAAAAGAGGCGCCAAAAAATCAATTGCATCTTTTAAATCTAGAGAAGGGGATGTGGTGGGAGTGCAAATTACATTGAGAGGAGAGAAGATGTGGAGTTTTCTTGATAGACTTTTAAATATTGCTTTGCCAAGAACTAAAGATTTTAGAGGAATCTCAGCAGAGGCAATCGACGAAATGGGCAACTATACTCTTTCTATTAAAGAGCACACAGTATTTCCAGAAACTGCTGATGAAGATTTGAAAGACGTATTTGGTTTTTCCGCCACCATCGTCACAAATCTAAAAAACAAAGATTCTGCTCTAGAATTTTTCAAAACTCTCAATTTCCCATTTAGAAAGAAGTAAAAAACAAAATAGCTTCTCTCACTCGATACGGAAATTTCTTGCTAGAAATTTCCTTGTCCTCACCTTTTCACAGGTTCCGGAATCTCGCTCAAGAACTATTTTGTTTTTTATTTTTATTCAAACGGCTCAACGACCCTATTATTGAGCCGTTTGGTTGCTCGAGGGTTATTAATAGTTTAATATAGTAATATGGAAAAACACCCCCTACAAATCAAAATCCCAGAACTTCAGAAATCTCCTGAAGCGGAAAAAGCTGTGAAAAAGAAAGAGAGACTAGAAGATATTGAACTCCCAAACAGCCCAAATGAAAGGATAGATGCGTATATGGATAGATTAGAAAATGTGTTTCTAAATCCAGATGAAGAAAAGAGAGAAAGAAACATAGAAATGCTCAAACCTGCTATGTACGATAGATATATAATCAAACCCGAACAAGTCCCAGAATCATATTTTGAACTCCAAAAACAAGTAGCCAGAGAGCGGGGTATAGCTGTAGAAGAAATTTCAGAAAATATAAAAAGGCAGATGATTGAAGTGGTCATCAAAGATCAAAAACATTCTCTAGACGCTTGGATAGAATACCTCACTTCACCAGATGCTATGTATCCGACATGGTTTAAGTATTTTGTTGTGAGGAATGTTTTAAAACTTTCTCAATTTGATAAATCACTTGGTAAATTCAAATCCAGAACCGAAACAACTGTGGCTCCATACCCAGATATATATCGAGAACCACTGGCCAAAATATGTGACATATATGAAGAAGCTATAAAATCTGGCAAACCTCAAAACGATCCAGAATTTACCAAATCATTTCCCAAACTTTATGCCGAACTCATCACCGAATCATTAGCTTCAAAAATTGAAAGCAATGAAGAGATCAGGGGGGAGTGGATAAAGTATGAACAAGGTAATTCACAAGATGCTCAAAAACTTTTTGAATCTCTAGACGGCAAAGGTACTGGCTGGTGCACAGCAGGACACTCTACAGCAGAAACGCAAATACAATCCGGTGATTTTTATGTATATTACACTTTTGATAAAAATAATGAGCCAACTCAACCTAGAATAGCTATCCGAATGGATGGACAAGACAAAATTGGAGAAGTAAGAGGTGTTTTGGAGCATCAAGCTCTAGAATCCCAGATGACCGGAATACTGGAAGAAAAATTGAAAGAATTTGGCCCCGAAGCAGATCAATACAAAAAGAAAGTTGAAGATATGAGAAGGATGACTGAGATTGAAAGAAAAATTAAATCAAATCAAGAATTAACCAGAGAAGACCTCGTCTTTCTTTATGAAATTGATTCTTCAATAGAAGGCTTCGGATATGATAGAGATCCAAGAATAGAAGAAATTTTAGAAAACAGAGATACTGGGGTAGACTACCCAATTATTTTTGATTGTAAAATAGAAGAAATTGTTGTTGGCAATCCGGATCTAATAAATGAAAACACTAAATTATATAATTTTGGGGGAGAACATATTGATTATAAAGTATTACCAAAACTCAGACCGGATATGAAAGTGTACGCAGAGTTGCCAAATAAACCTATAGAATTTATAAAACCGCAATCTCTAAATTACCATGAGTTATCAAAAGAAAGATCTGGCAGACAAACGCGCATACTAAATCCAGATATGATGGAAGTTGATTTGGAAAAAGCTAAAGTCTTTATCCCGGACCTGAGCCGATTCAAAGGTAAACCAAGATACGAAGTGATGCAGTATGTGGTAGAAACATATGGTGATAAATACATTTCTCCTGGGCTTGAATATCAAGATTATGTCATAAAAAATCCAGACAAATTTCCTCAATTCAAGGATGGCAATTTTTATTTCTTTCCTGGTTCAATATTTCGGGGCTCTTACGGCATTTGGTATGTGCCGTACTCCAGCTGGGGCGGCGGCAGGTTCTACCGCAACGACGGTTGGTTGGGCGATGGCTGGTACTCCAGTTATCGCCTTGTTCTCCTCGAGATTTGATTTTTTATTTTGATATTTTGTGTAATTTTGTCTTGTTGTTTTTTGATTTTTAACTTTGATTTTGGTTTGGTAAAATACAGATGTGCGGTGAATATAAGTATGCGGAGCAATTTGCATGCCACCGCGCGAGACTTACGAATACAGGATGCGGAACGATTTGCCAGTTGGTAAATTCAATCCGCAGCGCGATTCGTTTATCTTAAAAAATAAGAAACAAGTCTGTGCTAAAAATTAGAGCATTTTAGATGCCAAGTAATATTCAGCTTTGCGATTAGTTTGATACTTCTCGGGGCGGTGTCACAGAGGGTTTTTGGCGCAATTTCGGGACTCTAACGGCAATTGGTATGTGCCGTACTCCAACTGGAACGGCGGCAGGTTCAACCGCAACAACAATTGGTTGGACAATGACTGGAACTCCAATAATCGCCTTGTTCTCCTCGACACTATTTCTTGTTTTATCCGCCAATTTTTTGATTAACATCTGAAATCTGGCGGTTTTGTTTTAGTTTTTCAGTTTGATTTTTCCAGCCGTAGAGCATTTTCCCGACCTCTTCTGCAATAGGAGCTATCCTTATAAAATGCTTATTCTCTATACCGTTTAATTCCAAAAGAGCATAAAGCATAAACTTTAGGCAATCATTTTTTGAAATAGCTCTTGTTATAATAGCCCCCCTATTTTCTTTTGCCGAAAACTGAGCCAAGGAAATAAGCTCTACCAAATCTGAAAAAAGACAATCGATTTTAACCCCCAACGAGTATCTTTTCATTTTTGGAATATGCTTTAATATACTACTCCACTCTTTGTATGCCGACAAAATTTTGATTGCTATGCTTGATAGTTGCGGGGGGGGGTTAATGGTTGAATTCATATTAAAATTATAAGCCATGTATCCAATATCACAAAGCGAGAATAATATTCCAAAATTTGAAGAGATTTTTTCTTTTGAAAATATACTTGAAAGTTTCAATGAATTTAAAAAAGACAAAAAGTATAAAAATGATGTTGCAAACTTTTCAATGAATCTTATAGGAAACTTGTTTTCGTTACATAACGATTTAATGAATGGTGTTTATAAACATGGCACATACAAACATTTTAAAATATTGGATCCAAAACCGAGGGATATTCATAAAGCAAGCGTTAGGGATAGAATAGTGCACCATTGCATCTATCGTTCTTTGTATACACATTTTAATAAATATTTTATTTATGACTCTTATTCATGCAGATTTGGCAAAGGGACACATAAAGCCGTCCGAAGATTTGAATCGTTTGGAAGGAAAGAATCGAAAAACAACAGAAAAACGATTTGGGTTTTGAAATGTGACATCAAAAAATGTTTTGCTTCGGTTGATCAGCATATTTTGAAATCGATTTTGGAAAATTATTTAAAATGTCGCAAAACTTTAGATGTTGTCGTCTCAATTATTGACAGCTTTAACTCTGGATTTCAGGGTGGAGGTATTCCTCTCGGTAATCTGACAAGCCAACTTTTTATAAATGTATATTTGAATGAATTTGACCAGTTTATGAAGAGGGAACCAAAAACAAAATTTTATATAAGATATGCCGACGACTTTGTAATTTTAAGTAAAAACAAAGATTATTTATTGGAACTTACTTCAAAAATTGCTGATTTTCTAGAAGAAAATCTAAAACTTTTAATTCACCCAGACAAATTATTTTTAAAAACTCTGAATTCCGGAATGGATTTTCTAGGTTGGGTCCAGTTTCCAGACCATAGAGTGCTGAGAACTTCTACAAAAAATAGAATGTTTAAAAAACTTGATGATAATCCTCCAAAACCAGCTCTAAATTCATATCTGGGGCTGCTATCTCATGGAAACGCCCATAAACTGGCTAAGAAAATCAGGGAAATGATTTGACTGATATTGTGCAGGTTGTGATTGTGTATTTTTTGCCCCTATTTTGATATTATAAAGCTATGAAATTTCCTCGATCAAAAAAGGTAATATTTGCCAATAACAAAGGTGGGGTCGGCAAAACAACCCTTGCTTTTAATTGTGCCGTTTCGTTTGCAAAAAAAGGATATAAGACTGTTCTTGTAGATTTAGATCCACAGTGTAATCTTAGCCGCCTTGCTATGGGCGAAGATTATTACCTAAAAAATCTTTTTTCAGAAACAGAGAAAACCATCTCTGATGTTTTAAAGGGGGTTGTGGAGGGCGGATCTGATGTTAATCTTAAGGTGCAATTTTTGCCAGTAAAAGCAAACACTAGTAATTTGTTTTTATTGAAAGGCGATATAAATTTGTCTGTATATGAGAGTTTGATGATTACTGCGTATGGGCAAGCTGCTTCGGGTTTACAGATAGGGTATTTTCAAACCAGCGCAATAGATCGTTTTTTAAGAGAAAAAGGCATGAGTGATCAGGTGGATATTTTTGTAATTGACACTTCGCCAAGTTTAGGACTCCTCAATCAAATGATTTTGCTCGGTGCTGATTATTTTGTTGTACCAGTTATGCCAGACGCTTTCAGTGTCCAGGGTATAGAAAATCTTGGAACCGTATATGATAAATGGAAAACAAATTGGAAAAATAGCGCTAAAGCCTTAGCTGGAAATACAGAAACAAAATTTGTTCTCCAAGGAGACCCTCTTTTTGTTGGGTATATTGTTAATTCATACAATGTCTATGGTGAGCAACCTATAGCTGATCATCGAATTTGGATGGAAAAGATACCTGATAAAGTGAGAGAATATCTTTCCGAGAAACATTGTAGAAATGGATTGGTGGAAAGCAGTTGGAAAAATCCTTTACAGATTGTTCAAGACTATGGGAGGATTCCATCAAAATGCCAGGAATTAGGAGTTGCAATATTTGATCTTAATCCTGCTCAAGTTGCGGATCACCATCAAGGGACCAAAGAAAATATTGAAAAATCAAAAGAGGAATTTGAAAATTTGTCAGATAATCTCATTAAGATTTTGAATAATTATTGATTTAATGAATCAAATCATAATTTTTATCTTAGGAGTAATTATAGGAGGAGGGGTTGTTTGGTTTGCTATTAAAATGTCGGAAAGAAAAAAGAAACCCTTCGATGATACTCAGGGTAAAGAATCTTTTATAGAAAAACAAGCTAGAGAAAAAACAGCGAATAAGGAAGCTATTTTAGAGCTTTTAAAAACTCGGGAAAAACTTACAAATGACCATATTGAAATGATGTTGGGTATTCCTGAATCAACGGTAACAAGGTATATGGATGAACTTGAAGAAGAAAATAAAGTAAAGCAGGTGGGGGATATCGGTTCGGGAGTGTTTTATGAAAAAGTATAATGGCTCAACGGAAATTCTCGTTGAGCCGTTACCTCTTTTATTGTATGAAAGGGTAAGGGTAAGTTATTAATGTGCAATAAATAGGCCGATGGCGCGAGAGGCGCCAGAGGCGAGGAGGGCGCGACGGGCTTCAGAGAGGGAAGCACCGGTGGTGTAAACGTCGTCGAGGACAATCACGGTTTTAATCTGGCCCGAAGTCGGACTTCGGGCCAGCATTGTGTTTTTAACATTTTTCATTCTTTCTTCTCTGCTTAATTTTGTTTGTCTTTCTGTTTCTCGCACTTTTTTTAAAGTATTGTAAGAAACTTCTATATTTTCTCCACCAAGTTTTTTTATTTCTTTAACCAATTCTTCACACTGATTAAAACCTCGGGCCCGCTTCTCTCCCTTACTCATCGGCATAGGCACAAGCAAAGGCGGCACTCCATCAAAGAGAGTAATTTCAGAAGAGAGATCAATGATTTCTTCATACAGATATCCAGCCACTCTTTTTCTTAAACTAGCGTTGTTTTTATATTTTATAGCTTTAACTATGAGCCGAACAACTTTATTTTGATAATCAAAAAGGACAAAAATATTTTTGGAATAAACGGATGATTTGGGTAAAAGATCTCGCATCATATCTTTTGGCAAATCCAAGATTTTTCTTATTTTACGGTCCTCAGGAACCAAAATGTCCTCTATAAATAACAGGCAATTTTTCACCCACTTTTGCAATGACTTCAATATAGACATTATGTTATAATAATACATTATGAGTTTCATTTCCGATATTTTTAACAAAAAGAGTACCAGTGTGTTAGGGATCGATATTGGCTCTTCTTCTATAAAAATAGTTCAGCTCAAAAAAAGGGGGGATAAAGCGATTTTAGAAACTTATGGCGAGCTATCTTTAGGTCCCTATGCTGAAGTATCAGTTGGGCAGTCCACCAATTTACCTACCAGCAAAATCATAGCAGCAGTCAATGATTTGTTGGCAGAAAAGGAGGTGGCGATTACTACTAGGGTTTGTGGTTTGGCTATTCCTTTTAAAGCTTCTTTGCTTTCGATTATTGAAATGCCAAAAACAGGTGAAAGAGAGATGGCGGGGATGATCAATATTGAGGCTCGTAAGTATATTCCGGTGCCTATTTCTGAAGTTACAATTGATTGGTCCGTTATTCCAAAATCAGAGGTAGAAGAGGGAATTTTAGAAACAAAAGGCAACAAAATCAAAATGGTTGATATTCTTTTGGTGGCTATTCATAACAATATTATTAATCAATACAAAGAGATTGTTTCAAAAACTGGCCTCGATGCAAAATTTTTCGAAATAGAGGTTTTTAGTACGATGAGAGCAGTTTTAGAGGGGGTGCAAGGGCCACTTATGATTTTTGATATGGGAGCATCAACTACCAAGCTCTACATTGTAGAGCGAGGATTGGTTCACAATTCACATACAATAAATGCCGGTTCTCAAGATATTACTGCCAATATTGCAAGAATTTTAAATATTTCTGTGGAGGAAGCAGAAGTGATAAAGAGGTCAGTTGGTGTGGGTAATACGGTAGACGGGGTCAATCTTTCAGAGGCTGTTTCTGTCGTGGCTGAACGGATTTTCTCTGAGGCCAATAGTTTTTTGTTTGATTTTCAAAAAAAGAGAAATCAAAATATAAAATCGGTATTTCTGACGGGTGGAGGTTCGGCACTCAAGGGTTTTAGAGATTTGGCGGCCCAAAATTTTAAAGTTGAGGTCATATCTGGCAATCCTTTTGAAAAGGTAGAAGTGCCAGCATTTTTGGAAGAGATTTTGAAAGTTACTGGTCCGGAATTTACTGTTGCTACGGGCGCGGCTCTTCGCTGTCTGCAAGAGATATAATTTAGTAAAGTAATTAACATTAAATGTTTACACTTGCTCTATTTTTTGGAGTATAATTAGTTTTAACTTATGGCACCAAATTTTCAATCATCATTTATACCCAAAGAATCAATAACAGAAGAGGTCTTTAAGAAAAAAAAGGCCGGAGTCTTTGGTGTCTTGGCAGTTTCTCTCTTTATTTTTTCCATAATTATTTCTGGTGGAGCTTTTGTTTATAAGGGGATAATAAAAAATGATATTAAAAATCTGCAAACTCAACTCGTGGAGGAAGAAAAAAACATAGATAAAAAAACAATAGACGATATATCTAAATTTAGTAAAAAATTGAGCGTAGCTAAATCTATAGTTTTCAAACACAAAGTGGTATCAAATTTTATAGACACTCTTGCTTCTTCTACCGTGAGTTCTGTTAGTTTTGTTGATTTTGGTTATGACAATATGAAGGAAAATGATTTGTCAGTTACCTTAAAAGGCAAAGCGGTAGATTATGCTAGCGTTGCTCTGCAGGAGGACATTTTTTCTAAAGTTAAATATTTTAAGTCAACGACATTTTCAAACTTAACTTTAGGAGATGGGGGCGTAGTATCTTTTGATTTGAAAATCTCTGTAGATCCCAGTATTTCAGTTTATTCGCCATAATTTTTAATATTTTAAAATGAGCAATACTTCGATACTTTTTTATTTCATCTTAACTCTCTCCATCGGGTATGCTTTTGTTTATCCATCAGTTGGTGAAATAAGTGCTCTAATGGACGAAAGGACTAAACAGGAAGAATATCTCGAAAAAATAAGCAAAATAGAAATAAAGAAAAATGAGTTATTGACACAGTACAATAATATTCCCGTTGATGATAAAAAATATATTGAAACAATTCTGCCTAATTCCTTTGATTTTGTGAGATTAATATCTCAGATTGACGGGGTTGGTTCTAAATATGGCATATCGATAAGCAATATATCATCAAGAGAGATGAGTGATTTATCTGGTGGAGAATCTATAACTGCTCCTACACAAAAAACTTTTCAGTCTGCGATCATTGGTTTTTCGTTTGACGCCACCTATAGTCAGTTCAATAATTTTATGGACGATTTAGGCAAGAGTTTGCGCATTTTGGATATAAAATCTATGAAATTGACTTCCAAAAAAGATGGAGTTTATTCGTACAGTGTAGAATTTGAAGTATATTGGATCAAATAAAATGAATCCCGTTAGAAATAAACGGGAATAAGAGAAAAAATATTAAATAAAATAAATTTCTAACGGAATGAAAAATTCAAAAAACAAAAGGACAATGATTTTAGGAGCAATACTAGTAGGACTGTTGGTCATAGCTTATAAAGTTTTATTTATGTCCTCTAGTGGAGATTTACTTACAGACCCCACTGATTCAAATTCAATGGTCGGTGATAGAATAGCGGTAGTTTTGGCTGAAGTCGAAAGTATAAATTTTGATACTAGTATAATAAAAGACACAAAATTTAAATCTCTTAAAACAATAGAAACACCGCTTATATCATTGCCTGTCGGTAAAACAAACCCATTTTCACCAAATTTTGGTTCTAATTAATTTTTAGATTATGAGTATTTTGGATGTTCTTGTAAAAAGAGGAGTTATCGAGGCCAAAGATATATCCTCAATAAAAGAAAAGGGAGAAATTTCTGGAGAAGATATAGTGAATAAGCTATTATCCTTGGGTGTTAGTGAGGAGGATATTCTTGCTGCCAAATCTGAATATTATTCTATGCCGGTCAAAAAAGTTGACGCGTCTTTGATTACTGGCAGGATTCTTGAATATATTCCTGAAGAGGCTGCAATTTATTATCAATTTGTTCCTATTGGAGAAGTAAATGGAGTGTTAGAAGTAGGAGTGATAAATGCTGATAATATTTCTGGACGTGATGCTCTCAATTTTATATCTTCAAAAATAAATTTACCTTTTAAGACATTTATTATATCTCAAAATGATTTTGATAAAGTTATAAATCTTTATAAGGGCCTCTCTGGCGAGGTAACAAAAGCTCTCTCTGAACTCGAAACCGAATTTGTCACTGAGGCTCAAGGTGATAAGGGTGAAGAGAAAAAACCAAAAAGGGATATGGCAGAAATTGAAAGTGAAAATGATTTAAGTAATCCAGACAATAAAGATACCAGAGTAATTGAAAATGCTCCTGTTACAAAGATTGTGGCGACCATTTTGAGATATGCTATCGATGGTAGAGCTTCCGATATTCATATTGAACCGACAGAGGCAAATGTTCGTATTCGTTTTAGAATTGATGGTGTTATGAATACCAGCATAGTTTTGCCCCTGAGGGTTCAT
>Ga0172371_10002131_pt1 | contig 31587 bp, 30 predicted proteins | sample Lak12m_FD_114543 | JGI IMG/M metagenome (GOLD analysis project Ga0172371, IMG submission 114543) | Freshwater microbial communities from Kabuno Bay, South-Kivu, Congo - kab_022012_12m | ecosystem: Environmental > Aquatic > Freshwater > Lake | place: Democratic Republic of the Congo: South-Kivu...
CTGAAAGTGCGCTCCAATATAGCGCCTGTTTTTATATTTTTTAATTTCGTGCGGACAAACGCGCTTCCTTTGCCGGGCTTTACGTTTTCATAGTTCACCACGTAGTAAACAGCCCCTTCCAACTCTACGCTCAACCCATTTTTTATATCGTTAATTCCTACCAGCATATTTCACTGCTCCTTTTGTCAAAATCTCGTAACCGTTTTTTGTGATAAGCGCTGTATCTTCTATCCTTACCCCTCCCCAGCCCGGGATATAAATCCCAGGTTCAATAGTTATGATCATGCCTTTTTCCAATTTTATTTTGCTGTTTTGAGAAATAGCCGGGATCTCGTGAATTTCACGGCCTATGCCGTGACCCAGGCTATGAAGAAAAAAGCTTCCCATACCTCTGTCTGATATATACCGGCGGGAAACAGCATCTACATCTTTTACATAAACGCCAGGCTTCAGGATTTCGATAGCTGCGCTCTGGGCAGCCAAAACTATGTTATATATCTGCAAATACTTATGATTAATTTTACCCAAGAAAACCGTCCTTGTCAAGTCAGAATTATACCCGCCATACATGGCCCCGAGATCCAAAGTGACCATCTCTTGCCTCTTTATGATCTTATTTGACGCAACCGCGTGAGGCATTGAGGAATTCGCGCCCGAAGCCACTATCATGTCAAAGCCCGCCAGGCTGAAATTGTTCTTTAAGGCATACGCCTCTATCGCGCGCTTTACGCTATTTTCGCTGACACCCGGTTTTGCGAAATCAATGCCGTGATTCATCAGCTGCGCCCCGTACTTACAGGCTTGCTTTATATTAAAGATTTCGCTCTCGTCCTTTATCATCCTTAAATTCTCTACGATATGCGTCAAAGGAGTCAGCTTTATTTTGCTAAAGTATTTTTTCAAATTTACATAACCCTGATAGGTAAAATTGTCCGCTTCAAACCCCACAAGCTTTGAGCGGATTCCGGCGCAGGCGTCTATTATAATTTCCCAGGGATTTTTATCCTTAACAATGCTGACAGAACATCTTTTAACGGATTTTTCATATTCCTCCTTATATCTTGAATCTGTTATCAAAATATTTTTTTTGGGAGAAATAAATAAAATAGCGTCCTCGCCTCTTGAACCCGTAAGATACGCTATGTTTTCCTTTTTTTTGACCAAAAAAGCGCCGATAGACTCTTTTTTTAGATACGCTATAAGCTTGTTTTGTCTGTCAATATAACCCATGATAATTATCCCTGTATCAATTTTTACGGCCGGAAACCGGTTTTTTCGCAAGATGGATAGCGGCGTCAAGGCCATACAAATAGCTATCCGCCCCAAACCCGGATATCTGGCCTTTTGCAACGGAAGCTATCAGTGAACTATGCCTGAAATCTTCTCTCGCATAGATATTGGAAAGGTGCACCTCTACGGCAGGAATGTCCATAGCCGATATAGCGTCTCTTATAGCAACGCTCGTATGAGTATACGCCGCGGGATTTATAAGAAGGGCGTCGTATTTATCTTTTGCCTGGCCTATCTTATCCACTATCTCGCCTTCATGGTTTGATTGAAAAATATCAAGGCAAGCCTTTTTCTTTTTTGCCGCTTCTTTAAGTTTTTTATTAATACCCTCTATGGTGACCTTGCCGTAAATCTCCGGCTCTCTTTTGCCAAGCAGATTCAAATTCGGCCCGTGAATGACTAATATTTTAACCATGAACACCCCTCCCTTGACAGGTTTTGATGCTTTGGTAACCCTTAAGCAGCCTTATTCCGCTTCCTCTATCAACATTACGGGTATCCCGTCTCTGATAGGATATTTTTTTCCGCATTTTATGCAGCAGATCTTATCGTCTTTTAATACCACATCTTGCTTGCACGCAGGGCAGGCTAATATCGCCAGCAGTTCTTTGTCTATCATAAAGCCCCCTTCTTATCTATCTTTACGCATCCGCCAAAGAAACCTCCGGCTTCAGCTTGGATGGTTCCATTTTAACAGGATATACCAGATGATATATCCCTCCTATCACGCTGTATAGCATGATCAAGCCAAGCCATAGAAGAGATATCGCAAATGCTTTTTCAGGTCCGATATAACCTTTTAAAAAATAAACAAATGCCCCTTCCCTTACGCCGAGACCGTTTAACGAAGGGAGCATGCTTACAGCCCATATAAGCGGAATAATCAGAAACAATCTGAACAAAGGAATGTCTCCGTTTATGGATAACACAAGCAAATACACGCTGGATATGGACACGGCTTGAAGCCCAAGAGATAACGCTATACCTTTTACCAGAAGTACCGGGTTTTTTCTGTAAAGATTTACGCCGTCGTATAATTTTAACGCCTTTTCTTTTATTTTATAAAATATCCCTTTTTTACCCGAATAGACTTTTTCCGCCCTTACATTCTTCTTAAGCAAAAACATTATCATGGTTACGGTAAAAATAAATATAACAGGGACCGCGCCTACGATAAATTTATTATCCAGGCTCTTGCCTATAAAAAGGATGCCTGCCAAGGCTATTAATAAAGTACCTACGAGGCCCAAAAGCCTGTCGGTCAGCACAGCTGCGTAAGAAGCGATCTTGTTGTTGGTTTTCTTGGACGCGTAATACGCCTTCGCTATATCCCCTCCTATCGCGGTTGGTAAAAAACTATTGAAGAAATAGCCTATAAAAGTAAAGTATACGGCGTCTTTTATAGATATAAAAATCTTTTGCCCCGACATCAGCAGTTTCAACCTGTAAGCAACTGCTATTGTAATAGACATATTAATAAGGAGTGCCGACAAAATAAACACCTTGTTGGAACGTTTGAGTATAACCAGGATTTCTCCGGCATCTTTTCTCATTATCCATATCAAAAGGATAAGCAGCCCGAAGCTTATAGCAAACCGTAATATAATAAATAATTTGTTTTTCACCATATAATCATTCCCGCGTATCCTACTACGGAACTATAGTCGCCTGATGTATCGCCGCTTGTCTGGTATTTCACAAGGGCGGCTTTTTTTGCGCCCAAATTTTTACATACACTTATAAGCGCGCAAGTAGCAGGAAGGCCGCACATAGACAGGGCTTTCTCTTTAACTACCTTGAATAATTTTTCCTCATCCAGATCCAGGATAGCATCTATTGCCAGAGCGTCTTTTTCTTTTGCGGATTCCTCTGACTCATAATGAGTCATATCGGTAGAGGCTATAAAAATTCCGGCCCTTCCTACTTTTTGAAAGCCATTCGCTATATCCAATCCCAGGGCGCGGCATTCCGATAACTTCGCCTCCGGAGATACGGATATAGGGACAATTTTTATGTCTTCCTGCAGATACTGTAAAAACGGGATTTCAACCTCTATGGAATGCTCCTGCAAATGAGCCAAAGCATCTTCTTTTAAAAGAGATCCTTCTTTTAAGATAGAGCCCGCTATTTCAGAATCTATCTTTGCCTCTCCGAGAGGAGTTGCCCAGCTTCCGCTTGTCATAATGCTAAATTTTTCTCCGGAAGAAGTATGGTTCGTTCCTAAAATAATCGCGGTTTTTTTAAGGTCTACCTTTGATATAGTAAGGCCGGCTACACACCCGGAATACACATAACCTGCGTGCGGCATTATTACGCCTATAGCATTCTGTTTTTCCGAAACAGGCTCTATCAATCCGGAAAGCATCTTTCTAAGGCTTGCTTCGATTTGAGGATAAAATTGTCCGGCTACAACAGGCCTTCGTATCATAAAAATCGCTCCGGTTATTTCCCCTCCAAAACCAGCACCGCGCACTTATCAAGAGTCAGGATTCTTTTCGCCGAGCGCTTGACATCCTCAACAGTAACGGCGTTTATATTTTTATCAAAATTCTTGTAATCGTCATATCCAAGCCCGTACAGTTCGTCCATCGCCGCGCTGAAAATAAAGCTGGAATTTGTCTGCATGCCAACCTTGCGCATTGCCTTTAAATAGCTTTTTGATTTTTCCATATCTTCTTTTTTTATGCTGTTTTTCGTCAAGGCATCCAGCTCCCTGAATATCTTGCCCCTGGTTTTCTGTATATTCTCTTTTGAGGTCAGGCCGTACACAGCGAGGTACCCCGGGTCTATGCCCAACACATTAAAAGCCCCCACCGCGTAAGTGAGGCCGCTATCTTCTCTTATGCTTTTAAATAACACACCGGAAGGGCTCGAGAGAATGTCCGCAAGTATCTCTACGGCATACCTGTCTTTATCGTAAATATTTATCCCTCTGAACCCTATAAGTATAAGCGACTGGTCCTTGTCTACGCTTACCACGCTTTCTCTTATCCTTTCTATGGCAGGCTCTTTTTTAGGGCTCGCGAAAACAGGCTTATTCAAAGTTATTTTTGAAAAATATTTTTCAATCATACTCACGATCTCTTCGCTTTTAAAATCCCCCGACACACCTATTGCAATATTGTCTTGAGAAACAACGCTTTTATAGAAATCTTTTACCGCATCCGGAGTAATTTTGTCAACACTTGAAGCGGTCCCTATGGCCTGAAACCTGTAAGGATGAGTTTTAAAAAGAAGCTCTTTTAATAACCTGTGGCCATGGTTCATTATTTCGTTATCCTGCATCTCTATCGCTTCCTGAATCTCGTTTTTTTCCCTTTTAAATTCCTCCTCAGGAAAAGAAGAGCCGGTGCAGATATCAGACGCAAGCTTTAACGCGTCTTCAATGTGCTCTTTAAGGCACGTCAGATTGACGCCGGAGCTATTATTGCCGGAATACGTATTTAAAGCTATCGCCCTTGATTCATAGAATTTAGCCATATCGCTTCTTGACATAGCGTCTGTTCCGTCCAAAAGCATCTGGCTGAGAAGCGTCGATATGCCGTTATTGTCTTCATTTTCAGCCATGAGGCCGCCTCTAAATAAAATAGATACCGCTATTATAGGCAGGCTGCGATTTTCAGACACAATCACGGGGATATTATTGGAAAGCAGGATTTTTTTAATATCCCCGGATTTTTCCGCAGGGCCCGCGTCAATCTTTCTTTTCAGCGAATTGCCCGAGGCGCTCAGGACCGTAATGGTCATATTTTGAGCGTTTAGATATTTTGAAGCCACCTGCTTTATGTCCTCCGCTTTCACCGCCTTTATATTTTCCACATACTGCCTGTAGAAATCCGGGCTCCCGGTCATGATCTGGCTCTGGGCCATGTCATTGGCCTGGGACTCTATAGTTTCTTTCTGATATGCATAATCGGCTATAAAATTATTTTTAGCCTTTTGGAGATCGTATTCGCTTACGCTGTTCTGTTTTAAATATTCTATCTGATTGAGCACGGCTTCTACCGCCTTATTTACATTCTCCTCTTTCAATACGCTTGAAATAATAAAAAGGCCAGGGTCTTTAGGCGTATAGTTATACGCGGAAACGGAAAGAACCAACTGATCTTTCATCCTCAGGCTTTCGTTCAATATTGAGCTTTCCCCCCGGCCCAGTATAAAAGATAAAAGATCCATCGCATAGAGGTCCCTGTCAAGTAAATCCATGGAATGAAAACTTATATTCATATATGCGCCTTCAATATCAGCGCGCTCTTCAAGCAGCCTTTCTATCGCCTGTGGTGGCTCTTCCGGCTTTGCAATAATCGTATTATTGCCGCGCGGCAATTTTCCGAAAGACACAGCTATCTTGCCAAGCACATCCTGCCTGTCTATATCCCCCACAACCGCTATTGTAATTTTTTCCGGTGTATATGCGGCTTTGAAAAATTTTATCAGGTCCGGCCTACTTAGCTTTTTGAAATTTTCTTTATACCCTATCGGAGGCAGGCGATAAGGATGCTTTAAAAACGCTGTCTCGAATGTCATTCTGGAGATTCTCCTGGCAGGGTTGTCTCTATTCATATCCATCTCCCTTTCTATGACGGACATCTCTTTTTTCATCTCGCCCTGGTCAAAAACCGGCTCTGATATCATTTCTTTTAACACATCCACGGCTATATCTAAATGGTCTTTAAGAATGGTCACGCTATAGCCTGTATAATCATAAGATGTATAGCCTTCTATACTGCCTCCATATCTATTCAATATATCTTCTATGGCTCCGGCAGGATATTTCCTGGTCCCCTTGAAAAGCATATGCTCTATCAGGTGGCTTATCCCGGTCCCGCTGTATTCCCCTTCCGAGGCGGAGCCTGAATCAATAAAAATAGATATGACCACCAGGGGATTCCTGTGGTCTTCTTTTACAATAGCCCTGAGGCCGTTATCCAGTATTACGCTGTCCTGGGCATTTAAAGGCGCGCAAATAAAAGCGCCTAAAACAAAAAATGCCAAGAGAGATATTAAAATTATTTTTTTTATCATCTTGGACATGCGGCAGGGAACAGGCACCCCTGTTCCCTGCGTTTAATATTTAAAATCAATATTTACTGATCGATTTGGGCGAGCGCTGTTTTCTTCTTCTTTTCGCGCTCGGCTTTTCATAGTGCTTACGGGCTTTCAGTAGTTTCAATAAACCATCGCGCTCTATTTTTTTCTTAAAACGCCTCAATGCTTTTTCCAGAGATTCTCCCGGAGCTATATCTATCCTCGACATTCGTTTTCACCCCCCCCAAATTTGCTTCGTAAATTTGATCCCGAAAGACCTTGCAATATGTATAGATTTTATATAAAACGCCCGAAAGTGTCAAGCACTATTAGCGCCTCGCAGCATAAAACTCTAATCAGGGTTGCTCGGCACAATACCGATCCGCCTTCGTAAAAATTTACGCGACGAGATATTAGTCTTTTTTCAAAGGCGTTTCATCATCTTTCATGCCTTTTTTGAATTCGCCTATCGCCTTTCCGAGATTTCGTCCTATCTCGGGCAGTTTAGCGGCTCCAAATACCAGCAGGCATATAACCAATATCAAAATCAATTCCGGCATCCCTATTCCGAACATTTATACCTCCCAATTTTTGCTAAGCAAAAACCGACCCCGGATTCCGCTTTACTAATACGAAGTATTTTGCTTGATCTTTTCCAATATCTTGCCTATATCCACGTAATTTTTTACCAGGTTTTCGGCTATCATGGTTTTTCCCTTGTCCTGAGGTCCTATCTTTACAACAAGGTCGTGTATCTCCGAAGCGGCTTTATATGTATGCTCTGCGCTCAGAAGCACCGGAATGTCCGCGCTTTCTATCAGCCTCATTATCTTTTCATTAGGCACAATACCGCCGGTTAATATAATGCCCGATATCGATATTTTTCTTCTCGGTTTTTTTAAAAGATGCGCCATCAATACCGTCATTATTATGTCCTCCCTGTCTCCGGGAGTTATCAAAAGAGAATCTGTTTCAATGTAATCCAGCGCGTCATGAGGCTCCATTGCGCCTATAAAGATATTACGTACGACATTAGACATGCCCACCTCTTTAGATATAAGCCTTAGCCTGGTTTCCTCTAAGATATTCTGAATCGTAGGATTTGAAAGATTCGAAGTGTAAGGGATCACGCCAAGCATGTCAATGCCTTTTCTCTTAAGGCCCATCTTGAGGATTTCTTTTACCTTCTTATATTTTGACGCGAGGACTTTGTTAATTATAACGCCTATGACATCCACCCCTTCTTTTTCAAACAACGCCATGTTCAGCTCTATTTCATCCATTGGCTTGCCTATCCCGCCGGCTGTCACAAGTATCACCTTGGCGTCCAGAAGATTCGCCACCCTCGCGTTGGAAAGATCAAATATAGAGCCTACACCCGCGTGGCCCGTGCCTTCTATTACAACAAGGTCTTTTCTTCTGGCTATGCGCTCAAAAGAAGATATTATGCTGTCCACTAATTTTCTATGGTCGCCCCTTTTTATATACTTTTCCGTAAACCCTTTGTCTATAGCCACAGGACTCATATCTTTTATCGAGCATCTCATCCCGCAGACTTTTTCAATAAGAACGGAATCTTCGTCCACCTTACATCCGTGCTCAAACACATATCTCTGGCCAACAGGCTTGATAAAACCTACCCTGTTAAACCTTTTTTTAAACGCCTTGATAAGGCCTAAAGAAATAGTGGTTTTCCCGTCATTCTGCTTAGTAGCCGCCACGAATATTCTTTTTTGCACTATTTTTTCTCCCACTTTAGCAATTCCGTAACCTTTGAAAGCGTAGAGCCTTCGTCTATCTCTTTTCGGAGCCTGTTTTCTGTTTCCATAACGCTCATAGCCCTGTTTGCGAATTCTACCGCCTTATCTCCGGGTATCACCACTATGCCGTCGTCGTCTCCCAATACCCAGTCTCCGCTGAATATCTTTACGCCTCCGACATTCACACTTACGCCTATTTCCCCGAATCCTTTAGGCTCGCCCGCCGAAGGCGAGATTATCTTTGCAAACGCCGGAAATTTAAGGGCCCTTATTTCCCTGACGTCCCTTATGGCCCCGTCTATTACAACGCCCGCTATCTTTTTCTGGATAGCTCCGTGAGTGGCCAGTTCTCCCCATATGGCAGGCCCTACGCCTCCCGCGTCAATTACTATAACCTGGCCTTCGGAGGCCTTGTCAATCGCCTCTACGGGCTTCGCCCAATCCCCGGGATATGTCCTCACCGTCAAAGCCTGGCCGCACATCTTTAAACCCGGATTAACGCTTACTATATCTTTTAAAGCCCCCTGCCTGTGCATCGCATCGGAAAGATTCGAGGTTGATACCTTCATCAGGATTTTTGCAATATCTTTTTCAGCGCCTCTTTTAAAAAGGTCTGTTTTTATTTTCTGAAGTTTGGCTATAGAACGTTTTATTTCTTCCGTCGCTTTTTTCGCGTCTTTTGATTTATTTATAGCTCCACCCACTATGATTATGCTCGCCCCGGCCTTAACAGCGTCCGGAGCTGTTTCAGAATTAACCCCGCCTGCCAGGGCTATCGGAATGGATAAATGTTTCGCGATATCCCTGAGCTCGCTAAAAGGATTTTTGGCTGCCATCTGGTCGTCGATAGAGCAATGTATGCCGACATAATCAACCCCTAATTTCGCCACTTCAAGGGCTCTTTTTTTAGCGTCTTTTATCGCGATCAAATCAACCTGTATCTTCGCCCCATAATTATGCGCCGCCTCCACGCATTCTCTTATCGTAGCATCGCTTGACGCGCCCAGCACGCAGACAATATCTGCGCCGGATTTTGAGGCGATCTCCACTTCCGTTCTGCCCGCGTCCATAATCTTCATATCAGCTACTATTGTTTTATCAGGAAACTGCTCGCGTAATTTTCTTACAGCGTTCAGGCCTTCGCTTTTTATCAAAGGAGTGCCTGCCTCTAACCAATCAGCCCCTCCGCTGACAGCTTCCCGGGCGCACTTCATTGCGCGGGATAAATCCACAAAATCCAAAGCAACCTGCAATACTGGCTTCATGCGTACCTCGGTCATTCTCCTATTATTTGTACTATTATCTCCCGTTCCCTGGGCCGATTGTCAAAATCAATGAATATTATCTGCTGCCACCTTCCTAATTGCATTTTCCCGTCAACAAAAGGCACAGATATCCCGGGGCCTAATAAAGTTGCCCTCACGTGGGCATGTCCGTTGCCATCCTTTAATCTTATGTTATGCTGATATTCTCCTGATTCAGGCGCTATCTTTTCAAAAAATACCTTAAGGTCCTGTACCAACCCGGGCTCATACTCAACAGTTGTAATGCCGCCCGTAGAGCCGGGAACAAAAATAGTCACAGAACCATTTTTCAGCCCGGAGCTTAAAACAGCCGAGGCTGTTTCCGCGGTAATATTAATTATATCCGTATCACCTTTGGTACTGAACTTTATTTTTTTTGTAATTACCGCCATATAGCATCGCCCTCATTTCTTTCGGTAAGCTTCCAGATATGAACTGCAATATAACTGTTTTTCCATCAATAGTTCCGCCGTGATCAGGCTGTCCATCAGCTCCTTATCGGTTACGTCAAGTATGGCGGCGTCCAGGCCATTAGCCACAGCCATTGCTAAAAAGGTCCTGTTGATTAAACCCTTGTATCCGGCCAGAGAACCCTGGGATACATTCGACAGGCCAAGCACTGTTTTTGGAGCAGGGTCTGCCAGCATCTTTGAGTCCCTTATAGTTTTAAGGACTTCTTTAGCGTGCATCTGGCCGACATTTACAGGCAGGATAACAGCATCCAGATAAAGTTCGTTTATATCTATCCCGTACTCCATGCAGGAGGCGACTAATTTCATCGCAAGCTCCATCCTGCCTTCGCTGTCTTTAGGAATGCCGGATTTATCCATTGTAAGGCCTACGATGGACGCGTTATATTTTTTAGCCAGGCTGAAAAGGGCCTTCATTTTTTCTTCATTCGCGTTTACAGAATTTATTATCGGCTTTGACTTGCACAGGCTAAGCCCCAGCTCCATCACATCCTGCTTCGTGGTGTCTATCGCCAGCGTTACATCAGAAACCTCTTTAATGGTTTTAACAAGCCATTCCATGGCTTCTTTCGGATTGTCGGAAGCCGGGCCCACGTTTACATCAAGAGCGTTCGCCCCGCATGAAATCTGCTTAAGCGCAAGGTCCTGTATGACAGATTTGTCTTTTTCCTTTATGGCCCGGGCTACGTCTTTAAACATCCCGTTGATTCTTTCGCCTATTAAAAACATATTTTTACTCCGTTATCTCAAATTTTAATTTTTATTACATAACTGCCTGATGGCTTTTTTTATCTCTTCCACAGCTTTCGGGTGGTTCATGACTAATATATCGGCTCCTGAATTTAGATACGCGGAGCATGTCGCTATTTCCCACAACACCCCTGTGTCTTTAGCGCATGTCTTCGCTTCTTTAGTGCGCCACGCCTCCTGTCCGGCAAAGCTTATCATCGGCATAGATAACATCTTATCGCCTGAAATGCCGGCAAGCCGCGTCCTTTCCATTATAGAATAAGTGTATTCAAGGCCATACCCCAGGGCTCCGGTCGCGTGATGTATGACTATCTTATCCAGAGGAAACTGCATATCGCAGATAAGTATATTCAACTGTTTCGCTATATTTATATCTATAGGCGCTTCCGAAATTATGGAGTGCCCGGCGCTGAGGCATGCGGCTGTCAGCGTTTTGTAGTTTTCCTGCGTTGCTATACCGAAAAGGCAGTTTTCTCCTTTTGCCACGTTTGCGCAATGCGTCATAACCTCGTTATCCTTTTCAGGAGAAGAGCTTCCTATCACCACTAGGGGCACGGAAACAGCCTTTAAAACTCTTTCCAGCGTCTTTCCTGCTTCCTGGCTGGAAGTATTTTTTAAATCAGGATGAATGCTGGCAAGCCTCAGGCATATAAGGTCCGCGGAAAACTTATCCACGCACATTTTCGCCCACTCCGCCGGGTCTTTAAGAGTATTTTTAAAATTTGATTTCAATGCATCGGGCCATGTTTCCGGCTCCATATCCCATACCTCCATCGCTACCCTGGGAGGATTCGGGCATCTATCTTCTCCGTCTATAAAACATACGCCTGTTTCGCCGCCTATTCTTATCGGTTTTTTTGAGCCTATCACGACTTCGCTGATTTTATCCTGCCATCTTTCGGTCAATCTTTCCATTGTTTCTCCTGTTCTAACCGATTTCCGAAGTTACCGTACGGCTGCTTTGGAAATCGCGATGATTCAGATGCTTAAACAAACTGTCAAATATGCCGTCTAAACCGCGGACAGGCTTATTTACGCTTTGGCCTTCTTCGCTGTTTCTTTGTATCTCTTCCCGGAAAGGAACATAACCGCATATCCTCAAGCCTGTATTTTTTATTATCGCCGATTTATTTTCTTCCAGTTCGGCCCTGGTTTTATTGACTACGAGCCATACGTCTTTTATCTTCACACCCGCACTTTTTGCGGTATTGAATGCGTTTATCGCAGAATTAATCCCCACCATTGTAGTGTCGCTGACAAGTAAAAGCAAATCTATATCTGCCGCCGTGCGCCTCGAGAGATGCTCCATCCCGGCTTCGTTGTCAATAACGACAAATTTATATTTTTTAGCTACCTTCGCGAGATATTCCCTCAATATATTATTTACCGCACAATAACATCCTGGCCCCTCCGGTCGACCCATAACCAGAAGATCAAATCCGTCCCCTTCCACAATAGCTTCTTCCAGCCTTAGGCCAAAGAATTCGCTTTTAGAAAAACCCTCGGGCGTTTTTGTTTTTACTTCCTCCCTGATATCGGCGATAGTTTCTTCGTATTTCATACCCAACGCCGCATCAAGGTTTGCATTAGGGTCCGCATCAACTGTCAACACGGGTTTATCTACCTTCATAAGGTACCGCACCAGCATCGCACTGATCGTGGTCTTCCCCACTCCGCCTTTCCCCGCAAGAGCAATAATATACGCCATAATCTTTACACTCTGACAATGTTAGTTTTGTCAAGTTTACGCTAATATTTTTTTTACACTTGGAAATAGTTCTATATCCGTATGCGGTAGAAATAACGCCGCGCTGTAATTATTCATAAAAGACGGATTGGCGCTTAAATCCAGGTATGTCATCTTGTTAGCTATCGCCTCCGCCTGGTCCATTGCTTCGCTTGAAAGAAGGCACGCCTTTGCGCCCGAGACCGATGTGTTGCCAAGAAAAATAAAATTCTTTTCAGGAAGGTCCGGCAAAAGCCCTATATTGATTGCCGAGCGGATATTTAAAGCCGTGCCCAAGCCGCCCGCAATAAAAATGCGCTTTATATCAGTTTTATTAAAACCTGCTTCTTTTAATAAAACCTCTATCCCTGTATATATGGCTCCTTTGGAATGTATTAAATTTTTTATATCGTTTTCGTCTATTGTGATGTCTTTTAGCGTGGCTGAATCCTTTGCTTCCACCAGCACAAGTTCTTTTGCGTCCTCGGAATCCCTGACCTTGCAAATCTTATTTTCTTTTATTCTTCCGGAACGGTCTATTATTTTATTTTTCAGAAGCTCACTTATGATATCCACTATACCGGAACCGCAAATACCTTTCGGAGGCAAATTTCCAATGGTCTCCACCTTAAGAAGATTATCTTTTATAGAGATATTCTGAATAGCTCCTTTCATAGCCCGTATTCCGGATTTAAGCCCACCGCCTTCAAAACACGGCCCTGCAGACGTAGAGCATGTCAACAACCATTCTTTATTTCCAAGAACAACTTCTCCGTTTGTGCCGAGGTCTATAAAAAGAGAGATATCCTTGATTTTATACATGCCTGACGCAAGGACGCCCGCCACTATGTCTCCGCCCACATAACTACCTATGCAAGGAATGCACATCAAAAGCCCTCTCGGGTTTATTTTGATACCCGCTTCGCTGGCCCTTATTACAGGCATAAAGTTTACAGCCGGTATATACGGGTCTTGTCTTATCTGCGCAGGGTCTATTTTTAAAAGCAGGTGGGTCATGGTAGTGTTTCCCGCGCATATAACAGCCGTTATATCATCCAGCGTAAATTCCGCTTCTTTTATCAAGCTATAAATAAGCGTGTTTACCGTATCTATAACCGCGTGATGTAATTTCTCCAAGCCTTTTTCATGTTGAGCAAAGATAATCCTGGAAATCACGTCTTCTCCGAAATCAACTTGCGGATTATAGCTCGCTTTTGAGCCAAGCACTTTTTGGGAATTCAGGTCCACTAAATAAGCTACAATAGTGGTCGTGCCGATATCCACAGCTACCCCGAAGTTCTCCGTTGACCTGTCTCCCGGCTCAATCAGCACAACTTCCGTGGTCTTATTCCTGTTGCCCAATGTCGCGGTAATTTCCCAGTCACTCTCTCTTAAAAGGCGCGGCAACTTTTTTATATTGCTAAGCCCCATCTGGATTACGTTGATCTCTTTGTGTTGTTTTTTTATCTCTCTCAGCAGCCTGTCAGCATCTCCGGAATTATCGTCAATGGTTGGTCTTGGCAGCTTTAAAAAAACTTTTGTGGATAACGGGCCATGTTTGAAAATCTTTGAAGAGGCTTTATAGTATTCCGCTTCTATCTCTTCGACAGGCGTATAAAAGCCCGCAAGGCGGGTTGCCTTTATTTCTTCCGTGAGTATCTCAAGATCCCCAAGCATTGATTCTTCTGGGACAAGGACTTCCATATCGGATTCCGGGGTAGTCCTGCAGGCAAGCACATATCCCTCTTCACGCTCTTTCTCAGAAATCCTTCCGCTATCTTCAGTTATATAATTACCTTTTTTAATTACAACCTTGCACCTGCCGCACACGCCTTCCCCACCGCAGCTATTGTATATATGTATACCGGTTTTTAACGTGGCTGTCAGAAGATCCGTTCCTCTATCTATATAAACATCCTTATGTTCCGGTAAAAATGTAATCCTGAATTCTTCCATAGTAAATTAAATTTTAACACGCGCTTAATGCCTGGTCAATAAGATAAATAAAAAAACCCGCCCTTCCTGCTTTGAAGCATCTCTTCGCAGTAGAAAGGGCGGGGTTATGCGCATTGCGTTGCTTATATTATTTCTGTATAACCTTTAGCTCCGTTCCGTCCGCCGGGCAATACTGGACATCCGAGCCGAACTGTTTTCCGCAAACAGGACAAAATTTGGCATCCATTGCATCTCCAGCCAACGCCCCGCCTGCCGCGCCTGCGGCTCCGCCTATCAAAGCGCCTTCAGCCGCATGGCCTGACTGATGCCCTATAATAGCGCCTGCTCCCGCGCCTATCAAGGTGCCTATTCCCGCGCCTTTCTGAGTGCTTGTGCAGCCACCCACAGCAATAACCAACAACAATAGTACTAATGTTGTATATTTTTTCATTTTACGCCTCCTCCTATTTTATGAAACTATTTTAGTAATTATATCACTTTCCTGTTTCCAGTCAAGCGCAATACAGCTACTTTATTATCCTTATCCTATTTGGAGGCCAGTATATTAGAAATGCTTTGCCCAGCAGATACTTTTTAGGCATAAACCCCCAATATCTGGAGTCCCTACTGGAAATACTGTTATCCCCAAGTGCATAATAGGCGTCGTTCGGAACAGTAACGCTTTGGCCTTCCGCTCCGAAATCCCCCCTATTATAATATTTCTGCTTTCTTAACACGGAGCTTTCTTCCACAGGTTTGTTATTGATCAATACGACGCCATTTGAAATCTGAATCGTTTCTCCGGGCAATCCGACAAGCCTTTTTATAAAATCCTTCTTCTTGTCCTCCGGAGATATAAACACGATCACATCGCCTCTTTTCGGCTGCGTAAATTTGTATATAAATTTATTCACCAGTATCCTGTCGCCTTCAATCAGGGTAGTCCTCATGGAACCCGTGGGTATCTTGAAAGCCTGGACCACAAACGTCCTTATTATCAGCGCAAGTATCACGGCTATAACTATCGGCTCAACCCATTCTTTCATTAAATAACGCATCTTATCGTTCATACAACCCCTTTCTTCTCCCACAAACTTGACACTCTGACAATGTTAGTTTTGTCAAGTTTATTAGATTTTTAGCACTGCTAAAAATGCCTCCTGCGGTATTTGCACCCTGCCAAACTGCTTCATCCTCTTCTTTCCCTCTTTTTGTTTTTCCCAGAGCTTGCGTTTTCTGGAAATATCTCCGCCATAACATTTTGCAGTTACGTTTTTACTCATCGCCCTGACGGTTTCTCTAGCCACCACATTGTTGCCTATGGTAGCCTGTATAGCGACTTCGAACATCTGCCTCGGAATAAGCTCCCTGAGCTTCTCCGCCAGCACCCTGCCTCTATACTGAGATTTTTCCTTGTGGACAATTGACGAAAGCGCGTCGCACGGCTCGCCGTTTATCAATATGTCCAATTTTACAAGGCTCCCCGGCCTATATTCGCTTATCTCGTAATCCAGAGAGCCATACCCCCTTGTCATTGATTTTATTTTGTCGTAAAAATCAACTATAAGCTCAGACAACGGCATCTGAAAGGTAAGTTTTATCTTATCCTGAGAAATGTATTCCGTAGACTTATATTCTCCGCGCCTTGATTTTGTGAATTCGATAACCATACTCAGCGTATCCTGCGGCACCATTATATAAGTGATGGCGAATGGCTCTGAGATCTCAACTATATTCTGAGGCGCCGGCAATTTGCTGGGGTTATCGACTTCCATAACCTTCCCTTTTCTGTCTTTAACTTTGTAGACAACGCTCGGAGTAGTAATAACAAGGTTCAGGTCATATTCTCTTTCCAGCCTTTCCTGGGCAATTTCCATATGCAAAAGCCCCAGGAAACCGGCCCTATACCCAAAACCTAATGACTGGGAATTTTCAGTTTCGTATAGAAACGATGAATCACTTAATTCCAGTTTTTCAATGGCGTTTTTAAGAAAATCAAAATCCTTCGCGTTGACAGGATATATGCCGCAAAACACCATCGGCTTGAGCGGACTATAGCCGATTAAAGGTTTATCTGCCGGGCGCTTAGCGTCAGTTATAGTGTCCCCGTTTTTTACATCTTTGGCTTCTTTTATCTGACAGATAGCGTAACCAACCTCTCCGCACGAAAGGCTATCCACGGGTTCCATCTGAGGCCTGAATATACCTACGTCCTGAACCTCATATTTTTTAGAACTGGCCATCATAAGTATGTTCATGCCTTTTTTGATTACGCCATTTACGACCCTTATGTAAACTATTACTCCCCTATAGGTATCATACGCCGAATCAAATAGCAGCGCCTGAAGAGCTTCGTCTTCGCTGCCGCTCGGCGGAGGCACGTCTTTTATTATTCTTTCGAGAAGTTCCCCGATCCCAGTGCCTTCCTTCGCACTGACAAGTATTATCTCGTCGTCTTTAACGCTCAAAATACCTTTTATCTCACCGGTGACTCTTTCTGGGTCCGCGTTCTGCAGGTCAATCTTGTTTATGACCGGGATTATGGTTAATTTTTTGTCAAGCGCATGCTGCAGGTTCGCAACCGTCTGCGCCTCCACGCCCTGAGCTGCGTCTACGAGAAGAACCGCGCCTTCACAAGCTGACAAAGATTTTGAAACCTCGTAACTAAAGTCGACATGCCCCGGTGTATCAATAAGATTCAGCTCGTAAATTTCTCCGCTTTGGGCCTTATAAGACATTCTGACAGCGCTTGCTTTGATAGTAATGCCGCGCTCCCTCTCCAAATCCATATCGTCCAGCAGCTGGTCCCTGAACTGCCTCTTGTTAACAGTGTCCGTAAGCTGGAGCAATCTGTCGGCAAGCGTAGATTTGCCGTGGTCTATATGCGCGATTATGCAAAAATTCCTAATCTTGTTTTTATCCATTATCCATATTGTAAAAACTTGACAAAACTAACATTGTCACAATGTCAAGTTTTTACATGCTTAACGCCAGGTTTTTGCCGAAATCCAGGTATGAACTGGCTGTCTTTTCGCTGGGGGCTTCCGCGTATATCCTCAAGATTGGCTCGGTTCCAGACAACCTTAAAATCAACCAGCTGTTATCATCCATTATAAATTTACTGCCGTCGGAAGACTTTGTTTCTTTTACGGGCTTTCCGCAAATCTGTTTCGGCGGATTCGTTTTTAACAGCTCCATTAATTTTTTCTTTTTTTCATCCGGATAATCCATATCTATCCTGCGGTATCGAAATGCGCCGTATTCTTTTTCAACATCCTTCAATATTTCCAGTATACCTTTTTTCCTGTGTGCCATCATTTCCACAAGCAGTGTGCCGAGAAGCATACCGTCTCTTTCAGGCATGTAATTTTTTACTCCTATACCGCCTGACTCTTCCCCTCCAATAAGAATATCTTCGTCCAGCATGAGCCTGCATATATACTTGAATCCTACCGGGGTTTCATAAAGTTTCAGGCTGTATTTTTTAGCGATAAGGTCTATAAGCGTGGTATTGGAAACTGTTTTCACCACCCCGCCTTTCCAATGCCTGTCTTCTATAAAATGGAGCAGTAAAAGCGCCATTATCTGGCCGGCCCCCATAAACTTTCCGCCCGGTATGACCGCGCCTATCCTGTCCGCGTCTCCGTCATTTACTATGCAAATATCGTATTTCGCTTTTTTATCTTTCATAGCCAGAAAAGCCGCTTCCAGATTTTTTGGAATAGGCTCTGGATTGACCCCTCCAAACAAGGTATCTCTTCCTGTCCTCATCTGCGTAATTTTTATTTTTGTGCCTTTGAGTATCTCCGGAATATAACCGTCCCCCACACCATGCATACAGTCAACCAACACGTTAACCTTTGCATTTTTTAAATGCTTGAGATCCACATAAGCCCTGGCAAATTTCATATAGTCTTTTTTCAGGTCCGTGAGCTCTATCATGCCTGAAGCTACGCCTTTTTTAAATTCCACGGATTGCACCGGATTTTTAGCCAGCAAGGCTTCCACTGACTTTGTAATTCCTTCATCAGCAGTGCCCGCGTAAGAGGCTTTTATCTTCAGGCCGTTATAATAAGGCGGGTTATGGCTTGCCGTCAGCATCAGGCCGCCTGATAATTTTTTATTTTTTATAGTATAGCTTACAAGCGGCGTAGGAACAGCTTTATCTGAAAGCAAAACCTTGATCCCGTTAGCCGCAAGAACCTCCGCCGCGAGCTCAGCATATTTTTCGGATAAAAATCTCCAGTCATAGCCAATCACAAAAACCGCGTCTTTCGCTTTGAAATGATCCGCAACCGCCTGTGAAGCTATCCTTACGTTTTCGAATGTAAAATCCTGCGATATAATCGCCCTCCAGCCGTCTGTTCCAAACTTAATCCCCATCTTATTATCCTTTCTTTAGATTGCTCGCAATTTTTTCACAGCTTCTTTTTTATCTTCCGCCCCAAAAAAGTACGACCCTGCCACAAGTATATTTCCGCCCGCATCAATAACATATTTGGCATTTTTATCGTTTATGCCCCCGTCCGCTTCTATGTCTCCGGAATAAATTTTCCTTAAGGCCTTTATTTTCGGCAATACACTTTCTATAAAACTCTGGCCTCCGAACCCGGGATGGACTGACATAAATAAAACCATATCAGTGTCTTTAAGCACGCCTTCTATACATAAAGGCGAAAAAGGATTCAGGGATATCCCTGATTTTTTCCCAAAAGACTTGATCTCCCGCAGCACTTTTTTTACATGCTCCTCGTCTATCTTGTCAACAGTCTTCGACATCCCCTTGGTCAGCTCTTCGCCGCCCGCGTTTCGCTCCACACCATAAGCCTCAGCATGGATAGTTATGATATCTCCGCCCGCTTCTGCAAAATCTTTGATAAACCTGTGAGGCCTTTCTATCATCAAATGCACGTCCAAAGCCATCTTAGTACATCTTCTTGCCGCCTCGACTATCAAAGGCCCTATCGTAATATTCGGGACAAAATTTCCGTCCATTACATCGATATGTATCATATCGGCGCCTGAAGCTTCAATCTTTTTTATCTCGTCTTTAAGATTCGCAAAATCCGCTGATAATAAACTTGGGGCAACTAAAATATTTTTTTTCATCCTATCTCCTACAATACCAGCTCTTTTTCTATTTCTTTTTGCTCTTTATCCGTAAATTCTCCTATAACAGCCAGGTTCAGGCTCGAGCTGTTGAATATACAGTTACTGACGCGCCTTATATCGTTTGCCGTAACAGCGTCCAATTTTTTTATAATCTCTTTCCGATCCGGCAGTTTATTCAGAGAAGTGGCGTAATCTCCGATCCACAACATATGCTCGAGGGTGTCTTCCAGCGCCATCAGAAGCTGCACCTTAAAAAATTCCTTCGCTCTTTTTAACTCGCCGGATGTAACATCTCTTTTCTTTACATCTCTTAATTCCTTTAATATGCAGATAACGGCCTCTTTGGCTTTTTTATGTTCCGTGCCGGCGTGCACCACAAACGCGCCTGTTTCATTATACCTTTTAACATCCGCGCCAATCTCATACGCAAGGCCTTTTTTCTCTCTTATGTTTTCAAACAGCCTGGATGACATATTGCCGCCCAGGATAACATGCAGAAGGCCGAGGACGTATCTGTCTTTGTGGGATCTGCCGAAAGAATGCAGGCCTATGCATAGGTGCGCCTGCTTCGTGTCTTTGTTCATTATCCTCATGCAAGGCTTTGACTGATTATTGCAAAACTCGCTTACAGGCCCGGTTTTTCTTTTTACGATTTTGGTAAATATCTTTTTAAGCCTGGGCTCTATTGCATCATGGTCTATATTTCCGCACAAAACAACAGCTATGTTTTGAGGTATGTAATTTACATCTCTGTATTCAACAATATCTTTTCTTGAAATAGCGCTTACTGAATCTATAGTGCCGGCTATGGGAAAGCCCAGAGGGTTACCATGCCACATGATATCTGTTAATATATCATGCACATAATGATTAGGAAGGTCATGATACATCTTTATTTCCTCTATTATAACCCCGCGCTCTCTCTCAAGCTCTTCATCGTCAATGCTTGCGTTCAATACCATATCGGATAAGATTTCCAGAGCTATATCAGTATGCTTAAAGCTTACCTTTGCCAGAAAACACGAAACCTCTTCCGATGTAAAGCCGTTCAAAGAACCGCCGCGGCCTTCGACCTCTTCTTTCAGCTTTCTGCAATTCCTCGAAGAGGTGCCCTTGAAAAGCATGTGCTCCAGAAAATGAGATATGCCGGAGTTTTTCTCGTCTTCATTCCTGGAACCGGTTTTTATCCATATGCCTATAGCCATAGATTCCATATTTGGCATACGATTTGTCACCAGCGTTAAGCCGTTGTTAAGTTCCGTCTTTTTATACATCAAATCACCTCAGTTTATGCGATTTCTTTATGCATATGTAAATCCAGATAGTTTTGCAGTATCAGCTGCGCCGCAATTTTGTCCAAATTCTTCCTGCGGTTTTTTCTGGACACATCTGCTTCCAGAAGAATCCTCTCGCCTTGCGCAGTAGTAAGACGCTCGTCCATCATCTCCACCTCTATCTTAATCTCTTTTTTGATCTCATCGACAAATGTAACGGCAAAATCTGCGCTTTTACCTTTCGTACCGTCCATATTCAGCGGAAGCCCCACAATCAGCCTGTTCGCGTCATATTCCCGCACCAATTCCTGTATCTTTTTTAAATCATTTTTTATACCTTTGCGCTCTATGGTGCCTACTGACTGCGCTATTATGTTCAGCGCGTCGCTTACGGCTACGCCTATGCGTTTTTCTCCAAAGTCAAGGGCGAGTATCCTCTGCATATTATTCAAAAGCCCTGAAAGTTTTTACCAGGTCCTTTACTTCCTGGGCCCTGTTTTTATCGCAGACAAGAGTCCCTGTTTTAGTCTGCACGATAATTACATCTTTAAGGCCTATAACGCCTATTTTATGGTCTTTATCGCCTACTATGATAGAACCTTCAACATCTATCATACTGGAATTGGAAAGTATTATATTGCCATCCGCATCTTTGTCGTATATCTCTTCAATGCTGGACCACGACCCTATATCCACCCAGTCAAAATCAGCCTTTATGCAAAATACCCTGTTACGTTCGTTCTTTGAAACAGGTTCCATAATAGCATAATCTATGGAAATCGGATTAAACTTTGAATACTCGTCTGCCAGCCTTATGGAATATCCGGATTTTTTTTCAAACCTGCAGGTGTCTTCAAGGCTGTAATACAAGCTCGGCATATATTTTTTCATCATGCCAAGAATAGACCCCGTTTTCCAGACAAATATTCCGCTATTCCACAAATAATTTTTATTTTTACACAGTGCCTCGGCTTTCGCTTTTTTAGGCTTCTCTATAAATCTTTTCACGCGATAATATCCGTTAAATTTTTTACCGGCTTCTATGTAGCCGTAGCCAACGGACGGATACCTTGGCTTTATACCTATTGTCAGAAGATTTGGCCCGGACTGGGCGACCTTTCCCGCGGATATCAAATCCTTAAAAAACAACTTCGTGTCTTTTATTATATGATCTGCCGGCAAAACCATCATCGTAGCTCCGGCTCCGAATCTTTTCTCCAGGATAAACGCGCTGAGGCATATCGCAGGAGCCGTATCCCTGCCAAATGGCTCCAGTATGATATTTTCTTTTTTCAGGTTTGCGATGTACGGCTTCAGGCTGGAGAACTGAAGTTTGGTAGTTACGAGGAATATATTTTCTATAGGTAATTTTTCTTTCAACCTTTTAATGGTTTCTTGGATCATTACATTTCTTGTCCCAAGGGATATTATATGTTTTGCTTTGCCGGACGTGCTCTTTGGCCAAAGCCGTTCGCCTTTGCCGCCTGCCATTATTACCGCGTACATACAACTCCTCCTCCACCTCTGGGGTGGCTTATAGTTTTTACAAAGTTACCTACTTTTTTAACTAAATCTTTTTTTCCTATATTGCTCTCTATAATTTTTATTATCGCGCTTCCAACAATCGCTCCGTCGGCGAACCTTTGAACCTCTTTTACCTGGCTAAGAGTGGATATCCCAAACCCCACACAGATCGGCATATCCGTTATCTTTTTTATATTCCTTAGGCTTTCTCCAAGCTCTTTCGGCAGTTTTTTTCTAGCGCCGGTTGTTCCGGTAAGCGAAACATAATATATAAATCCCGTAGCGGCGCTGGAAATTTTTTTAATCCTATCGACAGAACTTGTAGGGGCCAGCAAATGTATAACCGCCAATTTATTTTTCTTCGCAATCCCGCACAGCTCTTTTGATTCCTCAGGAGGCAGGTCAGGTATTACAACCCCGTCAACTCCGCTATAAATGGCGTCTTTTACGAATTTTTTCAGACCATAATGAAAAACTAAATTGTAATAGATTAAAAATACTATAGGGGTTTGTATCTGACCTCTGACTTTTTTAACCAGGCTAAAAACTCCGGATAACGTAGTTTTGCTCTTTAAGCCTCGCTGTGACGATTTTTGTATAGTAGGCCCGTCCGCGATAGGATCGGAAAAAGGCACGCCAAGCTCTATTATATCCGCGCCTGAATGTAACAACTCGAACATCAGCTTCTCCGTAACCCCTAAAGATGGATCCCCTGCCATTATAAAAGCGATAAACGCTTTTTTATTATTTTTCTTCAATTCCCTGAACTTTTTATCAATGCGATTTAGCATATGCCTATAACTCGCAACCCCTGATTATATCTATATCTTTATCGCCTCTGCCTGAAAGGCATACCGCTATGATCTTGCCTTTACTTATCTTCGGAGCTAATTTTTTAACCGCGTAATAAATCGCGTGGCTCGACTCCAAAGCGGGTATTATGCCCTCCATCTCCGTAAGCATCTTAAATCCCAGAAGAGCTTCTTTATCGGTAACTGCCGCGTATTCAGCCCTGAGCGTTTCTTTATAATAAGAATGCTCCGGCCCCGTGCCGGGATAATCCAAGCCCGCAGATATTGAATGGGCTATCTTTACCTGGCCAAATTTATCCTGCAAAAGATAGCTTTTTGTCCCATGCAGGATCCCCACGGATCCCCTGCTAAGGCTTGCGCCATGTTTTTCCGTATTAACTCCCAGACCCGCCGCTTCCACTCCTATAAACTTTACGCCTGTTTTAAAAAACGGATGGAAAAATCCTATCGCATTGCTTCCGCCTCCTACACACGCTACCATATAATCAGGGAGCTTATTTTCATGTCTCATAAACTGCTTTTTCGTCTCCTTGCCTATTATCGACTGAAAATCCCTGACTATCATCGGATACGGATGCGGGCCAATGGCGGAACCTATGATATAATACGTATCTCTCACATTCGTAACCCAGTCTCTTATCGCTTCGCTTGTGGCGTCTTTCAAGGTTTTGCTTCCCGAATAAACCGGAATCACCCTTGCGCCAAGAAGTTTCATCTTAAACACGTTAAGAGACTGCCTGTGGATATCTTCTTCTCCCATATACACGTCACACTGAAGCCCAAAAAGCGCGGCGCTCGTAGCAGTAGCCAAGCCATGCTGCCCCGCGCCTGTCTCCGCAATAATACGCTTTTTGCCCATCTTGACAGCCAGAAGAGCCTGGCCCAGAGTATTATTGATCTTGTGGGCACCTGTATGCAGAAGATCTTCTCTTTTTAAATATATTTTCCTGCCTATTTTTTTGGAAATATTTTCTGCAAAATAGAGCGGGGTTGGTCTGCCCGCATAAGACTCCAGCAGGTTATCCAATTCTTTTTTGAATTTAGCATCTTTTTGCGCTATTTTGTACTCTTTTTCAAGCTCTTCCAAGGCCATCATCAATGTCTCGGGCACAAACCTTCCGCCAAATATGCCGAATTTTCCAAATTTATCAGGTAACATATATCTATCCCCTATATAAAATATAAATTATATAGAAAAAATGCTCCGGTGTCAACAACTTAACCTGCAAGATCTGCATTATTTAAGTAGCCAGGTAACCACAAGTTCTTGCCAGCCTGGCAGGCGCCTGGAGAAAAGCCTCCCTAGTTCGAGCGGGCATGGTGCCCTGACTAGGCTGGGCGAGCGAGAATTGGCGTGGAGCGAAGGACGCCACGCTGGGGCGTCCGAGCGTCTTTTCGAAGGCCTGCCAGACTGGCAAGAATCTATTATTATAACGCTATCTAATGCAGGAAATAAAAAACCCGCATTGCAAATTCAATTGCAATGCGGGTTTAAAGATACGGCAAACTATTTAAAATTATACCGCTCCTGCAACTCCCGTAACCGCGTCTTTATTATCAAGGATCTTTTTTGCGGTCGTAAAGTCCGTCAGCATATTCGCGTCTCCGAACAGCCTCTGGAACGCTTCTGCCGCTGGAGAGCCGGGCTTTACGTTCATCACTATTATCCTGCCTCCCCATTCCCCGAGCAGTTCAGCGCTCTCTAAAGCTGCTTTTATTTCAGGCTCCATCTCGCTGTCGCTTGTTGACACGATAACCGCTATTTCATTTTCCTGCAAACCAATAAATGCCTCGGCAAAACCTTTAGGATCTTTAGTTACAAAATCTCCTTTAAATAAGATTGTGCTGACTTTGGTAGGGTGAAAATCAGCTACGCCAGCTTTGCTGATATCCGCCACAGGTTCCACCAGCCTCATATCCGCTAGATTAGCTAATAACGAATACGTATCCGTTCCCCTGTCTCCGGATTCAATTCCCGGATAAGCCGCCACACCTAACCCTTCTACCTTGTACCCTTCTAACTGCGTTTGAGGAGGCGTATTATTAATAACCTCCGAGATTTGAATCTTGCCGTTTGCCGCGTCAACTGCCGCTAAATCCTGGACAGCTTCCGCAGGAGATTTTACATCCTGCCCCAGAACACCGGATATTACAGCTCTTATGTCAGCCAACTTTTTTTCCCCTGCCGCTAACCCGCTTTTCCCATCCTGCTTATCAACTCCACCCAAATATCCTGCATCCAATCTATGGCTTCTGAGCCCTAATTTTGTGCCATCCCTGCGAGTTTTATCGACTATCGGAATAATATTTTGATCAATCGTATCTATCTGTGTTTCTGTAGCGTCTACAAGAATCCTGTACTGGCCCGGAGCGACTCTTTCCAGCACCCCTATCGCTACAAGGCTCTGTAATTCATAGCCTCTTGTCCTGACTGACCAGTTTCTGAGCTGTTCAAACTCCTGCGTCGTCACGATATCGCCCGCTTTTTTGCCTGCTGCCACAAGGGCTTTCCAGGCATGCAGCGGAGAACCTTCGTCGCCCTTGCCTCTTTTAGGATCAGCAGTGGCTTTATCTATAGGAGCTTGCGCATCCACCACAGCGTCTTCTACTGTTTTAGTAGCTTGATCGCCCGTAGTATCCGGAGCCAAATTTACCATCGCAGTATATGCATAGCTTAAGGACACTATAGCAAATATCCCTAAAATTACTAAACATATCGTTTTGCCCAACTTCATGTTCTCCTCCTTTTGTTTAATCATTTTTCAAAGCCTGCCTGTATAAATTATCGTCTGTTTTGGTTGTAACCCTGGGGCTAATTACAACGTATGAATAGCCTTTTTCAGACAGAAGATTGGTTAATTGAGGCGTATGGAAACCTCCGGCTATAAGGATAGCCGTTTGAACGCTGTCTTTTCTCATTCTTTCTTCCGATTTATTTACAAACACGCCATCTCTTTCTCCGGCGGTAGAATAAAATCTTTCTATTGCAGCCAGGTTATCGTTTACGGCGTAATAATTATTAGGCACGTTAAGGCCCAGCTCTAATTCGTCCGACTTTTTCTTAAGAAAATCGGTCCAGGCTTGAGCGTTAAAATCGTTTTTATTTTCAATAAAATAAGTGTATTCCTCGGGTACCAGCTTCACTGTTAACATTTTATCCATTATAGAAATAGCCTTGGAAACGCCGTATAATTTTTTCTGGTCCTCGTTTTCCGCGATAGCAGATTTTACCTTGTCTTCGATACGCGGCTCTTCCTTGAAAAGCTTATTTACGTTCAAGGTTTTCAATGCTTCCTGGTACTCTTTATAAAGTGTCTTTTCTTCATCGCTGGCGGTATTATTTCTTATATTCGCCATATTTATATTCCGTTCAAGGCTGTCTATTTTTATAAGGGCGCTGAAATTAGGGAATTCTTCTGTATTGATGTTTTTCTTCTGCGCTAGGGCGTTTAAACTTTTATAGTACGCCAGGAGATCTATTGCCTCGCTTTCATAATCTTTTTTCGCTTTATCCATAGACAGCATATCGGCGCTATAGATCTTTGCCTTAAGCGAGTCCGCGGGCAGGGCTATCTTACGCACGTATTCCAGAGCAGCATCTTTAAATCCGTCCATGGCCCATAAAGCGTTTTTGTTCGCGTCATAAAGAGCCTTGTCTTCAATACCCTGGAACGACATCGAATACTTAGACGTCAAAGTAAGGTAGTCTATCCCGGAAATAGAAGCTTCTTTAAGAAGTTTTTCCGCAGCTTTCTTTCTGGCCTCCAAAGAAGCCTTTTCCCTCAGGTATGCGAAGTTCTTATCGGTGCTTACGCCTTCCCTTAAAATCAAATTTACATTATAATTTTTTATCAGATATTCCGCTATCGCCGCTATATTTTTCTGCGCCTCGTAATTTACATGGGCGTCCTGGATATGCAATATCAATTTTCCGTTAGTCCCTTTGCTAGACTCTATTACGCTACCATATTCCGCGGGCACGGTTATATTAAAAGGGTTTGCTTCCGCCTTTTCCAATGCGGCGGGATTTACCTGGCTGGAAACATCCTCCGGGAGAGTTGTTTCTTGAGAAGTCTCTTCATTCAACGCCTTTTGTCTTTTTTCCCAGATGGTTTCAGCGTAACAAAGATTAATATTAAATATGGAAATCAAAGTAATTATACATAACGCCTGTATTTTTATTCTCATACGATTTCCTTTCCCAATTAATAAATAGATTTATAAACTATTAATAGTATACCTTTTTGAGCTAGCTTTGTCAAATGTTCTTTTGCTTTTTTTATATCCAAAGTTGGTGAAATTGAACCGCGCAACTTGCTATTTAATCAATAATTATATCACATCTTGGCATAGAATTCAAGAATGCCTTGCCATAGAATTTATTTATTATGCGGCTATCTAGAACGGCTATTATGCCTGTATCTTTTTTGCTGCGGATCAGCCTTCCGAACCCTTGCTTGAATTTAAGAACAGCCTCGGGTAAGCTGTACTCCATAAAAGCGTCTCCGCCCCGGCTTTTTATATCCTCCATTCTCGCTTCAATAACAGGGTGATCAGGTACGCTGAAGGGCAATTTTGTTATGATGATATTCGAAAGAGTCTTGCCCTGGACGTCTATGCCCTGCCAAAAGGTATCTACTCCGAAAAGTACGGACCCTGTTTCTTTTTTAAAGCTGGCGAGCATTTTATTCCTGCTTAAGCCGCTGCCCTGCCTTAAGACATTGTAATCTTTTTGGCCGAAATATTCTTCAAGCTCTTCATAAACAATATTCATTAAAGAATAGCTTGTAAAAAGCACAAACGCGCTTCCTCTGGTCATATCCAGGTATCTTTTTATCCTGTCTGCTGCCTTGATCGCGTAATTCGTCACATTGTCGGGATTAGGCATGTTTTTCGCTATATACACCCTGACTTGATTTTTATAGTCGAATGGCGAGCCTAGTTTCAGCTCTATGGCTCTTTTGGCGCCAAGCCTATCTTTAAAATACTTGAACGAATTATTATCCACGGAAAGGGTCGCGCTTGTCAGGATGATCGGCCTTTCCTCGTTAAAAAGCTCTTCTTTCAATATCTCCCCTATATTTACCGGGGCCATATTTATGGAAAGCTTGTTTATCTTTTTATTCCTGGAACATTCTATCCAATATACACGATTGCCGGAAGACTGGTTAACGATAAGCTCCACGGAATCTTTCAATGAATTTATCTTTCTGATAAAACTTATTATCTCCGCTTCGTCTTCTTTTCCCTTTACTCTCTTTTTTGCGGCCAAAAGCGATTCTGCCAGGTCATGCAAAGGCAATGACAGGTTATTTTCTACAAAATTTTTCTGCCTGACTCTTAACGTGTCGGAATCTTCCTTGCTTACATTGGCGTCGAAATATTCCTTTACGCTTTTAAAAAATACGTCCAGCCGCTTCCTTGCCTGTTCCGCGCATTCCATGCTATCCTGGTCGCCTATAGTCAATAAAAATCCTTTCTGCTTCTTCAGGTTGAACAAAAGGTCTAGTATGTATTTGGCGCCCGTATTTGTTATGCTTGCGCCAAGATGTTCCGTAGCCACACTTTCGATACTGTGAGCCTCATCGAACACCAAAGCGTCCCATTCTGGAAATATACATTTCTCTTCTTTCAACAACGCCAGATTTGAGAAGAACAGGTGGTGGTTCACTACCAATATTCTCGCCCCGTTTATTTTTTCTCTGGCTTTCTGAAGAAAACACCTTTTATAATACTGGCAATTCTTGCCGAGGCATGTTTCCGGATCAGCTGACACGATATTCCAGACTTTTGGATCAGGCTCCTCTTCCAAATCGGAAAGCGTGCCATCGTGCGTTTTAAACGACCAGGCGAAAATCTTTGTAAATTCCGTCAATTCATACTGGTCGGAAAAAAGGTCTTTCTGCAGGAACTCCGACCTATGGAGCCTCCTGAGGCAGAGATAATTATTCCTGCCTTTCACAAGCACTGCTTTAAAATCTTTATCCAGGGCTTTTTCCAGAAAAGGTATGTCTTTATGTATGATTTGTTCCTGAAGGCTGATGGTATTCGTGGAGATTATTCCGAGGGCTTCATTACTAAGCGCGTATTCCGCAAGCGGCACCAGGTACGCGAAACTTTTACCTATGCCCGTCCCGGCCTCGACAATCAACTGCTCCGAGTGGCTAAAAGCGCTTTTAACAGCCTCCGCCATCTCTATCTGCTCATGCCTCTCTTCGTACCCGGGCATGGCTTTGGCTATCAAGCCGTATTTATCGAAAATTTTTTTCATTATTTTTTCTTGAAGAACGAGATTCTTTTTTCTTCGCCCCTGGCAAGGCGCCTGATATTCGGCTTGTGCTTATAAATTATAATCAAACATAAAAGGCATGTAAATATGACTATCTCCGCCGGCTCTCCGAATGCAAGCGTAAAGACAGGGACAGAGACAACCGCTATAATGGACGACAAAGACACTAATCCTGTTACAAAAAACGTGATCAGCCAGACCAGAAACCCCAGCCAGAATATTTTCGGAATAAGCCCTATCACAACCCCTGCGCTCGTGGCAACGCCTTTTCCGCCTTTAAATTTAAGGAATATCGTCCAATTGTGCCCCGCGATCGCAGAAAGGCCCACCAGTATCCTGTAAAGCTCCGGCCTTGTAACAGGGGCCAGATACAGAAAGCCTGAGGCAAGATATGTCGCCGCGACATAGCCTTTAATGATATCTATAATAAGGACTATCGCGCCCGGTATTTTACCCATGATTCTGAAAACATTCGTAGCACCTACGTTCCCGCTTCCGTATTCGCGAATATCTATACCTTTAATAACCTTGCCGAATATATACGCCGTAGGAATAGCACCGACCATATAAGCCGCTACAAAACCCAGGAATAATATAAAGTACCCCATTTGCAATCCTCCTTATCTCATAATCTTTACATTCTTACAATGTCACTTTGTCAAGTTTTTACGGTTTAAATTCTTTTTTTCTAAGTTTCAAGATAACGGGAATGCCTTCCAGCTTTAATCTTTTTCTGAATATATTGATTAAATGGCCCTTATCCGCGGTTTTTACGTTTTCCGGATTCTTCACGATAATCTCAAATTCCGGCGGAGAGTTTTTCATCTGTCTTATGGAATAAAGCCTGGTCGGATCGAAATCTATGGACTTCAGAGTGCTGTTCAAATCGCTTGTTGAGAAGTTCTTTCTGGATTTTTCCGCCAGCTCGTATGACCTCTCAAGCACTTCCATAAGATTTGACTTTTTCAATGCCGACATAAAAACAATCGGCGCATTATACATAAACCTGACGCTCTCTCTGATGATCTTTTCGTACACGCTCTTTTTTATATCCTCTTTTTCCGCAAGATCCCATTTGTTTATAGCCAGGATAAACGGCTTCTGATTCCTCTGCACAAGGTCTATTATCTTATGCTCCTCTTTTGTTATCCCCAGAGGTGCGTCCACCAAGATCACCACCACGTCGCTTCTTTTAATGCTCTCTTCCGTACGCAATATACTGAAATACGTAACAACGTCTTTTATTTTAGCCTTGGAGCGTATGCCTGCCGTATCAATTATAACAAAAGCTTTTCTGTCTTTTTCAAAGTAAGTGTCTATCGAATCCCTTGTAGTGCCTGGGATATCGCTGACCGTGGTCCTTTCTTCTTCTAAAATACCGTTCACAAAAGAAGATTTCCCTACGTTTGGCTTGCCTATAATAGCAAGCTTCACCATATGCCTTTCGACAGGCTCTTTGCTTGCCAGGATATTGCATGTAACTTTATCCAAAAGATCGCCTATTCCAAGACCATGCAAGCAGGATATACTTAACGGCTCCCCGAAACCTAGATTATAAAAATCCGGCCCGTTTTGCATCAGGGTTTCATTATCCGTTTTATTTACAGCCAATATAATATTCTTATCAGTTTTCCTGAGCATCTCGCTTATCTTATAATCCATTTGCAAGATTCCGGAGATAGCGTCGCACACAAAGATAAGCTGGTCCGCCTCTTTTACCGCGAACATTATCTGTTTTTCTATAAGCTTCGAGAGATTTTCTTTTTTTTCAAAATCGAGGCCCGGGGTGTCTATCAGTTCAAACCTTTTGCCGGACCATTCTACAACAGCGCCTATCCTATCACGGGTAGTAGGCCCAAACTCTTCGACTATGGCCTTGCGTTTTTGTATAATCCTGTTAAAAAGCGTGGATTTGCCGACGTTGGGCCTGCCGACGATAGCTACTTTATGCAGGTTAAATTTTGTGGGTTTCATTGAGTTGCTTTGAGCCGCGCCAGATATAATCTATTGCGGAAAGCACTGTAAAAAGAATTGCCGGGTAAAGAAAAAATCTGTGGTATTTAAACGCTGCCAGAAAAACGAGTATCGTCAGCATCTGAAAAAGCGTCGTAGTCTTTCCAAGCCAGCTTGGCTTTATTTTTAGTTCGCCTTTAAGAAAATATATCACTACGGAGCCCAGCACTATCACTATATCCCTGCTTATGACCGTCAAAACAGCCCATGCGGGTATGCGCAGGCTTTCCGGAACAATCTTTATCATAGACAAAGATATAAAAGCGCTTATTATCAAAAGCTTATCTGCCAGGGGGTCTA
>Ga0172371_10002132_pt1 | contig 31582 bp, 38 predicted proteins | sample Lak12m_FD_114543 | JGI IMG/M metagenome (GOLD analysis project Ga0172371, IMG submission 114543) | Freshwater microbial communities from Kabuno Bay, South-Kivu, Congo - kab_022012_12m | ecosystem: Environmental > Aquatic > Freshwater > Lake | place: Democratic Republic of the Congo: South-Kivu...
AAAATGTATTCACCAATGGATGTAGATGGAACAGAATATTTAGTTAAGCCCATGACTTGCCCAATGCATATCCAAAGTTACGAATTTAAACCCAGATCCTATCGAGATTTGCCTTTAAGAATTGCGGAAATTGCCTCGGTATATCGTTACGAAAAATCAGGCGAACTTAGTGGACTTTTGAGAGTCAGAGCCTTTACTCAGGATGATGCCCATATTTTTTGCACACCCGAACAAGCGGTTGATGAATTTATTTCTGTTTTTAAATTTATTCAAAAATTATACAAAACCTTTGGATTTGATAATTATAGAGTTAGATTGGGTATCAGGTCCAAAAAAGAAAAATACTTAGGAAACGACGCAGGTTGGAAAAAAGCGGAAGAGAAAGTGGTTAGCGCCCTTAAAGAAACCGGAGCAGATTATATTGTTTCCGAAGGCGACGCCGCTTTTTACGGGCCAAAAGCAGACTTTTTGATTAAAGACGCATTGGGGAGAGAATGGCAATGTGGCACAGTACAGGTTGACTTTATGCTTCCTGAGAGATTTGGCCTAAAATATATTGATTCAAATGGCAAAGAAGCTCGCCCTGTAATGGTTCACAGAGCTCCATTAGGCTCACTGGAAAGATTTTTGGCAATTTTAATTGAAAACTATTCCGGTAATTTCCCAACATGGCTTACCCCCGTTCAAGTTAAAGTATTGCCAATTTCCGAAAAACAAGTTTCGTATGCTCAAAAAGTTGTGGAGATTCTTAAAGAAGCAAATGTGCGTGCCGAGGTTGATGACAGAAATGAAAGACTCCAGGCAAAAATTAGAGATGCCCAAATGGAACGGGTTTCTTATATGCTAGTTGTTGGAGATAGAGAAAAAGAAAGTAAATCTGTAGCTGTTAGAAAAAGAAACGGCGAAGACTTAGGATCAATTGATTTGCAAAAATTTGTAGAAAATATTAAAAAAGAAATTTTGGATAAATCGTAAGTAAACTTCATTGACAAACTTTATTTAGGTGGTTAAATTAAAGTATGACAATATCTAAAAAGGATAATTCTCCAGATATTATTAAGGTAATTAAGGAAGCTGTACGCGAAGTTTTCCGTGAAGAAGATGTAATTACAAGAAAAGACCTGGAATACTTGCCTACAAAAGAGGAGTTTTATAAGCGTGAAGATGAAATCATGGGAGAACTAAAAACAATGAGAGAAGAACTCCAAATGCTTTCAAACCGTGTCTATCAAGATCATGATCTCCGAATCGAACAACTTGAAAAAATTCACCCAAATTACCAACACACCCAGTCCAATTGATTTATTGACCAACTACCACCATTAGCATAAAATCAAAATATGGATATTGATGAAGTTTTAACCCGCGGAGTGCAACAAGTTTTACCTGATAAAAAAGGGCTTGCTTCACTCATGGCCAAAAGAAAAATCAAACTTTACCAAGGTTTTGATCCATCAGCTCCGTCTTTGCATCTTGGAAATTTTGTTGGGTTGATGAAACTCAGGCAATTCCAAAAATTAGGGCACGAAGTGATTTTTTTGGTGGGGGATTTTACCGGAATGATAGGGGATCCAACCGACAAACTTGCTGCCAGAAAAAAACTAACCCGCGAACAGGTTTTGGAAAATGCAAAAGCCTGGAAAAAACAGGCAGGAAAAGTGTTGGATTTTAAAGGCCAAAATCCGGCTAAAATATTATTTAATTCCAAATGGAGTGACCAAATGACTTTTAAGGAATTAATTGAGATTACTTCAAACCTTACAGTTCAACAAATGATGGAAAGAGATATGTTTCAGGAGCGAATAAAGACAAAAACACCCATCTATCTCCATGAATTTTTGTACCCGGTGGCACAGGGATATGATAGCGTTGTCATGAATGTTGACTTGGAAATAGGCGGAAATGATCAACTTTTTAACATGATGGTGGGAAGAACACTAATGAAGGCAATTAAATCCAAAGAAAAATATGTATTAACAACAAAATTACTGGTTGATAAAGAAGGCAAAAAAGTGGGGAAAACAACAGGAAATGCACTATTTTTGGACAGTAAACCGGAAGATTTTTACGCCGGAATAATGAGTTTTCCGGACGATGTGATACTCCTTTCATTCGAGCTATTAACAGAATTGCCGTTAGATGGACTTCCCGAAAAAATTAAAAATAATCCAATGGCAGAAAAAAAGCATTTGGCTTACGAAATAGTAAATTTTTTGTGGGGACAAAAAGATGCAATTCGCGCACAGAATTTATTTGAACAGACTTTTCAGGAAAAACGTCCTGAGTTTAATATTAGAGTCGAGGCAGGTAAAAAGATTGCCGAGACAATCGCACCGTTTACATCAAAACAAAGCATAAGCGAAGCCAAGCGGTTACTTAAGCAAAATGCGATAGAAGTAAACGGTAAAAAGATTATTGATGCAAATTATGTGGTATCATCAAATGACGAAATTAAAGTCGGTTCAAGAACATTTTTAAAAGCAAAATGATTAGCAAAAAAGCCAGAAAAATATTTTCAATTATCACAATAATTGCCGGGTTGGCATTAGTTTTAGGTGCCATTCTTCCTTATATTCTTTATTCCAGATAATGGATCTAAATTCCAATATTACAAATCTCCCAAAAATTGGGCCCATTTTTGCCAGAAAGTTTGAAAAATTGGGTATTCATACAATAAATGATTTGTTTTATCACGTTCCGTCCCGATATTTGGATTATTCACTTATAACAACGATCAGTAATCTTAAAGCAGGGGAAATTGCAACAATTCATGCAAAAGTAATTTCAATAAAAAATATTATTTCAAAAAGAGGGCTAAAAATGCAAATTGCCTCTGTGGAAGATGCCACCGGAAAAATTTCAACAATGTGGTTTAATCAGCCATTTTTGACTCGAACTCTTTTTCCGGGAAAATTATTATCCTTGTCCGGAAAAGTGGGATTTTTTAACCGCAAATTATGTTTAAATTCACCTGATTTTGAAATCATAGAAAATGATACCGACTCCACTCTCCACACAGGCCGCCTTGTGCCTGTTTATCCCGAAACTTCGGGCTTTTCTAGTAAGTGGATTCGACGTGTAATGTTAAATTCTTTAAACGACAAAAGTTTAATCATTAATGATTTTTTGTCTATGGAATTATTAAAAAAATTAGAAATGACAAATCTTATTGATGCAATTCGATTAGTACATTTTCCAAAAAGTTTGGAGGAAGCAGAAATTGGAAGAAAAAGATTAGCGTTTAACGAACTTCTTAAACTTCAATTAACAAGTTTATATCGCAAAAAAATGTGGCAAAAAGAAAAATTAATTCAAACCATAAAAATTGATAGGCAAAAAATAGATAAATTTATTAATTCATTACCGTTTAAATTAACCGATTCGCAAGAGACGGCAATAAACGAAATACTGATGGATATGGGCAAAAAAATTCCCATGAATAGATTACTTGAAGGAGACGTTGGAAGTGGCAAAACAGTCGTTGCAGCTACTGCCGCACTTGCTGTTTTTACAAACGGCGGACAAACGGTAATCATGGCCCCTACCCAAATTTTGGCTGAACAACACTACAAAACTCTTACAAAATTATTTGATCAATATAAATTAAATATTTCATTAATAACTTCGGCTACTAAAAAAAGTAAATCAATAAAAGCCGATATTTATATTGGAACACACGCCTTACTCCATAAAAAAATTGATTTTACAAAAGTCGGACTTGTTGTTATTGATGAACAGCATCGGTTTGGTGTTGAACAAAGAAATCATTTAATCCAAAAAACGAACAAAAACTCAAGCGCGCCGCACGTTTTAACCATGACGGCAACCCCAATTCCAAGAACAATTGCCTTAACTTCTTATGGTGACCTTGATTTATCGGTACTTAAAGAAGTGCCGAAAGGACGGCAAAAAATTACCACCTGGGTTGTCCCTGAGGAAAAAAGGAAAGGGGCTTATGAGTGGGTAAAAAAACAAATTGATGGAAAGTCACAGATTTTTTGGGTTTGTCCTTTGATTGAAGCCTCCGAAACCGAAACAATGAAAGATATTAAAAATGTAACTCAAGAATTTGAAAATTTAAAACGTATTTTTGCTAAACAAAAACTTGGACTATTGCACGGACGGATGAAAGCAGGTGAAAAAACAGAGACTCTGAAATTCTTCAGAGCAGGGAAGATAGATATTTTGGTGGCAACTCCCGTGGTTGAAGTGGGAATTGATATTCCAAACGCGACGATAATGGTAATCGAAGCCTCGGAGAGATTTGGTCTGGCGGGACTTCACCAGTTAAGAGGAAGGGTGGGAAGGGGAAACAAAAAATCCTATTGTTTACTTTTTAGCAACATCAAATTCAGTAAAAGATTAAAAGCAATGGAAAAAACCAATTCCGGGTTTGAACTGGCGGAGTTAGATTTAAAACTCCGTGGCCCGGGTGAAATATTTGGCACACTTCAGTCGGGTTTTCCCGAACTAAAAGTGGCGCGCTGGGATAATATTGAACTAATTAAAACGGCAAAAGATGTGGCCGAGGACGTTATCAATAATCCATCTAGTTACAAGGATTTGGCCGCATCTTTAACCAAATTCCAACAAGGCTAATGCTTGCTCTTTATTTTTTGGTGCTTTATTGATAAAATAATAGCCATGACACCGTTACCAAAGAGAAAACACACAAGAAGCCGCTCTGGCATTAGGCGTGGGGGACAACCCAAACTTAAACTTGGGAATTTAACAGTTTGCACCAGTTGCAAAAAACTCAAGGAATCACACAGGGCTTGTCCTTATTGTGGAACATACAAATAACCCCTTTGCCTAAAACGTTCTACCCTTTACCTTTTACCTTTTACCTTTTATACTTTTCACTATGAAGACAGCAACTGACCCAAGACATTTAAGAAGGCGAGAAGCAGTCAAAGTCCTTTTTGCCGATACATTTACAAAACAACCAGGTTCATCCGAATTGGCCCAAAAAGTCTTAAAACAAAAAAATAATATAGACAAATTTATTGCCAAATCTGCTCCCCAATGGCCGATTGATAAATTAAACAAAATCGACCTTTCAATTTTACGGTTGGCAGTTTATGAACTGGAAAATGAGGATACACCCCCAAAGGTGATTATTGATGAGGCTGTTGAACTTGCCAAAGAATATGGCAGTGAGTCATCATCCTCTTTTATAAACGGGGTTTTGGGTACGATATATAAAGATAAAAATGAAAAAAATTGATTTAATCAAAAAAGATTTTAAAGATATAAATTTATTAAATTTGGCTTTAACTCACCGATCTTGGGTAAATGAACACAAAGGCCAAAGAACCTCAAATGAACGTCTTGAATTTTTGGGAGACGCTATTTTGGAATTTATTGTCTCAAAAGAGTTGTTTGCAAAGTTTCCCAATCAAGAGGAAGGTTACTTAACAGCTTTACGGGCCAACATTGTAAATACAATTGCATTGGCAAAAATCGCCCAAGAATTGGAGTTATCCAACGAAATATTTGTTTCAAAAGGTGAAGAAGACACAGGAGGCAAGACAAACTCATCACTTTTGGCCGACACTGTTGAGGCAATTATTGGAGCAATTTACCTGGATAGAGGACTAGAAAGCGTCGAAAAATTCATTAATGAATTTTTCTTGTTTGATATTGACGAAAAAGCCAGTAAACCTCTAAAAGATTGCAAAAGCAGATTACAGGAATTTGTGCAAGCAAAAGGATATCCGGCTCCAAAGTATGTTGTAGCCTTGGAATCTGGACCGGACCATGATAAAAGCTTTGTAATCGAGGTTGTTGTAAACGGTGAAATTTGGGGAAAAGGCAAAGGAAAAAGCAAAAGTACAGCAGAACAAGAAGCCGCTTGCCAGGTGCTCACAAAAAAAGTATAATTTCAGGCATGGTAAAAATTAGATTATCAAGATTTGGTAGAAAAAACGGTCCTTTTTATAGGATTGTGGCCATTGATTCCAGATTAAAGACAACAGCAAAATACATTGATCTTATTGGGACATGGAATCCAATCAAAAAAATTAAAGAGGTAAATAGCCAAAAACTTGACGAATGGGTCAAAAAAGGAGCTCAAATTTCGGTTGGAGTCAAAAAAATATTAGAATTAAAATAATGAGAGATTTATTGGAATTTATTTTAAAAGGAGTCTTGGGAGAAACTAAATTTGAAATTGAAGAAACAAATGACGCCGGTAGGGTTGTCTACACCATAATAACCGACCCTGAAAATGTGGGGCTTATTATTGGCAAAGGCGGCAAAACAATTAAAACTCTCAGAAACATCCTCAAAGTTAGGGCCACATTAGAAAAATCGGCGGTTTCTGTGAACGTCGGTTAATTTATTCTCCAAACGGTATAGGGTTTATTTCAGTTGATGGAGCTAGTGTTGTGAATTCAGGTTGAATAAGGGTTGAAATTCGTGACAAAGTTTCTCGTTCTGTAGTGCTAAGATCTGTAATCGGTTTTGTAATTGCAGGAATATTTTTGGGTAAGTCCGTCCAGTATGTTTTTACATTTAAATCAGCACGTGTTCCCCCAATTTCTTCGGTAAGAGAAATCTTTACAACATGGGAAACAGGCGCGATATTGGAAATAATTTTAATAAATTCAAATACCTTCTCCCTACTTCCAAATACAGAAAACGTTATTCCTGCTTCGTTAATTCCGGGTAAAACTGAAAGCGCCGAGCTTGATTTTACGCCACTGACTAATATTCCTGATTTAATCGCCATTAATTTTAATTGTGAAATTACAATTAATGAAGAGTTTTTATCGGGCAATGCGGTAAAAACCACGCCACCATTAGTTTTGACAATCTTATCAAGCACTTGTAACAATTTAAGTTTTTGCGTAAGAATTGTTTGATCAACTTTGGTTTTATTGATATCATTTTTGACTTCACTAATTTTAGAAATTCCGAATTTACCAACCACCAACAAGAGAATTACAGCAATAATTAAAGGAACTGCCGAGTTGATGGTTTGTCTGGCGCTTTCGGTTATAAATTTAGATTGCGTTTTCATTTATTTAATATTTAATTCAAGTGAATAGCCTATGATAGGGTTTAAACTAATTGATGAAAGGACTACAGACTTAAAAGCTTTTGACGACCTTAGTGAATCAAGAAAATTTGTTAAAACACTGTTTGTTTGAATATTTGCCGAAATATCAATCGCGGTAGGAGAAATAACAAGTTGAGTAAGAGTTGACGGGGGACTAATTCGGGCAATGAAAGGCTCGATTGAAGACAAATTCACCACCGCAGTCGCGTTATTTTCAAGTATCTCCAATTTGGCTAATCTGTCTTTAAGTAAAAACACTTGTTGTTCACTGGTTTCCTGGGCTTTAATATTTGTTTTAAGCGCTTCTACCTTGGAATTTAAATTTACTAAAGTAATCCTACTTATGACAAAGAAAGCCGTCATTCCCAAAGCCATAATCACAAAAAGACTGATTGCAATAATTCCCAAAGCGCGAATTGTTTTTAACGTCGACCCTAAGCTTTTACTTACCATCAATTCAGGCGGAAGAAGATTAAGCTTTATAGGCATATATTTTATTCCCTTTGAGCCAACCCAACAGCAACACTGTATAACGGGGCATAGGCTGCTAATTTATTGGCTAATTCAGGACTGGTTTTAATTTTAGAAAACGGATTACCAACTAACACTTCCATATTGAGTAATTTTGATAACGTAGACACAATACCAGGCATACCACTAGCGCCACCGGTTATAACTATAGAAGTGGGAGTTTCCCCTTTATCTTCAGACATATAATAAGTTATGGATTTTCTGATTTCATCAACAACCATTTTTAATACAGGCTCCAAAACTCCTTTTACTTTACCTTCAAGTTGAGAGTCTTCCAAACCATAGGTTTTTTTATACTCTTCAGCTTGTTGAACCGGAATTCTAAAGCCTTGTGAAATAGATCGGCTAAAAGCATCTCCGGCAATTGGAATTGATCTGGAAAAAGCTAATAGTCCCTGTTTTGAAATAGCAATATTGGTAGAAACTGACCCAAAATCCACCAATAAAACAGTGCCGTGGGGTATTGATAGGGCTCTGGTTAGGGCAATAAGTTCGGTTTCTACTGCAACTATATTTAAGCCCGAAAGTTGAATAACTTTTACATATTTTTCAACAATATTCCTGGGGACAGCCACCAATAATACCAAAACTTCCGGTGGGGAAGACTGTTCATTTTTTGATAATATTGTATGTTGGATAATAGCCTCACTCACAGGAATTGGGATATATTGTTCTGATTCCCATCTAACAGCAGATGTAATTTCGGCATCGGTTAACATTGGGAATTTTATGGTACGTGTAAAAACCAAGGGTTCGGGAATAGAAATAACCACATCCTTCGAAGAAATTCCCGCCTGTTGATGAAGTTTTTTAATTATTTGGGCCAAAGACGTCATTTCTTTTTCATCCGTCATTTTGTCTATGGAGTTGCCCGAATAACCAACAATTCCTGAAGCCAAAAGGGAATAGGTGTCTCCGCTTTTTTCAAGTTCAACGATTTTTATAGTTTTGCTTCCGATATTTAGTCCAACCATATGGCAGTGTCAATACTGCCATCATTGGAAAATACCCATTGTGGCAGGATATAGTTATATTTAACTACAGTATTCTTGCGACGTCAAACTGGTAAAGACACGGTCTTGTACGTCCCTATAGTCATTTGTTAATCAAGCTTGTAGGGGTCAATGTCAAATGTAGACTTTGTTTCGGTTTCTACAAAATTTTTGTAATTAGTATTCTGTTTGTCTTTTTTATTAATGATCTTCTCGAAATATGAAAGTATCAATGTTGTATTCAACCATATTTTACTTCTAAGTCCCAAATAATCTGCATATGAAGATTTTGCGTCAACCAACCCTATTCCTAATTCAATCGGATTACGATGAATATACTTAGACAAATATAATAAGTAATTTTCATCCTCTATTGAAACCGCTTTATAACGTCCTTGGAAAACAGGACCTACTCTTGAATATTTTTTATTAAAATACATTGAATATCGTAAAAAAAGAGAATGGGCAAATTTCTTCATAAGACCTAATTCTTTTTGGTTAATGATTAAATGAATGTGGTTCGGCATTAAGCAATAGCACAGTAGAATTATCTTATTGGCATAATTTAACGGCATTCTAGCAACTACGGTAAAGACACGGTCTTGTACGTATACTTTTCGCATACGAATATCTAAATCTGGTCTATCAGATAGATATTCTTTCAAGTAACCAAGAAAGACAAGATAGTCAGACTCGTCTTTAAAGATATCCATCTTAGCAACTCCACGATTATAAACATGATAATAGCCATTAATAACATCTGTTTTGATAGAATTTTTACTTGCCACACTTTATACTAACAAACTATATAAGGATGGTAAAGACACGGTCTTGTACGTATTGAGCCTATTCCACCCCCGGGGTGTAATGAAGCGAAGTGTACCGAGGAGAGGGATTATTTAATTTTTTAATTTTCTTCCAATTTCTTAATTGCTTTTTTAAGCGAATCAACTATTGCTTCTCTAACTTTAAAATCAACAACTGCGTTATCCCAGGCACTATTATCGTGCCATTCGCCAGAACCACCAGCATCACCCATTCTAATACCAGCTCTTGCTAATTTATCTTGAGCTACCTTAAGTTTTTTATTTAGATCGTTTAACTCTTTTAATTTTGATGTCTGCATTAATTTTTATTTTATCAAAACAATCAAATGGTTAGAAGTCACCTGGAAGAATATCTAATATCTTAATATTTTGTTGCTGACTACCAGCCATGAAGCTAGTATAATTATTGACATTGTTGATCCTAAATTGAATCCATTGGCTAATATTTGGAATAAATATTATGTTGTATTTCTAGCCGATCAAGGGGATTATTTTATAAACTATGAACAGTTCAAAAAGATTATTGATTTGTATTTCCCAGAATATAAAATAAATTATTCAATAATTTGGACCATAAAAGGTCCGTATATGATGGCTATCGTTGATTCTAAATAATATGAATATTGAATACGAAGCGAAATTTTTAAATATTAACAAGAACGATATTCGTATAAGATTAAAATTATTAAAGGCTAAATTAATCAAGAAAGAGTTTCTACAAAAACGGTCCGTGTTTCATCTCCCAAAAAAATCTGTTAAACAAGGTTGGTTAAGAGTTCGAGATGAGGGTGATAAAATTACAGTTAGTTTAAAATATATTATTGGAAGGAAGATCGAAGACCAAAAAGAGACTCAACTTATTGTTGATAATTTTGGAAACGCAATTCAGCTTCTAGAGCAAATTGGTTGTAAGCAAAAAGCGTATCAAGAAACCAAAAGGGAATTGTGGACACTAAACGGCGTTGATATAACAATTGATGAGTGGCCTTTTTTGGAACCATTTGTTGAAGTTGAGGGAAAATCAGAGGAGGTAGTTATGTCTATTAGTCAAAAATTAGGATTTGACTATAAAAAGGCAGTTTTTGGTGCAGTCGATACACTTTATAATCAAAAGTATGGGATATCAAAAGATATTATAAATAATCATACCCCAAATATAATTTTTTCTTCCAAAAACCCATTCAAATAAATTTGTGTAATTAATTACACACTTGGGCGTTGAAAGAATGATGAAAATCAGGAAAACATGATGTTAGATATTGCCAAACACAGAAATGGGCCATTACGAAACATCCCCTTACATTTAAAAAGAGCGATAGAATCCGTTTTTTTTACTAGAGACATGAAGCACAAACAAAATAGTTAATTCTATTGGAAGGCCAAATCGTATCTAAGTCACGTTTTTAGCCTCACTACACCCCCGGGGTGCAAATTTTGAAATGTAAACAATTAAAGTGTAGAATGATGGAATGAGCTATTTAACCTACATATTTAGGTCGTTAACGACGCACATAACCGAAAAGGCAAGAGTCTTTTCCACCAACTAACCCTCCCCACAAGGAGGGTTTTTTCTTGGGGAAACTTGACTTTTAGGCCATAAAGACCTATAATAGTGGCAGAGTAAAAATCCTGCCATGACTGATAAAATTATGGAAAGACATAAACCAGGTTTGCCGGAAATATTTTTCCGCGTTACTACAATAACTGCAATAACAGCAGGCTGTGCCGGCGCAAGACCCCGTCCAACCCAGACTTATGAGACTCAGACTCAAAGTGCATCAAACACACTAATTGTTCCCACACCTGATTCTTTTACTCCTTCCCCGGAAATTAATGATATTGTAAAAACCCCCGAGGCTACTGAGGCTGTTTTTTCGCCTCCAAATAACCCTCCGGTTTACGATGGCACCGGTTATGGTGGCCCGCTACCCGAAACCAACCCTCTTTCGGCCGGTTTTAACCGTGCCCGCTTTGTCATGCTTTCTAACTTAGGAATTAACATAGATCAAAACAACTTTGCCACCTACGAAGAGTTTGTTAGCGCTATTGATACAGCTTCCAAAAATAACTCCATAGACGTTATTCAAGCCGTAAGCCTTGACGGGATGCAAACTCTTTCCATGGCTGTTAAAACCGAGCCTAGTGGAGAAAGAATGTTTTTGTGGATGGCCGACTCTTCCACAAGCCTTTTGTCTGCCCGCCCTGACGTACCTCCGTCAACCGATTTTTTAAATGGAGAAGTAATTATTCCCTCGGAATATAAAGACTACAAACTCCAAGCCGTTCCTGCTACTGATGGCAATTTTTATATGTTTTTGGTTGGAGTAGATGGTAAGGCTGTAGCCTGGGCCAGTGCAACGGAAGGTTATGTGGATGAAAATGGAGTGGTAGTTAATTTATGGAATAAAGTTTACTTTGACGGAACACCACTTACCACTAAGTTTGACATGAATAGCGGGTTTTCTACTGCCAATCAGGAAACACTAACGGTTGGTGGGGTGGAATATAACGGTTATTTGTTAAACGATGAATACGGCCAAAGATTGGTTGATGGTGTAAATCAAATTATTTTAGTTAAAGAAGGTGAAACCTGGCGCAAACCTACCTCAAAAGAGTTTTCTGCTAATTATCCTGCAGTTTGGTATGAACGGTCAATCGGCAATGCCGACGGACTACAAATCCCAATCACACTTGGAGTAACCCAAAGCGCCGTTAACGCTCCCATTCCCGCCAAAGAAATCCACGGCACACAAGAAGGTTTTGATGCGGTTGCCAGTTATTTTCTTCACTCCTGCTGGCTAAGGTACCGAGATTACATGAACCACCCGGGCATAACCTATGAAAGCTACCTTGAACTTCTAAAAGTGGGTAAGGGAAATATTAATATTTTAACGCTTGGTGAAGACGGCGTAACCAAAAAAGTGTCTTTATTGGACCCCCGCCAGGGCTTTTCGGCTATCGTTAGTAACGATGCCAAACTGCCAATTTGGGCCGCTAATAAGACAAGTTTTTTTGTTGGGGCGGATGAGAAGGGGAGATATCTGTTTGCAACTAATTTATATATTTTAATTGATGAATTTACAGGTGAAACTGCAGATGATGAACTTATATACAATATGTTCACAATGGTTTTTGCAAATTTAAATTCTACATCTAATGACTGTCTAAATTTAAATAACATCAATACATGTGGATACAAGCTTCAACCAGATGCGGCAAAATTAACCGAAACATACGTGGCGTATTTGAATACGGGTAATAAATTATTCTCTATAACTCGATAATTTCTTCTTGGCATTAATTTGTGCTAAAGTTAGTTAATGAAAATAAGGTTTTGGATCATTTTTATCTTAATTCCGCTTGTTATTATCACCGGATTTTTATTACTAAAAGTTAATTTAACCCCATTTATTGTAACCAACGACATTCCCGGATATAAATTTAGCGTTTCGGAAAATCTGGGTAATTTGTTTATACAAAATCAGGGCTACAAAAAACCTTCAAGAATAAATGTAATTTATACAACAGAAGTACAAGGGTATATAAAATTAATTTCAGGATCTCCAAAAATAGTTATTTCCAGTATGAGTTACAAAGAAGATGTGAATCTTCTAACAATTACTGTTCAGTATAATTCTGAAGCCATTTCACTGTTTTTAGATTACCCAAATCAATTAAGTGACGATCTCTTTACTTACTTATGTCTTGCACTTGACCCATCAAAGCCAACTAGAGATATCTGTTACCAAAAAACTCAGGATTTTGGGAAAACTACTGCCAAATATTATCCGAGTGAATTTGTGCAAAAAGAAAATAAATTAAGTTTTAATTTAGTCAGCACTATTAAAGCGCAAACTTGTACAGGTACCATTCCCTTGGGTGGAATTATAAACGATTGTTCTTGTTCGAATAATAATGTTGCATGTTTTAACGAAGGTCAAAGTTGTATAAACAATGGTGGCACCTGTACCTGTACCACAACTTGTAACGCCTATCAGGTTACCAGAAGTTGTCCTACTTCTACCACTCAATTACAGTGCTTAAACTGGAGTCCAAATGATTTTGTTACCAATTGCAGTTTTACCTGGCCTGCCAATCCATTTTGTTCCTGGGGAGGAACAGCCACCCCACCTCCCGGCAACTGTACTCCCACTTGCCGTGTAAACTGCTTGGAATCGGAAATTGGACAAGGCCAGGGGAGTTGTAATGTTGGACAATATTCCTGTGTACTGGCTAGTTGTGTAGCCCCACCCACCACACCAACATGCGATGCAACATTTACCTCTCCTACTTATACTTTGGGGGTTGGAGATAGTTTGCCAATTACCGCATTAGTATCAAATATTGCTAACGGAACCGTGGATGAAGTAAATTTTGTGAGTCTAAGTACTGGTGTGACCACAATGAACCCCGCCACTGACACTACAGACCCCTACGAGGTAACTATAACCGGGGTAGCCGAAGGAACAGCCACAATTAGGGCGAATGTGTTTATGTCCGGCGCCAGGCGATGCAGGGCAACATCTATTGTAAGTGTAGCCGGAATTTCTAGTGCCTGGTGGCAGGGGATGGATGCTGACATTGTCACAAATGCTAATTTGGAAAGTGCGGTACCGGCAACAGCAGGATTATATTTTAATACAACAGGAGGGGGAGGTTTCCCTGGAATTCCTGTTTTTGGCACAACAACAAATTTAACTTCCACTAATGTTTCCGAAAGAGGTTGGCTGGTAAATTCCACTTATAGTCCAACAAAAATATATAACTTAGCATTTTTTAAAAATTTAATTCCGGCAGATGTAACTCCTGCTCATATATTAAGTTCGTCGGTAAGTGGAAGTTATTTTACAAGCGGTGGGTTTAGTGCTTATGGATATTATTGGTATGAATATGATCCTGCCGAAAACGGAGGTTTTGACTTAACAATTTCTGATGCCGCCAGCCTTGGAGATAGAAAAGTAATACTTTTTACAAATAGTGCCAGTGTAAATATCAACGATAATATATCCCTAACCAGGGGAACAGGCTTTTTTATGACTGTTTCGGGTGGAAATATAAATTTAAATAGCGCGGTAACGAGTGTGAATGGAATTTTTGTTAGTGATGGAATTTTTTCTACGGGTACAGGTGGAATTAATAATGACTCTGCATTAAGAGTTATTGGAACAGTAGCCGCCTACGGAGGTTTTAATTTACAAAGAAATTTGGGAGCCACCAATTTAAGTTCACCTGCTGAAATTTTTGAATATGCACCGGAGTTGGAAATTCTTTATCCCAAAAAATTAGGTGCCAGAGTAATTAATTGGAGAGAAGTAGCTCCATAAGACAAATATACAAATAGTCAAATAAACAAATAAACAAATGCGCGAATATGCAAATGTAGATTTAGTTATTAAGTTTCTTTTTAGTATTAAAAATGATTTTACTTACAATAAGTAAAATTTCTTTTGCTTCTTGAATATAAGGCCCTAACAATTTTTCGGGCAAAATTTTTGTATCTTTTATTACACTCAACCAGTATTCGGTTTCTTTAGTTTCTTTTTTGACAATTACATATTTAGCAATAAAATCTTTAATAGAATCTGACGCGTCTGCTTCACGATCATTAGCACCAATTGAAGTTAGAGAAGCTGATACTTGTTTAATTATTGGAACGTTTTCAACCTTTTTAGGGACAGTCTTAACAACATTTACAAAACAATTTATAACAAATTTATGAATTCTCTGATGAATATCTAATTTTGTATTTGAATATGAATTCATGCTATGGTGTTCAAATTTATGTAATTATTTGTATATTTGTATATTTGTTTATTTAGTTATCCCTACAGGGCTAATTAGGGAAGTGCCGGAAAATGGATTTTCGGGCCAACTTTCAAAAACACTAATTCTTCTGTTACTTCCTCCTGCCATACCTGTTGAAATTACAGATTTGCCCTGTGAAGGAAGTAGGCCACCGGTTACCGTTACCCCAATTGTGTGAGAAACGTCGGTATTGTAAAACATCTTTATTTTTGCGAATTGAAGCCCTCCTGCCATATTGAATGATCCGGGGAGGATGCCAACATCCGCAAAATTAATAGTTGAGGAAAAAGAATAAGTATTGTCTCCAATAACACAGCTTCCCCCCGAAACTGTAAATCCATTGGACGCCGCCCTGGCAGAATTCGGATCAAGCGCCACTCTGGCTACTTTCATTGTTGATGGGGTGTTTGGAGTGGATTCATAATATATTATTACTTCCACCCCCGGAGTGGTAGTAAGATTACTGTCTGTATTGGGATTACCCCAACAAATTTTGACGGAACTACCCGTAAAGGCATCTGTCGAACTTAAATTTCCATCCACGTCGTGACTTAAAAACCAAGTAGTCATAGTGTCGCCGCTATTTAGTGGAAATGGATACAAAAAATCAGCACTACCTTGGGAATAACCGGTAACTGTAGCCGTATAACTTGCATCTCCAATTGTGTTGGCTAAATTTGAACCAATTACCAATGCGTGTTCAATTCCAGCCTCGGCTGCAGAAAAAGCTCGAACAGATTCTTCTTTACGCGAAGAAATAGCTACATCAGTCACCGATCGGGACAATATGTATAAAATTAAAGTTAAAACTACCGCCAAAGAAAGTAAAACCAAAACCAAAGCCTGTCCTTTTTGCGTTTTCATCAATTTTAGTTTAACAATACCTGATTTTATTTGCAATTAATTAATAATTTCTAAGATAAATTTGTGTGGAAGTAGTGGATGCAAAACCGGAAGCACCGGACAATAGGGCGTCTTTAATTGATAAACTAACACTTATTACCGGTGGATTATTGTTTCCTAAATTACAAGTAAATGAACAGTCTGTAATTATGACATTGTCAGTTGTAAGTCTTGCCGAACCTGATGCAATATACGAGCCGATATTTCCTATTGAATTGCAAGCAAAAAAACTTTGGGCACCATCTTGATCCAGGTAGTCAATTCGTAAAGGGTCTAAATTGGGGCAAACGGGAATTGATTTGGCTTGTCTAATTTGTCTTTCGATTATCCCCAATGAATAATCCATATTTTCTCTAACTCTAATCATAGCCTCACTTTTTTTGGTGCCTTTGATGGTTAATATTACAGAACTTGTTACCAACATTCCCAATATTGCAAATATTGTTATTACCACAAGCATTTCAATTAATGAAAGTCCTTTTGAATTAACGTAATTAATCTGCATATTTTTTATCTTTCCCTGACATCTGTAAAAATAGCTGAATTTGTAACCTTATGATCTCCGTCTTGATCGTGCCAATTTACTACAATATCGGCATTTATAACATTTTTGAGGCTTCCCCCGGCTCCAGCTTGTGTAGAAATTGTAAAACTTACCCAACGGGTAAAAATTGTTCCCGTAACTTTGGTGGAACAATTAATTGAAGGATTAAGTATTGGAGTGTTCCAGACAAGTGCATTTAGACAAATTCCATTTGGGGAAGCGCCGGCAACGGCGTTATCTAAAAATAAATTTATATCTCCATCTCTTTGACTTCTGAGCCATTCCGAAGCTTGTTGGGTAAGCAGGGCGGCTTGAGTTTTGTTTTTGGAATATAATGTAGTTTTTATTGAATTAGACGCTAAGGACACCAAAACAACCACAATTAATGCCGAAATGGCAATTGCCACCACCAATTCAAACAATGATTGACCGCTTTCATTTTTCATTTTATTTCTCCACCCGACGTAACTGTTACATTCTCCACTTTACCTGTTGCTGTTTGGGTTAAAGTTAATACCCAAGTAGATCCTTCTCCCAAATTTGTTCCTTGTCCTAGTACTTTAAATTTTAAGGGATTTATGGAAGATGTTGCCATAATTATTCCCGATGGAAGCAATACATTTTTTATCTCCACAGCATTTAATAATCCAATACAATTTGCCCTAATTTTATATTCGGTATTGGAGGCAATTATAAATTCAAACCCATCTAAACTGGTTAAATTACTGCAACTTTCCGGTTTTTGACCCGAAGATGCATTTTCCTGAGCAAGTCTAAGGTCTCCCTGAATTAATTTAATTGCACCTGATAGTTCCTGTCTTCTGGAAAAATCTCTAAAACTGGCGTAGCCCACAGAAAAAAGTAAACCGATGATGGAAAGGGAAATCAAAACCTCAATAAGAGTGTATCCGAATTTGATTTGTGTATTTGTATATTTAACATTTGTCATTTAATTTAGGGGTTTGTAACTTTGTAGTTACAAGTTGATATACAACTGCCGCAACCGGTAACGTCAACTGCAGGAACCGGTGGCTGTTCTAAAGCGGCACAAAGTGTATAGGTGACACCGTTTAGAGTATAAGCGTATTTATTTGAGGCAACGATAGGATCCGCGGGAATTTTTGACAAATATGTGTTTAGGTTTGAACACGAACTGGTGGAATTGTCTCCTGTTAATGTACCATCCGCCACGATTTCCGCAGTAGGTGGGTAAACATCACAGTCGGCTTTGTAAACTTCTATTCCGGTTCGAATTAATTCAAGATCAGCCTTACGTTTTGCATCTCTGGATGACTGCCTTGCGCTTTGAAGTCCAAAAAAAGATAGGCCAATAATTACTCCAATAATGGAAACAACTACCAGAAGTTCGATCATTGTAAAGGCTGTCTCTTTTTTCATTGTTAAGAAATTTCACAAAAAGCTACAGCATTATTATAAAGATTAGTAGTCGAGACTGTTCCGGAATTACCATTTGAACAAATTATCCAGGTTACAGATGGAGTAGCTTCCAAACCTCCACTAATATAAAGTGCGTATTTTGTGGCTGTCGGGGATCCGGTTGGGGCAACTCCATTGGTTATATATGAATACCAATTTGTTCCCGAAGAAGCCAGAGGATCTTCCGAACACAAGCTGGCATAATTTGGCGTTAGATAGGATGAACAAATTGTACTTAGTGGATAACCGCTTGCGGCAGATTGGTAAGGATAAAGTCCTCCGTTTGCATTGGCAAAAGTTTCAAGTGTTGATTGATATTGTTTTAAATCCGATTTTCTTTGAGTATCTCTGGCCTGTTTTTTGGCACCTGAAAATGAAATAAAAGTAAAGGCCGCCAATAATCCGATGATTGAAATTACCACTAATAACTCCACTAATGTAAAACCATGTTTATTTTTTGTATTATATTTTTTCATTGAACCGAAATTCTAAACGCTTTAAGGTTTGGACAAGTTGCGGCATTTACAGTTGTTGCAGATGCGTCACTTGTATTTTCTAAACAAGCATCAATAATAAATGATTCTTTGCCATAATATGTATATTTATAAGATTGTGAAGTTAACGGGTCTTTAGGAAGAGTTGTCATATAAATCGATGTTGGAGAACCTGCAGAAAATTCCGTTCCCCAATCACAAACAGAAATTCCATTTACTCCGCAGCCATATATTTTTCCTGTATGAGTAGTGGCGTTTACTCCGTCATACGGAAAGCCACCCTTGTCGTTGGAATAAAGTCTAAGTGCAGTCTGAATATTTCTTAGGTCCGATTTTCTTTGAGCGTCCCGGGCTCTACTTCTGGCTGAATTTAAATTCGCAATAAAAAGTGTGGCTAATATTCCAATAATGGAAATCGTTACTAGTAATTCAATTAACGTAAACGCTCTTTGTATTCGGGCAGACATATCTATTTATAAATATAGCATAAAAATGTAACTTTATTCAAAAGGCGTGGTATTTGGACTGGTTAGTGCAAAATTACAACTTATTCCTGAGCCGCAAACTACTCCGGCAGGTAAATCTGAATGAGTGCCGCAATTATTATTAATGCAGTTTGGATCTTCTTGGTTTTCAAGTTTGGCAAATAATTGGAAACCTTGTTCAGAATTAATTGTACGATAATAATAACTGTAATTACTTTTTGGATCTTTGGGAAGAACTTTAAAATAAACTGTGGTAGCGTCGCTAAAAGATCCAGTTCCCCATGTACAAGAGGTTGATGTTGTAGAAGGACAGCCAATTATATTTCCATTGGTAGCTAAAGGATAACTGCCATAATCGGAATAATAAAGCTCAAGTGCAGAAACAATTTGTTTTAAATCACTTTTTCTTTGCGAATCACGTCCTCTGGTTTGGGCTGAATTAAAGGTAAAAAGCCCAATTGTTGCTAAAATACCCAAGATAGAAACCACAATTAATAGTTCAACTAATGTAAATCCTAATATTTTATATTTTTTCATTTCTTTATTAATAATAACCTATTATATTCTGCCAGTGAAATATCAAGCGGCACGCCACTTGATCTACCTGTATTACAGATATATTGACCGCAAGATATGTTTCTGGCAATAATTTTTGGATCCACTTCTGCCTCATCTAATCCTTCCATAGCCGCATAAATTTGATAATTTTCTCCATCACTAAAATAACGCATCAAAGCACCTTTATTTACATTTGGATCAGTGGGAAGTCTATCCAAAATTATCTTTCCTGTTAAAACATTCACCAAACCATCCTTTCCCCAGTCACAAGGAACAAAATCTATAATCCAGGTATTTTTTGGGCCTTTTTTGGGAGCAGTGCCCGGCTTTAGACAAGCAAGTATTTTTCCATCTTCGGTTGATGCCGGTATATTACCGATATCGGTAATATATTGGCTCAATACATTTTCCATCATTCCCAAGACATCTCTTCTCCCTTGATCTCTTTCGCGTCTAATACTAAGCATAAAATTTGGGATTGACACACAAATTAGTATTAAAAAAATAATTATTAATGTAATTTTTTCTGTTTTATTAAAAGGTTTCATTTTAATGAATATTTACACACTCATTCTGCGGGTTTACACATTGACCATAACAAGTGCTATTTTGATATGTAGGATTGCAACCCGGACCCGGAATTTCTACGTCCCAAGTAATTAATGTACAAACTCCACTTAGACAACCATAATAATCCCCCGGGTAAACGGGTGGGGAAGTGGGGCCTACTGTTGGCCCGGGAGTTGAAGTACTTCCAACTAAAATGGGGGCATTCGGTGAAGAAATATAATAATTAAAATTATTGTGTCCACTTGGCCCGATACCTAAAGTAATTGACAGGTCTTTTAGATATTGCAAAAGTGTGTATGTTCTAAACCATTTTGGACAAGAATTTGAGCCGTCGTGTTCGTAAACATAAGGTAAACCACTAACAGGATCACAAGGGATGTTATTTAAATAAGGATAAATTAAATTATTTGTATCAACTCCGCATGTATTGATATATAAAGGATAACAATTGTGATCTTTTTCGTATTCTTCTACAGCAACTTTGATGCGTGACAAATCACTCTTGCGCTTGGCGTCATTTCCTTTATAAAGCTGATTTTTAAGAAAAACTATTGCAAATATAGCCAATAATCCCAAGATAGTAATTACAATTATTAATTCAATTAAAGTAAAGCCAGTGACAAATTTTTTCGCCATAAAGTAGGGTTAGGGGAATAGCTATAATCAAAAATGGGCCAAACGCAATTTGACTTTTTAAACCTGCCTTTTTCCCTAAAATCAGTATGATGCCAAGGCTTGCACCTGTCAAGAAAGCAAGCATTAGCCAAATATAAAATAGGTTAATTCCTACCAGTAAACCTCCCAAAACAGCAAACTTAACATCCCCCAGACCCATTCCACGCCCTTTTGTAATTAAATGTAATATTAATAATAATATTGATGACAAAAAACCCGCGATTAAATTTGGAAAGAGTAAAGAAGAACCTGTAATTATAAAATGGAGAATATAAACAACAATTCCTGCAAATACTAAGCTGTCGGGAATAATTTGTTGTTCAAAATCAATTATAAAAATAGCCTCCAAAATCAAGGCAATAATAATACTATATACATACGCTAAGACCACGTCTTGCAAGGACTGTCCTTGTATTTGAGCGGCAAAAAGTGCCACAAAAATAATTACTGTAGAAAACTCAATTAACGGGTAGCGGATAGAAATTTTTGTTTTGCAGTTTCGGCATTTTCCTCTTAGTATTAAATATGAAATTAGGGGAATATTATCGTACCAAGCAATTGTTTTATTGCATTTTGGACACATACTTCGGCCTTTAACAAAATCAATTTCTCTTGGAATTCTATAAGTAATGGCTGACAAAAAAGATCCAAAAACTAAACCTAATAGAATTAAAATTAAATAAAGAAGCATTATTCAGGAACACACTCTACACAGGCCCCTGTTGTCCAGCCAATATCGTTGACTGCGGCGCAAGCACCTGCACTTGGCATACCCGAGGCTGCAAACCCGGAGATGTCAAACAATCTGTTGGTACCAGTTGTCGCGCTTGTGATTAATACTTGTCTGTTGGAATTTGACTTTGGTGACCAGCATACGAATACGGAGGATGATGCGCCGGCCGCTTTTCCTACCCACAATTTACCTTGGTTACTACTATTGTTGATCCAGCTTTTATTCAAAAAAGTATTTTGAAGTTCAAGTGCGTTTAATAATTCTCCTTTTGTTGCGCTGGTTTTACAATTTGCAGCAATATCCCCGCAAATTCCGACACTTACATCATCAGCAGAAATAAATGCCAATTCATCATCAACTTCCAAAGCTCCGCCAATATTCCATGGGAATTGACTGTGTGTTGTGTAATATCTTTGCAACGCCGAAACTATTTGGCTGGAATCTGCTTTCATACCCGAGTCGGCAGCACGATTAGCTTGTTCAATAGGATTTATAGCGGCGATAACAATTGTGGCGATGACTCCGAGAAGTGCGATAACTATTAAAAGTTCAACTAATGTAAAACCCTTGGACAGTGTGTTTTTCATAACCATAATCAGTATTATTTATTCTAAAAAGCTTGTCAAGTAGTAATTTGATCGTGATTTATAAAAACTAAAATTGTGTTGTCAAATTATATATCGGCAAGATTACTGCAATAACCAAAAAACCAACTCCAAGACCTAAAATTATCATAACGATTGGTTCAATTGCGGCAGTTAAACCTTTAACCTGTTCATCACTCTCAACTTCAAAAATATGGCTTACTTTGGCCAAAACCTCATCCATTTTTCCGGTTTCTTCTCCAACCGCAATCATCTGACTAAGAATATAAGGAAAAGCCTCGGGATGTCTGGCAAAAGAAAAAGCAATAGGGAAGCCCCTTTCAACTTGTTTTGCCGCATCTTTTAGCGCATCCGAAATAATTGTGTTTCCAACTACCTCACTGGCAATATTTAATGATTCAAGAATTGAAACTCCAGATCCTGACATCAACGACAAAGTACGGGTTAATTCAGTTAAAATCACCTGACGTTTTAGGTTCCCGTAGATTGGAATTTTGAACATATAACCGTCAATTTTTCTGCGTCCTTCCAAAGTTGCGCCATAAAGTTTATAAACATACAATCCGACTCCGATTATTATTAAAAATATATACCAAAATCTGATTGCAAAATCCGACATACCGATAAGAATTTGTGTTGGCAAAGGAAGCGTTGTTCCAAAATCGGCATACATGGCAGTTAGGCGGGGAATAACAAATATCATCATTATAAAAGCAACTACAACCATGCCTACAACTATAATAGTAGGATAAATCAGTGCTCCTTTGACCTTGCTGGCAAACTCCTGGGATTTTTCCAAATCCTCAGAAAGTCTGATTAAAACATTGTCCATAACCCCTCCTAATTCGCCTGATTTAACAAGCGAAGTGTAGGTCTTAGTAAAAATTTTGGGATGACGTTTTAGTGAATCGGAAAATGATTCTCCTGCTTCTACATCTGCCAAAATTTGAGCAACTATTTTTTGCATTTGTCCTTTTGATTGGGAACGCAATATCAAAAGCGCCTCTGTAATTGGAAGTCCGGCGTTTATCATGGTTGAAAGTTGGCGGGTAAACATAGAAACATCTTTTGGGGTAATTCTTTCTCTAAATCTACGCACAATTGCAAATGGAGAATCAATTTTGGCTACAATTGAAATAACATACAACTGACGGCTTCTAACAAGCCGTGCGGCATCATTTACAGACGGAGCCTCAACCTCACCGGTAACCAGTCTTCCATGCTTATCTTTTGCTTTGTAATAAAACCTTTTCATGCACTTCTTACTAATCTCGTTAATTCTTCAGGTCGTAAAGACCAATTTTGTGCAACTTCAAGGGTTATTGATCCGTTTTTGACAAGACCTGCTAAAGATTTTTCCAATGTACTCATTCCGGCTTCCTGAGAGGTTTCCAGAATTGTTTCTATCTGATGAGTTTTACCTTCTCTGATGGCTGTTCTTATGGCTGTTGTGCCAAGCATTACCTCGTAGGCCACAACTCTGCCTTTTGTTGTTGCGGGAATTAATCTTTGAGAAAAAACAGCCTCCAAGACATTGCTTAATTGTAGTCTGACCTGGCTTTGTTGTTCCTCCGGAAAAACATCAACAATTCTATCTATACTTTGGGCCGCGCTATTTGTATGAAGTGTTGCAAAAACCAAATGTCCGGTTTCAGCCACAGTCAAAGCAGAGGCAATGGTTTCAAAGTCACGCATTTCACCAATTAGCACAACATCCGGGTCTTCGCGCAAAGTGCTTCTTAGGGCAATTTCCCATGAATGAGTGTCTGTACGCATCTCACGCTGAGAAATAATGGATTTAATCGGCGAAAAAACATATTCCACAGGATCCTCGATGGTTACAATATGAGTAGCCCTGGTTTTGTTAATTTCCTGCAACATGGCGGCCAAAGTGGTGGATTTTCCATGACCGGTTGGGCCAGTTACCAAAACTAAACCCTGACGTAAATTTGTAAATGAATGCAAAATTGGCGGAAGTCCAAGTGTATCTATTGCGGGAACAGTCAAAGGAATAAGTCTAAAGGCAACCGCCGCTGAATTTTTTTGTGTGTAAGCGTTAACTCTAAACCTGCCTTTATCGGAAAAGGGGAATGAAAAATCCAATTCTTTGTTTACCGCAAATCTTTCGGACTGCTCAGCCGTAAGGATTTGTTTAATCAAGTCCATGATTGAATCAGGGGTTAGAATACCGGCTCCGGACACGCTTAATAATTCTCCATCAATACGAATAACCGGCGGATTACCGGCAACAAGATGTAAATCACTTGCTCTTACATCAATTACACTTTGTAACAGTTGTTTAATTTCCATTGATCGATAAATTATTCCTGCGCTACTCTTAGCACTTCTTCTACTGTAGTAATTCCTTCGGTTACTTTCAAGTACCCATCTTGTTTTAGTGTTATCATTCCTTCTTCTTTGGCAACTGCTTCAATATCGGAAGATGAAGCTCTTTCTAATATTTGTTTACTTATTTTTTCGGAAATCGGCATAACTTCAAAAATACCCATTCTGCCCAAATAACCGGAATTGCCGCATTCAGCATCCCCCTTGCCTTTATAAAATTTTATATCTTCTTTGGGTTGCCATAATGTTCCTAAATCATGTTTAATATCTTCCACTATTTTTGTTTCCGGTGAATAAGCCTCTTTACAATCATCGTGAATTATTCTTACAACACGCTGGGCAACAACACATGTCATGGATGAGGCAAGTAAATATGGCTCAGCTCCCATGTCAAGTAAACGAGGTAAGGCTCCCGAAGCGTTATTGGTATGTAGAGTAGAAAAAACCAAATGGCCGGTTAGTGAGGCCTGGATGGCCAGGTCGGCAGTTTCTTTGTCTCTAATTTCTCCAACTAAAATAATATTGGGGTCCTGACGCAAAAAAGACCGCAAACCTGAAGCAAAAGTAAGTCCGACAGCAGGGTTAATTTGAACCTGATTAACTCCTTGAATTTTGTATTCAACCGGGTCTTCCAATGTAACAATATTAACTTTTGATGTGTTTAATTTGGAAATTACAGAATAAAGTGTTGTGGTTTTTCCCGATCCGGTTGGGCCGCAAATTAAGATTATTCCGTGAGGCCTAAGAATTGAATCCTGCAGATTTTTTAAGCCCCGCCCGCGGAGCCCAAGTTCCGGCAATTCCGGAACACCGCCGGATTTTTTAAGAAGTCTCATAACAACCTTTTCCCCCCAAGTAGTAGGGAGGGAGGATATACGCAAGTCAACTTCCTCTTCTGTACCCTTAAAATTAAATCTACCGTCCTGGGGAATTCTTCTTTCGTCAATTTTCATTCCACTTAATATTTTTATTCTGGAGACTAATGATTCATGTAAAGCTCTGGGAATGGAAAGTTTTTCTTGCAATATTCCGTCAATTCTATATCTAACTCTAGTTGAAGATTCAGCAGGTTCAATGTGAATATCACTGGCTCTGGATTTGATGGCAAAATCAAGAATTTGGGAAACAATTTGGGCGATTTTTTCTTCTCGAATAAAACCTCCTTTTGATACATCAAATGAAGACATTTCTTTTCGTTTTGGTTCAACATCTTTTAGAGCCGCCGTAACTTCCTGGGAAAGCGAAGTGGAGTAGCGGGTTTGGATAAAATCCGAAATTTGGGACAAAAGCGCAGCCATGGGCTTAACATGCAAACCGGTTTTTTGTTCAATAAATTCAATGGCATTCAGGTTAAGAGGATCCGCCATTGCCAAAGTGAGAGTCTTTTCTTTTTGATCAATACTTATCGGAAGAACATTAAATCGCGAGGCTACTTCGGAGGAAAGTGCGGCCAAGGCGGCGGGGGCTACAGCAAAACTATTCACATCAACATAGGGGATATTGTAAAGCATAGCCTTGGCTTGTACTAATTTGTCTTCGGGTATTGTTTGTGTTTTCTTGATAATATCTTCCTGGGAAGTTCCGCTTTGGATTTCGGTCAGTTTAATTTGATCCGCCTTTTGTTTGTCTAAAGCTCCAAGAGTCACAAGAACATCAGCCAATGTTTTGGGGGAGTCATCAGGAATGGGTGCAGTGCCTTGGGCAGGTTTCATAAGTTTGGACTATTTAGTAGTCTAATACATTATGTATTAATCAAGTAAAACTATCAAGCCACCATACTAGCGCCAACAAGGACGCTAACAAGGACCAACCTTTTTTTAAAGACTTTTTAAAAATTTGAGGCTAAATTTCTGCAAGGTTGGTCCTTTTTTTCTTATTCCAATGCAATCTTACCCAACATTGCAACATCTGAAAGATTATTAATGCCATCTTTCTCTACAAAACTTTTATAGTTGTTGTATTTTTTAATTCCTTTCTGAACTTGATTGTCAAAAAATGACAGAATAAGATCAGTTTTAATCCAATTTGTTTTATTAGTTTTTATATAATTTCGATACGATGAATACGCATCTTCTAAATTTGGAGAGTATTCAAACGGATTTGTGTGAATATATCTGGAAAGATGTAACAAATACGGTTCATCCATCACAAGGATTGCCTTATAAATTCCTTGGAATAAAGGGCCAACACGATTATATTTTTTATTAAAATACATTGAATATCGTGTAGAAACAGATCTCATGAATTGTTGGATACTTTCAATTTCATTTTGCTGAATTAATAAATGAAAATGATTTGGCATTAAACAATATGCCAATAAATCAATTGTAGAGTTAAAGTTTTTAACCGGTCTAACAGGCTCCAACAAGGTTGATCCTTGTAAATTAATCAGTTCAGATGGGGGAGCAAGACTTTCTTTTAGGTATTTTAAAAACACTTTGTAATCTTCATTCGACTCGAAAATATTTCGTTTTTCTACTCCACGATTATAAATATGGTAAATTCCGTCCTTAACATAAGTTTTTACCACATTTCTGGATGGCATAATCTAATATATCACATAAGACGCTAACAAGGACCAACCTTTTTTTAAAGACTTTTTAAAAATTTGAGGCTAGATTTCTGCAAGGTTGGTCCTTTTTTTAATACTTTACCTTTTGCCCGTTACCTTGTACCTTGTAGGTAAAAGACATGCATGCATTTTTGATTATCAGCTCCAACACTGAAACAGTATCACAAAAAATCCAAGAATTGGCTCAAAAACTTGAAGCAAAAGTAATAGAATTTCCTATTTCCAAAATAGATGAAGTTCGGGCTTTAAACAAAACTGTTCAGTTTGGTTTTGCTAAACCAACTTTAATAATTTGCAAAGCTGTCCATAAAGCGGGGGAAGAAGCCCTAAATGCATTTTTAAAAAATCTGGAAGAACCTCAGGAAAATATTTATTTTGCACTAACGTCTCCTTCTATTTTAAAAGTATTACCGACAATTATTTCAAGGTGTCAGGTTATAAAAGTACTAAGTACTAAGTACTCTGTACTAAGTACTGAAACTAAAGAGTTTCTGAATTTGACTGTTGGAGAAAAATTAAATTATATAAATAAAATAAAAGATAGAAATGAGGCAATAGAATTGGCCGAAAATTCGGTCTATTTACTCTATAGCCAGCTTCACTCGGATAAAGTAGAATACAATGTATTGGTAAATAATCTGGAGATTACTAATAAAACTCTCTCTAGACTAAATGCAAATGGCAATGTAAATTTACAGTTAACAAATTTTGTAATTCATTTAAATTAAAATGGCAAACGAATATACAGCAGATCAAATTCAAGTTTTGGAAGGACTCGAACCAGTCCGAAAAAGACCGGGAATGTACATTGGTTCAACCGATAGCCGTGGACTTCATGAATGTTTAAGAGAAATTGTTGACAATTCAGTTGATGAAAGTTTTGCGGGAGTTTGTAACACCATTGGAGTAGCGCTAAATCCGGACGGATCGGTAACAATCAAAGACAACGGCCGGGGAATTCCGATTGATGTTCACAAAAGCGGAGTCTCGGCATTGGAGTTAACCATGACCAAACTTCATGCAGGCGGAAAGTTCGGCGGGGGAGCTTACAAAGTTTCCGGAGGACTTCACGGAGTAGGAGCTTCAGTAGTCAATGCGCTTTCTTCATATTTTAGGGTTGTGGTTTTAAGAGGAGGCAAGGCTTACTATCAGGAATATCAAAGAGGAAAACCTGTTAAAAAAGTTGTCGAGGCCACAGAAAAACAACTTGAAGACTGGAAAATTAAACTGCAAGGAACCGGAACAATCACTAATTTTATTCCAGACAAAGAAATTTTTGGCGATCTTAAATTTGAAAAAAATAAAATTAAAAATTTATTAAGAGACAGAGCCTACTTAGTTGCAGGGCTTACATTTAGGTTTGATGACGAAATAGACGGAGATGAAGCTACATTTTATTTTGAAGGGGGAATTAAATCATTAGTTACTCATTCAAATCGCGGTAAAAATGTCTTAACTGATGCAATATATGTTTCAAAATCCGACGAATACATTTCCTGCGAGGCCTCGCTTCAATATTCCGACTCTTATACCGAAAATGTTAAAGGTTATGTAAACGGTATTTACACAACCGATGGGGGAACCCATGTTTCGGGCTTTAGAACCGCCCTGACACGTTCAATTTCTGATTATTTTAAGAGGATGCAAAGCGGCAATGATAAAGCCGAGGCTGTTTTTACGGGAGATGATATGAAAGAAGGCCTAACAGCCATAATTTATGTCAAAATGCCATCCGAATCTCTTCAATTTGAAAGCCAAACCAAGGCTAAATTAAATAATCCCGAAGTCCAAGGATTTGTAGCCGCCGCGGTAAAAGAAGGGTTAGATACCTATTTTGAAGAGCATCCGGCTGATGCCAAAAAAATAGTTGAAAAAGTAACTCTTGCGGCTCGTGCCAGAATAGCCGCGCGCGCCGCCAAAGAGGCTGTATTAAGAAAAGGCGCTCTGGAAGGGGCGGCACTTCCCGGAAAATTGGCAGATTGCCAATGGAACGATCCTGCTAGAACAGAACTATTTATAGTAGAGGGAGATAGTGCAGGCGGCCCGGCCAAACAAGGCAGAGACAGGCATTTTCAGGCAATTTTGCCTTTGTTTGGAAAGATCCTAAACACTGAACGAGCCAGGGTGGATGAAATTGTCAAATCCGATAAATTTAAAACTTTAGTGATTGCAATTGGGGCAGGGGTTGATGATAGTTTTAATTTAGAAAAACTCCGCTATCACCGTTTGATTATTATGGCTGACGCTGACGTTGATGGATCACACATTAAATGTCTTTATCTTACATTTTTCTTCCGCCACATGCCCGGCTTAATCGAAAAAGGACATGTTTATGTAGCTATGCCTCCTTTGTATAGAATATCGCACGAAAAAATCAAAAAATATGTTTACACCGAACAAGAAAAAGAAAGTTACATCAAAGAACTAGGAGGCAAAAAAACAAGTGTCCAGCGCTACAAAGGACTTGGAGAAATGAACAATATTGAACTTTGGGATACAACCATGGACCCTGCACAAAGAACTTTAAAACAAATTACAGTAAACGATGTTCAAGAGGCGAGTGATATGTTTGAAATGTTAATGGGTGAAGAAGTGCCCCCAAGAAAGAAGTATATCCAGACTCACGCAAAAATGGCAAATCTGGATATTTAATACTTCTTTAATTAAATTTAACTAAAAACTATCTAATTGACATTGTAGTCAATACCAAAAGTAAGGCTGCTAATACTATTATTAAAATCCCCAATTTGTTATCAATCTTTTGATGCAACAAATTCTTTTTTGGATATGCTTTAACTGCTACTTTTTTAACTGTCTTTTTGACTGTTTTAACTGACTTTTTTACTACTTTTTTCTTTGCCATTTATAATCACCTCCAAATCTATAATCAGTATGTTGTTTTTTACCGGTAAATGTCAAGTGGAATTTAGCTCTTGAATTTTAATAAAGTGATATTAAAATAAGTTTATGGAAGTAAAAGTTTTTATAGAAATTCCTCAGGGAAGTAGTATTAAATACGAAATCGACGAAGAATCAGGTGAACTTATTGTTGATAGAATTCTTCACAGCGCAAATTATTTCCCATTTAATTATGGATTTATCAAAAACACTAAAGGTAAAGATGGTGATCCACTTGATGCAGTTGTAATTACATCACAGCCTTTAATTCCGGGGGTAAGTATTAAATGCCAAACTGTTGGATTATTAGAAATGGAAGACGAAGGGGGAATTGACACAAAAATTATCGCAGTACCAGTCAAAAAGGTTGACCCCATAATGGGGATAGCTACTGATATAAATGATATCAACGAACACACAAAAGCCATGATTAAGGATTTTTTTGATAATTACAAAAATCTTGAACCAAATAAATGGGTAAAAACAGGGGAATTTAAAGGGCAATCAGAAGCTGACAAAGAAATTGATTCTTCATCAAAAATTTGACATCAGTAAAAGCAGATGTATAATCCGAATTAATGAGAAAGTTTTTCTCGTTTGCCGCTTTAATTTCTTTATTTATTAATTTATTTTTTACCCCTATTTCTGTATTGGCCCAAGAAATAACTCCCGACATAACCCCTACCGCCTTACCCGAAGCTATAATCCAAACACCCGAACCAACCGTTTTACCCACAACCACACCCGAACCAACTACAGACCCCTCTATTTCTACAGGTGTTGTTGTTAATGACGTATTTCCATCAACAGTTACTGATAATTCTTGGTTTAAACTTTTTACAGACAAACTTGATTATGCACCAACAGAAATTGCCGTAATTTCGGGCAATGGTCTTAGTGCAAATAAAGCTTATTCTTTAACAATTTCCTCTACCGACGACCCGGCAACTTCCACAACAATTGACGTAACAACAGATGCAAATGGATCCTTTACATATAGTTACCAACTGGATGGAATTTACAGACCAAATTATTCGGTGGTAATTAAAGATGGGGAAGTGGTGGTGGGAACAACAAGTTTTACTGATAGTAGGGCAATTAATTCAGCAACATTAAATGGAGGGAATAGTGTTACTGTCGCTCCATCTGCATCAATCACTTCAGTTGTTTCTGTGACAACCGACGGTAGCGGATCAAACTCAAGATGGAGATCAACTGGTTGGAGAGTATCTACCTCAGCAGGCACAATGGCATGTATCAATCACACGGACCATGATAACGCTGGAACACACACAGAAACATTCACAATCACAGCACCCGCTTCTACGGGAACGTATAATGCTTATTTCATAGCGTATAGCAACGATGGATGTTCTTCGGGAGCAAGTTCTACGCTAACAAAAACAAACGGAGTAACTGTTCAAAATTCCGATACCACCCCACCTGTTATATCCAAAGTGATAACTGGGACGATTGGTTCAAATGGGTGGTATAAAGGAAATGTTACAGTAACTGGAGGGGAACTGACCCTGAATTAGGAGGTA
>Ga0172371_10002134_pt1 | contig 31573 bp, 23 predicted proteins | sample Lak12m_FD_114543 | JGI IMG/M metagenome (GOLD analysis project Ga0172371, IMG submission 114543) | Freshwater microbial communities from Kabuno Bay, South-Kivu, Congo - kab_022012_12m | ecosystem: Environmental > Aquatic > Freshwater > Lake | place: Democratic Republic of the Congo: South-Kivu...
CTGCAGGTCAATTATTTCCACAAACATTCCGAAGTTTGTAACAGTAACCACGACGGCGTCATATGTCCTCGCCTTCCTGGCCTTCATATTCTGTTCCAGGTACCTGTATTTCTTTATCTCAAGCAGTGAGCGCTCAGCCTGGGCCGCATTTTGTTCTGTACTGGAACATGCTATTGATATTGAGGCTATCTCGTCTTTCTCGTATGGCACCTTGTGCTGTCCCTGGGACAGCTTTGCGCCAGCGAGCAGGTATGCAAGCTGACGGTGGAGAACAAGGTCGGGATAGCGTCTGATGGGTGATGTAAAATGGCCATAATATTTCTTGGACAGACCGTAGTGTCCTTCCGGTTTTTCGGAGTAAACCGCCCTGTTCATGCTTCGAAGAACAGCAACCCTGATATGGTAAGCGAGCGGGTTTCCCTGGACCGACCTCAGGAAGGCAGAAAGATTGCTTCTATGGGTTAAATCACCGGGCCTGAGCCCCATATCCATGAGTTGAACCGTAAGATCTTCTATCTTGTCCCTGCGAGGCGGCTCGTGAATCCTGTGGATTCCTGTCAGCCCCTGGTTAATTACCTCAGTTGCAACTGCTTCATTAGCCATAACCATACACTCTTCCACGAGCTGATGGGAAATGTCGTTCTCCACCACCCTGATGCCTGTCATGCTGCCATCCGGACCTATAATCACCTCGCATTCAGGGACATCCAAATCCAGCGCATAATTGGCAAAGCGTTTCTTCCTCAACTGCTGGGCCAGAACATTCAATTCCTTGATGACATTTACCGCATTTGGCGGAACCTTGAAATTTGCACCCTGACCATCGGTTTCAGCTTTCACCTTATGGGCTTCATTTTTCAAGATAGAGAAGGCCTGCTCATAAGTCAGCCGGAGGGATGACCGTATAATGGTCTTGGCAAATTCCCTGCGCATGACCTTCCCGGCGCTGTCAAATGTCATGAACACCGAGAACGTCAACCTGTCTTCATGCGGCTTTAAACTGCATATTCCGTTTGAAAGCTGTTCCGGAAACATGGGAATTACCTTGTCACCAAGGTATATACTGTTTCCGTGTTCCCTTGCATCGAGATCCAGAATACTTCCCTTGCGGACAAAGTGCCCGACGTCTGCGATGTGAACACCCAGAACCCGGTTGCCTGCCTGGTCTTTCTCCAGCGAAAGCGCATCATCAAAATCACGCGCTGTCAAAGGATCTATCGTGAGAATAAATTTACTTCTCAGGTCAACGCGAGGACCAGGATGGTCCATCAAAGCTGAAACTTTTTCTACTTCCCTCATAACGACAGGAGGAAAGACATCCTTGAATCCAAAATGCCGCACAATGCATATTGTGTCATTTGATGGTTTATCAGCCGGACCAAGGACCTCTATAATCCTGGCTTCCGGACTGACATGGCGGCTCTGCCATCCTTCAAACCTGACGACTACACGATCGTTGATTCTTGCCCCCTTTGTATCAGGAACATAAAAATCCTGGGTATATGAGGCATCGATGGGCACAACGTAATAGAACTTACCTGTCGAGCGGAGTGTCCCGACTATATCGCGCCTGGATCGCTCAAGAATGCGTATAATGGTCCCGGTACGTTTTTTGCCCTTGGGATCGGAACCAGGAGCATCAAGGCGGACTACTACCCGATCGCCTGGCAATGCTGTCCCGAGACCGTTGGCCGGAAGGAAAATATCCGGTCCACCCGTTTCCGTAAGGAATCCGTTCCCTGAACGGGCAACGTCAAGTTTCCCGGTTACAAGGTCAGCGGGTTCACCTACTCCGAACCTGTCTCCCCTGATCCTCACAATGGAACCGCTGACGACCAGCTGATTCAGCCATTTCTGGATCTTCTTGCAGGCCTGGCCCTGCAATTTGAGTGTTTTCGAAATCTCCTGGGATGTCATTGGCGAGTCTTTGTGACCGTGAAGAAGTTCCAGGATGTCCTGTTTTAATTTTTCAATATCCATATTTTTCTCTAATCTAATTATATGCTTCATCTAAGAAGCTGTTCACTTAATCTACTGCACTTTCGTCTCTATATATTTACGAACCTCGGCCACAGAAGCCGGCAGGATGTCTCTCTTCGTAGGCAGATCCATCAGTGCTTCAATCACTGAATGGCGTGCCAGATCGCTACCAGTTGCCTGTTTAACAGCATCGGCGAACTTGGCCGGATGTGCTGTCGCCAGGCAAATCATCGGTTCGCCCTTTACCATGTTGTTCATTCCGACAGTCACCCCTACGGCAGTATGAGGATCGACAAGATAAGAATATTCCTTGTAGAATTTCTTTATTGTCAAAAGAGTCTGCTCCCTGTCAGCAGAACCTGCCTGTATGAGCGGGTTGATCGAGCCATCCGGATTCCTGTTCACGCGAAGTCTCCCCGTCTCCGCAAACTCTTTCATCATCTTCCCAAGGACCGCCGTATCTGCATTCAAATGGTAATAAAGATAACGCTCAAAATTACTGGCAACTTGAATATCCATGGACGGACTGAGGGTCTCCACAACCCTCCCCCGGCTGTATTCACCTGAATTAAAGAAACGCGCCAGTATGTCATTCTCATTGGATGCGAGAATGAGTCTTTTTACTGGCAGTCCCATCCTTACCGCTAGATATCCCGCGAAAATATCGCCAAAATTCCCCGTTGGAACGGTAAAACTGACACTTTTTGCAGAGGTCTTATCCATTACCCTGAATGCCCCGTAAAAATAGTAAACAATCTGGGCCAATACACGTGCCCAGTTTATTGAATTTACCGAACCCAGCGAATAATGATCCTTGAAATCAAGATCACTGAAAATTGTTTTTAGGATGCCCTGGCAGTCATCAAACGTGCCATCAATGGCAATATTAAACACATTCTTATCCAGCACCGAAGTCATCTGCTTTTCCTGGATCTTACTGACCCTGTTATAGGGGTACATTATGAAGATACGCATTGAATCCTTGCCCCTGATTCCATGTATTGCGGCACTTCCAGTGTCCCCGCTTGTTGCCCCGAGAATATTCAACTCAGCCCAGGACTTCTTGAGGATATACTCAAAAACATTGCCAAGAAACTGGAGGGCAATGTCCTTGAATGCCAGTGTTGGTCCATGGAAGAGCTCGAGTACAAACAATCCGTCCACCGTGGAAACGGGAGTTATTTCTGCATTGTCAAATTTTGAGTAGCTCCGGCGAATCAGATCCTTGAGATCTTTCCCGGGCAGGTCGGAAAAGAGACTCATTATTTCGAACGAGAGTTCCGTATATGATAACTTCTTCCACCCGGTCAATCGGGCCGTTACATCCGGAACTGACTCAGGAACGATAAGGCCGCCGTCACGGGCCAGGCCCATCATTACAGCGTCACTGAAGCCTACAGGGTTGATTTTTCCTCTGGTACTGATATATTTCATTTTTTCGAGTTGATGTTATACAAAGACATACGATGTTGCACGAATGAAATGTGTTCTCTGCTTCAGGTACCCATTATGACAAAAGTGCTTATTCCATTGGCTGACGGCTTCGAAGAGATGGAGGCAGTTATCCCTATCGACATGTTCCGCAGAGCCGGATGGACCGTCGTTGCCGCAGGAATGACTGATGCCGCGGTAACTGCCTCCCGCGGTGTTCGTCTCGTACCCGATAAAAGCTGGAAGGATATTGTGCCATCTTCATTCGATATTCTTGTACTGCCGGGTGGCGCCAAAGGCGCCCAGTTTCTTGCTTCAAACCATGAAATACTTGCCGCCGTGCGTGACTTTGCAAAGGCCAACAAAATTGTTGCCGCAATTTGCGCAGCTCCTCTCGTGCTGCAGGCGGCTGGCGTCCTTGCAGGGAAGAGAGCAACCTGCCACCCGGCTGTAACGGCCCAAATGAAAGCCTGCACAATATTAAATGATGCGGTTGTCATAGACGGGAATATTGTTACCAGCAGGGGCGCTGGCACAGCCTTTGAGTTTGCCCTGACCCTGATCGAAATCGTCGACGGCCCCGTGAAGGCTCAATCGATAGCCGAAAGCATTGTCTTGTAGGTGCCTGTTGTCGTCCCCCGCCCGGCAGGCGGAGGAACTGATAATCCAATGTTCTAATCAGTTATTACCTGGCTTCAGATTTAGCCTCGTTGACAACAATTCTACGGCCCTTCATATCGTTTCCATTCAGGGCCCGGATTGCGGCCATCGCCTGGCTGCGATCGGGCATCTCGACGAAACCATATCCCCTTGATTTTCCGCTGAATTTGTTCTTGATGATCCTCGCGGAGGCAACCTTGCCATACTCTTCAAAAGCCCTTCGCATTTCCTTTTCGTCGAGGTCATAAGAAAGGTTACCCACATAGAGCTCGACATTGTCACCACTGCCGCCGCCCCTCTCTTCGTCGTCCCGGCGAAAACGGCCGGAACCAGGCCTCTTCCTCCCTATGGCTCTCCCGATAATAATACCGAGCATGAACCAGGCAAGACTGAAAAGTGCTACTATTATAACTACATTAATACTATCCATGGATCTGATCTCCTCGTGGTCGCTACTTCATTTCCAGAAAGCCGTCAAGTTTCCTCATTCGCGTAGGATGCCGGAGCTTGCGCAATGCTTTCGCCTCAATCTGACGGATGCGTTCACGTGTGACTGAGAATTGTTTACCCACTTCTTCCAGTGTCCTGGAATAGCCGTCCGTGAGTCCAAAACGGTAATCCAGTACCGCCCTTTCGCGGGCAGTTAACGTATCAAGAACGTCCTTTAGTCTCTCTTTCAACATACTGTGCGCTGTCATTTCGGACGGATTTTCTGCCGACTTGTCCTCGATGAAGTCTCCAAAATGCGCGTCATCGCCCTCTCCTATCGGGCTTTGCAGGGAAATAGGCTGCTGTGCCATCTTGTAAACGGCCCTTACCCTTTCGACAGGCATATCCATCTCGGCCGCTGCTTCTTCAGGCGTAGGCTCCCTGCCATATTCCTGGACAAGTTTCTTCTGAACCCTCAGCAACCTGTTGATAGTCTCGATCATATGGACAGGGATACGAATTGTTCGAGCCTGGTCGGCAATGGCACGCGTTGCGGCCTGGCGGATCCACCACGTTGCATAAGTGCTGAACTTATACCCTCGCCTGTATTCAAACTTTTCAACGGCCTTCATAAGGCCGGTGTTGCCTTCCTGAATAAGATCCAGGAAGGATAAGCCCCTGTTCATGTATTTCTTCACAATGCTGATAACCAGGCGCAGATTTGCCTCTACCATTTCAGTCCTGGCCTTTTGTCCGTTCTTCATCGATTCCTTCAATTCCTTGAATGAAGAAACAAACTCGACCTTGTCCATGCAGACAGTGGTTTCCATCTTGGCGAGAACTTTTCGCTTCTGCCTGAGCATTGCATCACGTTTCTTGCTCTTTCTTGACTTGTCGAGCGTATCGATATCAACAGCGCATTGTTTGAATTCCCTGTAAAATTTGTCAGCATCAGATGCCATCTGCTCAACCACCTTTTGCTTGAAATGCAGGTTTTCAAATGCCAGCTTTGTCTGTTCACGTAACTTCTCGAAAATCTTTTCCTGGCGGGGCCGGAGGTTCTGCCTGACATTCCGCGTGCGTATCCCCTGCTTTATAAGGTGTTTATGCAGGACGACGATGGTTTTCTTGACCTTTGGCAGGAGCCTCATATACCTGTCGCGGCTGTCGACGAATTTATCAGTCACAATACGGTCAAACCGCTCACGCCCCTCTTCCAGTCGGGCAACAAGGTCCATATACATATCGGCAGCAAACCCGAGCCTGTTGAAAATGGATTTAACACTGATTTCCGCCTTCTCGATGCGCTTGCAAATTTCGACTTCCTGTTCCCGTGTCAGAAGCGGAACCTGCCCCATCTGGTGGAGGTACATCCGGATTGGATCATCAAAGAAATCAAGTCGTGAGTTCTTGCCAGCCTTTTGGGCTTTTTCTGCATGTTTACGATATTTGTCGACATCCGAAGATTCGATAATCTCGATATCCATGCTTCGAAGAAGCACAAGGTAAGATTCAAGTTCTTCAGGACTGATTACATTTTCAGGGATAACTTCGTTGATGTCATCGTAAGTAAGATAGCCCTGTTCTTCCGCAAGTTTAAGAAGACCTTTGATTTTCTCGTTGCGTTCTTCCCGGTTGGGTTTTCCATCGCCACTCCCAGGAACAGGAAGATCAACTTCAGCATCTTTTCCGGCAAACCTGTCGGAAAGATTCAGCAGTTTCTTGTTCTTTAAGGCTTGTTTCTTCCGTCCCGGTTTCCCCTTCGGACGCCCTTTTGTTTTCCGGCTCTTACTCGATGCTTTGTGCGTTTTAGAATAATTCTTTCGTCCTGTATTCTTTTTCCCTCTGGTTATCGACTTATTCTTGGTTCGGGTCTTGGTTTTGGTTCGTTTTTTCGACTTGGTTCTGGCCATCTATAGGAACCTCGCTTACATGCTCATTTCTGGATATATAATTGGTTACTTCGACCGATACATCGTGGGGTTATAGAGATGCATGCGGTCAATATCAAGCAAAATAGCCATTTTTTTTAGTTTATATCAACTTGGATATCCTGCATTTCTTTGAGGAATTCCTTTATTCTCTCATCGAGCACGATGTCCCCTGCAAATTGAGCCATTTCGGAAGCTTGTTTCATGTCTTTCTGGGCCACTTCAGTGTCACCTGCCGAAAAAAAGCTTCTTCCGGCACGAAAATAACGATCAGCAGCCAAAGGGTAGTTCTTGGCCAACCCATAGGATTTTCCGGCTAATTCCAGTGATTCTGCCATTTTCCCATAAAGACCGGCATCACGAAGAAAATCTGACTCACAATCGAATTTACCGGCGGCATCAGCCGGCTTGTCCTCTGCGAGGCAAAGCCTTGCCCCCCCCCCTGCAGCTACCGATTTTATTACGGATGATTCTACCCTGTCTTTCAGGGAATCCACTTTCTTCATGGCCTTCCTGGCTTCTGCAATATTCCCGTTTTCCCTTAAAAGATCGACCATAACGACATGACATTGAAGAGCCACGCCATATTCCGTCGAACGGGAAAGCATTTTCCCTGCTTCTTCCGCCAGGGTAAGGGCCTCCCTTGGTTTGCCGTTTTTCCTCATGGCTTGTGCCTCAAGCACATAAGTACACAATGTGTCTTTCTCCATCGCCTTGAGCTCCGCCCGCGATTCATGTATGAGCGGTATCACCGCCTGGATATTCCCCTCTTCCAGCATGCATACCGCAAGATTGTACGCGGAACGGGCAATTGATTCTGAATCATTTGCAGTCCTTGCCTCGGTCAGTTCTGTTTTAAAACCTCGAATATCTTCGTCAAGGCCATCCTTGATCGATCCAATGGGCACAAGAATTTCCGGAGGCGTATCCTTGGTCATATACTTCCGCCACAACCAGTGTTTCTGTACTCCCTTTATGAGCTTCTTTGTCTCTTTTACCGCCACCCTCGCGTCAAGCATTACGGCATTCATATTCCCAACGACCTTCTTTACCTCCTTAGCCAGTTCCTGGTCTTTGAGTAATGAACCTGCGACGCCTTCCCCCTTCTCTATGTCTCCGGTAATCTTGTTCAGATTGGCCAGCACCTGGGTCATTTCCTTCATAATCGGCATCACAACATTTTGAATCTCGGTCAAAGCCTTATTGGCTTTATCCATCAATTCTTCATCCTTCTTCGATTCTATGAAATCACCGTCCTTAAGCGGTTCTCCTTTGCCTAATTGAATTTCAACTATGGAATCACCGGCAAGTGCAAACTTCTTGCGTATTTTAGCAACGGACCCTTTTCTGAGATGCATCAGGAACTGATCTTTGATCATGTATGTCGTCTGCATAGTACCATCCTGCATTGGCACAATCCTGCCGACGTTTCCTGCCGCTGTGTCACGGATACGCACTTCATCACCCTCTCTCAAGCCGAATGCGCCGTCGTCGGTGTCGAATATCGTCCGTAAGACGGCTTTCTTCTCGAACCAGCCCTGCGCACGACCTGCCACAAATATCCCGGCAAGCATTATGACAAGTGCGAGAAAGACAAATCCACCGACAATTTCATTCACGTATTTGAATTTGAACGCTCTTTCCATTTTTAGACCTCCTGAACCTGCAGTATTTGTCCCTTGGTTACTCTGAAACGAATGCCTTCAATAAAATTCTTATTGCTCCATATATCCCTGTCAGCCGTTATCCAGACAACGCCACTTTGTCTTTTCAGTGCGCCGGAAATGAGTTCGATCAGCATCGGCAGGAACTCGGAGGGAACGTCCTTCTCCGGATACTCCAGGAGCGCAAGGCAGTGCCTTCCCATGAAAGCCCGCACCCATTCAGCACGGCGAAGAACACTGTGCATGACAAAATCCGGGCGCTGATCGAGCGCATCCGGTAAGCCAAGGAACTGGCAGAGTTGCTCAGCCTCTCCTCGGATGTCGGCGGCAGACCGCAACGTGTGGTGGCGTTCTGAAAGCTCAATATTCTCACGGACAGTCAGATTACTCACCCATCCATTACGCTCAAAGACCCTGCCGATCATGCTGCGCATCGCCTCCTTTTGAGACGCCGGCATCCCCAGCCAGCTTTGCCCCATAAAGCTGACGCTGCCTTTATCCGGATCCATGAGTCCCTGAGCAAGATCACAAAAAGGGAAAAGATCGCTTTCTTCCTCAATAAGCAGCAATAAAAGGTCACCACCGCCAATGCTGAGAGTGGCATCCGATATTCGAGTTACGTGATGAGGAGCCGGCTCAACACTTGCCCCGGAAAACTCCAGTATTTTATCGTTAGACATTCCATCCTCAAATATATGTCAACACAGAAACAAGGGCAGAAACCACCAGGACGGCGGCAATCGACTTGACCACAGCTTTCGTCGCAGCCTGGGGTACATCTGTAACTGAACCATGGACCTCAAGACCTGTGATACAGCATATGACCCCGGTTGTCAGACCCGGAATAATTGTTTTTGCCAGAAAATTGGCAATATCACGCGGGGAAACTGCGCCAATAACGCTCCCGACGAACTGGCTGTATTCTCCTTTTGTCACGTTCATGGCGAGGCCGACAAAATAACCGCTGGCGAGTGAAATAGCCGAAAAGAATACAGCCAGGCAGACAACCGAGATTACTATTCCGATAACACGCGGCATCACCAGGTAGGTCATTGGATCGATGCCCTGCGCATCAAGAACCTTTATTTCAAGCCGGACTTTCATATTGGCAAGTTCTGTTGCAACGGCTGTACCACTCCGTCCGATCACTATAAAATTAACCAGCAGCGGTCCGATTTCCCTGATGATGATGGCGACCAGCATGGAGCCGAGCATCGTCGACTGCCCCAGCCGGCTAAGCCAGACCTGTGCCTGGGTAACAATCGAGATCCCCGCCAGGATGGCAACAAGGAAAATAAGACCAAACGCATCAACCGCCGTAAAAAGGATCTGCTTAAAGAGAAGTTCCCGAACCGTGCGCGGCCAACAGCGTGGACGCAAGGCTGCCAATAGAACCTCGCAGATCAAAGCAGTAATCGTACTGATGGAATAAGATTTTGACAGCGCACGCTTTCCCATAGATCTGATAATATTCATTAGTTATTTCTCAATCTACATCAGCACCCCATGATTATTCCATGAAATTCGGAAACTTGTCTCCGTTGCTGTGGATTGACAAAGACTTGTGCAATATTCGGGCTAATCAATTGACACAGTCTTTGATGTAATCTAGGATTTCACCCGGACATTCAATATGCGGGATTTCATTATACATGGTGCTAGAGGATCAATTCCTACTGCAGGCAGGAGCTTCCTCAGATATGGCGGCAATACAACCTGTTACAGCATCCGGACTGATAGAGGGATTATCATATTTGATGCCGGTACTGGCATTGCCCGTGTGGCAGAGGAAATGGCAGGTTTATCCAGAACACTTCCTGTTACACTCTTGTTTACGCATTTCCATATGGACCACATAATGGGATTCCCATGTTTCGATCCTGTATACATCAAGAACGAACGAATAACCGTCATGGCTGACCCCCGCAGGCGTGATAACTGGAAGAAAACTCTCAAGACCTTTATGGGCAAACCATACTGGCCTATTGGTCTCGGGGAAACGGCCGCGAATATGACACTGAAAGACATTCCCGTGGAGCGCGATGCGATAGATGTCTATGGAGCCAGAGTGTCATGGTTCAGTGTGCCGCATCCCCAATCCTGCCTTGCGTACAGGGTCGAAACACATAAGAACACGATCATAATCGCCACCGACGTTGAATATGCCGAGAACAGTATCTCATCAGCATTTATTTCTTTCTGCCGCGGCGCCGATTTCCTTATTTATGACGCCCAGTTTACTCCGGGGGAATACATTACACACCGAGGATGGGGACACAGTTCATGGCGGACGGGAACAAGGATCGCAGCGCAAGCCGGTGTTGGACGCCTGGTCATTACGCATCATGCCCCTGCAAGGACCGACAGCCAGCTGGAACGGATAGTTAAAAGCGCAAGGCGCGAATTCCCCAACACATGCGCTGCCAGGGAAGGCATGCGTCTGAAGAAACAGCAATCATGAATTGACGACTTCAGGCGGAAGATTCGCTTTGGTAATCTTACCCCCCGACGCAGCGGCAAGTGCACTTCCGAGAACGCGATCAATCTCGCTTGTGTTGCCCGGCCACGAATATTTCTGCAGAATTTCAGTGACCTCAGATTCGAGGACAGGAAGAGCCTTGCCATCACCAATCTTTTTCCGCAGAACCTGCCTTATAATCGGCATTATATCCTGCCGGCGATCACGCAAAGGTGGAATCTGGATATATATGATCTTTATAAGCCTGTACAGGTCTGAAAGAAACTTCCCATCGTTGACAAGTTGCTGAAGGTTTGCGCTCGTGGTGGCAATAACCCTGACATCAACCGGTACAGCTTGAGTCGTCCCTGGTTTTGTATATTTGCGTTCCTGCAGGCATTTAAAAAGCGTCTGCTGGACCGTTTGAGGCAGTTCATTGATGTCCGACAAAATAAGACTGCCACCGCTGGCTTTTTCAATCCCATCCGGGCCGAACAGCGTGCGCTGGGAATCAGCATTTGAACAATCGACAACCATCATTACTTTGTCTTTTCGACGGCTGTTGGCGTGGACTGTGCGCGCAATGAGTTCCTTCCCTGTCCCATGTTCACCCGAAACCAGGATAGTAACATCTGTTCCAGCAACCCTGCTGATCATGTCGCAGACACTTTTCATTGCCTGGCTTTCAGCGACGACATTATCAAACTGGTAACATGCCTCGAGCTGCAAATTGAGATTGACGTTTTCCGCGAGAAGAGCGTCATTAACATCAACAGCTTTTTGGACAGCAATGACAAGCTTCTCTACTTTCAGCGGCTTCTCAATGCATTCGAGCAGGTGGAGTTCGGATAGCCGTCCTTTGGTAACGCCGCCATCATTCTCAACAATAGCAATAACAGGCATTGCAGGCTGCTGGATGCGCGCATCTCTTATGATTTCGATTATGGGGTCAGCTGCTTCCGCCTTGCCTACTGTTGTTATCATCAGATTAAACTTCTCGGACTGAATCAAATCCCTGGCTTTTGAGGGATCTGAAGCTGGCGTAATCTTATACCCCTCGGTCTTGAGAAGTTTCACCAGAATAGCGGAAGTAGTTTTCTCACTGCTTACCAGAAGTATTTGAGACATTTCTCTGCATCCTCTCTCTGCACCTGCAGGATATCAAAATCAGTCTTTCCTAGTCTGCATGTATTCACCAGTCCACCCTTCATGCGGCGGCTCTTCTTTGTACTTTTGAATACGGGCGAGGAGCTTAACACTTGGAGTATCCCCCTGGTCAAGTTTTAAAGCGTCCTCGAGCAGTCCAATAGCCTCATCCCACCTGCGTTCCCAGTGTAAACGCAATGCTTGCTGGTATAATTCGAGAATCTTCATTCTTTCCGGCGTTATACCGCCTTTCCTGCCAATCAACTCGTAAATACCGATGGGTTTGGTTTTTCCCTTTACAACCATCTTGTCGAGCAGCCTGGCCTCAATTGCATCTTTGGCCTCGTTGTATGTTGTTTCTCCTATGATAATCAGGGTGCCGTATTCCTTGTTCGCGGGTTCAAACCTGGCCGCCTGGTTTACCGCATCACCCATTACCGTATATTGAAACCTTCTGTCGGATCCCATGTTGCCAGCTGTTACGCTCCCCGAGTTTAATCCCATGCGGACAAATATTTCATGTCCAAACTCTTTTTTAAGGATTGGCCTCAACTCGGCAAGTTTTTCCTGCTGTTCAATGGCGGAAAGACAGGCTTGCATGGCATGATCATGCATTGTGTACGGGACGCCCCATTCTGCCATGATCAGGTCACCCTCGTATTTATCCACGTAACCATTCCGGTTCATTATAATATGCGTCATGGGACTCAAGTAGCGGTTTAGGAGAGTGGAAAGTTTCTCCGGCGTTAAACTCTCTGAAATAGTCGTGAAACCGGCAATGTCAGAAAAGAACATTGTTGCTTCCTTCTTCTGCCCTGACAACGAGAAACTGCCCGGGTTATTCTCGAGGAAATGAAGGACTTTTTCGGAAACCATGGTACCAAACATGTCCCTTACACGCTTCTTTTGCAGCTCCTCCTGCCAGAATCTTATCATCGTGAGAGTCGGGTAGATAATCATTACGGACAGGATCATCCATACAGGAACAAAAACTATGTGGTACTGCCCAAACAGCACAAGGCTCAATTTAACCATGGCAAGAATTATTGCCGCCGAAACTATGAACGACAGCCAGGATTTCCCCCTGGAAATAAAGATGGTAAGAAAGAGCCCCATCAGCACTATCGCAATGGAATGCACACCATCCATCCAGTTGGGTAGATAAAGTATATCACCGGTAAGAATGTTATCAACGATAGTGGCGTGCACCTCAACGCCTGAAAAATCCTGCGTCAATGGAATAGCGCGCCTGTCCTTCAATCCTATCGCCGAAGTGCCAACGAACACTATCTTGTTCGAAAGTTCCGAACTGCTGAGCTTGCCGGACAGAATTTCCCAGGCCTGGTATACCGGAAATGATGAATTGAATCCTGTCTTCGGATTCTTGTTAACTGTCCTGAAGTTTACGATCATCCGGCCGTACCTGTCCGCCGGAATAAGGATGTCTTTCAGCTTAATTTGAGTCACGCCGTAATCGTCATACTCGATAATGCATTTATCAACATTCATGTCCTGGCGAAGCGCTTCCAGCGCCAGCGAAGGATATACCCTGGAATTGAAATCCTTCGTCGAACCATAGCCCCAGACCAGAGGATTGCTCCTGACAATATTGTCATTATCAACCGTGGCATTAAAGAAAGCGCTTCTCGAAGAATTGAGTAGAGGAAGTATCGACATCGTCAGGCCTTTTGACTGCATCAGGTACTGGTCGGGCGAAATCTTGGATTTTCCCTTCAGCCAGTAATGTTTCCGGAAGGTCGGATCAATTGACTTGTCGATTTCCGGAAGCGCTTCTTTCGCAGGCACCATTGCGCAACCCAGGATGGTTTTGCCGCGTTTCAGAACGTCAGCGAAAAGCAGGTCATAATCCAGCAGATTCTCCGGTATTCCGCTCAATCCGACATCAAGATTGAAATAACGGTTCATATTTGTCCGTATCATGGAAGGTGATGTCCTGTCTTTCTCGGAGAAGACAATATCAAAGGCCACGACAGAAGCACCCGCATCCAGTATTTTTTTCGTCATCTCCGCCACTAGATAGCGGGGCCACGGCCATTGTCCGATCTCGGGCTTACTGAGACTTTCGTCGTCAATATCGACAATCACAACTCTACCGGACTGCGGCTGGGTATGAACCGCCCTCATGAACGCGTCATAAGCATAATTTGATATAGCCTGTATGAACAGCGAGCCGGAGATATACAGAAAGAGGCAAACCACGGTTAAGATCAACCCGGTCACTACCACGGGAGACACTTTTTTAAGAATATTCAGTCTGATTTTCACTAGAAAACATAAAACATTGAGAGCGTTGCAACATGACGGTTATACTGGTAGAGCGTGAAAGATGATGTGTTGTCGGTCTGCTGGTAGTTCAAATCAAGCCCCCAGTACGTGGTAAACATTTTTGTCGCACCAATTGTGTATTGAGTCAGGCTGTCACTCCGGTTCGCCGGAGCAAGTGTTTCCCTCTCCCTGTAATCTGAAACAGTATACCGGAGACGACCGTACAATACCGTCTGCCAGGGCAGCTTAACGTCCATGCCGAACTGCCATTCCCTGCTGTTGTATGTATAAACGGCGGAATCGGTAGAATCGCGGGCAATGGTAATGCCCATCAGAATGCTGTGTTTCTCCTGGCCGAAATAGTGGCGAACAACCTCACCGACGGACGCATAAACTCCATCACGATCGTCAATATCAGTATAGTTCCGCCCCTCGATACTGGTCAACGTCGCAAGCCGCCATTCACCCGCCGGACCATATGCATAAACATAGGCAGGATGAACACCATACAAATCCACCAGGGAACTGCCTCCTGTCGATATATGAGCAAATCTCAACGGAGCCTGGAAGAAACTCCTCTGGCCAAGATACCTGGGCCCGTTGTCCAGTTGATAATAAAGGCTTTCGTTCTGGCCGGAATCAGCAAGCCAGTTTTGGTAGTAACCGGCGGTTGTACCCCAACCCCATTTCCCCTGTTCGCCGGCATCAAATAATGAGTCAGCAAAAGCCGAAACTGCATATCCATCAGATTCCGTCGGCAGCGAAGCCTGTTGAACCGTTAATTCGGAAACCGTCTGCGATCCGAAAATAATCGGGGAAATACTTATCCGCTCGGAATCCGGCCCTATATTGACGTTGCTGTCGTTGAAGAACATTGCATCAATCCTGCCGCTGAATTGCCAACGCCTGGACTTTTGATCCATTTCCAGCAGGTGTCCGTCAATCTTATTCTTAACATTCTTCAGTTTAATAAGTTCCTGGGGATTCTGCTCCATCTGCGCCATTCTTGCCTCGATACTGCTTTTTACTTTGGAGAATTGGTCCCTTGCAGCTTTGAACATTTTCATCTCCTTCAGACAGAGGGCAAGTTCAAGTCGTGCGCGGTCGTTTCCCGGTTCCTTTAAAAGAACCTTCTCGTAAGACTTAACGCTCCTGGAATAATCTTTCATAGAAAAGCAGAGTATACCGAAAGCAAAATTATATTTTGTGTTTTCAGGATCTGCGTCGACCAGCTTTTCGAAAAGATTGTACGCCTCCTGGGGGTCCGCGCCGCATTCGGAAACCAGTATTGTGACTGTGTCGGATGCATTCATGTGGGCAGCCCAGGCAAGGGGGGTCCACCCCTTTTTGGTGCGGGTATTGACGTTTGCGCCCTTGCTGATCAGAAGCCTGAGAATAGACCTGTTATTGAGACCTGCGGCAATATGAAGAGGTGTTACCCCGCCGTCGTTCTGCGCGTTGACTGCAGCCGGATCAGCGGCGAGAATCTTCCTGACTTTTGCCAGATTGCCGGCCTCGACCGCATCATGTATTTCCGCTGCGCGGAGCACTGCTGCAGCAAGCAACACCGATGAAATCATCATGCAAAGTTGGAGCCTCCGGACAATAACAGCCTCCCGCGTATTGATAATAAAGGCTTTAACGCTTAAGAACCTGTAGCCCGCCCCTCAGCACTCCGACATTGAAACCGTGCTGGCGAAGAATAAATGCTGCGGTTGAGCTGAGCCGGCCGTTCTGGCAGTAACAGATGTAAAGGGTCGATTTATCAAGTTCAGTACTGCGTTTGCGAATATCGGCCAGCGGAATGACAACAGCGCCGTGTAGATGACCCTGTTTCGCCTCGTCGGGATCACGCACATCTATCCACTTTGCCCCTTTTGCAACCTTGTCCTGTGCTTCGATAGCCGGGAGCCATGTAACCAGGGGCTCTTTCACATAATCATCAAAGGCATCCTTCGACAGGCGCATGACGATGCCGTTCGATATCATTTTGATAGTTGCATTTCGCTTTGCATTTGAAATGAGGGCTTCCTCTCCGAAGCCAACCGGTTCGGTCAGCTCGGCAACGACCGCCGGCTTTGAGTCGCCATCTGCCTGCTTCAACACCTGCGCCTTGCCGGAAACAAGAAGGTAGTAGTAGTCGCCTTCTGCACCCTGCTCTATTATGACTTCACCGTCTTTGACTTTGACGGTTTCCATCTTGGCAAACATTTCTTCGAGATTCTTCTCGGGCAGATTTCTAAACAGATCAGATTGCCTGATCTTGGCCTTCAGTGCTGAATCGTTAGGTCGGGAAGGCTCCGAACCCCCAGCGCTCCCGAACAACTTGCCAAATATGCCCATCGACGTTCTCCTGTATTTAAAATGCCAAATATGGGGTATACCTAAAACCAGAATATAATTAGCATGACATGTATGACGTTTACTAGGAAAAACTTTGACATAATAACCTGTCCATGTTACATAAAAAATAGTCGGAACTCATGTCATGAGCAAGATGCGTATACAAGAAGTCGAAATCCCTGATGCGGATATCTTCAAGATACTTCTCGATAATTTTCCTGACATGATCCATTCGATCGATGATGTCGGGAACATCATATATACCAACAGAAGAGCTGAATTCCTTCTGGGGTACACCCGCCAGGAACTTCTTTCAATGAATATCCGCCAGATTTACGCGGATGAAATACTTAATGCCCTGGAGAATGGTTTTTCTGACCTCAAGGAAAAAGGCGATAAAACAGTCGAAAGCGTTCTCAAGACAAAAGATGGAACAAGAATACCTGTCGAAATCCGTTCCTTCAGCATCTACGACGACCAGGGGCAGTTCCTGAGGACATTCTCCATTCTCAGGGATATGCGGAGGATCAAAGAACTTCAGGCCAGCCTCGTACACGCAGGCAGGCTGGCTGCCATTGGAGAACTGGCCTCCGGAGTGGCCCATGACATCAACAACCCGCTTACCGTCATACTTCTTTCCAATGATATGCTGCTAAGGGAAATCGCAAGGAACGCCGGGGGAAATGATGATGCATCCGCAAAGCTTACTACCCTGGCCACGGACATTCAAAAAGCTTCCCATTCGATCCAGAAACTCGCAGACCATTTGCGGAATTTCTCCAGGGGAATGGCCGAAAAACAGGAACTGATAGACCTGTACACCAGTATTTCAGATGCGTTATTTATTACCAAGAACAAGATAATCTCCAACGGCATAGAAGTAACCAACAGCACGACAAAGCAAAAGTACTACGTCACCGGCTGCACCAATCACATGGAACAGGTGTTCGTCAACCTGGTCGGCAATGCCTGTGACGCGATGACCGGGCGCCCGAACCGCCGCCTTACCATCTCAATCGAATCGGGAAAGCTGGGCGATGTGGACTGCTGGAAATGCAATATTTCCGATACGGGAACAGGTATTCCTGCGGAAATCAGTGAAGAAATCTTCCGTTCCTTCTTCACCACAAAGCCAAAGGGAAAAGGCACAGGACTTGGACTTTCAATCTCGCGTGGAATTGTAAGAGACCATAAAGGCGATATTGTCTTCTCTACCGAGACGGGTAAAGGGACAACATTCTCCGTCCTTCTTCCTAAGGCAACTCATTGAGGCTGAACGGCTTGTCTATCCCTTCCCTCTTCTGATATATTCGCCATGCCAGCCCGGTTCAGGAGGAGTGGACTGATACTCCACAGCTCGTCTACGCAAATGCACTGACGGACCGTCATTACAATCCCTGAGGATAGAATCCAGCAATGATATGCATTCGTCCCATGACCTGCTGTAGAGGCGCTCCAATGCAGACTCGTAGCAGGCAATGATCTCCAGTTTCCTGCTGTCCACCTTGCCTTTATCCCCGACTATTTCGTATATGGAAACAGCTTCTTCCTTACCAACAACTATTATCTTTCCAAGGCGCCGCGTGACAATCCTGTCATTCAGCATCCGGCAGGTAGATTCACCGGCAATTATCTTCGTGTCGAAATCCTTGTTTGCAGGCTCAAGCCTGGAGGCCAGGTTAACGACATCACCAATCACAGTATATTGAAATTTCCGGGCGGATCCCATATTGCCTGCCTTGACGTTACCGGAGTTGATGCCTGTCCTGACGGCGATCTCGATTCCAAAATCTTTCCGGAACTTTCCATTCAGATCAGCCAGCATTTCCTGCTGCCTGAGGGCAGCCTGACAGGATTTCAGCGCATGCTCCGGGTCGGGATATGGCGCCCCCCACACTGCCATGATGCCGTCGCCGATGTACTTGTCGACATACCCGCCGAAATTCATGATGATATCCGTTGCCGGAGTCAGGTACTGGTTCAGCAGGTCGGTCACACGCTCAGGCGAAAGGCGCTCGCTGATGCCGGTAAAATTAACGACATCCGAAAAGAATACAGTTGCATCAACATTCTGGCCGCGAAGGGAGAAACTGTCAGGATTTTCCTCCAGATAACTCAATACCTGGTCGGAAACCATGGTTGAAAACATTTTTCGTATCCGTCTTTTAGCCTTTTCTTCGGCAAGAAACCTATAGGACAAGACCGTCAGCGAACACATCCCGATGTAGAGCAAAGGACTGATTAACGGCAGAATAACCCAGTTCCTGTAGACACAGGCGAAGGCCAGCAGGACATACAGTCCTGCGAACAGTAGAGTCATGAACCCAAGCCGCGATGTCACCTGCATATGGCACACCATGGTGAATCCGAGGAACAGGCATATCCACAGGATCGCTTTCCCTTTTGCCTTAAGCGGCATTATAAACTCCTGGTTGAGTATATTGTTTGCCGCCGTCAAGTGGACAACCATAAGCGGACTCCTCGATTCTATGGGGCAAGGTCCGATATCAAGGCCAGGGGTATTAATTCCAACCACCACAATGCGACTGTTCAGGTTGCCCTTAAGCATGCTGGCGAGTCGCGTCTTATAGGCCCTTGAGGTTCCTGAAAATGAAGGGGCCACATTCAGGAAACTCACGGATGTAAAATCTGCAAACTTCGCGCTGAAGTTCAAATACAGTCTCCCCTGCTCGTCTATGGGAATGCGCACACATCCTTTGCGCGGAGAATGAATAACTATTTCCCTGCCGAAAAACACTTCAACTGCCTTGGGAGTGAGAGGAAAACCGATTCCAAGATGCAGAAGGCTTGCCACCAGCGCCATCGAAGGTACAAAGGCTTCCTTCTCGGCGCTTGTTGCCGGGTCATGGTACCGGAATCCCCTTACCAGTGGAACTCGCCGCATGATCCCGTCCTCATCAGGAGGTGCATCAAGGAAACCCGGCAGACAATAATCAAGCAATTCCCTGCTCGGCAGAAAAGCTTCTCCCATGAACTCATATTTGTCACGGCTTGAGGAATCAGGGAAATGAACGGACTCCCCGGGAATAGACACATCAAGGAGGTAAAGTGTCTCTTCTGTAATTGCATTCTCACCCGTTTTATCTGTGGAGGCAATGTCTACGGCATTAGATTGGGATACTTTCTGTTTGACCGGCTTTCTCGGCAGTACCCGGAAAAAGTAGCCCATGACTGCATGAAAACGCTTGTTTTCGGAAATCGAGGCCAGCCTGTGCGCCATGTTGACGTTTCCCTGTTCGAGGGCAAAATCGCTCATGTCATAAAGCGTCTGAGCATCCAGCGATTCACTGGCATCTTCGGATATTGTTTTAAGACTGCTGATAATCCTGGGGAGATTATCGCGAGAGCTGCCGGTCCCGTATTTCTTCCTGGCGCTCTTCCCGATAGAATCCTGGAAAACTATGTCATAGGCCAGGACAGACGGAGCAAGATGATTATCAAAGAATGAGAGTTGGTCGCAGAATGCCTCGCGTGAAAGCCATTTTCCGGCGGGGAATCTTCCCAGCTGGTTGACCGTTTCGGTGTCAATCGAGACGACGGAAACACCGGGATTGACCTGTGCCGCCGGCGAAGGAAGAAGATAGTAACGCCATGCCATGAGCATATCTGCAGTAGCGGTCTCCCATGACCTGACAAGTGTGCCGGCAAGAATTGCCGCTTCCATGGATAAAAGTGACAAAAGGAAAACAACACGCAGGCCTGCTCGGAGCATGCCAGGCTGTTTACCGGGATTATGTGCCTTCTCGCCAGACATCTGTACCCAATGAGCTTTGCCGCAATACTGGATTCATACACACTCAACCCGCATGTTTCAATGACAAAAGAAGACTTCGACCTTGACGATAAACGGCATTTTAGACTATTATTAGTTAAAGATAACTCAGCTTCTTTGTGCATATAGAAAACGGGAGATTCTAAATCATGAAAAGAACTTATACGGCCGTTATAACCACGTTGGTTCTGTTGGGATTTATGTGCGGCAACAAGACCCTGGCAGCTCCTTTCGACACAGCATTCAAACTCGTTAAAATCAACAATGAATGTCAGGTTATGATACCTGATGCCAGGTCTTTCGAAACAGCAGTCGAAGGGAAGGCATATCCTTATGGGTCAAAGGTCAAGACCGGGCGCAAATCGTCCGTCGTTATCCAGTTCTCGGCAGGCAACGTTTGCCGTGTCCTGGCCAGCACGACTCTAACCGTTTCCGAAGATGCCAAGGATGTGAAAGCAAAAACAATAAAACTTTCCGAGGGAGAAGTAGCTGTCGAACTGGGCGAAGAGTTCCATAAAGACAACAGCCTTAACGTCGAGACTGCAGCGGCAATTTGCGGGGCAATCGGCTGCAAATTCACAATTAAGTCATTCGTAGAGAAAGAACTCTCCATAACCGATGCCGAGTGCCTTGAAGGCAAGTTGAGGTTCTCTGGCAGCGATTATGATATTCCCCTGTTCGAAAAGGACGATAAAGTCTCCATTGCAAAGAGCAGCAACAAAAGCTTTACAAGAGTGAAGAATTACAAGGGCTCTTTCAGCGTCAACCACAAGAATAACGCTGGCGAGATGATGAGCACCGAGCTTAAATCCGGTTACAGCATGAAGATCTACCGCAACTTCTCCACTACAGGAGCAACCATGCTTGTCACCATCCTGGTGATCAACCCTGAGGGAAAGATGGAAAGTTCTTATACATACGGCAGGAACCTTGAAGGAGCAGAACTGACCGGAGGCCCGGGCGAGTCAAAAGATACTGCCAAGGACAAGGGAAAAGGAAAAGACGTTTCTAAAGACAAAACTGAGGACGGGCTTCCTGAACCGGAATTCCCCCCCATAGCAGTCACCCCGACCACTACGACTACAACCACTACTTCTACATTACCACCTAAGGATTTCCTGACTCTCATGGGTGAAAAAGAAACACCCACTCCCGTCGGGAAACGGTAAAGCGTTGTGTTTTCGGGAAAACTATTGACGATATGCATCCCGGATGGTATTTCGGGATGCATCTTTTTTGGAGGGAAAACAGGAAATGCTGATCACTCGGTTTAACAAGATGATTCGCAACAAGACGCTGTGGTGGTTCTTCGCCATAATCGTAAGCGTTACATTTGTATGGGCATATTCCGATATGTCGAAAAGCAGCGGCGGATGCGGCGAACAGAAACTGGATTCTGCGGGTAAATTATTCGGAAAAGATATCACAGCCTCGGATCTGCGCCAGGCCATGTACTTCACCATGCAGATGCGTGACTACAGCAGCCTGTCACAGGAGAAAGTCCAGCTGATAAGGCAGGAGGCCTGGAAGCGCCTGGCCTCATTGAGACATGCCGAAACACTGGGAATCTCTGCATCTGAACAGGAATTAACATCCGTTCTTGCCCAGGACCGTTTTTTCCAGGATGAAAACGGAACTTTCAACAAGAGAAGATACATGGCCTTCCTCGAAACAAAACGTATCGACGAGGGCACTTTTGCGGAATACCTGAAGGAGGAGATAATCCTGAGGAAAGTGGGCGCCCTTCTGAATATATGCTCCTGGACCTCCCCTGTCGAATTGAGCCAAAGGCTGAAAAAGATCACCGACCGCTTTACCATCCAATGTGCCACCCTTTCAGAGAAAGACAATACGCCAGCCGTGAATATTACACGGGACGAGGCCCGCAAATATTTCGAAAAGAATATAGAAAAGTTCCGGGTGCCTGAGAAAGTAAACGTAAAGTATGTAAGCTTTCCCCTGACCAACTATCTCGCAGCAGTGCAGGCTGATGAAAAAGAGGTGTCTCTGTATTACACCAATAATATAGAAAAATTTACTTCTTCAGAGGGAACCAATGCCCCTGCAGCCGCCCCGTTTGAAAAGGTTAAACAGGAAATCACTGATTTGTTAAAGCGCAAGAAAGCGCTTGTAGTGGCAAAAGACACCGCAGCGCGGTTTGTTGAAACCCTCATTCCGGACCAGAAAGGCAAAGCCCCGACATTCGAGGACGCTGCCGCAAAGAATCACCTGGATATCATGACTTCTGAATTCTTTCCGTTAAATGAAGAAGTTCCAAAACTCAAAGTCGGCCTGATGTTCAACCGTATTGCATTTGACCTCGACCCGCAGGACCGGGAACGTTATTTCAGTGATGCGATAGAAGGCGAAAACGCCGTCTACGTGCTTGCGGCAAACAGCAGGGAGAAGTCATTCCTGCCGGATTTTGCCGGGGCCGAAAAAGAGGCCGTTTCCAGGGCGAAGAAAATCGCAGAATATGAAGCTTTCCTTAAGAAGGCGTCTGACGCCAGGAATGCTTCGCTTGACGCGTTGAAAGCCGGGAAGAAGTTTGAAACAGTCATGAAAGAACAGGGGGCAAAAGTAGGCACCAATATGCTTTTCTCCGCGTATGATGCTCCATCCCTCCCCTCCCTGAATCTCGATGCAAATCTCCCCAAAATAGTGTCGCTGACTAAAGGAGAAGTATCAGAACCATTGGATGTAGAGGAAGGTGTGCTGATCGTTTATGTCGCGGACAGACAGCCTGGCGACTCCGAAACGATGGAATTGCTTAAACCCCAGCTGATAGGGGCAATCGATAATTCCCTCGCAACCGCCATCTATGACGACTGGAAGGAATACATTCTCAGCAAGGCTGGATTTGTTGACCATACGGCCGCTACCCCGCAGAAACCTGAACCGGCAGACGGACCTGACCCTACCGAATTATAACATCAGTCTTACGTCCGCACTTGGAACAGGACGATTCTTTCAGTCCAGTAACTGAAATCTCGTAACCCTGCCTTAAAATCATGATATTCCCGCATTTCGGGCAGATCGTATTAGATCCCTTGTCTGTCCACACATTACCCATATAAACATACGGCAATTCAGCACTGCATAATTCGTGGGCATGTTCAACAAGTTCCAGGGCAGTTGCAGGAATGTTAACCTTGTATTGCGGATGATAGGCGCTCAAATGCAATGCAGTAGTTTCCCCCAGGTTCTTCCTGACCCATACCGCAAGATCCTTGATCGCTCGATCATCGTCATTGAGGGATGGAATCAGGAGATTGGTGATTTCAACGTGGCACCCTGCCTTAACAGCCTGCACCGAGAATGCCAAGACAGGCGCCAGCGCGCCATGGCACATCTTCCTGTAGAAGGAATCATCCATGCTCTTAATATCGATATTTAATGCGTCAATGAGCGGAAGCAGCTCTTCTGCCGGCTCCGGTTTAATGAAGCCATTAGTAACAAGCACATTTAATAGCCCCTTTGATCTGGCAAGCCTTGCGCATTCTTCGACAAACTCCAACCCGATCATCGGTTCATTGTATGTATAGGCAATGCCAATAGATTCCGACTCCAGGGCCTGTGCAACTATCTGTTCTGCCGTATACTGCTTCGACCTGATTTCGAATGCCTGGGAAATTGTCCAGTTCTGGCAGAATTCGCACGAAAGATTGCAACCCCATCCCCCAAAGCTGAAAATCATCGAACCAGGACGGAAATGATAAAGAGGCTTCTTTTCTATGGGATCAACCCCAACAGAGGAAATCAGACCATAACCCATGGCCTTTAACTCCCCGTCCCGGACCCCGCGAACCCTGCACAATCCTGCTTTTCCTTCGGTGAGCCTGCAGCCCTGGGGACAGAGATCACAGTAGATCATCCCGTTAGCGTCCGCATGCCAGAATTTTGCAGTTTTCATGATATTCTTCTGTCTGCATTCTGATGATGTTTATCCTTTCTGTCTACCTTTTTTCTTTCTATCGGGAACCTGTCCCTCTAACATTCCCCCCCCATGAAGTGCTTCATTATCGTACTGGACTCTGTTGGTATCGGCGAGGCTCCCGATGCCTCGGAATACGGTGATTCCGGATCAAATACGCTCGCTCATATCGGGCAGGCAGTTAGAGGACTGAATCTACCTGTTCTTCAGAAACTGGGCCTGGGAAATATTCCCAGCCTGACAAATGGCCTGTCCATCAACGGCGTACCACCCTGCCCCGCCCCTTCTGCCGGTTTTGGAGCCATGCAGGAAATGTCAAAAGGCAAGGACACAACTACAGGCCACTGGGAAATGGCCGGAATCGAACTCAAGAAAGGATTCCACATCTTTCCGCCCGGCCCGCCTTCATTCCCTGACGAAATGGTTCGTGACTTTGAATCACAAACCGGCCGTAAGATTGCAGGGAACAAGGCTGCCAGCGGTATCGCCATAATGAATGAACTGGGCGAACGCCAGATAAAGGAAGGATGCTGGATTGTTTACACCAGCGCTGATTCTGTTTTCCAGATCACAGCCAACGAGGATGTTATTCCGCTTAAAGAACTTTACAGCGCCTGTAAAATCGCCAGGAAATTATGCAACCCTTATAAGGTCGGCCGCGTAATCGCCAGGCCGTTTGTCGGGAAGCCCGGCTCTTTTAAACGCACGGAAAACCGCCGCGACTTTTCCTGCCATATGCCTGCCGGTACAATTTTCCATACGCTAAAGGATGCCGGCATTCAGGCAATAACTGTCGGGAAACTGGACGACATCTTTACCGGCGCGCCGATCACCAGGAGCATACACATGGAGAATAACAAGGACGCCCAGAAGGCTCTCCTTGGACTGGCCTCCAGTGACAGCCATTGCATGGTTTTTGCCAACCTGATTGATTTTGACATGCTCTACGGGCACCGGCGCGACGCAGCAGGTTATGCAGGGGCACTCCAGCTTACCGATGCTTTCCTGGGAGAATTCATTGAAATGCTTTCAGCCGGCGATCTTCTGATCATCACTGCCGACCATGGCAACGATCCAACCTTCAGGGGATCCGATCACACAAGGGAGTACGTTCCGCTGCTTGCATACCGGCCGGGAATTGCCGGAAAGAGCCTCGGGATCAGGAAAGGTTTCTACGATATCGGCCAGTCAGTAGCTTCCTTTTTCGGCGCCTCTCCTCTTCCCCACGGCCAGTCTTTCCTGTAATCCGAATATCTCTTCACGTTATTGAGTGAACTGGTAATTGCTCGTACTACTATCCGTCTTCCCCGCAAAATGCAGGCACTTGTTGTATTGCTTACAGCCTCGTGGCTACGATGGAGGCTAACGGGGTAACCGTTCCGTTTCCCCGTGTCATTTCTTCTCCACCGGCACGACTTCAATGGCACAGGCGTGACCGTTCAGATCCCAGTCACAGGCGGCCGCGGGCCTGGCAGGGACAAAATTCAATTCCAGGCATAGCGTCTCAGTCTTGACGTAATCCATGTAGGCAGTGACTGCGCTCTTCACCTCATCATCAGACGTGCAGTTGATCTTTATCCTCTGCGTGATATTGAAATCTGCCGTCTTCCTCATGTTCTGCACCTTGTTGACAAACTCTTTTGCCAGCCCTTCCTGGATCAGGTCCGGCGTCAGCTCTGTTTCCAGCGCGACAATTATCGCACCTTCCGATGCAACAGCCATTCCTTTCAGCGGAATACGCTCCACCAGGACATCCTCCGGCTCCAGCACCACGTCCTTCCCCTGCACAGAAACAGCCACCTTTTCCTCCGAAAGGAGTTTCTCGATAGTTTTACCGTCAAGCTTTGCAATGACTCCCGCCGCAGCTTTCACAAGCGAACCGAGACGGGGCCCCATTCTCTTGAAATCAGGCTTGGCCTTCAACTTGGCAAACTCGGTCTCGTGCACGCCAAACGCCAGCTTCCGGACGTTCAACTCGTCAACAATGATGTCCATCCGCGCTTCTATCCTCCTGTGAATCGCGGGATTCCTCGAAACCACGTGCATGACGGAAAGAGGCTGGCGTATTTTCAGGTCCTTCTCTGCGCGAAGCAGCCTGCCGAGTTTGACCACCGTCATTACCTCGGCCATCTGCTCCTCAAGTTCCTCATCCCGGTCACAGGCCACCGGCAGCGGGAAATCGCAGAGATGTACAGACTTCGGCATGTCCCCGGTCCTGAGGTTCTGGTAAATGCTCTCGCTGATAAAAGGAACAAAAGGAGCCGCTATCTTGGACAACTGAAGCAGGACGTAATTAAGCGTCCGGTACGCCTGTTCCTTGTCGTCATCATCCTGGGATTTCCAGAATCTCCTGCGGCTCCTGCGGATATACCAGTTGGTCAGGTCATCAATAAATCCGACAAACGGCCTGGCTGCATTCTGGAGGTCATAATTATCCATGGCTGCGGTGACTTTGGCCGCAAGACTTTCCAGGGAACTTCTGATCCACCTGTCGAGGACATTGGAACTTGCGGTGGCTGGCTTTCCATCCCCTGCCCAGCCGTCAATATTCGCGTAGGTTACAAAGAAGCTGTAGGCGTTCCACAACGGTATCAGGACATCGCGCAGTACATGTTTTACACCGTTTTCCGAGAAGCACAGGTCTTCTGTCCGGACCACCGGGGAGTTAATCATATAGAGGCGGAGTGCATCTGCGCCATACTCGTTTATAACATGAACCGGATCGGGGTAATTCTTGAGCCGCTTGCTCATTTTTTTGCCGTCCTCGGCAAGCACAAGGCCATTGACAATTACATTCTTGAATGCCGGTTTGTCAAAAAGCGCCACAGAAAGGACCATCAGGGTATAAAACCAGCCGCGGGTCTGGTCCAAACCTTCTGCTATGAAATCTGCCGGGAAGTGTTCTTCAAAATGCTTTTTATTCTCAAACGGATAATGCGCCTGGGCATAGGGCATGGCGCCGCTTTCAAACCAGCAGTCCAGCACCTCGGGTATCCGGGTCAGCGTCCCCTTGCCTTTCTGGGATGGAATTTCCAGCTCGTCCACATTGTGCTTGTGCAGGTCGTTTACCTTGTGTCCGGAGAGCGTCTCAAGCTCCTTGATTGAACCTACGCAGATTACTTCCTGGCCGTCTTCACTTCTCCAGACCGGTAGCGGGGTGCCCCAGTACCTGTTGCGCGATATGGCCCAGTCCCTGGCGCCTTCAAGCCATTTTCCAAAACGTCCGTCACGAAGATGCTCCGGCACCCAGTGTATGGTCTTGTTGGCCTTGATGATCCTGTCACGAATCTGTTCAACCCTGACGAACCATGTCGAAATGGCCCGGTAGATCAGCGGCGTGTCGCACCGCCAGCAGTGCGGATAGCTGTGCAGGATCGAGGAACGATGAACCAGCTTCTTCTCCTCCTTCAGCCTGGCGAGTATCGCCGCGTCCGCTTTCTTGACCTCCTGCCCGGCATAGTCTTTCACATCTTCCGTGAACCGCCCTTCTGCATCCACCGGGCAAACTGCTGGAATCCCCGCAGAAAGTCCCAGCCGGTAATCGTCTTCACCAAAGCCGGGCGCAATATGAACCACGCCGGTACCGTCCTCGGTAGAAACAAAATCCGCATCAACCACGCGAAAAGCTCCGTCTGCCTTCTTATCAGAGAAATAAGGAAACAGCGGCTCGTAATTTAACCCCACAAGCGCGGTCCCCTTCATCTCGGTGACTGATTCGTATTGTTCCGGTTTCTTGTAGTATTCGGCAAACCGCGCCTTCGCGAGATAGTATGCAGCGCCTTTCTCCTGTACCCTCACATAGGTAATGTCCTTGCCCACCGCAAGGGCCATGTTGGAAGGCAGCGTCCACGGGGTTGTCGTCCAGGCCAGTATGTAGGCATTTGGTTCCTTCTCCAGCTTGAACCTGATGGTTATTGCCGGATCGGTAACATCACGATAGCCCTGGTTTGTTTCGAAATTTGAAAGCGGAGTGGAACACCTGGGGCAATACGGCAGGATCTTGGAACCCTCGTAAACCAGGCCTTTCTCCCATAATGACTTGAATACCCACCAGATGGACTCCATGTACGATGGCTCCATCGTCTTGTAGTCCCGGTCAAAATCAACCCAGCGCCCCATGCGGGTAACCACTTCCCGCCACTCTTTCGTGTATCTCAGGACGATGCTTCTGCACGCCTCGTTGAACTTGCCGACACCCATTTTCTCAATCTCGGTCTTGCCGCTGATCTCCAGGGACTGCTCAACCTCGTATTCAACAGGCAGGCCATGGCAGTCCCACCCGAAACGGCGGTCAACAAAGTGCCCTCGCATCGTCTGGTAACGCGGAACGATGTCCTTGATGGTGCCCGCCAGTAGATGACCGTAATGCGGAAGTCCCGTGGCGAATGGCGGTCCATCGTAAAAAACAAATTCATCGGCTGATTTCCTCTCAGCCATGGACTTCTGGAAAGTGCCGTTCTTTTCCCAGAACGAGAGAATCTCCCGTTCCATCTCGCCGAACTCTATTTTATTTGAAACCGGTTTATACATAGATCACTCTTGTTTTGGAAAATAAGGGCTTCAAGGTACATCATCGCGCCACTGCTATCAACAACTCTTTATGGACAAAAGAATAAAGCTTGAAAGACTTAACCACAAGAAACACAGAATGCACATAGAGCACAAAGAAAAAGGGATTCAGTAACTCATAAAATCTCTATTTTGTGTTATTTAGCGTCGTCCCGACAAAACTTCCTCTCCCTTTAGGGGAGAGGATTAAGGTGAGGGTGCTTTACATCATCTTCTCTATGTTCTTCTTCCTTGAAATAACCGCCGCTCGCGCATACTATCCGCGTTGCTTTGTAATTAATGGGTTAACAAGTCCGGGGAGACAATCATGGCTGGAATATTTAAGGCATACGACATCAGGGGCATTTACGGTAAAACCATAAACGAAGACATCGTTTTAAAGATCGGCCGGGCTTTCGCCACTTTCCTGAAATGCAAAAAGGTTGTAGTAGGCCGGGACATGCGGCCGCATTCAGAGCCGATTTTCAAGGCATTATGCCAGGGCCTTACCATGCATGGCGCAGATGTAATCGATCTGGGCCTGTGCTCAACACCAATGTCCTATTATGCCAATGGCCTCCTGAAGGCTGACGCCGGTATAATGATAACAGCATCGCATAACCCCGGCGAATGGAATGGCCTCAAACTTGCCCGCAACCTCGCCATCCCCATCAGCGGCGCCACCGGCATTAAGGACATCGAGGCAATTGTCGAAAAACAGTCATTTGACCCGCCCGCAGCCAGGCCTGGAACAGTCTCCAAACATGACATCGTCCAGTCATACTGCGAGCACGTGCGAAAACTTGCTCATCTGGCAAAGCCTGTAAAGATTGCGGCCGATATGGCAAACGCCATGGGCATCTACGAGGCAAAAGCGCTCGCAGGAGTCATTGAATTCGATCCCATCTTCGATACGCTTGACGGCACGTTCCCGAACCACGAAGCCAACCCGCTGAAAACCGAAACACTTGAGACGCTCCAGGAGAAAATCCGCAAAGGCAAATACGCGTTCGGCGTTGCATTTGACGGCGATGCAGACCGTGCCGGATTCATTGACGAGAAAGGCAACATCGTTGCAATGGACATGATAACCGCCCTGATTGCCCAGGACCTGCTTGCCAAGGAAAAGGGAGTTATCTTCTACGACCTTCGAAGCAGCTGGGCAGTAAAGGAAGTTATTGAGCAGAACGGCGGCAAGCCGATGATGAGCCGCGTTGGCCACGCATTCATCAAGCAGCAGATGCGCGAGAACAACGGCATATTTGCGGGAGAGCTGTCAGGCCATTATTACTTCCGCGACAACTATTACACCGAGAGTTCGGCCATGGCGACAATCTGCGTGGCGAACATTGTCAGCAGGAGCGACAAACCGCTTTCCGAGCTGATCAAGCCCATCAAGCGCTACTTCGCCAGCGGCGAGATCAATTCAGAGGTCAAGGACGCCGCGTCTGTTCTTGACGCGCTGAAGGAAAAGTACAGTGACGGCAGGTTCTTCCAGCTTGACGGCGTCAGCTTCGAATACAAAGACTGGTGGTTCAACGTCAGGTCATCGAACACCGAGCCGCTCGTTCGCCTCAACCTCGAGGCAAAGAGCCAGAAACTGATGGAACAGAAACGCGACGAAATCCTGGCGATAATCAGGAAATAATTCCGAAACCAGAACTCAGAAGACAGAAGTCAGAATTCAGGAGTCAGTCGAACCGTCACAAATACATAATCTCCTTTTCCGGATCTGCTTCGCACAAAATGCAACTCAGCATGCCGCCGGGATTCATATGGCCTACCAGAAGCCTGTCACAATGCGCCAGGACATATTGATTGCACCAGACAGCGCGCTGAGAGCTTGGCGCACCAATCGAATCATCAAACGGCGAAACGATAAGCAACCGGCCATCCTCAATGGCCTTTTGCTCGGCTGCATCATGCCCCCCGCACGGGCTTGACATGTCAAGCCCCTTCAGCCGCATAATCCCATGCATATGATTCGGCATAATCACAAATTCATCCACTTTCGCCTCCGGAAAATGGGCTGGGATTTCTTGCCAACACTTCTCCGCCACCTGTCCCGCCTTATTCAACACCATGCGCCCGTTCATAATCGTGCCGAACAATGGCGTGCCGCCCTTCGTGTTGATTGTAATGAAATACCACCCCGGCGCCGTATAATCCCAGCCCTTCTTTCGAATGCTCTGCCGATTGGGGAATTCTATCCCCGGACTTCCGCCTCGCGTTGAACGAACTGTTTCTGTCGATGACATGCTACTCATAAAGGTTTCACAGAGTACCATGAATGCGTTGGGTCGTTGTATTTGTTGATCCCTTATAACGAATGACGGTATTTGTTCTATTGACAGGCTCAAGGGGTGGCAAGACACCTTCTTTGACAAGTTGATCGTCCATTTCCTTAGTCAATGGAATGGGTAAAGGCGGCTTTCCTTCTCGGATCATTCTCATCTGATATTCTTTGAGACTCTTTTCAAAGTGCTCGGGATTCATAGTTACACTATTTGTTTGTGTCCCCTGCCCTTTTATAGCCATTCTTTTGTACATTCCAGTTGAACGGGTTGCTGAACTGGTCGCTGGCGTACAAGCATAAATCCGTGCCATTTGGCCTTCCTTGCTGAACAGGGCGGAAACTTCATTGTTCTTTGTGTCAACAAGAACCTCGTTTAAGGTTATTCCGTCTCTCGTTTCTCCGGGGCGCATTGAGAATGTAGTGCCACTGGCATTTGTTGCTGCCAAAATACGGGTTCCGTTTGTGTCAACAATAACGGACTGAAGTCTGAAACTCTTGCACCAAGTATCTGACTGAATCGTACCGTCTTCTGCGATAACGACATTAACACCAATCGTAAGCATCAAAATCAATATGATGTACTGATATTTCATTATCATCTCCTCCGTTTTCCCTGACCAGTTACTTCACAGGCGCTCGGTCCCTATAGAGGCCACCGAGCTTCCCGAATGAAG
>Ga0172371_10002135_pt1 | contig 31544 bp, 26 predicted proteins | sample Lak12m_FD_114543 | JGI IMG/M metagenome (GOLD analysis project Ga0172371, IMG submission 114543) | Freshwater microbial communities from Kabuno Bay, South-Kivu, Congo - kab_022012_12m | ecosystem: Environmental > Aquatic > Freshwater > Lake | place: Democratic Republic of the Congo: South-Kivu...
GCCTGAGGAAGCGAACGTCCGCCGCTCTCCTCTCTGCCCTCAAATCTTCACTCCAGAGGAACAGACAAAGCGGACAATTCATGTGCTACAAAACCGGACATCTCTATGTGCTCTTGACAGGGAAATCTGCCTGCTCTCAGTGGAAGCGATAACCCTCTGATTACAAAAGGATGATACGGAAATCCCGGCGGGCCCACAAGGGAGTTTTCCCGTCGGTTCGCCTATTCACAGGAAAGGGGAGGTGAAGGAAAGGAGGCTTCGCACTTACGGCTGCTTGTCCAGCTCCTTCCGGATGGCCAGGCCTATCTTTTCTTTCACATAGGGTTTTCGGACGTACGCCCCGGCTCCGAGGGACTGGGCCTTGCGAACCCGGTCCGTTTCGGAAAAACCGCTGACGATAATCGCCTTCTGTCCCGGGCGGATCTTCAGGATCCTCCGGTAGGTCTCAAGTCCGTCAATACCCGGGTCCATGATCATATCCAGGACGATCAGATCGGATGTGTTTGCCTTGAGGTAATCCACAGCCTCCTCTCCGCTGGAGACGCAGGCGACCCGATAACCGAGTCCCGTCAGCATGCTCATCGCAAGTTCGCGCTGTTCCTTGACATCGTCCACCACCAGGAGGGATTCTCCTTTGCCGTGGTAGATTGCAGGGGATGCGGCCTCCTGTGTCTTGGCAGGCTCCTCCCGGGTGATCGGGAAATAGAGGGAAAAGATGCTTCCTTTTTCCTCTTTGCTCTGAACGTCGATATACCCTCGGTGGTCCTTTACCGTTCCCCAGACCACGGTCAATCCCAGACCCGTGCCGCTGCGGCCCATCACCTTTTTTGTATAAAAAGGTTCGAAGATCTTTTCGAGATCCGCGGGGGCAATCCCTTTCCCTGTATCGGAGACCGTCAGGACCGCATAGTCTCCCTCCCGCATATCGTCATAGCCGAGGATGGGCCGGTCCAGGTACCGGTTCTCCGTTCGGATGACCACTTCGCCCCGGCCGGAGATCGCCTCCGCCGCGTTGGAAACCAGGTTCATGAGGGTTTTGTTCAGATGGACCGGGGAACCCTTGATGCTCAGCAGATCCTGTCCGAGCAGGGTCTTGAAGAGGACCAGCGGATGAGAGGCCTGCAAATTTTCAAACTCCGGGGTTTCGCAGTAATCGGAAACGATACTGTTCAGGTCGATGACCTCGGAGACGGTCACCCCTCTTCGGGCCAGGGTCAGCAGGTCCTGGATGATCGCGGCCCCCTTTTCCCCTGATTGCTGAATGTGGGTCACGTATTTCCTCAGCGGACTTGCGGTCGGGATCTGCTCCAAGAGCAATTCCGAATAGCCGACCAGAACCCCCAGAACATTGTTCAGATCATGGGCCACCCCGCCCGCCAGCTGCCCGAGGGCCTCCATCTTCTCCGCCCGCCGCAGGCGTTCCTCCAGCATCCGATGTTCCTCTTCCAGTCGCTTCCGACCCGTGATGTCCTGGGCCACGGCGATGGTATATCCAGGGGGTTCCCCTGGTTTCCAGAGGGGCGACACGGTGACGTCGGCCCAGACAACCGCTCCATCCTTGCGGACGTAACGCTTCTCCAGGTTGTAATACCTGATCTTTCCTGCCAGCATGAGCGCTGCTTTTTCCTCATGCAGATGACGATCTTCCGGATGGGTGATCTCCCGGAAGGTGGTGGCGAGCATCTCTTCTTCGGTCCTGCCGACGATCTCGCAAAGCCGCCGGTTCACCGTGACATACCGGTTTGTGGAGGCATCGTTCTCGGAGACGCCCACGGCCATCTGCTCGAACAGGGCCCGGAAACGCCCTTCGCTCTCCCGGAGCGATGCTTCCGTGTTTTTAAGATCGGAGAAGAGCCGGGAGTTGGCGATCGCCCCGGCGATCTGTGATCCGATCCTTTCCGCCAGGCGCAGGTCCTGTTCGTGATAGGCATTTCGCTTCATCGACCGGAAGTGCAGGATCCCGATCACATCGTTCCGGTATACCAGGGGAATGCCCATCAGAGAGAGAAATCCCTCCTCAAAGGTAGGGGATAGGGAAGGAAAGCGGGAAAGGATCCTGTCTCTCTCTGCGGCATTGAGAGGCTGCAGAAGCAGACCGGCCTTTGTCTGTATGATCTCTTCACTAAAGGTCCCTGCCAGGAGGGGGGAATCCCCCTGTTTTCGACCGGGGATGTCCGACCCGGCGACATAGGCGATCGGCAGGAGGTTTTTCTGAAGATCAAACAGGTTGACGGCAAGTCTGTCAAAGGAGATGAGCTTTCGGGTCTCGGCGGCGAACCGATCATAGACCTCGTCGATGTCCAGGGTGGAGCTGATCAATCGTCCGATTTCCGCGACGATCCCTGCTTCATTGGCCAGTTGCTGGATAGTCTGCTGGTTCCGGCGGAGCTCCTCCACCGTCTGTTCATGCTCCCGCCTCATGGCCGCGGAGCTTAATTCTCGCTCGATCGTGGGGATCAGTCGCGCTCGTCGCCTCCTCCTGATACAGTCGTGGGCGCCGGCCTTGATGGCCTCTGCCGCCAGCTCTTCGCTGATTTCCGGGGAGACGATGATGAAGGGGATGTCGAGCCCCTTTTCTTTCAGCAGTTGGATCGCCAGCAGACAATTGAAGTCGCTCAGGATGTCACGGCTCAGGATGAGATCCCACGGATCGTCTTGGAGGGCTGAGCGGAGGGTCGCGAGGGTGTTCACACGGCTGTGATGGGGGGTATAACCGGCCTGCTTGAGATCGTCGAGCAATCCTCGGGCGTCGTCTTCAGAATTTCCCACAATCAATACGCGTAGAGGCTTCTCTCCCATGCTTCTCCCTCCGGGTATTCATCGTGCGCTGAATGACCTCAACCGGCGGATTGCGCCGATCAGAACGGTCTTTTTCGAGACGACAGGGCGATGTCTTTATCTACAATGACTGCGGCGATTCCCGATGGAACCGCACTGTCGACTTCACTATACCAGATTTTTCCCCCCTTCGCATATGAATTTTTCGGTCGCGTGCTTGACGCGGCGACCTTCGCGATAGAAGGGGGCGTAGATTCTGCTTATCATGAAGAGCGATCTTCGGACGGCTTGGCGAACGGATCGCCGTCCCAGGCGTGGTCGTTGAGCGACGGATTCGCCTCACGGTCGTTGGTCAGCAATTGCTCCTGAATCTGGATCTGCTCCCGGGCATTGAAGATGTAAGCGTTCTGGTCGTGTCGGTGCGCCGCCAGCTTTTGCATCGCGGCCTCATCGTATTTCAGGTATTTCTGACCCGCCCGGCTGGCGCTGTAGCGGCGATACCCCAGTTTAACCAGCACATCGACCCCCATGCGGATGGAGGTATCGAGAGTTTCCCTGTAAATGTCCATGGTCCCCGAGTCCATGTATTCGTAAGCGTCGAAACGGTTTTCGGCGCGGATCATGATCTCCAGATGGGGGAAGAGCTGTCGCGCCTTGTCGACGAGTTCGCGGTTGATTTCGGGGGAGCCGATGGCGGCGATCAGGATCTTTGCCTGCTCAGCCCCGGCGGCCTTGAGGATATCGATGCGCGTGGCGTCGCCGTAAAACACCTTGAAGCCCATCTTTCTGAGCAGATCGACGCGGTCGGAATCGTTATCGAGGATCGTCGCCTCGACGCCGTTCGCCCTTAGAAAACGGCCGACAGTACTGCCGAAGGGACCGAAGCCGGCAAGGATCACCGGATGATGCAGGTCGATCGCGTCGGCCTCCTTCTTCACTCTTTCCGGGGTGCCGAAGCGGGGAAGGAGGAGGCGCTCGTTAAGCAGCAGCAGGAGAGGGGTTGCGGTCATGCTGATCGCCGTCGCACCCATCAGCGTGTCCGTCCAGTCGTTGGACAGAAGATGAAGCTGGTTCATGAAGGAAAGCAGGACAAAGGCGAATTCCCCGACCTGGGCCAGACCGAGGGCGAACAGGAGATTCTGGTCGAAGGTGAGGCGGGTCATTTTCCCTGTCAGGAGAAGGACGAGCGATTTGACGGCAATAATCCCGAAGACCAGGGCGATGATCGCCAGCGGACGGTTGAGGATCAGGCTGAAGTTGATCGAGGCCCCGACGGTGATGAAAAAAAGGCCGAGCAGGATCCCTTTGAAAGGTTCGATATCGCTTTCCAGTTCGTGACGGTATTCGCTGTTCGCCAAGACGACTCCGGCCAGAAACGAGCCCAGGGCGGGGCTGAGTCCCACGAGCTCCATGAGATAGGCCGTGGCCATGACGATGAACAGGGCGGAGGCCGTGAAGAGCTCCCTCAGATGCATGCGGGCGATGAAGCGCAAAAACGGGACGATCACAAAGCGGCCGCTGAGGATCACCAGCCCCACGGCGCCCAATAGGGCGATCGTCTGCGCCCAGCCGGGCAGTCCTCCGAGCAGGGTCGTCTGGCTGTCCGCGGCGGCCCTGGGCGATGCGAGTGCCAAAAGGGGCAATGCTGCCAGAATAGGGATGACGGAGATGTCCTGAAACAGCAGGACGGCGAAAGAGGTTTTCCCTGCCTCGGTCCTTCCCAGTCCTTTTTCCCTGAGGGTCTGCAGGACGATCGCCGTCGATGACATGGAAAGGGCCAGACCGACGGCCAGGGCCGCCTGCCAGCTGAATCCCACAGCCGTGAACAGGGCGAAGAAACAAAGGGTGGTGATTCCTGTCTGTACCATGCCTGCCCCGAGGATCAGATGACGCATCCTCCAGAAATGGGAGGGCTCCAGTTCCAGTCCGATGAGAAAGAGCATCATCACCACGCCGAATTCGGCGAAATGCAGGATGTCCTCTCCCTTGCCGCCGACCAGCCCCAGGAAAAAAGGGCCGATCGCAATGCCGGCCAGCAGGTATCCCAGGACCGATCCCATGCCGAGCCGCTTGGCGATGGGGACGAACAGGATCGCCGCTCCCAGGTAGATAAGGGCGTTCTGTAAAAAGGTGCCGTTCATGGTTCCCCCGGGGCGTGTTCGAGCCAATCGTTGAGCAAAGGGAAACGCCTCATCGTTTCGGGCCCGAAGCTTCCCTCCGACAATCTTTCCAGCAGGGCGCGGTAAAGGGCGGCGTGATGCTTCAGCTGGGCCTCGGTCAAAAGGTGTGTTCCATGGACGGCAAAGGGCGGCAGATACATCATCCTGCAGAGGGCGGCGGTCTGCTCGAAGGGGGCGAGAAATTCCCGGAGGGTGAAGCGGTTATGACCGGGAGTCGCATACACTTCCCGTGAACCGCCTGCCGTCAGGGTGTTGAACGCGATTTTTCCCTTCAGGGAATCTCCCCCCCTGCCGTGGGCCCAACCGAATTCGAGGACCAGATCGATCCACTGTTTGAGGAGGGCAGGCGCACCGTACATGTAGAGCGGGTGATGCCAGATGATGATCTGGTGCGCGGCGATTAATGTCTGCTCCTTGCCGATGTCCACGTTGAAATCGGGGTAATGCTCGTACAGATCGTGAAGCGTCACCCCCGGGAGCTGATCGACACCGCTGAGCAGCGCGCGGTTCACCCGTGATTTTTCAAAAAGGGGATGGGCGAAGAGGATCAGGATAGGGTTCATGGGGCGTTCACCTCAGTGGATATGGGAAAGCAGAGGATCGAGACGGGGGAATACGGCCCTGTCTTCTTCCCATCGATAGAGGAGCAGGTGGATATTCAGTCGCTTCAGCCTCTCCTCGAGCTCGCCCTCCGGCGGTTCTGGAAGGACAAGGACGAGCAAAGGATTTTCCTGGAGATTCGGTCCATTCAGGAGGAGCTGAGCCGCCCCGGCGTGAAATTCCGGAAGCGTCGCCTCCGTCAGGACCTCAAACACCGCCCGCATCCGGCCTTTCCGATCCACGATCACCAAATCCCGACGATCGTCATTGGTGGTTGAGAGGCCGACTTTTTTCAGGGCCTCGGACAGGTCCTTGAGGATGAGTCCCTGGTCGCACTCGGCGCCTGTTTCGGATGCCGCATCGCCAAGCTCCTCCCCGATCATCTCTTCTCGCACGCGGCGTTCCTCAAGACTCAGCTCGGTCTGGGGGGAGGGGGTGGCGGCCGCCTCCTTGAGCAGGGCGATCTTACGGACGAACAGGGCGATCTGCCTGGCAAAACGGGGGGAATGGAGGACACCGATGACGGCGACGGTCGTTTCCTCTCCAGCATCGTCCATGACCTTCCAGACCCCTCGGTACCGGCTTTCGAAGAGGGATTTTCCGATCCCCCTTCTTCCGCCGCCGAGCTTTCCCCGGTGGACGACGAAGATTCTGCCGGACCGATCCTGGGCAAAGGCGCCGCCTGTCCGCCGGTCGATGCCGCAAAGGGGAAAATTGATCTCACAGGTGATCGCGACATTGTCGCCGCTTTCCGGTCGGCCGACTCCGAATCCGTTCCAGTAGCGGCTTCCGGGGATTTTTCTTGAGAAGAACCAGATTCCGAGATCCTCCGACCAGGCGACTTTCGCCTTCTCGCTGGCCCCGGGATGGCCGAGCTTGACGGGGATCGTCTGCCCCCCGGTTGCTTTAAGGGCCCTTGCGAACTGCCGCTGGTAGCGCCTGATGGCCGACTCGTCTGACACGACTTTCAGCATGGTTTACCTCTTTCTAATCCAGCCGTTTCCGGAACCGCCCGACGGCGCCGGTGAATACCGCGATGCCCAGGACGGCCAGGGCTGTGTACTGGGGCCAGAGGACCTGAACGCCCACTCCTTTGAGAAAGATGCCGCGGATGATAACCAGAAAATAGCGCAACGGGTTGAGGTATGTCAACCACTGAACAAAGGTGGGCATATTGGCGATCGGAAAGACAAAGCCGGAAAGCATGAAGAAAGGGAGAATGAAAAAGAAGGTGGTCATCATCGCCTGCTGCTGGGTCTTCGATACGGTGGAGATGAAAAGTCCTATGCCGAGGGTGCTCAGGAGGAAAAGGCAGGTCGCCCAGAAGAGGGCGAAGACGCTCCCTGCCAGCGGGATATCGAACCAGTAGAGGGCCAGCACGGTGACCATGGCCATCTGTCCGATGGCGATGATCGTATAGGGGATGGTCTTGCCGATGATCATCTCGAGCGGCTTGAGCGGCGTCACGATGAGCTGCTCCATCGTTCCCCTCTCCCTCTCTTTGATGATGGCGATCGAGGTCATCAAAAGCGAGATCAGCATGACCAGAAAAGCGACGATTCCCGGTACGAAGAAATGCTGGCTGTCCAGGTTGGGGTTGTACCAGGTCCGGATCCGACCGTCGATCCGGCCGTATTTGAGATCGCGGCCATGGAGCTCCTTGATGAGTTCCGTATTCAATCGATCGAGGACCAGGGTCGTGTAGGAGATCCTGATCGAGGCCATATTGCTCATCCCGCCGTCCGCGATCACCTGGACCGCCGCCGTGTCCCCGCGCCGGATCCGGCTGCTGAAGTCGGAGGGGATCTTGATCCCCAGATCGACCTTTGCGCCCAGGAGCAGGGCTTCCAGCTCCCCGGCGGTCCCGGGCCGGTCGGTCACGCGGAAGATCCGGCCGGCGGTGAAGGAATCGGTGAGAAGCCGGCTTTCCCTTGTCAGGGATTGGTCGAGCAGGGCGACGCGGATGTCCCGGATGTCGTAGTTGACTACGTAGCCGAAGACCAGCAGCTGGATGAGCGGCGACAGGATCAGGATAGGGCGGTTCTTCCGGTCGCGGAAGAGCTGGATGAACTCCTTGCGGACCATTTCCCGGATGCGAAGCCAGCTCATTTCAGAGGCCCTCCCTTTTCAGGACAAGGCAGTTGGCCGCGGCCAGGATCAGAAACATCAGCGCCAGAATCGCAAGATCGGGCCAGAGATAGGCGAATCCGAGGTTTTTCAGATAGATGTCCGCGAGGATATTGATGTAATACGTCGCCGGAATCACCGCGGAGAAGGCCTGGAGGAACGTGGGCATGTTGATGACCGGAAAGACGAAGTTCGAAAGGAGCAGCGACGGCAGATAAGTGATCATGACGGCCATCTGGTTGGCGACCATCTGAGACTTCGTGACGCAGGAGATGAGCAGACCCAGGGTCAGGGCGACCATCAGGTAGAGGGACGAGGCGAGGATCATCAGCCAGAAATTTGCCTTCATGACGATTCCGAACAGGAGCTGTCCCATGAGGACCGCGATCAGCACATCGGTCAGTCCGATGAGGAAATAGGGGATGGCTTTCCCCAGGAGCAGCTCCCCTGCATTGATGGGGAGAGAGCGAATCGTTTCCATCGTCCCGTTTTCGTATTCCCGGGCGATGACCAGGGAGGTCAGCATCGCCCCCACGATCATGATGATGATCGCAATGATTCCGGGAATAATGAAGTTTCGACTCTCCAAATCCTCGTTGAACCAGATCCGGATCCTGGCCTCCACGGGAGGACGGATCTTCTCCATTCCCTGGCGGTTTAAAAATTCAACGAGGAGGTTTCGATTGGTGCTTTCGATGAAGCCGCTGATGTATGCCCGGGCGATCCCTGCGAAGTTCGGATCGCTCCCGTCCAGGAGGATCTGGAGGGCGGCCTCGCGGTCCGCCCTGAGGTCGGCGGTCCAGCCGGCGGGGATGATCACGGCCATGGTGGCCCGGCCGTGGTCCAGCGCCTCCGTCACCGCCTCCGTGTCGGGGAGACGGGTGACGATCCGGAAGTAGGAGGAGGCGCCCAGCCGCTGGACGAGGTCGCGGCTCAGATCCGTCCGGTCGTAATCCACAACGACCGTCTCGATATGCTCCACGTCGAGGCTCAGGGCATAGCCGAACAGGAGGATCAGAAGCAGGGGAACGGCAAAGGCGAGGTAGAGGCTCCGGAAGTCGCGGATCAGGTGAAAGAGCTCCTTGCCGGCGATGGCCCTGACATTGCGAAAGCTCATGCAGCCCCCCTTGCGTTCCTGCCGGACATCAGGGCGATGAAGGCGTCGTTCAAATCGGCGCCGACTCTGCCGGGGCAGGCCTCTCGGACGATCTCTTCGGGGCTTCCGGAAGCGACGATCCTTCCCTCGTTGATCATCACGATCCTCCCGCAGTGGAGCGCCTCATCCATGTAGTGGGTCGTGACGAAGACGGTGATCCCCTCGGCGGCGATCCGGCCGATAAAGTTCCAGAAGTGGCGCCGGGTGATCGGATCGACCCCGGAGGTCGGCTCGTCCAGAAAGAGGATCCGGGGGCGGTGGAGGAGGGCACAGCCCAGGGCGAGTCGCTGACGCCACCCGGGCGGAAGATCGCGGGTGATCCGGTCTCTGGCATCCGCCAGGCGGGTGACATCCAGCACCCAGTCGCGCCTCTCGGGCCACTGCTCCTCCGGCACACTGTAAACCCCGAGATAGAAGCGGAGGTTCTCCATGGGGGTGAGGTCCTCGTAGAGGGAGAACTTCTGGGACATGTAACCGATCGCGTGCTTGACCTCTTCGGCCTCACTGACGATGTCGAAGCCGGCGACCTTCGCCGTCCCGGAGGTCGGCAGGAGGATCCCGCAGAGCATCCGGATCGTCGTCGATTTTCCCGAGCCGTTGGAGCCGAGGAAACCGAAGATCTCTCCCGGGTGGACGGTGAAGGAGATTTTGTCCACGGCGGTGAACGCGCCGAAGCGCTTTTCGAGGTCGCGGACATCGATCGCCTCTGTCCGGCGGCGATCAGAATTTAAAGGTGTCATGGGCCAGTTCCCCATCGGCCTCCTGAATGCGGTGGATGATCGCCTCCTCCAGGTTTTCGAAGCGGGCGCGGATCTCCGCCGGGGGGGCGTTTTCCAAAAGCTCGGCCCGGTGCATCAATCCCAGCCGGTCGCACCGCTCCCCCTCGTCGAGGTAGGCGGTGGAGACGAGGATGGTCATCCCCTTCTCGCGCATCTTTCCCAGGATGTCCCAGAACTCCTGGCGGGAAACGGGATCGACCCCGTTGGTCGGCTCATCCAGGATCAGGAGCTTCGGTTCGTGGACCAGCACGCAGGCAAGGCCAAGCTTTTGCTTCATCCCGCCGGAGAGGTTTCCCGCCGGCCGGTCCGTAAAGGGGAGCAAGTTGGAGAAGCCCAGGTAAAGGGCCTTACGCGCCTTCCTCTCTTCTCCTTTGATCCCGAAGATGTCCATAAAAAAATCGATGTTCTCCTCGACCGTCAGGTCCTGATAGAGGCCGAAACGCTGAGGCATATACCCCATGAGGGCCTTGGCCTGGGCCTTTTGCGTCACCACGTCAAAACCCCCGATCCGGATCCGGCCCGAGGCGGGTTTGAGCATGGTCGCCGTCATCCGCAGGAGCGTCGATTTTCCTGCCCCGTCGGAGCCGACAAGCCCGAAGATCGTGCCTGCCTCCACGCAGAGGGCGACATCGCGGACCGCCTCTGTCGTCCCGAAGCGGCAGGAAACCCCTTCGATTTGGAGGAAGGCCTCCTCCGAAACAGGCGGGCTCTTGTCCTTTTCCGCGTCGTGGGGGGCGAGGGAAGGGGTTTTATCGCAACCATGCATCGGCGGGCATCCCTGATTTGAGCTCGAGCTTCGGATTGGGAATGGACACCTTGACCAGATAGACCAGCTTGACCCTTTCCTTCCGGGTCTGGATGATCTTGGGGGTAAACTCTCCTTCAGGGGATATGAAGGCGACCGTTCCGGCGAAGGTTTTCTCCGGGAAGGTGTCGACCCGGACATCGGCCTTCTGGCCCGGCTTGACGTTGCCGATCTGGGTCTCGTCGACAAAGATCTTCAGGTCCACCGTTTCGAGATCGGAGAGGGTGAAGACCTCCCGGCCCGGGGTCACCACCTCTCCCGGTTCGATGCTGCGGCTGGTGACGATTCCCGGCCGCGGCGCCTTCAGGCGGGTATACTCAAGCTGAATCTCCGTCTGCTCGAGGGCTGCACGGGCTGCGGCGACGACCGCCCGGGCCGCCCCGACCTCCTTTTTCGCCGCTTCGACCCGGATGAGGTTGCTCTGGGCCTGCTTCAGGAGGGCCTCACCCTCGGCCACCTTCGCTTCCGCGGTGCGGATGGTTTCCGCCCTGTTCCCCTCCCGGGCCAGCTCGAATGTCTCCCTGCTCCGCTCGTATTCCCTGAGGGCCACCTCGTATCGGAGACGGACGGTGTCCCACTCCTTATCCGAGACCAGCCCCTTCTTGAAGAGGCTTTCATAGCGGGTCGCGTTTTTTTTCGCGTCTTCCATGACGGAGGCGGCGCTCTGCATCGCCTGCTGCGCTCTGGCGATCTCCTGTATCCGGCTTCCCGCCTTTAGATCCTCGAGTTGGGATTTCAGGGCCCGGACCCCCGCTTCGGCCCTGGCCACCTCGGCAGGGAGGGTCGTTTCGTAGACCTTCAGAAAGGTTTCCGCCTGGTCATTCCCCTTCAGGGATTTTTCAAGGTTGGCCTTTGCCTGCTGCCGACGGGCGAGGAACTCCTCCGAATCCAGTTCGGCAAGGATCTGGTCCTTGGCGACCGCCTGCCCTTCGCGGACGTGTACCCGGAGCACTCGGCCGCCGGTCTGGAAAGAGAGATGGGATTGGGTGGCTTCAATGGTTCCGGAGTAGTAAAGCTCGCCTCGACGGACTTCCCGCTGTCCGTAGTAGACAAGCAGCCCCACACCGATAAGGAGGATCATAAAGATGACGATGATTCGTTTTTTCAGGGCGACACCTCCTCGAAATTTGAATAGAATGTTCTATACCATTTTTCCGTTGAAAAGTTAAGAGGGACCGGCTATAAGGATCTCGCGGGACCCGCCGCGAAAGGAGGGCCTGCACTTCACGTTCCCGGGCAGGGACTTTTCTTTCCGCTCATCACGATTCACCCGTCTGCCGATTTCCTCTTCTGAAACGCTAGGGCCGTCCCTGCGGACGGCGCCCATTTCATAAAGGAGGGTCTTATGGGTGAGATTTACGGCGGTCATCTCGTCGCCAAGGCGCTCAAGGAGTCGGAAGGGGTGTCCACGGTCTTTTCCCTGGCCGGCGGGCATATCGATCGGATCTACGACGGTTTTTTCGAGCACGGGATCCGCATCGTCGATGTGAGGCATGAGCAGGCCGCGGCGATGATGGCCCACTCGTGGTCGATCTTCGGCAGCCATCCCGGCGTCTGTCTGGTCACGGCAGGGCCGGGCTATACGAACGCCCTGACGGGACTGGTCAATGCGGCGCTCGACAACGTCCCCCTGGTTCTGATCAGCGGAACCGCACCGGTGCGCGACTGGGACCGCGGCGCCCTGCAGGAGCTGAATCAGTCGGCAATGGTCCGCTCCGTCGTGAAATGGTCGGGCATCTGCTACGACATCAAGCGAATCCCGGAGTACATCGCCAAGGCCTTCCGTCACGCCGTCGCCGGGCGTCCCGGTCCGGTCTTCCTTGAATTTCCCCCCGACGTCCTCAACATCCGCGTCGATGAGGCCCTGGTGCCGAAAGCGGCAAAGGGAGGTCGGGTCTACCGATCGGCTGCGGATGGAGCAGCGGTGGAAAAGGCGGCGGAGCTGATCAACAGCGCCGAAAAGCCGGTCCTGGTGGGGGGGAGCGGCGTCGGATTCAGCCCCTGCGACGCGCAGCTGCGCAGCTTCATCGAGAAGACGGGGATCCCTTTTCTGCTCCTCAACAACGGCCGGGGCGCCCTTCCCGATACTCACCCCCTTTCCCTGTGGGACGGAGGGCAGGTCGCGCTCCTTACCGCCCTGTCGACCGCCGATCTGGTCGTCGTCCTGGGCATCCGCTACAACTGGCTCCTGATGTTCGGCCAGACTTTCCCCCAGGCGAAGGTCGTCAGGGTCGATATCGATGCGACGGAGATCGATCGGAACCGCGCTTCCGACATCGGCCTTACGGGCGATATCGGACTGTCCCTGGCCCAGCTCAACCCTGTCGTGAAAAAGCGCGACCACGGACCGTGGTTGAAAGGCCTGAAGGAACTCTATCTGCCCGCGGTTGCCGGAGAGGTCGCCATGCGGGAGAATCCCTCCACGCCGATCCATCCGGCCCGTCTGGTTGAAATGGTCCGTCGGACCATGCCCGAGGACGCGATCTTCGTCGTCGACGGCGGGGACACCTGCTATTTCGGCCTCATGGGCCTGCGGGCAAAGGAAAAATCCTCGGTCCTCGTCGGGGCGGGGGGACTCTTCGGCTGTCTGGGGACCGGCCTGCCGTTCGCCCTGGCCGCGAAGCTGGCCCGGCCGGAGAAGACCGTCGTCCTGATCAACGGGGACGGTTCCTTCGGGCTCAACGCCATGGAGTTCGATACGGCGGTCCGCCAGGGGATCCCTATCGTCTGTGTCATCTGCAACGACCGGTCCTGGGGGATGATCCGTCACGGGCAGGAGATCTCCTACGGGCAGGAGCGGATCGTGGGATCGCAGCTCGGGATGGTCCACTATGAAAAGATGGTGGAGGCCCTGGGCGGTTTCGGAGCGCTGGTGACGAAAGACGAAGAGCTGGCCCCCGCGCTTCAGCGGGCGCTCGACTCGGGTAGGCCGGCCTGCGTCAACGTGATGACCGATCCCGCGGTGACGAGCATGGCGACGCTGCTGTTCGTGGAGTCGCTCACGATGGAGAAAAAGGCAGGGGGGGCATGAGATGAAGGCCCTGCGTTTCGCGGTCTCCGTGCCGCAGTTCCTGGTGCTGAAGGTCCTGGGGGCGCTCCTCCCCCAGCTCCATTACCGGGGCCCCCTGGCCACGGTCCGCCTGGAGGAGATCCCCGAGCCCCTGCTTCCTTCCCCTTCCTGGGTGAAGATCCGGACGCTGAGGTGCGGCTTCTGCGGCTCCGACCAGAGCCTCATCTTCCTGCGGGACTCGCCGACCGCCTCCCCCTTCACCTCCTTCCCCTGCGTTTTGGGCCACGAGCTTGCAGGCCAAATCGTGGAGGCGGGAAAGGACGTGAGGCGGTTTGCCGTGGGAGAGCTCGTGACCGTGGCTCCTACCCTCGGCTGCGCGGCGCGGGGGATCGATCCTCCCTGCCCGAGCTGCCGGACGGGGAGGCCCTCGGCCTGCGAAAACTCGGCCGAAGGGGGCTTCTCGCCGGGGCTGTTCTCAGGCATCTGCAGGGATATCGGAGGCGGCTTCGCCCCCTTCCTGACGGCGCACGAAAGCCAGCTCTTCCGGCTTCCGGAGGGGGCGACCCCGGAGACCGGGGCGATGATCGAGCCGCTGGCCGTCACGCTGGAGGCGGTTTTAGAAAACCGTCCGGACCGGGGAGATCGGATCCTGATCATCGGCGGCGGTGTGATCGGGAACCTCCTGGTCCAGTCGATCCGCGCCCTGGGGATCGCCTGCCACATCACCGTCTCGGAGCCGTCAAGGTTTCATGCGGAACTGGCGGCCAAGGAAGGGGCGGATGCGATCATCACCGACGGCGATCTGTTCGGCCATGTCTCCGAACTCACCAAAGCGCGCCGCTACCGGCCGATGCTCGGAAAAGAGATTTTCATGGGCGGCTTTACGAAGGTCTTCGACGTGGTGGGGAAGACGCAGACCCTGCGAACGGCGATGCGGGCGATGGCCGCTGGCGGATGCCTCAGCGTTGTCGGGATCGGAGACGAGGTCAGACTGGACCTGACCCCTCTTTGGCTCAAGCTCCAGACGATCCGCGGGGTTTACGGCTACGGGTATCACACGATCGCCGGGGAGCGTCTCCATGCCTTTGACCTGGCGCTCCGTCTGGCCCGGGAGAAAAAGGTCCGTCTGGAGGCGATGGTCACCCACCGTTTCGGCCTCGAACAATACAAAGAGATGATCGCGGTGAACCGGAGCAAGGCGCTCCACCGGGCGGTCAAGACGGTCGTATCGTTTCCGCTGTGAGAAAATCCGGGCCGCTCTTTATCCCGCCATCCCTATGGTGGCCATCCGTTTGTGTATCGTCCGGGCCTGCTCGACCATCTGCGCAACGATGTCCCGGACCGGCATGATTTTCTTGGGAATGCCTATCCCCTGAGATATGGAGATGGTCCCCGCGTCCAGATCGCCGCTCTGGTACATCCTCCTTGCCGCTTCGCCGGAGACATAGGGAAGGATCTCTTCCAGGGAGCCGCCCCTCTTTTCGATCTCCAGGGTCTTTCTGGCCGGCTCGTTCATCCATACGCGGTGCGTAAATCCGACCGAGAACATGATGAGGTCGGTGCTGAGCTCATTGGCCTCGCAAAGCGCCTGCTTCAGACGCGGGTGTACCGGGCATTCATCGGACAGGACAAAGCGGGAGCCGACGATGGCCGCTTCCGCGCCCAGCGACAGGACGGCGTAAAGGCCCCTGCCGTCGGCAACGCCGCCTCCGCCGATGACCGGAATCTGAACCGCGTCCACCGTGGACGGCACCAGCACCAGGGTGGTGATGTTCAAGATCCCCGTGGCTCCGCCGTTTTCATACCCCACGACCGTTACGGCATCCGCGCCGAGCGAGGCCACCTTTCGGGCGTAACGCACGCCCACGCATTTGTGGATCCAGGTCATCCCGTATTCCTTGAAGAGTGTGACCAGCTCCACGGGCGCCTGTTGGCCGGAGGTCTCTACGATCCTCACTCCCTCGGCGGCCAGGACATCGAGAAAAGCCCGGTTGTCCGGCGGCATGAGTTGAGGAAACAGATTGATGTTGACCGCAAACGGCCTATCCGTCAACTCGCGGGTTTTTCTGATCTCCAGACGAAGTTTTTCCGGGTCCTTGAAGATGGCCGAGGCGATGATGCCCAGCGCACCGGCATTGGAAATGGCCGCCACAAAGGGGGCGAGCGTAATGTCCATCATGGTCCCCCCGATGATCGGATATTGAATCCCCAACAGTTCCGTTATTCTGGTCTTGAACATGGCGCCTCCTCTTTTCTCTTTATTCTGATGGGTGCCCGGTGCGCGTCCGGAACGGCAGCCCCTGTTTCAGGATCGGCTTTTATTATCCAGTTCATTCCTGATGGCCATGCCGATATTTTCCCGGAGATAGGGTTTCTTCACATAGGCTCCAGCACCGAGCGCCTGGGCCTTCTTCACCAGTGCCGTCTCCGAAAAACCGCTCACGATGATCGCTTTCTGGCCGGGGTGGATTTTGATGATCCTCCGGTACGTCTCCAGGCCGTCGATCCCGGGATCCATGATCATATCCAGGACGATCAGGTCCGCGCGATTCGAACGGAGATAGGCGACGGCCTCTTCTCCGCTGCCGACGTGGCTGGCCCGATAGCCCAGCTTGGTCAGCATGTCGACGGCCATCTCCCCCTGGGCCTTGATATCGTCGATGACCAGGATCGATTCGCCGTGACCCCTGAAGGTCTCTATCGAAGCGTGCTTTGCCTCTTCGGTCATCTCCTCGCGGGTAGCTGGAAAATAGAGGGTGAAAACACTCCCCTTGCCCTCCTGGCTCTGTACGTCGATGTATCCGTTATGGTCCTTCACCGTTCCCCAGACCACCGCCAGACCCAGGCCCGTCCCGCTCCTGCCCATCACCTTTTTCGTGTAGAAGGGCTCGAAGATCTTTCCCAGATCCTCGGGGGCAATCCCTTTTCCCGTATCCGTGACGGTCAGTACCACATAATCCCCTTCCCGAATGTCGTCGTACCCGCGGACCGGTTGGTCCAGATACCGGTTTTCCAGCCGGATCGTCACCTCGCCCGGTTCGAAGATCGCTTCCGCTGCGTTGGCGACGAGATTCATGACGGTCTTTCCGAGGTGGATCGGTGAGCCGTGATTGTTCAGGAGCGCCTTCTCCAGGGAGGCGCTGAAGTTGATACGGGGATATTGAGATTTGAGACTTTCAAATTCCGGGGATTTCAGGTAGTCCTCTACAATCCGCTTGAGATTCACAATCTCGGAAACGGCGACCCCCCTTCTGGCCAAGGTCAGCAGGTCCTGAATGATCGCGGCGCCCTTCTCGCTGGACGAAAGGATGTTGTTGACGTGTTTTCTTAATTTGCTGTCCACGGGGATCTCCGTCAGAAGAAGTTCGGAGTACCCCACAAGGACCCCCAGGACATTGTTCAGATCATGGGCGACTCCTCCGGCCAGTTGTCCCAGGGCTTCCATCTTTTCCGCCCGGTGCAGGCGCGTCTCCAGATCGAGCCGTTGCTCCTCCAGGCGCTTCCGGTCGGTGATGTCCATTGAAATCCCCGTCAGAACAGCCACCCCCCCCTGCCCATCCAGGATCAGCTCCCCGGCCTCCGTGAAGATGATGTGGACAGACCCATCTGGCCAGATCACACGGAATTCCATGGGGATCGTTTTCTTGTCCCGGATGACCAAGTCGTATGCCTGCTCCAGGATGTGGCGGTCATCCGGATGGATCGCCTCCATCATGGCCTTGCCGAGATCGCCTTTAAATCGCTCCTTGTCCACTCCAAAGAGATGGTAGACCTCATCGGACCACACCCGTTTATCGGTCTTGGCGTTCCACGTCCAGTAGCCGAGATGGGCGGAACGCTGGGCGTCCTTGAGTCTTTTTTTGTTTTCCCGCAGCGACCTCTCCGTCCGTTGAAGGTCATTGAAGAGCTTGGCGTTGGCGACCGCCCCGCTGATCCGCGCCGCGATCCTCTCCGCAAGCTGAAGATCCCGCTCGGTATAGAGATTCGGTTTGAACGCCCTGAAATGCAGCGCCCCTATGACCTGATTCCGGGAGATCAGGGGCACGCTCAACAGGGAACGCATACCCGCCTTGACGCTTAAATAAAGGTGAGGATGGCTCTGCAGCGCCTCCTCGGCGGCCTCTATTTGGATGATGCGGCCGGTGCGGGTCTGCACGAGGTATTCATTGGTCGATCCTGCGATCGGGAAGGATTCCCCCGGCCGTCGCAAGGAGATCTCTATCCCGGAGGCGTAAGCGATGGTGACCGACTGTTTCTCCTGATCGACGGTGCTGACGGTGATCCGGTCGAAGGGAATCAGCTTTCGGGTCTCAGCGGCGAATTGATCATAGACCTCTTCGATGCTCAGTGTGGAGCCGATGATCCGCGCGATCTCCGCCAGGACCGTGGTTTCCAGTTCCGATCGCTTTCGTCCCCGGATATCGTAGACAAAGGAAAATGAGCCGGTCTGGTTTAGATAGGTGACGGGAACCGAGGACACCTCGACCTCGACGATGGAGCCGTCCATTTTGAGGTATTTCTGCTCCATGACAGGGACCGCTTTTTTCTCCTCGGTGAGAAGACGGAGCCGCTCCCTGACGATCTTCCGATGGTCGGGATGGATGCGCTCCATGACCGGACGTCCCAGGAGCGCCTCGGCGGACTCGGCACCGAACAGGCGCAGGGCGCGCTCGTTCAGATAGACGAATGTCCCTCCTGTTTGGATGTAGATCACCTCCGGCGCATTCTCGACCAGCTTGCGAAACTTCTCTTCGCTTTCCTTCAGCGCCTCTTCGGTCTTCCCCCGTTCAAGGATCCGTTGGTTGATCGTAAAAGCGCCGAAGCCGAGGCCGAGCATGCCGATCAGCCAGATGCCGCCGTGCAGCACAACGGCGCTCCTGATCCCGTGTGCCTGCATGGCGATCAGATCCTCCATGGGCTGGAGGATGCTGATCCCGCCCCGGATATCGCCCTCTTTATACCCCTGCGCGGCATGACATTTCAGGCAGGCCTTTTCCGTGACAAAGGGCCGCATGAAGCGGAGGTAGGGCTTCCCGTCGATGGTGACCTGCTCGTGGAATTTCGTTGCCCCTTTTTCAAAGGCCTTCAGGGCGTCTGCCTCCCATGCATCGGCCGCATTCTCAGGGCGGATCGGGTGGAGGCTGGTAATATGCCCCCCGACAGAGGAGGTCTTCCCGGCGATTTCATAGACCTGACGGGTCATGTACGCAGGGTTGATCAGCGTCAGGCGGCGGCCCGAGGGGGTCGTGATATCGCGCTCGGGGAGATAGGAGAGGTGGGGATTCGGAGGCGTTTCCGGAGTTACAGGGGCATACACCCCATCATGCGAGGCGGCCCAGCGCCGGTAGAGTACGTCTTTTTCAAAGGATTGATTGGCCTGGGTGAGGGCCAATTCTTCCGTGTCCCGCAGTATATGGTTCCGTTCGATCAGGAAGACGGCGGCAGTGAGGGCGGTCCATGCCGCAGATATCAAGAAGAAGTATTTCCCGACCGTGACCGAAAAACGCCGACGTGCATGATCACTCATGAAGCCTCTCAGTGGTAAACAGTTGGTCGCTGCGGCCTCGATCGATCCAAGGGAGAGGGAGCGGAAATCCGACCCGGCGGGTAAATCCGGAAACGGAATAAGAGCTTATGTTTACCGGATTTCAGTATAAAAAGATCCCTGCTTCGTGTCAAGACAATTAAGCCGCGCCTGCAGCACCGCTGACCATTGGGCAAGAGGCTTGACCGCCGGGCGTTTTCAGGGTAGATTCGGTGCAACCGTAAAAGAAAGGGAATCCTATGGATTCAGAGTTGCGGCAGTACCTGACGCCGTCGGAGGTCGTCGATTGCGACAACCCGGCGATCGTCGGATTTGCAAGGAAAAGCTCCGGGAATCACCCGGAGCAGCGGGAGTGTGCGGTCAAGCTCTATTATGCCGTCCGGGACGGCATCCGCTACGATCCTTACAGTATCGATCTATCCAAAGAAGGGCTCCTGGCGAGCACCACGCTCAGGAACGGACGCGGCTGGTGCGTGGCCAAGGCGGTTCTGCTTGCCGCAGCCTGCCGGGCCATGGGGATTCCGGCCCGGCTGGGTTTTGCCGACGTGCGGAATCATCTCACCACGGCGCGCATGCGTGAGCTGATGAAGACCGATGTCTTCCTGTGGCACGGGTATACGTCGATCTACCTGAACGGCGCCTGGGTAAAGGCCACACCCGCCTTCAATATCGAGCTGTGTGAGCGGTTCCGCTTCCAGCCTCTGGATTTCGACGGTTGCAGCGATTCGCTCTACCACCCGTTCGATCTCGAGGGGAAAAGGCATATGGAATACCTTGCCTATCGAGGCGAGTACGCCGACGTCCCCATCGACCGGATCGCCGAGACGTTCCGCAGGGAATACCTGATGGATCCCTCCTGGAACAAGGCCGACTTCGATGCAGAGGTCGAGCGGGAGACCGAAAAGGGCTGAAGCAGCGGCCTACGGACCCATGACCTATCTGGTCTTGCTCTCCCCTTCACCCTGCTGATAGGGCTTATATCGTTCCCTCTTTACCGTGCGGCTGTCGGCCGATTCCCCTCCGGAATCGATTTTGTTCTTTAACCTCAGAGGCGAGAAGGTGAGCGGAGCGCTGGCCTTATCTGTAACCGCATCGCCTTTTGTGACGGCGCTTTTCTGGCTGGTTTGCAGACCGGCCTCGCGCTGCATCGTCACCGAGCCGCCATGGACGGTTCCGAAAAACACCATCATCAAGAATGATGGAACGACACTCAAGTAAAACAGCGATTTCATCCGTTTCATGGAAACCCCCTGTTGATTAATCGGCATTGATGGTTGTCAGCGTCAATGAGTCGATGCGGATATCGTAGTATTCGTTATCCGGCCCGACATTCCAAACGACCTTTACATCGTAAAGACCCGGATCGAAATCCGTCAGGTGAAGAACGCCTGAAGGCCTGATCACCGAAGAAGCCTGGTTCGGGCCCCAGGTGGGTGCGTTCGCTGGGACCACATAGACGCCGATGATATTGGCCCCCAGGCTGCTGTTCCGGATCTCCAGCGATCCGGTGAAGCTGGAATTGCGGACGGACAGGGTAAGGTACTCTCCCTTGTAGATCGGGATGTCATACAGGTAACCGAAATAGTCGCTGTAGATCCCGGTGGCCCGGATCTTCGCATCGTAGAAACCCGGAACGATATCGACAATCACAGTGTACTCCCCCGGAAACAGCGGGCTGTCAAGGATATTCGGCCCCCATGAGATCTGGTCCACGGGCGCCAGATAGAAACCGTCTATCGTCGCGACGCTGTTGTTATTCAATTCGATCGTTCCCGGTGAATCATCGACCCCCCCGCAACTCGACAGCAAGACAATCGCCATCGCCATAAAAAGCCAGCCCAACCATTTTCCTGTTTTTCGTTTCATAGATACCGCCTTTCTGATAACGAAGTCCTGCCCCCCGGCCCTGCCTTCCTTTGCCTTTCCCACCCGCGGAATTTCCTGCCTTCTTCTTTCGCCTACCCCGATGCCTCCGGCGCCCTGTCCAGGGCGAGCCTGAGGACCTCCAGCATCTCATCGACAAAGTGGAAGGCGATCTCTTTACGAACCTTTGCCGGGACCTCTTCCAGGTCCTTTCTGTTCCACTTGGGCAGGAGGATCGTCTTCACCCCGGCGCGATGGGCCGCCAGGACCTTCTCCTTGATCCCCCCTACCGGCAGGACCAGACCCCGGAGGGTGATCTCGCCCGTCATCGCCAGTTCCTTCTTCACCGTTTTGTTCGTCAAGAGAGAGACCAGGGCGGTGAGCATCGTCACACCCGCCGACGGCCCATCCTTGGGGATGGCGCCCGAGGGGACATGGATATGGATGTCGATCCCTTCGAAGAAATCCTTCGCGATCCCCAGCCCCTCGGCGTTGGCGCGGATAAAGCTGAGCGCCGCAGTGGCCGATTCCTTCATCACGTCGCCGAGCTGGCCGGTGAGCGTCAATCCTCCCTTGCCCTTCATGGAGGTGGCCTCGACGAACAGAAGGTCGCCGCCCGTCGGGGTCCAGGCCAGCCCCATGACGACCCCGGGCTTGGAGGTCCGGGCGGCCGTTTCGGAGGTGACACGGACGGGTCCAAGGAATTTATGGATATCCCTTGCCGTGATGGAGATCTTTTCGATTGCCCCTTCGGCGATCTGACTGGCGACCCCCCGGCAGATCGCGGCGATCTCCCTTTCGAGATTCCGAACGCCTGCCTCCCTTGTGTAGCCGGAGACGATATGGCCGAGCGCGCTTTTCGTAAAGCAGATCTGCTCGGATTTGAGGCCGTTTGCCTCTGTCTGCTTGGGGATCAGGTAGCGCTGGGCGATCCGGATCTTCTCATCCAGCGTATAGCCCGGCAGTTCGATCACCTCCAGGCGGTCGCGCAGCGCCGGCGGGATCGTCTCGAGCATGTTGGCTGTCGTGATGAACATCACCTGCGACAGGTCGAAGGGGACGTCGATGTAATGGTCCACGAAGGAGAAGTTCTGCTCCGGGTCAAGGACCTCCAGGAGGGCCGAGGAAGGATCGCCGCGGAAGTCGCTGCCCAGTTTATCGATCTCGTCGAGCATGAAGACGGGATTGATGGATTCCGCCCGGCGGATTCCCTGGATGATCCGGCCGGGCAGCGCCCCCACGTAGGTGCGGCGATGGCCGCGGATCTCCGCCTCATCGCGCACGCCGCCCAGGGAGATGCGGATGAATTTCCTTCCCAGGGCGCGGCCGATGGAGTGTCCCAGGGAGGTCTTCCCTGTCCCCGGAGGACCCGCGAAGCAGAGGATCGGCCCTTTGGTGTCCGGCTTCAGCTTGCGGACGGCCAGGTACTCGATGATCCTTTTTTTCGCCTTTTCCAGGCCGTAGTGGTCCTCGTCGAGGACTCGCCGCGCCTTTTTGATGTCGAGATTGTCCTTGGTCTTTTCGTGCCAGGGTAGAGAGGTCATCCAGTCCAGAAAGGTCGCCGAGACGGTGTATTCCGCGGATGACGGGTGCATCTTCGCGAGCCGGGCAAGCTCCCGCTCCGCTTCCTTCTTTGCCTCTTCCGGGAGGTTCTTCTTTTCGATCTTCGCCCGGTACTCGTCGACCTCGACCTTCTCGTCGTCGGTTTCCCCGAGCTCCTTCTTGATCGCGGCAAGCTGCTGGCGGAGGTAGTATTCCCGCTGGGACTTGTCCATGTCGTCCTTCACCTGGGACTGGATCTTGCTTCCCAGTTCCAGGATCTCCACCTGATGGTTGACCAGCCGGGTCACCTCGCGCAGGCGCGCCTTCACATCCAGGATCTCGATGATCTTCTGCTTCTCCTCGATCGAGGCGTTGATCACGGAGGCGATCAGGTCGGCGAGGACCCCCGGATCGGTGATCGACTTGACCATCGGCCCGAACTCCTGGGGCATGAAGGGCGACAGTTTGATGATCCGCTCGAACAGACCCGTCAGGTTTGCCATCAAGGCCTCGATCTCGATGTCCTTCACCTCCTCATCCTCGAGGTTCTCCACGCGGGCCCGGAGGTAGGGTTTTCCCTCCACGAATTCGACGATCCGGAAACGACTGATTCCCTGGAGCAGGAGCTGGGCCTTGTTTTCGGCAGTCTTTGCCATGCGGAGAATCGCGACGCTCGTGCCGATCTCGTAATAATCTTCTTTCTGCCGGGAACACTCGCCGACGGCGGACGGCTTGATCATGGCCACGCCGATGACACGATCGCCGGCCATTGCCTCATCGATGAGGGTGATCGATTGCGCACCCGAAACCTCCAGAGGGAAGAGCATCTTCGGAAAGACAAAGACGCCCGAAAGCGGCAGGACCGGAAGGACCTCCGGGATCTTCGGCACTTTTATTTCTTCAAGGGGCTGTTGTTTGGTCATTGGGACCTCCATATATAGAGCACCAGGCATCAGCCGTGCTGGACGTTGATTTTATGCATACGGTCGAGGGGGCGCTTGGCAAGACGGATCTCCAGCAGGCCGTTCCTGTAAACCGCGGCCGCTGTTTCCGTGTCGATGAGGGCCGGGAGGGTCAGGGTGCGCTCGAAATCGCCGCAGGGGATCTCGGCCAGACGGTATCTCGCCTCTTCCTCCCGCGCGCCCATCACCCGCGTGCCGGAAATCTTTACGCTGTCGGGAGAAATCTCCAAAAAGATTTCCTCCTGCCGGACGCCGGCAATCTCTGCCTGGATGATGATCTCCCCGCGGGTTTCATAGATATCGACCTGGGGCTGCCACCGACGCCTGGAGAGGATGAAACGGGGATTGGAAGCGTGGAGTATCTCCTCGACGGTCCTGCGAAATTCGGACTCGGTCCGGTCCGCATGGTCCACGAATCTGATCTTGATGTAATCCATGGGTGACTCCTCTAATCAAAACCGCTGGTTTGATGCTTTAGGCCTGTCGGCTGAGCTGTGTTCAAAATTATGGAATATATTATACACGCCACCCCAAAACGTCAAGGAAAGAAGGGGCAGCGGACAAGGTATGCCATTGAAAATTCTAGAATTGTGGAAAATGCACTCATGAAACAAGACGGAAAAGGATTTATTCTCGGTCTATCTCACTTCACTTGCGGATAATGTAAGAAGATATGGTAATCACGATTGCCAAATTCGGTCCCTCTCCATCCCTGTGGGGAACGCACTCCCTGTCCGTCCTTGAATCCAATATATCGCGGTTCATCCCCACGTGCGTGGGGAACGCGTGTTACCCGGGGCCATGAGTGCCCGTTTTGCCGATGCGAACCAATCCCGGCTGATTCTTGCATCGTCATGTGCACCGCTTTGTGTGTCCGATGCAGCAGGCCATGTCCCTAAATCGGCTTGCATGAGCCAGGAATTGCCGTGGATGAGCTGGCTCGATGGTGTGTCCGGTGCGATCCTTCTTACAAATTCGTTCATGCGAAGATGAATTCGGTTGCTTGTCGCCTGGGTGGGGAGGGCGAAGTAGATGCCCGTCGCATTTCCCGAAGCCATCAGTCCATAGGCTGCCCCTAAGGCGGCTTCGGTTTTCCAGTGCCCATCGGAGCTTCGATCACGTAAACACCGGGGCCGCAAATGGTATCAAGTGCCTTTGTCTGCATTTCATTGGGTGGAAACCCGAAGAGCTCTTTAAATGAGAGGCCCTTGTTGAGAACCGGGGGAAAAAAGCCGATCGCTTGGAGGGCATCTCGCGCAAAAGCGAAAGCGTCCTTAGCCCCGATTCCTCGCTCTGGGGAGAAGAACCGTTCGTCAGATCCAATCCAGTCGGCGACGGTGGTGAGTCCGGCCAGCCACCAAATGACGGCTGATTCCTCCGTCAGTGAGGAGATGGCGTTCCCTCCACGGAAATAATCCCATAATGCTGAGCACATTCTTGCCGGGCGCGATCCCAATCGCAGCCGCTTCTGCTTTCCGTGATTTGCTTGATCAGCGGCGGCCTAATTCCACGAGCATTAGGGAAATATTTGATCCTGCCATGGTGCGCTCCGAGAATAGCGGCCAGCCACGGCGCGGAATCACAGGGATCATTTTGTCTCCTCAGGAAATCTTGAACCGCCGCGTGAGATACTTTTCCGTGGTCCGATTCCATGGCCGTATCCCAACACCCGTTCCGATCAGTTCGGGTTAGATCGTTTTCAGCAAGCCATGCCTCACACTTTCGTTGAAAACCTGGGGATATCTTGCCCAGGTCGTGAAGTGCAGCGAGTGCGCCTATCGTTTTTGGATTCAAATTAAACTTTTCGACAAGTTTCTGCGACATTTCCGCAAGACAACGGGCCACGCACCCCACATTCATCATGTGATCGTAAACGGAGATACCAGGGCTTCCATCTGAAGCTGTCTTTGCCCAAAAATAAGTCATCATTCGTTCCGTTGCATTTAGCTTTTTATCCAGGAGCTACGATTTGACGTACCAAAATGGAACCGCAAGATTATGTTCTGTCGCCTCCTTCGAAACCGATCTTCCTTCCTGGCTTAGCTGGCGGGGCCATCAGTTCGCGGATGGCATCGAATACGATTCGGAATTGGCTGTCGTATTTCCTTTCCAATTCGTCGAGTCGACGGGCAAGATCCTTGTGGCTGGCGATCATTTCGCGCAGCTTTACAAAAGTACGCATAATAGCAATGTTCACTTGGATTGCACGGGGACTGTTCAGGACGCCGGACAGCATAGCCACGCCCTGTTCAGTAAAGGCATAGGGCAATGCGCGACGAATACCTCCCCAACTTGAAGTCACAATTTGTGACTTCAAGTTGGTAAACTCCTGTAGAGACAACTGAAACATGAAATCTGACGGAAACCGATCCGCATTCCGTTTAACTGCCTGCATGAGAACCTTGGGAGCCACTCCGTAGAGTGCAGCGAGATCCACGCTGAGTATGACCTTCTGTCTGCGGATGAGAAAGATGCGGCTTTCGACGTCCGTGCCGGATATGGTCATAGGGTATTCATCCATACCGATTCCTCCCTATTTCATCTAATGCCATCTCTCCATCGGTTGGTCCATCCTCCGAGCGTTTCCTTGCTGGGTCATGGAACCGGCGGAGTAGAGGATGGCGGTTTCCTCTTTATGAACTCGATCGTAACTCCTTTGGTCCCCCAAAAAGTGTCCCCCATGAAAGAAATTTCAGACATTGTTTTCACGACCTGCAATGGTCACCGTTCTGTACCAATAGCCACCGCTGACTGCCTCCCATACCCTTCGCTGCAGCGCCGCCTAAAGCCTCCTGCCTCCGCTTACGGCTCCGGCGGGAACCTACCGGTACACCGTTCCCATCTTTCTTATTTCTTCCCGGATCGTCTCGTGCAGCTCCTTCGGTTCGAGGACCTCCACACCGGCCCCGTACTTGAGGATCTCCCGAGCGACCTCGACGAAGCCCGAGACGGGGAATCGCAGACGCAGGCTGCCGTCTTTCCCGATAGCGACCTCCTGGGCCTCGTGCCATTCCTGCTCGGCGATCCAGGGCGAGACGCCGGGCGTGAAGCGCAGGACCACGTCCGTGGAGCGATCGCCGGCGATGACGCCGAAGTTCCGGCGGATGTACTCCTTGATCGGGGGAAGACCGGACGGTAGGACCAGAGGCTCGGGGCTGGGTTGGACCGCCCGGATCCGGGAGAGGGCGAAGTCCCGGATTTGCCCCCGGAGACCACAAAAGGCGATCACGTGCCAGTTCCCCATGTAGCACAGAAGGTGGAGCGGCCGAATGGTCCGCTCTGTCGTCTCGTTCTTGTGCGGCGTCCGGTACGTGATCTTCAGGGTGCTCCCGCGAAAGAGGGCGGTGACGACGGCGTGGAAGACAGGCTCTGGCACACGGTAATACTCTACGTTCTTGACAGACACCTTCTCTTCCAACTCGTGGAGGCTAGGGCGGCTGTCGGCGGAGCGGAGTGAAAGGACATTTTCCATGAGCCGGTGCAGGGATCGCTTGAAATCCCGGTCCGGGATGGCGGCGGAGAGCCGCAGGGCGAGGCAGAAGGCGTGAAGTTCTTCTTCTTTCAGCCAGACCGGCGGCAGCTCGTAACTCCCGTCCTCATAGGTGTAGCCCCTCCGGTCGGAGTGGTACAGAAGGGGGGCGCCCATGCGGTCTCTCATGAACGCCACGTCGCGCTGTGCCTGTTTTCGGGAGATCTCGAAATGTTCGGCCAGGCGAGCCGAGTTCGGGAAGCCGTCAGCCGTCACCTGGCCGTGGAACCAGGCGTACCGTTCGTAGGAAAGCTTCTTGGCCATGCTTTATTGCTCCTGCAAATCTCGGGGATCGTGTTTTGAGATTCCATTTTGGAATCTCAAGTCTTCTAATTTATCTACCCATCAGTTTCATCCAGATCTTCGCCGTCATCCGGGCGTCGTCGAGGGCGCGGTGGTTCTGGCGCAGGAAATGCGGATCCGGGAAGAGGTGCAGGTAGACCGTCTCCAGGGTATGGTCCATGAGGCGCGGGAGGCGCAGGCGGCTCAGCTCCAGGGTGCAGCAGTGGCGGTGGGGCAGGGTGAGGTGCAGGCGGGCGAATTCGTGACGGAGGAAGCGAATGTCGAAGGAGGCGTTATGGGCGACGAGAATGCCGCCGGCGATGAACTCCAGAAAACGGGGGAAGGTCTCGGCCGGCGTGGGCCGGCCTTCGAGCATCTCGTCGGTGATCCCGTGGATGGCCTGCACTTCGACCGGGATTGGGACGCCTGGATTGATGAGAGTGGAGAATTCCCCGGCCATGGCTCCGTTCTCCACGGCGACCGCTCCGATCTCGATGACCCGGTGGCCCATTCGGGGCGAGAGCCCCGTTGTTTCGAGATCGACGACCACGAATCGGCCGAGCGGATTCATTGCGTTTTGCATGCCGATGGTTCTTTCTCCTGCCTGGACTATAGGTTGTATGAAAAAGATCCTTCCGTGCGTTCAATGCATCTGAAGGGATTCTTCGGACAGGCGCTGTGAATGTGTGCTGCGATGTGAGCGGTCGTGGTAAATTTCACCGATGCTGAAGGGCAAAGAAGATGTGGGCGCTAGATCGGCAGATGCAGTCTCATCCATTCCCTCCCTGTTTCATATTTTATGTTTATGACAACGGGCGAATCACATGATCCTGATCGAGATGGCCGGACCTTAACGCGAAGAAGGAGCTTTGTCAATGACAAATGAGGAAGGAGGAGTGAGAAATCCTTTCCTTTTCGCGGGAGTGATATTATACTTCCGCAACATCCGAGGAACCCTCTGCCGAGGGCTTTCGGGCCCCATATATAATATAAGGATGCGGTTGCACCCGTCGGTAGGAGGTGAATCAATGGTTCGGATGCGGCGGGCGAAGGCAAGACGATGAGGGAAATGGACCGGCTGAAAAATCTGATCCGTGTGGCGCGGGGGGAGAAGGCGCCCGATCTGGTCCTGAAAGGGGGGCGCGTCCTGAATGTCTTCACAGGGGAGCTCCTCCGGGCGGACGTGGCTGTCTATGGCGGGATCATCGCAGGTGTCGGCAGCTATGACGGCCCGGCTATGATCGACGTTCGGGGGAGATTCGTCACCCCGGGATTCATCGACGGCCACATGCACCTGGAGAGCACGCTCCTTTGTCCGCCTGAACTCGCAAAGGCGGTTCTGCCGCATGGAACCACGACAATCATGGCCGATCCCCACGAGATCGCAAACGTCTTGGGGGGCGAGGGGATCAGGTACATGCTGGAGGCGAGCAAAGGGCTCCCTGTCGATCTCTACTTTCTCCTCCCCTCCTGCGTCCCGGCAACGGATCTGGAGACCTCGGGGGCCACTCTTTTAGCCGCGGACCTGAAACGCTTTCAGAAGGAGGAGCGGGTCCTCGGGCTTGCCGAGATGATGAACTACCCGGGTGTCCTTTGCGGGAGCGATCCGGTTCTCGAAAAACTGATCGCGTTTCGTGGCGCGATTCGCGACGGCCACGCCCCGCTGCTTACCGGCAGGGATCTGAATGCCTACATCGCGGCAGGGCCCCGTTCGGATCACGAGTGCACAAGGCGGGCCGAGGCGCGGGAAAAGCTCCGGCTCGGGATGCACATCATGATCCGCGAGGGGACCCAGGCCAAGAACCTCAGAGAGCTCCTTCCCCTGGTGAGATCCAGGAACAACCGCCATTTTTCTTTGGTGACCGACGACCTCCACCCCCACGACCTGATGGAGAAGGGCCACCTCGACCATCTCATCGACAAGGCAGCGGCGGAGGGGATGGCGCCGACAGAGGCGATCCGGATGGTGACCTGCAACACGGCGCAGTACTTCGGGCTTCGCGATGTCGGCGCGGTCGCTCCCGGTTATCGAGCGGATCTACTGGTCATTGATTCTCTGGCTCCGATCAAGGTGAGGAGTGTCATCAAGGGGGGAAGGAAGGTCTTTGATGAGGGATCCGTCATCGGTCCGGAGGCGTCGGATTCGGGATGCGCGCCTGTAGGCGCCATGAACGTCCGGCCGTTCCACCGGGGTGCCTTGGCTGTTCCGGACAGAGGAGGTTCGATCCGCGTCATCGGCCTCATCTCCGATCAGATCCTGACGCGGCAACTGGTTCTCAAACCTGCCGTCAGGGGCAATGTGGTTGTTCCCGACATTCAGCGGGACATCCTGAAGCTCGTTGTCGTGGAGCGTCATTGCGGGACAGGCAGGATCGGTCTTGGATTCGTGCAGGGGTTCGGCCTGAAGGCGGGCGCACTTGCCTCGTCCGTGGCCCACGACTCCCACAACCTCATCGCTGTCGGCTGCGACGACAGCGATCTCTATGCAGCGGTGAGGGCGGTCGAGAAGATGAAGGGGGGGCTTGCAGCGGTCCGGGGCGGAAAGGTCGTGGCGGATTTGCCGCTCCCCATCGCCGGTCTCATGTCGGACCGGCCGCTTGCCGAGGTCGCCCGGGGCTGGCAGAGGATGCGAAAGGTCGCCCGGGATCTGGGCTCTTCGCCGGACGAGCCGTTCATGGTCCTTTCCTTCCTGGCCCTGCCGGTGATCCCGGAACTGAAGCTGACCGACAGGGGGCTCGTCGATGTGGACCGCTTCGAGCAGATTCCCCTCTTCATCGGCAGCGGAGGAGGCAAGAGGGGTTGACAGAGTGCAGAGCCTGCATTCCACATATGCGCTCGATGATGAAAAGAAGAAGCAGGAATAAAATAAGGATAAAAGATATTAAGGAGGAGTGATGACGAACAGGGAAAAGATGAAAAGCGTATTTACGGACGCCTTGAACTCGGTCCTGCCGGGGAATCTGGTCCGGGACACGCTGAAATACGAGGCCGGTCTCCTGACCATCGAAGGAAAGAGTTACCGGCTTGCCGACTACCGCGGGGTACATGTGTTTGGAAGCGGAAAGGCCTCGATCGAAACGGCCCGGGCCATGAAATCCGTCCTCGGCGATCGGGTGACGGGAGGCCTTGTCGTTTCCAACTACGCCTCTGCCATCGACGGGATCGATGTGTTCGAAAGCTCGCATCCCGTGCTTACGGAAAAGAGCATCCGGGCGGCGGAGATCCTTATGGAAAAACTCGCGGCCCTCTCTCCGGATGATTTTTTCATCTACGTCCTCTCAGGAGGAAGCTCGGCCCTTCTGGAAAAACCCGCGCCGCCGATCACGCTGGCCGAGATGCAGATTCTGGTGAAAGGTCTTCTGGCCAACGGCGTTCCTATCGAGGATCTGAACGTCGTCCGCAAGCACCTCTCCCTCGTGAAGGGGGGGAGGCTGGGCAAGCTCTCCCGGGCGCACGGAATCGTCCTGGTGGTTTCCGATGTCATCGGCGATGACCTGGAGGCGATCGGATCCGCGCCGCTCTTCTTCGACCGGTCCAGCTATGGAGACACCGAGGCCATCATGAAGAAATACGATCTATGGGAAGCGGCGCCGGCGAGCATCCGCACAACCGTCGAGAAAGGGCTTGCCGGAAAGATTGAAGAGACGCCGAAGGCGCCGAGTCCTCTGATCGACCATTTCCTGATCGGGAGCAACCTGAAGATTCTCTGGAAGGCGAAGGAGAAGGCGGAGGCCCTGGGGATTCCCACGCGCATCATGAGCTCGCGGCTCAGAGGCGAGGCGCGGGAAGTGGCAAAGGCGATCCTCGCCATCGGCGAGGAGATCGCCTCCACCGGACATCCGTTTGCAGCGCCGGTCTGCCTGCTCTTAGGCGGTGAGACGACGGTGACGTTGAAAGGGGATGGGATGGGCGGCAGGAATCAGGAGATGGCGCTTGCCGCTCTTCGCGAGTTTCAGGGCAATCCCCGCTTCCTGTTCCTCAGCGCCGGCACGGACGGGATCGACGGACATTCGGATGCCGCCGGCGCGCTCGTCGATCACGAGAGCTGGAAGAGGGCGCAGGCGCTGGGATTGCGGATCGACGATGTCCTCGCCCGGAACGACTCTTACCATTTTCTGAAGCAGACGGGGGATCTCATCATGACCGGTCCCACAGGGACGAACGTGATGGACATGACCGCCCTGCTGATCTCGTAGCGGTAGACGGATGAAAAAATCGTTGCACAGCTCTTCATGACGATTCATTGCAAGAAAGTTTTCTGATGGAGGTAACGTCAAGAGTTTTGTGTCAGAGATAAGAGGAAGGGGCCTCCTGCTTTGTTTTTGAAGTTTTCATGGGCGAAGATGGCATAGAGGATTCTGTCCATACTGGTTCTATCGGAGAAGA
>Ga0172371_10002137_pt1 | contig 31538 bp, 28 predicted proteins | sample Lak12m_FD_114543 | JGI IMG/M metagenome (GOLD analysis project Ga0172371, IMG submission 114543) | Freshwater microbial communities from Kabuno Bay, South-Kivu, Congo - kab_022012_12m | ecosystem: Environmental > Aquatic > Freshwater > Lake | place: Democratic Republic of the Congo: South-Kivu...
CAACCGTGGGAATTAACGAGGAAATAATCAGGCGTTATGTCAAGGAACAGGCCGAAGAAGATGCTGGACAAGCACAGCTTGAGCTCTGAGGCACCACGCCTGTAAAGGCGTGGGGTTCCATATGTGGACGAATATGCCAATGGAGCTCAGCTATTTGGTGCTTACCATAATGAAACCGGCCAAATTTGGTGCTGGAAATGGAGAAGCTTCGACAGTGACACCTCATTCGGGCTTTACCAGTTAGATGTGGCCAGCAATACTTGGACCCATCATTATAGCGGTAACAACAGCACGCTGGCCAATAACTCCGGCGACCATATAGTTGATGTCTTTGGTGATTCCAGCCAGAATGTTTGGATCGCCACCCGCTACGGAGCCTTCAAATATTCTGGCGGTTCTTGGAGCCAGCTGACGAAAGAGAATAGCAATGTCACAAGCAATCGAATATCAAAAGTGCAAGAAGATTCCGATCGTCGGGCTTGGATCGTGGGTCTCAACGAAGCGGACATCGGCGATATGAATACCAAAGGCGGTATCTCTATATTCAATTTGTCAAACAACGACTGGGACTATTACAGTTCTAAAAACGGTGCCGATGTGATTGACAGCGCCACCAACGTGTTCATTTTTCAGGATCAGGTCTGGTTGCAGAGCGGCCACGGTGACGATCCGACCAGCGGAATTTACGTGCTCACGCGGGACGATTCCCACACGGCTCTCTACGGCCAGGTTTCCGGAACAACTGTCACAAAGGCCGGGCTAGAGATACTCAAAAAAAAGAACAGTTCCAAAAAAGTTACTATTTGGAAAAAGTACAAAGTAAAGAAGAAATGGAGAAAAACGAGAGTTTATTCCGGCAAGTCCAGTAGCGGTTGGTATAAAAAACTGAATTTGGCCGCTGGAACCAACATTAAGTACATTATTAAGGTAGGAAAAAAATCTCGTACCGTCAATGCCAATACCGGAGATCCGATCCGGATAAATTTTAAATAAAAATACTCGGTTTAAGTTTTCTATTCACTTCAGTCTCCCGCTCAAAAACCTGAAGCGGTAGGTATATGCCGTCGCTCATGAGTTTTTAGTTAATGTTGGCGAGAGATTTCGAGGACACCAAGTGGTATTTTATTTGACAGCTATGCTATTAAGCGGTACCTTGATCCCTTGTCCTGTTTGGCTCGAATGGGTGGACAGCTTCCGAACATTTTTCAACGAGGAAGTTATCCCTGATCCTCAATACACAATCAAAGAAATAAAGCACCTACTCACCCTCGCCTGACATTTCGGGTAAGGTTGTATTTCGTCTTTATTGAAAGATAATTACAGCTTTACCAAAAATAAAACCGCCGTTCGTTTCCTACTAGGCGGTTGTAACCCAATGTTCAATAAAATGTGCTTTGGTACGACCTTGCCCCTTACTGAAATAGCGAGGCCACTTTGCGTCGCAGCCAGCTCGGTTTGGCTAGCGGAGGCGGCAGTTCACCGATCATATCACGCAACTCCTGCAAACTGTAGCTCGCTTCGGTCGGTTCAGCTCCTTCCTTTTCCACTCTGGTCTTGACGAAGAAATGACCGTCGCGGTACTTGGCGTGGAGAAAAGTGTAACGGGTGCCGTCAGTGGCTTGAAACCAAGGCCGCTCCAACTCTCCGAACGGAGCGTCGCGATCGGAGGCTTCCGAAAGAATCGGAGGGGTTGAGAACGGTTCCTTGCCTTTGGTTGTGTGCTCAAGGTAATGGCCTTCCTCCAGATACTTGCTAAAGCTGTCTTTCTTCGCTACCTGATCCAATTCGCTGAGCCCGATATGACCCCAGTCCCATCCGTAGGCACCGATTCCTCCGCCGATAATGAAGTTGGCGATGCCGAGGTCTTCAAAGAAGGCGCTGAGACTTTCCTCGCGCGGAAGCGGTTTTTTGACCTCATCGTCTTCCCGTTGAAGAGCTTGTCGGCGTTCTTCGGCTTCGCGAACTAGAGTTTCGATGAGCGGGCTCGTTTCGATCAGTCCTGCCTTTATTTCCTCATCAAACTCCCAACTGTCCACTTCAACGCCCTTCTCGCGAAAGTTCGTGATCATCATCTCGAGCTCTTGAGAACTTGGAGCCGAAGCGAAAATCTCGTCGAGTACTGCCTGAAGCTTTTCGATGCCGCCCAATTGTATAGCCAGCTCATCGAGATAGTGCTCGTCAGTCTCGTGCAGGTTACGCCTTGCTACCGTCCAGCATGCGCATAAAGTCCCGCTCCTTACTTCCCCAAGCTTTTCGAGGAGCTTCATTCCCCTCCAAGATTGTATGACGGTATGAGGGCAAACCAGCCCCCAAATCTGACCGCCGCCTTCAGGAAACATCAGGCCGACTCCCAACTGGGAAAAATCGCCTTCGCGATCCGCTCCTACAAAAGGGATAGCCTTCCTAAGTCGGCCGTCTACCACCTTTTCTGACTCTTTGCCAATAGTTGCAATCACTGATCCCATCGATTTCCCTCCTTTTCGATTAGTTTAGAGATATATGACCTTTGTTGAGCTACTAAAAGCGGATTTTATTGTAACGATCTGTGACAGGGTAAGGTATCCAGAATGAACTATTTTGTCAATAGAAAACTGTAATTTCAGATAATTTCAACAGTTTTGAATAGGCAGTTTAATAGTGCCTGCAAGATTTCAGTGTAATTTTGCCATAGAATAGCTTGGCTTCTTATTGTATGTGCAGAAAAATTTCTTAATCCATAAGCAAGAGCAAAGTCAGACTCGATTTGACTCAACAATCTGCCACTCTTGGTTTTATAATTACATCCGCCCAATCCGAGAACTTCCTTTAACCAAACATCAAAGTCAATATCCCTTTTTTTGTTTACATCCAAATCTTCTATATAATCATTCGAAGGATTATCCCATCCTTCCTGTTTGGCTAAAGAGGCTAAATTACCTGAGATATAAGCGTTACCAAAATTGATACAAAGTAACTTATCGATTACCAGCAGAAGTAGAAATATCACATTGGAAAAAATTACTGGTGCAAGTAAAGGATCGCCAACCTTATTTACGTGTAAAATCCTTAAATGCCAGAATCTAATAAGGGCATAGACAAAGAGAAATCTAATCTCCTCATCTATTTTTTGATTATCAAGGAACTTGCTCCTAAATTGGTCGTATGTTATTATTCCGCCTCTTTTATTTTTATAATGGCCTTTGTACCTTCCTTTTTCATGACCAGTGCCATCCAATCTATCAGCAATGAACCCAACCATACCATCAACAAAATTTTTAAAATGTTGGTTTGGGTTCTTATAGTCGAGCGTTAGGAAAGAATACGCTGGCATGTTTTGCCAATTCTTATTGTTTATTTTATCCTCTGCTAGTGCGTTATGCATAGCCATCATTGCGGCATCGAAGTCATTACTCAAAATTGACGACACTGCGGAAAAATAGTAAGGAGTTCCCTTATGTAGCTTTTTTGTGGGGTTGTTCTTTTCCCAATCCTTAACAAAATCTAAAATCCCAGTCCATAATATAAAAGCATCTCTATACTTGTGATTATTTAGAAGGTCACCTGTAATAATTGTAAAATTGTTAAAATAGCAATCTCCAAGGCTTATTCTGTCTCTTGGACTGAATTTTTCAAACAGCTCACAGCTATTTTTCTTAAAGGAGTCCTCGATTTTTATTTTATTGTTAATGAAATAGGTTTTGAAAAATATGTTAAACTGGTTCGTCATTTCTGAATCAAAATCAAAAAAACCATTAATATTGATATTGTCCAGCTTATAGTCAATCTTTTTAATTTCTGACAGGTTCATATAATTTCCATTTTTTTAGGATTATCAAAAGCCATTTATAAGTTTATGAGATTTACGAAATGACTGAACGAGTTGTCAGGACTTAGCCCGGATCTTTCCAAGAGCAACTCCATGTTGAAACTAGCTATTCGCTCTAATTCTAATTGCTTCTTCGACAATGTTGGATAAGTGTTGCGAGATCCAATCGTATCTTTCCTTGCTGCTAGCTCCCGCTGGGATGTAACATTTTACTTTGGAAGATAACTTCTCCCCCGTATCTGCGAAAGTTATGTAATCAAACGGGTTATTGCCTTTTTCAGATATGTATCCATCCTTGTTTTTCAGACCATGTATGTGTATTCCCACCACCCCCATTCTAGCTAACCAGGACTTTTTTATTTCATAATTTATCCATTTTCTTTTCGCTGTGTTGCTGCCTATAAGCACGATAGTGCACGATCTGCCTTTCACCTGGTCGTTTATCCAGTTTTTTATTGCTTTATCACCATGGCTTTTTATTGTTTCCCAATCATTATCAGAAGCTGGTTTATTCCCTTCAACAACGCCTATGTTGCGAACCATCGAAGCGCGCCAGCAATCTGGTTCGTAATGAAAACTGTAGAATACCTGCCTCTTCCCCATGATTTTTTCTAATTAAAGTTAAATTACCTTTTGAATATTATAAAGATCAATATTTTCGTTTATTCGGGTTGCCAAGTCGATACAGTCGTTCATGTTGGGGAGAAAGTCTTCCCAAGTTACTGGATGAATGTATGAATGATCATTACCAGTATGGTAGTGACTTCCACATACCCCGTTTTGGCAATGAGACATGTTAGGATATTTTTTATTGAACATATTTTTTCCCAGGATATTAAAAAGGGTTTCTGTTCTCCAAGTCACACTTTTACAGATAGTACAGGGGCTATATTCAATGAGATACTCATAGCTGCCGTATTCATCTGGTAAAACCACTGCCAACATCGCATTTGAGGAACTAGAACGGTCTTCTCTTGCCTTTTCCTTTAACGAATAGGAGATTTCCCACGGAATCCACTGCTCATTTTCGTCTACTCCCAACTCTTTCATGTTCTTTGAGATCAGAACGATAGTAACACTGCTGTCGAAAATCTTGTTTCTTAAGTGCGACTCTATAGTTTCGTCCTTAAAAACTCCTAGGTCTTCATCGTCTTTTTCGCCTTTATATATATTATCGCCCCTGAAACATTGTTCTAAAAAATCAACATAATCGCGAGCTGTTGTTGCGCCGAATTGTTTTAGTGATTTAACGCCCGGATCGGAGTGTTTATAGCTCACGAAAATTTTTCTAGCCATTTTTTACTTTATTAAGTACACAATAACCAGTGCGGCAGCAATCAAGGGTAGATAAAAAACTAAAAGAGTAGGTGACCACATCGCGTAAATCACAGTATTTTTCTTATATTTTTTGTATTTACTTGTATCCAAAGAGAAATCTATTTCTTCCTCTTTCAATTTCCTAACAGAATTGTATAAGTCTCTAAATAAACGTTCTTGCGAGAGAAAGTATCCATCCAGGATCCAAAAAACGAAAGTTAAAACAACAAGAAAATAGATAATATATTTAGAGTTATTACCCTTCGCGAACAATGCTAACAATGCGGCAATCAATGTTATTGTCCAACCTCTTAGGAAAAATAAATTGCCGGCCATTCTGCTGATGATGTTTTGGATAAACTCAAGGTGTTTCCGTTTGTTCTCCACGGCTTTAGCTTTTGCTTATTCTTTGTATCCTGCTTTATTAAAAAGAAAAAATCAAGACCTTTGACGCGGGAGCGCGATCTTTGTTATCTTCATTTTTCTTTTGGGTCTCGAAGATAATTTCCACCAGTTCGCGGCAATCATCCCTGATTTTTGTAGCCTCCTCATCCGAAATCGTCTCATCGTTTAATAACTCTTTTACTTTCTTTACGCTTAGCATTGTTGTTATTGCATTTTTTCAGCGATGTTGTAATCATAAACAAAGATCTTATTGCCATCAAAATTGTATTCTTTTATTGGCTCTCCGAACTTTTCTTTTGTTAATTCCCATTTAAGCTTATCGTAATCCTCTTGTGAGAGGATTAAAGCGGTTTCTCCCTTGTAATATTCCGGCGAGTACCATCGGTCAGATTCAAGCCATTTGTATCTGCTGGGGACTCCCCCTACGTCAAAGACGGCTTGTCTTATCCTGACATTGTAATCAGAAAGTATTGTTATCATATGGGCTTTCCAAAATCCGGCGTATCCGTACTTTATCCCATGATCGGTCAAGAAATCGGTCATCGGCTGTAGCGGGTGTCTTTCTTGCTCCATTTTTGGCGCAACAAATTGAAAATATGACGAGATATAAAGAGGCAGTAACAAAACTATTACCCAGTAGGGATATAGATTAGACAACTCGGTTATTTTGGAAGAGTTTTTGAGCAAAAAATTGTCAATAAAAAAACCAAAAAGTACGATAATGGGTATGAAAATGCAGAGGTAATAACGGGCGGTGCCTCCCGGCTCCAATAACTGAAAGGACATTGTAGAATACAATATCAAAGCGGCTAGAACGAAAGTGTAGGTTAAAAGGAAGCGGAAATACAAGTTCTTAATTTTATAGAAATTGATTGCGAGATAAACCGGCACGAGGGTAATAAAGAGGAAAAGAAAAAACTTATAAAAAGCGAGCATTCCCTTGATTGAAAAAACGTTCGTTCCCGGGATGCTAGGCTCCCAGCTCCCGGTAAAATAAAGGAAGCTGTTGAAAATCCAGGGAAGATTCTGGTCAATCTTTTCAATGGTGGTGAAACTTGACAGCCCCGGCCTTGAGATCAAGTGTGCTCCGGGAGCAATATAATGCACAAGCAAGTAATTTCCGATAAAGGCCGAAACGGCGATAATTAATATAGAATAGACGAATGTTTTCTTCGTAGATTTATCGTTTTTTTGAAGAACAAACAGGGTGAGAATAGTCAGCACTAGTGGCAAAGAAACTACAAAGATATACCGGTTTCCGCTTAAACTGACCAAAACATTGAACAAGAAGAGCAGGAGTCCGGGCAGGACGGCTTTTAAGAGAAATTTCCGCCTATCTAATTCGTTCTTGTTTGAAAAAAATTCTTTGCACTTTTTCACAAAAAGGAAAAGCAATAAAATGACAAGAAAAGTGTTGGTTAAGGCTACCCCGTAGACGAACTGGCCGAATAGATCGTCCGTAGTAATGTAGGACATTCCGGAGAAAACTATTGAAATTACTACCAAACTCGCAAATCGGCTGACTTTTGAAATTCTCATAACCAAATATAACGCCATGAAGAGCAGTATGGAGTTAAGAACGCCCGCTGCGGTATGGAGATTAAGGGCATGCCTTATGAAAGGAGTAAAGACAAGATGGTATAAATTGGGGCCGAGTATCCAAATCTGATCGGGAGACCACCAGTCTTTAGGAACTAAATTGCCAGTTTCTAGGATTTCTTTGGTATTCAATATCTCGGTAGCGGTATCGGAATGCATTATGACTCTCTCCGTAGAAAAATTGAAAAAAGTCAGAAACGACAGCTCCAATAATACTATAAAAAAGATAATCTTCCCTTTGTTGAACTCAATAAAGTTGTTTATTCTTTCCATCTGGCTTCGTGAAGTTAAATTTATTTTCAATTATGTATTCCGGTCTCCCCCTTATCTCATCAAAAATGTTCCCGATGTAATAACCAATCACGCCGATCGTTAGAAGCTGTACCCCGCCAAAGAAAATGATAATTATTGCCGTTGATGCCCAGCCTTGAACTACGAAGCTAGGCTCAAGGTATTTGGAAATAAAAACATAAATTACCAGCAGCAACCCGATAAAAATAGAAAGGAACCCCAAGAATAAAGCCAAATATAGAGGCTTTTTACTAAAATAAAGCAACCCGGTCGTAGCGAATTTTAGCATCTTGCCTATTGGATATTTCGTTACTCCTGCTTTTCGTGGTTCTCTTTTGTAATATATCGGACAAGACTTAAAACCAATCCAAGTAATCAATCCTCTTATGTATTTGTTTTTCTCGTTCAGACTCTTGAAAGCTTCTATGACTTTTCTGTCAATGAGGCGAAAATCTCCTGTATCTAATGGTAGATCTGTATCTGACAAAAAGTTCAGCAGCCGGTAGAAAAACTTTGCGGTCGCCTTTTTGAAGTGACTTTCCCCTACGCGCTCTTTTCTAACCCCATAGACCACGTTGTAGCCTTTTTTGTGTAGGGCTATCATTTTGCCGAAAAGCTCCGGGGGATCTTGCAAATCCGCGTCAATTATAATAGCGACATCCCCAGAGCAATTGCTTATGCCAGCGGATACCGCTGCCTGATGACCAAAATTTCTTGAAAACGAGATTAACTTGGAATTTTCGTCATTCTGAGAAATCCTTTGCAGCAATTCCAGTGTATTATCAGAGCTTCCATCGTTAATATACAGAATCTCATACGGGCTTTTGAGGTTCCCTAAAACTCTTTTTAATTCCCGGTGAGTTGTTGCTATTACTTCCTGCTCGTTGAAACAGGGAACGATCACGGAAATTTGGAGGTCTTGTGGTTGTGATCCCTTATCCATATTGATGACTATAAGTATCTTTATACCCTAGCACAAGTATTGTGATACTCATAGTCCGTCGCCTTATAGTCATCATTACCCTATCCTTAGGGTATGAACAAAAATACTGGTGATATTAAGCAAAAATTCGGTGCGCGAGTCAAAGAACTCCGTCTCCAAAAGGAGATCACCTCTCAAATGGCCCTAGCAAACAAGGCAGGCCTTGACCGCACCTACATTGGCGGTATTGAGCGAGGAGAAAGAAACGTGGGATTAAAAAATATAGAGAGAATAGCTAAAACTCTCGGCGTTAGCATTGAAGAACTGTTTAAGTTTTAGTTTCTTCTCGGCAAATTAGCTGAAAGATCCTTGAGCAGAGGGTCTTATTTGTGTTCAAAATATTGATTTTTGCCATTATTCAAGCTAGAATACGGGAAATTAAGATTAAAATTAGAATCAAGATGAATATTAAAAAATATTCAGCCGAGAACAGAGAAAAAATCTACAGGATATTAAAAATATTTGTGGATAATCTTGAACTTACAAATCGCCAAGTTTATAGTAAAGTTCCTATAAATGTTTTTGAGAGAGAGGGCTTCAGCTACGACGAGGTGGTAACGGTATTAAAAAAGATTGGCTGGGATAATAAACTAATCGTTGAAATATTAACAAGCAGCCATATCAGACTCAATATGTTTGCCAGGATAAACAATGAACCAGAAATTACTTGGAGTTCTCGAGTAGGAAGTTTTTTAACGATTCATGGCCTGTCTTCGGAGAAAGATATTTATAAGTATGTTTTTTATAAACTGAAAGATTTTGATAAGTTCATTTTGTTAGCCAAAAAAACCCTAAGACAAATAGAAAAATATAATAAGAACTACAAAATTGTTAGCGGAGAGATTATCTCTGCTAGTCTGCCACCCAAAACAAAGTGGCAAGACATCATATTAAAATTCAAGGATAAATACAATGTTGTTCCCATAATTGGGGATAGAAAATATGAATCCATCAGTTTTGCTCAAATGGGATTTTTGGACATGAGATCCCCCGAAAAGTTAAGAGCAAAGGATAGTTGGGCTAAACTGCTAAAATACTTAGCGACAAACGATGGGAGTTATGATGTAACAAGTGATAGAGGAACCTCCAAAGATGATTTCAAAAAGCAGAAGCAAGAAATAAGAAGCAATTTTAGAGAGGTTTTCGGAATAGAAGAAGACCCTTTCTACAAATTTGATGGGATAACTTATAAAATAAAGGTGAAACTAGTTTGGTTTGAATAAAACGAAATTTCGCTGGATTTTTTTGATAATTTATCCGATTTTATTTGTTAAAAGACTCTTGAATACTGACTATTTGGGAGTCTTTTTATTTTTGGCGAAATTTCGCTGTGCTTTTTGTGACTAACATCTTAAACAACCCAATACTGTTGGCAAAGATAATTAAAATTAAAAATGGAAAGCTTCTATCGTACTACGGATCTGGCATTAGCAGCTGCTGTTTCTATGTTTGTTCCCATTGAGGATATTAACCGACAGAATCCGCGTAGGGTTGAATTTATCTTCGAAAGAAACAGTAAGCTGGAAAAATTGCTGAAAAGATACTGGAATAACCAGTTAGAGGTTGAGCCTAAAAAATACTTCAATCAGTTAAAAATTCTTAAATCCCGCCTGTATGGGCAGGAATAATCCCTATGGTAAGCAAGGATCTCGTCAAAGAGCTGCAAACAATAATTTTTGAAGAGTATGGAAAGAAGCTAAGCTTCCAGAAAGTATCGTTGATAGCCAACGGACTGGTGGGATATTTTTCACTACTAGCCAAACTAAACCGACGGATAATCAATAATGATGATTATGAAAATGACGAATCAAGCGGAAAGAACTGAAGAAGAAATTTACCAATATTTTTTGCAAGAGGAAGGCCTTTGGGAAAAATCTGTGGCGAATTACTCCAGGAAAGAACTACTAGAAGTTTTCCCTGAAGTGAAGCAAATTATTTCCCAAAAGATAATGGAGTGGGAAGAAATACAAAATGTGCTTTCTGACGGCATAAAGGAGAAACTCCTGCTGATAAGAAGAGAAGCGGATAGCGAAACCTCTCGATGGTTTTGGAGGACTTGGATTAAGTATACTGATGGAGCCAAGCTGGTCGAAATAAACAGGCAATTATCTAGATTAAAGGGACTCTTAGCAATTGCTAAGGGCTATAAGAGCAGCAAGAGATCAGTCGAAGATCAGATACAGACAGCCCGGGCCGTGCCAATTCAAAGTCTGATTGAATTTCCGTTAAGGCAATCTGGAAAAAGCTTAATCGGCTTATGCCCATTTCACAAGGATAGACACCCTTCTTTTAACATTTACCCTGAAACTAACAGTTTTTGGTGTTTTGGCTGCCAGCAAGGGGGCGATTCAATAAACTTCGTCAGGTTAACTTACGGCTATTCGTTCAGGGAAGCTGTTTTATTTTTAACCAGAAAATGAAAATGAGTATTACTTCTAACCAATCAGATGCAGTTTTAGAACAAGGGATGCGGGATATTGAAAAAACGATCCCGGAAGAAAGAACCCCAATAAGCTTCCAGCAGCTTGAGGAAACAATTAACAAGTGGCTTCTAATCAAAGACAAGGGGCTTATCAGAATCCTGACGGCCACGGTGATAGCTAATAGGCTCGAAGGCGACCCGGTATGGCTTTTTATCATAGCGGCCTCCGGCGGCACCAAAACCGAGCTCATCAGAGGCCTGAATAAGATAGAGGGTATTTATCCTATTTCTGACCTAACCCCGCAAACATTCCTAAGCGGCGAGAAAGAAAAGAAAAATGCCAGTTTGCTATTCAGGTTGCCCAAAGACAATACTATTTTGACTTATAAAGACTTTACGACTGTTCTTACCATGCACCGCGACAAACGCCATGCTATTTTATCCCAGCTTCGAGAAATTTACGACGGCTACTACCGCAAAGAGTTCGGCACCGGGGAAACAAAGACTTGGGAAGGCAAATTGGGGTTTATCGCCGGCGTTACTTCGATAATCGATAACCACCAATCAGTTTTCCAAGTACTAGGCGAGAGATTTATCCAATACCGGCCTAAACAGCCGAATTGTATCGCTCTAGCTAAAAAGGCTATGGCCAATAGTGGCGGCGAGAAACAAATGAGAGAGGAAATCGAAAACTCCTTTGCTAATTTTATCGCGGGGGTGAAGATGCCGGAAGAACCCATGCGGTTGTCTAAAGAAATAACCAATCGAATTGCCCACCTAGCCGCCCTTTGCGTAAGGGCAAGGAGCGGCATTATCCGAGACGGTTATTCTTCAAGAGAGATTGACTTTATACCTGAAGCAGAGCTTCCCACTAGGCTGGCAAAACAATTAAACGTTATGTTCATCGCCTTGTCTCTTATAGATGGATACGCGACTACTGAAGAAAATTTCGAACTAATTTACAAGATCGGCATAGATTTATTGCCCAAGAAGCGGAAAAAAGCCTTAGAAAAGCTTATAAAGGCCAATGGCGAAGAGTTGGAGACGGCAACCATTGCGATGGCCATTGGCTACCCTACCAACACCACGCGGCGGATATTGGAAGATTTACACGGGCTCGGATTAGTTAACCGGCAAAGTGAAGGCCAAGGCCATGCTGATAGGTGGAGCGTGAAGAATTACACGATGAGCCTGCTTGGTAAAGCGCGGCCGTCTATACTGCAAAACAGCATAGAGAATAGTATAAATGGAACCTTACCCGAAAAGTCGGAAGAACCAGAAATTAAGTTAGATGAGGTTAATAATTTATTAAACAATGTCCAATGACTAAAGAGGTTACTAACAGGAGCGAAGAATTAAAAAACAACCCGTTTAAAAACGGTGAAAATCGGTACAACAACCCGGAGACTGGTAAATTTGTGCCAGGGAATCCCGGAGGGGGCCGGCCGGAAGGCAAAGGCATATCAATAACTACTGAAATAAAAAGGAAACTTAATACTATCCCGGCCGACCAGAAAAGCTCTTATTTGGAATTGTTGGTATTAAAGATTTTAAGGAAAGGAATAATCGACGGCGACACTCAGATCATAAAAGAGATTTGGTCTTACATTGATGGCAAGCCCCGGCAAAACATAGGACTGGACGGGGGAGAACCTGGGAAGCCAATCGAAAATATAGACAAGATTGAGATCGTCTACCATGATTTTTCCGGTAAATAGGTTACTTTCGAAGAAAAGCCTAGCTAACAATTAAAATTTCACATATAATGCAATTGTTGACCCGAATAAATACCATAAGTTTTATTTTGTCGTCCTTAAAGGGCGGTCAGCCGACAAACCTTATGGTGAATCGGGTCAACCTGACCGTCCTTTTAAGATGTAATTAAAAAACCATGAACAAAACAAAAGCAATAATCTACGCCAGAGTATCAACCAAGGAGCAAGAAGAAACGGGCTATTCCTTAGATTCTCAAGAGAAACTGTTGAAGGACTATGCTCAAAACAAAGGATTTGATACGAAGAAAACAATACGAGTGTCCGAATCGGCCAGCGGAAAGCAAATCAGGAAGACTTTTAACGAAATGCTCCGATACGCTACCAAAAACAAAATACCCGTGATCCTATGCGAAAAAATTGACCGGCTGACCCGAAACCTTAAAGATGCGGCAAGTATCAGTGATTGGCTGTCTGACGACGACAAAAGAGAAGTCCACTTCGTAAAAGAGTCGTTTGTAGTTAACAAAAATACCAGAGCGCACGAAAATCTTGTCTGGGACATGAAGGTAGCGATTGCCCGATTCTACGCCAACAACCTCTCGGAAGAAGTAAGAAAAGGACAAAGAGAAAAACTAGCCCAAGGATGGCTTCCAACCACGCCTCCACTGGGATATAAGACTATTGGGGAAAAAGGCCATAAAATCCATGTTATTGATAAAGAAGTCGCTCCCTTGGTACGAAAAATGTTTAATCTCTATGCCACCGGAAACTACTCCCTGAACGCATTATTGCAGAAGATGTATGAGGAAGGTTTAAGAAACAGGAAGGGTCGAAGAATCTGTAAGAGCCGACTGCACGAATACCTGTCCGAGCCATTTTATTACGGCAAGTTCCGCTGGAGCGGTCAAATCCACAAAGGCCAGCACGAGCCGTTAATCTCAAAAGAGCTGTTTGATGAGGTTCAGGCCAAGCTTACCCGAAAAATCGGCAGCCCCCAATATAAAAAGCACCTACCGGTTTTTAAGGCCAAAATAGAGTGTGAGTTATGCGGAGGCCTTATCACTTGGGAAATTCAGAGAGGCCATTGGTATGGACATTGTAACCACTACAAAGGATGCCCTCGAGAAAAATTTTTGAGGCAGGGGGATGTTGAAGATCAACTATTTCCTTATTTTGACAGGGTTGCTCCCAAAAACGAGAGGGTGCTGCAATGGCTGGAGAAAGGATTAAAAGAAGACCAGTCAGTCGAGATTGATTACCATACCAAGAAAAGGGATCGCTTAAACGCGATTGTGGCAAAAGCCGATAAGCGGATAGAAGAAGCTTACAAAGACAAGATAGACGGGGGAATGCCCGTCCCTCTTTGCCTAAAGGTTATCAATGAATCAACCGAAGAAAAAGAAACCGCAATGGAAGAACTGGAAAAGCTCAGTAAAGATCGCACGCTTTATTATGAGGCAGGATTCGCCATTCATGAGCTAGCCACTAGCGCTGTTGCCATTTATAAGAACGTTAAAACCAATACCGAAGAGAAAAGATTGCTTTTGAGCTACATTTTTTCGAACATGTCCCTAAATAGCGATGAAATCAGGCCAAACTACTCGGTAGCCTTTGAATTTCTACTGGAATGGATGCCTAGGATGAATCAAACTTTCGAACAGGCGGAAATAGGCATAAATAAAGGAAAAAAAGACGCTTTTGCGCCTCTTTGTTCCGTTCTGCTCCGAGAGCTAGAGCGATTTCGAAATTGTTTGATGGAAACAGCCTAATTCACCCCACCCCTTCTCTCACTATTTTCAGCCATATCTTAGACGGGATCGGGAAGTAAATTATTAACAACCTTTTTGCCTAAGAAATTATAGATACTACCTTCAATTTCACAATTATTGATATTGCCTTTATTTAAGTTGCCCATTACTTGCCCCACAGCTACTTCCCAGGGCTTATCGCTCCCGATTATTCCCATAAGATCATTTCTAATCTCCTTTAGCTTAGCCTTTTTTCTGTCAAAGCCTTCTTCCTTAAATTTTTTCATTGATTCAAAATGATTATGGTTTGGGTTTTTTGTGATCCACTCTTCGATATCTTCTTTTAATTTTTCCCAGCTATACGATAACCTTTCCAGAACCTCGTCAGTAACAAGAAGATTTTCTGAACTTCTACAATCAAGGCGCATTCTTAAAATGGGAGGTAAATCTTCTATTTCTTCTTCGATATCGTCCCTGTCTCTCAACGAATATGCTTTAGCATTATCATATACTGAAGGAAGTATATCCTTAACTTCATTCTCATACTCATTCAGCTTATTTATACTGCCGCAGCAACAAGGATAAATCTTTATTCTTCCGCCTGATGTTCTAACGGATTGTTGCCATATTCTTTCATCATCTTCCCCTTCCAATAATAAAACGGGTGCTTCATTGAATAAGTTTGAAAGAGGATGCGCGCCAAAAACAGGTAGAATCTTTTTATAAATTTTAGATATTGACTTCAATGGTATTCCCCTTTGCTCGGGCTTCATAAAAGCTATTTTTGTTGAGTCGTTATTGTTTAGAGCCCCTAAAATTGCTGTGCTATGTGAAGCAATTATAATATTGATACTTGGCTCTTCTTCGGAAATTTGTGTTAATAACTCCATTAACCTAACCTGTAAGTCAGGGTGCAGATGAACATCAGGTTCGTCTATAAGTAAAACATTGGCTTTATCTTTGTTTATTTCTTTTTGAAAAACGAGGCATTCAACAGCTAGGGATATGAGTTCAGATTCTCCACTGCTAATATCTTTGCTATGGATCGCATTCTCTAAATTTTTCTTGTAAATTTTGAAAGTTATTCCTTCTCTGCGAATTTCGATATTATCAAGTAGGGTGTTGATTTTGGCCACGATTGAGTCAAACGTGTATTCTGTCTCTCCTCTCTTTTCTTTTTCGATCTCTCTTAATACAAGTGTTTCTAAATTTCTAAAATTAGCGACTGTTTGCTGCTTGAATTGATTGAACTGGTTAGAATTTCTTGTGTTTCTAGTGTAATCTATGTTTGAAACGGTATTTTGCTCGACATTCGAGTCATACTCTAGTATTCCTCCCCTTTCTGGTGTAATGTAGCTAATTTTGCCAAAGTTTTCATTTGCGTTTGTTCTCGAATAAGTTTCAATGTCCCTTAATAAAACGCTCTTACCACAACCGTTTTTACCTAAAATAATGTTTACCTTTCCTAAATTCTCCAGGGAAAAGCTATTTGTTCGAATGTCCATATAGAAAATTACTCAATAGTGAAACTACAAACCCTTGTAATACCTCTCGATTTTTTTAGCCATCAGTTTTCTTCTTTGCTCCAAAAAATCATAATAATCGTCCAGCGTCATCTCAAATATTTTGTCCGGAATGCAGTGTTGCTCTAGGTTTTTGTATAATTCTTCCAAATTTTGGATCCCCCCGTATTTCAAATTTCCTCCGTTGCATTGTTCCTGGACTTCTTGGAGATAGTCTTTGGGGGCTTTCTTACCAACCCTGATGTTTATTTCCGTTTGGGCGTAAACGAAGTTGGCTATTTGATTGTAGTCGTGGCGAGAATTATATCTCACCTTCAAATATTCTTTGGGGAAAATATGGTGAATGTCGCCCCTAAGACTGATTAAGTTAGCAACGCTTATGTCTTGGGAAAGAAAACCCTTGTCATTGTCCTTCACTTGCGCCGCAAAAAAGAGTTTAATGAAGGGATTGTTTATGCTGGCTTTGTCCAATTCTCTCACCAGTGCCACACCCCAGAAGTTATCCGAAAGTTCGGCCTCCTCGATAGATCTTAGGAACTTCTCGATTCCTTCTTTGGAAATGTGCTTTATGTCAAAATCAAACGCCGATTCGGGGGATCCGGAGTATCTGGCCGTAAGAATCGACATAATAAACCACTTTTGGACATATTTTTCTATCAAACTGTCGTTTACTTTCTGATCGCGCAGTTTCAAATACAGGATATAAGCAAAATTTAAGACGTTTTGAGAACTTATTAAATCGCCGTCAATAAAACCGGCCGATCTTATTATCATTAAGAATCTTTTGAAATGGGTTTCGTTGATGAAGTCTAGGACGCTAGAGCTTAACTTCTGAAAAGACTCGTCCATTATCTCCTGCTCAAAATTTTTGGTTTCAAAGTTACGGCCGGAAAGCAGGCTAACTAGTTCGCCCATCTTTCCTCTCTCAAACTCCTTCGTGAAGCTTACCCTCAAAACATCGGAATAATCAGGATCGTAGAGGTCGTCTTTCTCCTTTTTCAGCCAAGCAATTTTTGGAAAATAGTGAGTATTAGCAAATTCCGAGTCATTCTCGTTAATATTTCTGCAAAATTCGGGTTCTTTGGCCAGGTGGCAGAAATAATCAATACACTTCCTTAAATTAACTCCAAAGTTGTTCTCACTTTCATAAACCGCGATTTTGGACATCGCGAAGTCGGCTTGGCTTAGCACGACTCCTTTGGAGTTAATTCTGATAAATATTTCCGTTACCGTCTCAATATCCAAATTAGCGTCCAACTCAATGAAGCCGACTTGTTTGTGTTTTATTTCAAGTAGTTTCGATATGTTCCTTTCGATAATTTCCCTTTCAATTTCAGGGTTTCTTTCGCAGTAATTTCTCACGTCTTCAAAGATTCCTCCCTCACGGTTCATTATTGTCGATATGTCCGGAATCCAGAGCTTATCGTTTCTGATGGCCGGTGTAAGAGTGGCGAATTCTTCTTTTAGCGGGTGGAAAGCTATTTTTATTTTTACTTCCTTGTAATTTTTATTAACAACAGTTTCGCCCATAATTGCTGCTCTCAAAGCGGTTATCCTTTGCTGACCGTCAATTAGAACTTTCCTACCGGCTGAAACGCTGCCGTCCCTCAAACGAACGTCCGGATTCTTCCAAGCGATAATGTATCCGATAGGATAACCTTTGTAGAGTGAGTCCATCAGATCCCTGACTTTGGTGGTATCCCAAACAAAAGGTCTTTGTATTTCAGGAATAACGATTTCTTTTTCTTGAACCCAGTTGAGAATATTGTTGACTAAGTATTGGTTGACGCTGTATTGTTGAGGCATTTTGATGGTTTGTTAGCTTCAAACCAGATTTATCCTAAAATTAGGTTTGGTCAATAACGCTATACTCCAACCGTTTCGTAAACCTTGTTCTTAACAAATGAAACAAAACCAGCCAATCCGTTCGGATAATTTTGCTGTATTTCTTCTTTTTTCTCATACATACCCGGAAGCCTGAAAAACTCGGCGCATAAATTTTCTTCCCCTCTGTATTTGTAAGTATCCAAAATTTCTATGATGGCTCCCTGGATTTCCTTGCCATATTGGCTGATCTCCTGTGAAAAGAGCCGGAAGAAATTCTTTGTCCTGTCTTCTCTTGTCAAAAGCGGCGCATTAAATACAAGATGGGCAATAATATCAAAGCCGTCTATGTCTTCGAGATTTTCTATGGATTTAATTAAATTCAAGTTTACATTTTTTTCTTCCAATTGTTTAAGCAGCCACTCCCGCTTTTCTTGGTTGAGCCAAATGTCTTTCAGGTCTTCGGTAGAGTGAATGGCTTTTTTAAGATTATCTTGCGAATATTTGCGGTATTCCGCGTAAGAAAGTTTTATTCCATCAAACTCTACCTCTATTTCCTCATCAATAGTTACTTCAATGCCCTTTACGATAATCTTTTTGGCTGTTGCTCCCTGTAATTTTAGCCTAAATTCATAAGGAGCTTCCTCTTCCGATTTTTGAGGTTCAAACTTTTTGTTTAACTTTTTGTATCCGTTCTTCTCAATATTCAAATATAACTGCTCGTTTGAAGGGAGTCCGAACAGTTTCATTATCCCGTCTGGATCTGAAGTCCCTCTTTTGTTCCACCTGCCAAGTTTCACTAAGAAGTTTGCTTGTGGAACCGGCTCTTCCGTTTTGTCATCAATGACAAGACCTCTGAATAACTTGTCGTAAGGTTCTCTTGGTTCTTCCGGAGGTTTTTGGGGAGTGGGGAGTTTAGCTGGTATATCCCATTCATCAATAAGTCGGGTGGCATTTGTGAAATCAATAATTCTGAAAAATCCCTTGTCCTCACAAAGCCTGGAGCCGCGGCCGATGATCTGTTTGAATAGAACCCTAGAAGCGATCGGCCGCATAAAAACAATATTCTGGACGTGAGGAATATCAATCCCGGTGGAGAGCAGATCGACAGTTGTGGCAACAACCGGCATAGCCATTTCTTTATCTCTGAATTTGGTCATATCGTCCTTGTCCTCGGCAACAATCCTAGTGGCATAATCCTCACTGCCTTTCAGTTTATTCAACTTGTCTTTGACTTGTTGAGCGTGAGTCATATCCACACAGAATATAATTGTTTTTCCAAAAGGATTGGTTTTGTCCAAGAGTCCCGCAACTTTTTGAGACAAAACGTCAATCTGATCTGGCACGCTTATTGCTCTCTCGAACTCTGAAGGTTCGTAAAAATCTTTTATTTTATCCGGTTCAATTTCATCATCATAGATAACTTCCTCGGCGTTACTGACATCCAAGCCCTTTTTGTAAAGATTGGTGGTTATCTTGTAAATTTTATAAGGCACCAGATATCCGTCTTCAATAGCCTGGCCCAGGCTGTATTCAAAGACTGGTTCGCCAAAATACTCGTAAACATCTATGTTGTCTTCTCGTTTGGGAGTAGCGGTCATACCCAAGTGGCAGGCGGTATTGAAATGATCCAAGACTATTCCCCAATCACCATAGCGGGAGCGATGGCATTCGTCTATTACAATGAGGTCAAAAAAATCAGTGGGGATTTTCTTATATAAATCATTGGCAAAAAGCGTTTGGTAGGTGGAAAAATAAATGTCCCTGTTTTTGTTAAATTCTCCGTTCTCAATTTTACAGCGAGGATCGTTGCTGCCTTCCCGAAACGGCTCAAATGTATTATAGGCCTGGTCTTTAAGAAAAATACGGTCGGTCAAAAACAATATTCTTGAAAAAGTCTTGGATTTTACCAACTTCCAAATTATTTGAAAGGCGACAAAAGTTTTGCCTGTTCCTGTCGCCATAGTCAAAAGAGTCCTTTGGTTATTTTTCAGGACATTCCCAATAACCTTATTGATCGCTGTTTCCTGATAGGCTCTGGGTTTCATTGAGCCAGATGAATATATGGGGTAGTTTAGCGCACCCACATTTGTCTTTCCAAGTCCTCTCCATTCCAAAAAAGCCGAATAAATTTCCTCTGGTGAAAGAAAATCCTCAACTATCTCGGTCTTTAGTGTTCTTCTGTCGTGAAGAAAGGTTGTTTTGCCGTTCGAAATATAAAGAAAAGGAACATCTAACCTCTCTCCGTAGCCTTGGGCTTGCGAAAGGTGTTTCAAAGGGTCTTCGTCTTCAGCCTTAGCCTCAATCAAAGCGATATTGACTTCTTTGTATCTCAAAACGTAATCAGCAAATTTACTCGTGTTCAATTTCCGGTATTCCTCGCCCTCAACAAAAAACCGGTCTTGGGTTATCGGATACTCGCGAATAAGCAAATCCTCACTCCAACCGCTGTCGTGGATTTTAGGATCAATATATTTAGCTTTTACATCTGCTTCTGATAAAGGCATAATGTTATTTAGAACGAATCAATACCTTGTCCCAACCTCTCTTCTTTATATAGGTCAAGGATTTTTCAATCTGGTTTTCAGAAAATTTATTCTTTTTCCAAGGAAAAACTTGTATCATACCATCTTTTACTTTCTTTTCATCATTGCTCTGGATTTTCTCAACTACCATTGCAATTGTCGCAAGCCTCTCAATGTCAAAACTCTCCACTCCCTTCTTAGTGAAATCAGGTAGAACATCATCTAAAAACGGCTGCATTTTGCTGAATATTCCATATTGAAGTTTATTTATATTTTGTCCAGCTCTAAATGTGTTATTACTCTGACGGAAGAAAAAACGGTTGCTTGGCTTGGCTCCCGAAAAAAGTGCTTTTTTAACAGCACAGTCGTATGGGCCAAGGTTTTGTGGGGTAAATGGAATATTGAGAGGAATTTTGTAAACTTGTTGTGCAAGATAAAGCATTTTTGCTATAACCATCTCCCCTCTTTGAAAGCGTTGAATAATCGCCCCGATTGCTTGTTGAATTTGGAAATAATTTACCTTTACTGGTTCTGGTGCGGACTCTATTATGAATTTCCCTTCAAATGTGTAACTTAAAATAGATTGGCGCATTAAATTAAAATCTCCCAACCATTGATTATACTTGTCTTTAAGGATTGAACTTTCACTTCTTAATAATTCTAACTTTTTTACTATTTTTCTTTGCATAGATACGTCGGGCTTACCGCCTTTAAAGGGAATTCCAATTTTAACTTTTTCTAAATTGTTCTTCGATATTTCAGTAAATGTTGATCCTTTACCTAACTCTTGCATTGTTTCAACTGAAGCCATAACAGCATAATAAATATATTCTGATATTAGATCTTTTGATTTTAATACAATAGCTTTGCAGCCCTGGTTAAAACAAAGCCTATTATCGGCTATCGCGACATAACCTATTGGTGCTCTGGTTGATACGACAATGCTCCCATCTGGCACAATAGTAGCAGAACAGGCACTTAATCCAAATTCAGTAATTTTACGTTCAGAATTTTTAATAATTGGACACTTGAGCTTTCCTAAATCTTTTGGCGTTACCCAGATTATACTTCCATTCTCCCAGCATTTAATTTCCTTCGTTGGTGGTGTTGATCCAGTCTCAATATGAAATAAATTTTTATCACCAAGTTCTATTTGTTGCCAACCACTTTTTTTGAAGGTTCTGAATAATTCGCTGGGTAGAAGTTTTTGGATATTTACAATAGTTTTTTCCACTTTTTCTACTCCAGAGTTTACCTCGGAGAGTAGCTCATCAATTTTATCCGCAATTTGTCTCTGTTTTTCAAGAACTGGCTTCCCATTTTTAAAAGGGATGTGGAAGGTAAAATGTTTGATCTTGCTCCAGCTAGTTCTAGGTAAATTCATTCCAGAGGTTGTGCTGTTAGCAGAAATAATGAATCTCGGAGAGTGAAATAAATGGACTAAATATCTGCCAAGAAAGTCTTTCTTTGGTCGTAATACTATAATATCTGTTGAACACACGCCAGGTTTATCTGCTATAACTACTTTATCTAAATAAGGTCTTAGCTTGCCATATAAAATGTCTCCTGGAGAAAATTTAAACTTGCTACTCTTTATATTCTTAGATGAAGCGTATTCTTTAGCTCTGGTATCGCCAGATTTCAGGTGTTCTAGGCCTATGTATAAAAAATTATTGTGCGGTTTTGGAGTAATTTGGATTGAAATTAAATCAACTACTTCTTCAATCTCTACTTCTTTCATCTGCCCCATAATAATTTCTTGATGTTATTTATAGTATTTTCAACTTCTTTTTGCGATTGAGTAATGCATTCAAATAACTCTTTTGGCTCTGGTATTTTTTCTCTAACCAGTCGATTGGGGTTCCTTGGAGAAATGTCAGAATTTCGTTTTTTAATTTCTTCAATTGGAGTTATCCAGGTATTTTCTGAAATTTCCCGTTTTTGCCATTTTCTAAAAATTTCCTCCAAGTGTGAATCAAAAATAATTTTTTTCTTGGTAAATTTACCGCTAACCTCACCATACCAAATCTCTTTTGTCGGACCCGTCTTTTCAAAAAAAATAAGATTGGTCTTAACTCCTGCCCCCATTGCGGCAAATACACCTTGGGGTAAAGATATAATCGTATGGACATTAAACTTTTTAAGCAACCCTTCCCGAATTCTTTGGAATGCTCCACCACCGAACATAACTTGTCCTTCTGGCAGAACAATCCCGCAACGGCCGCCATTTTTCAGCTTTTTCATAACATACTGCAAAGCCAGGGCTTCGGTAGCGGCCACTCCGATTGGAAAGTTGTTTTGGACAGAGTTATTTTCTCTGCCACCAAAAGGGGGGTTAGTTAGAATAATATTAAACTTTTCACTATCGGGGATATTGTGAATATCTTCCATTAGTGTATTAGTGCAAGTCAAATTGGGAATAAGTATTCTGTGAAGGATCATATTCATTATTCCCACAAGATAAGGAAGCGGCTTCTTCTCTTGACCATAAAGGGTTTTCTCTTGCAATGTTTTCCATTCTTTAACGCCGAGTTTTTTGATCTGTTCTTTGATGGAATCGAAACTCTCAATAAGGAATCCGGCCGATCCAACGAATGGGTCAAGTATTCTTTCGCCTAGTTTCGGATTGATAATTTTAACCATTAACCGAATAACAGGCCTAGGCGTGTAAAATTCTCCCGACCAGCCCCCTTCACTTCCCATTTCTTGAAGGATTTCCTCATAGACTTGTGATAGTAAGTGAGTATCTTGAAAATGACGCATTTCAATCTGATCAAGAATGTCAATCACATCCAACAGGTTTTGAGCGGAACGAATGCGATTACTAGATAGTTCCCGAAATACTTCACTAATTATATCTTTCTCTCTGCTTCCCCTTAGACTTTTCAAGTAAGGAAACAGCTTTTTGTTTACGAAATAAATTAACTCGTCTTTATATTTCCAGTCCTTTTTTGCCCAAGAAGACCATTTGTATTCAGGGTCAATAACCGGTTTATACTTCTTGCCATCCGCCTCTTCTATTTCTTTCAATTCAGCTTCGACATTTTCAAAGACTTTTAAAAATAAAAGCCAAGAAAACTGTTCAACGTAATCCTTGGCGCTTATGCCGTCATCACGACGTAAAATATCACAGACTTTTTTAATATCTGATTTTGATAAGCTTTGTTTTGCGATCATTTATATTTTTTTGATGGCTTTGTGTTTGATAGGTTGAAAAACTACTTGAACCATATATTTTTCATTAAACAATAATTAAACCGAAATTGGAATAAGCGTTTCAAAAAATATCGGAATTTATCGGATTTTTGAGTGAAATAATTTTTAACAAAAAATATCTGATTTTGTCTGATTTTTGAGGGTTGGTTTTCTCTAAAAAATATCCGATTTTATCCGATATTTGAGGGGTTATAAAAACAGTGGAAAATGGTGGATTTTGCCGTTAAATTTATTTTTTATAAATTTTTATAAATAAAATGCTGAATATGCTGAAAAGAACTGGATAATATGGCTTTGTTTAAAAAATAATACGAGAATAAAAATTTACTGATTTATACAGATTTATACAGAAATTTAAGGAAGGCCCACTCTCTGGTTATAACTTAATTTAAATGTGTTGCCCGACATTAAAACAAAAAGCGGTAGTAAAAATATTGTCAGAAATGGTTAGAAATAATAAAAATAAATATGGCAGAATTAAGGCATAAAAGTTTTAAACCAGTCTTTTATCCTGCTCCTCTTGATTGGTTCGTATTCAATCTGATCAAATCTTTCCTCTTTGTAGATTTTATATACTTGAAACGCGATGTCTTCAAGGTGCTTCGCCAAATATTTTTCGTTACCAAAATCAATCCTCCTCTTTATCGTCCGTAGCAAGAAAAGCTTTGCACTGTTGTCGCTGTCGGGCCTTGCGTCTTCCAGAGCGTCAAATACATTGAATACTAGGGATTGGATACGATCCGAGAAACGATTATCAAGCCAGACCGGCGGGTGGTAAAAACCGTAGGTTACTTTATTTATCTTCATTGAGCCGGCTAACCGCTTAATAAAATTCAAATAATCCTCACTTTCGACATCACAACCGCATTCTGGACAAATATTCTCCTTGCGGAAAGGAATAAATTTAACTCCGCACCTTGGGCAATGAAAATCCGGTTCGTCTAAATGTAGGCTCATTATTTTTTCTGCTTCTTACTTCTATTTCTCAACTTTATAAACACGGGGGTAAGCAACCCCAATATAATGACCGCAACCGCTCCTTTTATAAATCCCGTTGCAAGGGCTTGTTTCTGCTTGGACAACACGTCTCGGGCAATATTACGGTTTGAATCATATTTATATCCCGGCCAGTAATCGAACGAGCTAATGATTGACTCAAACTCCGGGCGGTATTTTTCGTAGTCCGCCTCCGAGGAATAAAAATTTAATTGTGTTGCGCCGTCCTTACCGATAAAAATCGCGATTATTGTCCTTATTTTCCCTTGATCTCCTGCGTCCATCGTGGTTTCCGTAATAACTGCTTGTTTATCTTCCCGATAGTAGCTTTTTGTATCTTTCGGCTTGATCAGGCCGTTGGACGATGATGATAAAGATGACTGGTCAAAAGAAAACTCTTTTATCAAACTTTCGTGAGTGTAAGCATAGGAGTTAAGGTTATGCTGTTGTATAAGGATCCTGGGTAGACTTGAAGCGTTTTGACCTTTCATTTTAAAGCCGGTTTTGTATTCCACTTTTATATTGCCGTTGACCGTATCTAAAAACTTATTGAACTCTTTGAGCTCGTCCTCGTTTATTCTTTCCCAGTCAGAAGGCAACTTTGCAGTATAGTGTTCCTTTGCGGAAGTGAATAATAATTTTCCCGTTTCTGGAGATTTAATATAAGCAAAATCTTCATTGTTATCGATCTGAAAATCTTCGGAAGCTGATATTTTTTGGGCAAAATAAAATAGCCCCAGTAAGGCTACTGATAATACAAGAAACTTCTTGTATCTTTTGACACTTGGTTGTGGTTTCATTTTTTTGTAGTTGGGATTTATTTTCTCGTGGAGAAAATACAAAGCCCCCCACGAGCGGATCCTTTCGGACCCCAACAGCCTTTCGGCTGAAGACCCAACTACGAGAGCTCGATGGAGAGCTTAATATCGTAGTTGGGATTAACTTACCACCATACCTCCCAGCAAGGGCCTGAAAGGGTTAGGTAGTTGCCAAATTGTATTATCAATCTAACACAGATTTTCGGAAAATAAAGAAAACCTGTTGATTTTTAGCTTTATTCAAGCTAGGATACCAGCAAATATTGTCGAGCTACAACTAAAAATCATACAACTAAATCAATAATGAAGATCGCGAAAAACCGGAAAAACAATTTTCCTTCTTTTCCATCTCATATAGATAATTTTCTTAGCTTCCTCCATAGCGAAGATGAGGGGATTTGGATAATTAAGGATGACACAAAAAGTGAAGCTGATGTTACATTGCTTAACGCTGACGACTGGCTTAAAAAAAAGAAAGAATATATTTATTCCAGAGCAAAAGAAAAAATCTTGATTCAAACGTCCACACCGGAATTTATTGAGAAAATTAAAGGAATAAGAGAAAAGTTTAACATTCCTAAGACGGGATTGGATATCAATTCTGGTCTGCCTGAATGGTATAGAAGTATTGGTAAAACTAAGATAAATTCCCTGGTAGGCGACCTGTCAGCTTTATTTGAACATTTCAGGATAGGAAAACGCTGGGAAAGTGTTATTAAATATTTTATCCTTTTTAATCATATTGAAGAGGAACTTATCCCACGGCCGTTGTTAATAAAAAGAAAAAGTGAAAGTGAGTTAGAAATAATTTTATACAAAGATACCTCATTAGAGGATATTATTGATTTCTGGCCAATTATCGAATGCAACCAATTATTTAATTTGAAATATGTTGAGCAGATTGTCGTAGAGCCGGGAAAAAGAAAATGGAAAGGAAAGAAAAAATTTAGCAGTATCAAGAATTTCAAAGAGTATAAAAAAGTTTTTGATCTGTGGAAATCGGGCAAGAGTTATGAAGATATTGCAGAAAAAATGGGTTGGTTAAGATCCGATTACCCTAAGGTTGGAACATATCTGGCTAGGTTTAAAAAAGCAATAAGTGAAAACCGACTTTATTAAGAGCTGGGAAATAGCATTAAAAAAGGATTTTATCTTTAATACAAGATAGCCTGGGAATCTTGTATTATCGGGGATCAATAAAACATTGAAAAATCGCACCAAAAGGTGTGATTTTTTTTGTTTTCATAAATTCCAATGCCTTCAGACGAACAAGTAAAAAAATTTCAGGAGCTTTATAGGAATCGCTACGGTAAAGAAATTAGCGGCGAAAAAGCCCGAGAGATAGGGTCAAGACTTGTTCTATTCATTGAAGCGATTTTCAAACCCTTGGAATTAAACGAGGCCGATCAAGGCAATTTTATTAACCATAAATCATAATCATTAACTTTATTCCCGGTGTAGGTTCTCGGACAAAAGTAACTGGCTAGTTGCTGTCCGGAACCTACATTGGGAAAGCAACTAGCTATGAAACAAGAAACAAACATCAAGGCCTATTTGGCTCAAAAAGGAAAAAGGTTCTTTGAACGCAACGGGGAACTAAGAATCCACTGTTTTTTCAACGACTGCGACAAAGATAGCGGAGAAAACGAAGGCCATCTGTATTTTAGTGTGGAGACCGGCCAGTATCATTGCAAGAAGTGCGGTGTGAGCGGAAACATAGTAACGCTCGCCCGACACTTTAAAGACGATATAAAGGGAGTTGTTATCAATCCCCCAATGCTCGAAAAAAATCTGCGAAAATCTGCGATTTTTAACCCGGAAATAATTGAAAGTTGCTATCGCGCACTTCCGACCAATATCCGTCAATATCTCAACCTAAGGGGTATTTCTGACTCAATTATAGACAAGCATAAGCTCGGCTGGGGTAAGTTTTACGGAAGGAATTGGATCACTATTCCAATTAAGGATCAGGACGGCAGTCTCAACGGCTTCAAATTAAGAAGAGACCCGAACGGCAATGAGGATACGGGGAAATACTGTTTTTATCCTAAAGGATTTAAGGCTACTCTCTATGGCTGGGAAATTCTAAACAATAATCCGGATTGTATTGTTATTTGTGAAGGTGAATTTGACTGTATGCTTCTGGAAGCAAACGGGATTCCGGCAATAACTTCCACCGCCGGCGCGGAGACGTTTAAGAAAGAATGGATCGAGCATTTGAGAGGAATTAGGAATGTCTACATTTGTTTTGACAAAGACGAGGCCGGCCAGAGAGGATCGCAAAAGCTGATTGAGACTCTAATTGAAGAACTGCCGGGATCAATGATCTCCAAAATTACTCTGCCGGAAAAAATGGAAGGCAAGGACATTACCGATTACTTTGTGAAATACGGCGGAACCGCAGATGAACTGATTCATAGCCTTTCGGAATATGCCGGAGGCCAGAAACCAATAAATACCGATGAATTTAGCCCGCTAACACTTCAAGACCTGGCAAAGATACTCGGATTAACGATTAAGAAAGATGAAACGAACAAAATAATTACTTTCATAGCTTTCTTGTCGGCGTATACGGACAATTCCCAACTCAATATTAGCTTTAATGCCCCCTCTTCTTCCGGGAAAAGCTATATTCCGCTTGAAATATCAAGACTTTTTCCCAAAGAGGATGTTGTAAAGTTGGGTAGTTGTTCTCCCAATGCCTTCTATCACGAGCAAGGCGAATACAACAAAGAAAAGAATGAGATATCGGTTAATCTGGCAAACAAGATAATAATTTTTCTGGATATGCCCTCGAATGATCTATTGAAAAGATTGCGACCTCTTTTATCTCACGACGACAAAGAAATCAGGGCAAAAATAACTGACAAAAACCAGAGAGGCGGTAACAGAACCAAAACTGTTGTGATCTTGGGATTCCCGGTTTTTGTTTATTGCACTGCCGGTTTAAATATTGATGAGCAGGAAGCCACTAGAGTTATTATGCTTAGTCCCGAAACTGGCCAAGAGAAAGTAAGAGAAGGAATTAAGGAAATTATAAAAAGGGGGTCAGATCAGGAAGTTTATAGCGAGTGGTTAGAGGCAGATCCGGACAGGAAACTTCTGAAAGAAAGGGTGGAAGCTGTCAGGCAGGAAAAGATCAAAGATGTAACAATACCCTTTCCCGAAAAAATAGAGGAAGTCTTTCTTTCCAAGGAAAATGTTCAACCGCGCAACCAAAGGGATGTCAGCAGGCTTATTTCTTTTATTAAAGTAATCACTTTGCTAAATCTATGGTTCAGAAAAAGAAACGGCTCGACGCTGGAAGCAAACGAGGAGGATTTTGAAATGGCTTTGTCGTTATGGGAAGAAATTTATCCCAGCCAGGAGTTGGGTATTCCTCCTTACATTCACGATATTTATAAAGAAGTTATTTTACCGGCCTTTTCTGAAAATAATGAAGCGGGATTATCTCGGGAAAAGATACTAATTAAACACTACGAAATTTATCAAAGACCATTAAATCCTAATAAATTACGTCTGGAAATACTTCCAATGCTAAGAATTCCCGGTCTAGTTAGGGAAGAGAATGACCCGAGAGACAAGCGCGCAAAGTTAATTTTTCCTAATAAAGACAGACTCTTGGAAGACAAGGGTAGAAATAGAGGGTAGAAATAGTGAGAAAGGGGGTGGGGTGGGTCAATTGAGTTTCTAAAATATAGGGGTTAAACTTATTATGTCAACCCGATTACTAAAAGCCATAACAATTTTTTGTCTCTTGAATGAGCGGTTTCTCTGCCGACAAAACCTTATGGCTAGTCGGGTTGACCAGAGAACCGCTCTTTCATTTTTATAAAACAAACCTAAATCAAAATAATGCAACAAGAAATCAAACAAGACATAAAGTATCTAACCTACTGCAGAAAATCATCGGAAGCCGATGACAAACAAGCTCTTTCTATCGAGTCCCAAAAAATTGAGCTGGAAAAAACCAGGAAAAGTCTAGGATTAAGAGTCACGGATGTAATCGAAGAATCTCATTCGGCAAAAATCAGAGGCACAAGGCCTCTCTTTAACGCAATGATAAACAGGATTGAAAAAGGCGAAGTGAATGGGATATTCCTTTGGCACGTCAACCGTCTTTCAAGAAACGCCGGCGACACCGGAATCGTGATTGACTTGATAGACAATGGTAAACTGCTTGAAGTGAGAACGCCTAGCCAAGCCTTTCGGAACAATCCCAATGATAAATTTCTGCTGAATCTCTTCTGTAGCCAAGCAAAATTGGAAAACGACAGCAAGGGCGAGGATGTTAAACGAGGGCTAAGAAGAAAAGTTGAAATGGGTTGGCTTCCAGGAGTCGCTCCGCTAGGATATATGAACGAAAAATATAACGCTAAGGGCTACAAGAGAATATTCAAGGATCCGGAAAGGTTTGATCTGGTGAGAAAAATGTGGGATTTGCTGCTAAGCGGTATTTACACTGCTCCGAAAATTCTTGAAATAGCAACGGACGAGTGGGGTTTCAGAACTCCCACAAGAAAGAAAGAGGGCGGTAAACCGATAGCCAGAAGCTCCATTTATGCGATTTTCACCAATATTTTTTACGCGGGAATCATTGAGTATAACAACGAGCAATATCCCGGGAAACACGAACCGATGGTTACCTTAGATGAGTTTTGGAAAGCGCAAGAAATTTTAGGGAGGAAAGGAAAGCCGAGCCCCAAAAAATACTATTTCCCTTTTACCGGTATGATCCGTTGCGGGGAATGCGGGGCAGGTATTACGGCCGAGCATAAGAAAAAAGTGCAAAAGAATGGCAATGTCCATCGTTACGTATATTACCACTGCACCAAAAAGAAGCACAAACTCCATACTCACTGTTCCCAGCGAACTATAGAAATAAAAGAATTAGAAAAAGAAATATTGGGTAAATTTAAGGAAATAGAAATTCCGAGAGAGTTCGGGGAGTGGGCTTTGGACGTGCTGAAGGAAAACAACAAGAAAGAATCATCCGAGAGAGCAAAATTGATTGCTAGGACGCAAAAGCAATATAACGAGTGCATTCAAATGATTGATGGACTTATCAATATGCGGGCTAGAGGCGAAATATCCAAAGAGGATTACGACAGGAGGAATAAGGCTCTCGTAAGCGAGAAATTTCTTCTTAAAAGCCGGATAGACAAAATCGACCAGGGCGTTGATGATTGGATTGAGAGAGCTAAGAAAGTTTTTGATTACACCGAAAGCCTGCAAGAGAAATTTGAGAAAGGCGGGTTAGAGAGGAAGAAAAAGTTATTATACGGTTTAGGTTCGAACCTCATCTTGAAAGACCAAAAACTCACTGCTGAACTGGAAAGACCGATTGAGTCGGTAAAAAGAATGGTAAAAATAGTAAATCCAATTTTCAGAAGGTTCGAACCTGTCGAAAGTGGCTTAAATAAAAGGACTTTGGGCAATGCGTTCGCCCAAAGTCCGGCCTTGCTCTGGGGGCCGGATTCGAACCGGCGACCAAGTGGTTAACAGCCACCTGCTCTACCACTGAGCTACCCCAGAATGGTAAAACAAAAAACATACGCTCGGCGGGAGCGCACGTTTAAGATAAAACAAAAAATACTTATTGTAAAGTTAAAAAGGCAAGAGTTGACCGCAGTTTAACTTGGAGCGAAAATAGAAATGTTTTGAAATTTATTAATGAAGATTATTATTACCGCCATTATTTTGGTCGCAGTAGCCGTGTTCCTGATCGTGTATTACGGGCACGTGGATAACAACTGGACTTTAATGGTCTGCCAAAGCAAGTATCCCGGCAGGATAGAATGCAACGGAATTTTGTCCGAAAAAACAGGGTTTACTTCCAAAAACCAGTGCGTCGTTGAAGGATCTTCCAAACTCTACCCCCAAGGATATGCTTGCGGCAATAATTGCCGTGATGAAGGAGGCAAAAAAATCTGTTCGGAAATATGCAATCGTTTGAGCTGTGAGTGAAAAATATGAAATATTTGTACCACTGATATGAAAATCACCGTCCAGGTCAAAGCTGGAGCCAAGGTGGAAAAAGTGGAGAAAATTGACGAGAAAAATTATCGGCTTTGGGTCAAAGCGCCGGCCAAAGAAAACAAAGCCAATTTGGCAGTGGTAAAGGCTCTCGCCAAGTATTTTGGGACGGCAAAATCCAACGTCGCAATTCTGTGTGGCTTAAAATCAAAACAAAAAACGGTTGAGGTCAGCCTGTAAATAAATGTCGCAATAGGGATAATAGGAAATTTGTGTGGCTATTTTCTCTGGATAATATGATAGTTATGCTGTAAACAGTATATTATTTAATTAAGAAATTTAGAAATGGGTAAAAAAGGTGTCCCGGATGCAATTC
>Ga0172371_10002139_pt1 | contig 31511 bp, 32 predicted proteins | sample Lak12m_FD_114543 | JGI IMG/M metagenome (GOLD analysis project Ga0172371, IMG submission 114543) | Freshwater microbial communities from Kabuno Bay, South-Kivu, Congo - kab_022012_12m | ecosystem: Environmental > Aquatic > Freshwater > Lake | place: Democratic Republic of the Congo: South-Kivu...
CATCGCGGGCGCCGTCAAACCGCACAACGTGCTGCTCGTCGTCGACGCCATGACCGGCCAGGACGCGGTGAACGCGGCCGGCGCCTTCAGGGGGCACGTCGACCTCGACGGCGTCGTCCTCACGAAGCTCGACGGCGACGCCCGCGGCGGCGCGGCCCTCAGCGTGCGCGCCGTCACCGGCAAACCCCTCAAGTTCGCCAGCACCGGCGAGAAGCTCGACGACTTCGACGTCTTCCACCCCGATCGCATGGCCAGCCGCATCCTCGGTATGGGCGACGTGCTCAGCCTCATCGAGCGCGCCGAGCAGAACCTGGACGCCAAGCAGGCGGCCGAGATGGAGGCCAAGCTCCGCCGCGCCGAGTTCACCTTCGAGGACTTCCTCGACCAGCTCAAGCAGGTGCGCAAGATGGGCTCGCTCTCGAGCATCCTCGGCATGCTGCCCGGCGTCCCCGGCATGAAGGAGCTCAAGAACGTCCAGGTCGACGACAGCCAGCTGGACCGCATCGAGGCGATGATCTTCTCCATGACGCCGCAGGAGCGCAGGCACCCCGACGTCATCGACGGCAGCCGCCGGCGCCGCATCGCCGCGGGCAGCGGCACGAGCATCCAGGACGTCAACCTGCTGCTCAAGCAGTACCGCGAGATGCAGAAGATGCTCAAGATGTTCTCGGGCGGCAAGATGCCTCGCGGGTTTCGCCTGCCCGGCATGAGCGGGTAGACTAGGCTGTCTTGCGTCCCGGCAACGGGTCCGCTAGAGTCCGTCACCGCTGTCGCCCCCTTGCGGCGCAGCGCGCCGTTCGACTTACCCTGAGGGGGTGAACAACAGGTGGCAGTACGCATGAGACTGACGCGGGTGGGGAGCACCAAGAACCCGATCTACCGCATCGTCGTCGTCGATTCCCGCGCCCGCCGTGACGGCCGCGCCATCGAGACCATCGGTCAGTACAACCCGCGCATGGAGCCGTCGCTCATCGAGATCGATGCCGACAAGGCCAAGGATTGGCTCTCGAAGGGTGTCCAGCCCTCGCGCACGGTGCAGAAGCTTCTGAAGATCAAGGGTATCGCGTAGTACACAGCGCAACGTCCTTCTCGAAGGTAGCGGAGAGGTGAGGCGGGATGCTGAAGGACCTGCTGGAACATCTGGCGAAGTCGCTGGTCGACCACCCGGACGAGGTCCACGTGGAGGTCACCGAGACCGACACCACGGTGGTGCTCGAGCTGTCGGTGGCCAAGGACGACGTGGGCAAGGTGATCGGCAAGCAGGGGCGCATCGCCCGTGCCGTGCGCACGATCGTCAAGGCCTCCGCCGTCCGCGACGGCAAGCGCGCCATCGTGGAGATCGTCGATTAGCGGACGCAGGCGGACTGACGCCGGGTGCGACGAAGCGGCACCCGACACTGACCGGCGCAGCGGTGTCGACGTGCGGGGCGGCGTGATCACGCCGCCCCGCAGCCGCGTAAGGGGGGCCGCGCCGTGAGCAGGCGCGGCCTCTGGGCCTGCGGCACGCTCGGCAAGGTGCACGGGCTTCGCGGCGAGCTCTATCTCAACCTCGCCGTGGACGGCCTCGTCCGCCTGCAACGGGGCGCGGAGTTCTTCGTCGCGTGCCCCGCCGCACCCGGCGGCGACGAGATGCTCGTGCCCTGCCGGGTGCGGCGCGCCGGGGGCACCGACGCGCGCCCTCTGGTGCGACTGGACGTGGCGCGCACGCGCGAAGCCGCCTGTGCGCTGCAGGGCTGTGAGCTCCTGGCGGCCGGGGCGGACCTGGACGCCGAGCCCCACTACGTGGTCGGCGACCTGCTCGGCCTGCCGGTGCAGACTGCCTCGGGGCGCGTGCTCGGCGTCGCCGAGGACGTCTTCGAGACCCCGGTCCACGAGGTGCTCACGGTGCGTGCCCCTGACGGCTCGGAGCTTCTCGTGCCGCTCGTCGACGAGCTGGTCACGCTCGATGAGGCCGGGGACGCGCCGCTGCTGCGCGTTGTCGACGGCCTTCTCGGCGAGCCCGACGAGCCGGGGTCGGACGCCGACGGACAGGACCCTGCGCCACACGGGCTCGGGGAGGCCCCGGCGTGAGGTTCGACGTCTTCACGCTGTTCCCACAGGCGTTCGAGTGGTACCTCTCGCAGGTGCACGTGCGCAACGCGCGTGAGCTCGGGCACGAGTTCCGGCTCACCAACTACCGCGACCACACACCGCTCAGGCACCTGCAGGTCGACGACACGCCGTACGGCGGCGGCGCCGGCATGGTGCTGCGCATCGACGTGGTGTGCGCCGCCGTCGAGGCCGTGTTCGAGGGCCCGGCCGAGCGCCTCGGGGAGGGCCGCCGGGTCGTCGAGCTCACGCCCAAGGGGCGCCAGCTCGACGACGTCCTCGCGGCCGAGCTCGCCCGGCAGGACCTGGTGCTCCTCTGCGGCCGCTACGAGGGCATCGACGAGCGCGTCACGCACATCGTGACAGACCGCGTCTCCATCGGTCCCTACGTGCTGGCCGGCGGCGAGATCGCGGCCATGGCCGTGCTCGACGCCGTGGTGCGCAAGCTGCCCGGCGCCGTGAGCAACCCGGAGAGTGTCGTCAGCGAGTCGCACTCCGACGAGCTCGAGGGCGGCGCCGAGTACCCGCAGTACACGCGCCCGGCCGAGTTCCGCGGCTGGTCGGTGCCGCAGGTCCTGCTGAGCGGCGATCACGGCGCCGTCGCCCGCTGGCGCGCAGAGCAGGTCGAAAGAAGGTAAACTAGCGCTTCGTGCGTCTCGCGCCGGCGGCCGTTTTGCGCAGTCCCGGGGCGCCTGCTATAGTGTCCGCCGGTTTTGGCTGGGAAAGAGGATACGTGAACATCATTGAGAACATCGAGCGCCAGCAGCTGCGCGACGACATCCCGCAGTTCAAGGCCGGCGACAACGTCAAGGTGCACTTCAAGGTCATCGAGGGCACGCGCCACCGCATCCAGGTCTTCCAGGGCACCTGCATCAAGCGCCAGGGCCAGGGCGTGCGTGAGACCTTCACCGTCCGCAAGCAGTCCTTCGGTGTCGGTGTCGAACGCACGTTCCCCCTGCACTCGCCCAAGATCGACAGGATCGAGGTCACGCAGATCGGCGACGTGCGCCGCGCCAAGCTGTACTACCTGCGCCAGAAGGTCGGCAAGCAGGCCCGCGTCCGCGAGAAGCAGCGCTAGGCCGCGCGGCCCGGATTCTGTTCCGGAGCCGTGAGGCGCAGGAGGTTCTTCGACTACGGCCTTGTGGCCGTGGTCGCCATCGCGCTGGCGCTCGTCGTCCAGGCGTACGCCATCAAGCCGTATCGCATCCCCTCGGAGTCGATGGCGAGCACGCTGCGCCCGGGCGACCGGGTGCTGGTGAACCGCGTCGTCTACCATCTGCGTCACCCCGAACGTGGCGACGTCCTGGTGTTCCGCTTCCCCAAGGATCCTTCCATCGTGTTCATCAAGCGCGTCGTCGGCGTGCCCGGCGACGTGCTGCAGGTGCGCCAGGGTCGTCTGTACGTCGACGACGAGCGCGTCCGCGAGCCCTACGTGCACCGCACCGGTGGCTCCGTGGACCCGACGCTGGCCATGGCTCCGCCGGACGGCTCCACGATGTTCCCGCCGTGGGCGCTCTCCGAGCCCTACACCGTGCCGCCGGGCAGCTACTTCGTGATGGGCGACAACCGCACCGACAGCGACGACAGCCGCGACTGGGGCGTGGTCCCGCAGCACGCCATCATCGGCGAGGGGTTCTTCCTCTACTGGCCGCCGCGCCACTGGTCCTCGTTGTGACGGCCGCCCCATGAAGCCGCGCACCCTCGCCGAGTACATCCTCGTCGCGCTCGGGGCTGTGGCCATCGCGCTCCTGCTGCAGGCGTTCATCGTGAAGCCGTACCGGATCCCGTCTGAATCCATGGCGGCCACGCTCGTGCCGCAGGACCGCGTCCTTGTGAACCGCGTGGTGTACAGGCTGCACGGGCCGCGACGCGGAGACGTCGTGGTGCTCGACTGCGTCGCGCTCAAGCGCGTGCTCATCAAGCGCATCGTGGGCATGCCGGGCGACACCATCTCGCTGCGCGGCGGCTTCGTGTACGTTGACGGCGAGCGCCTGCGCGAGCCCTACGTGCGGCGCGTGGACGGCCGCCCGGAGCCCACCGAGCCTTTCCGCGGCACGGGTCAGCCGTGGTCCCTGGAGCGGCCGTATCGCGTGCCCGCCGGGCACTACTTCCTCATGGGCGACAACCGTACCGTGAGCGACGACAGCCGCGATTGGGGGCCGGCCTCGCGCCGCGAGATCATCGGCGAGGCTTTCTTCACCTACTGGCCGCTCTCGCGGCTCCACACCCTCTGATACACTCCCGCGAGACCTGCGAAGGAGAGCATGGGCAAGGCAGACAAGCGCGGCGCCAGCGGAGGCAAGGCAGAGGCGAAGAAGTCCTCCACCAGCCGCACCATCCTCGAGTACGTCATCCTCGCGGTCGTCGCCATCGCTGTGGCGCTGCTCATCCAGCAGTTCCTGGTCAAGCCGTACCGTATCCCCTCGGCGTCAATGGAGGACACGCTGCTCATCGGCGACCGTGTCCTCGTCGACCGCATCTCCTGGCGTTTCGGCGACCCCCAGCGCGGCGACATCGTCGTGTTCCATCCGCCTTTCGAGGGCCCCGTGCTCATCAAGCGCATCATCGGCCTGCCGGGCGACGAGATCTCGCTGAAGGACGACGCCGTGTACGTGAACGGCGCACTCCTCGACGAGCCCTACGTGCGCGTCATCAACGGCCAGCAGGTGCCCACCCAGCCGTTCACGAACGGCCTCCCCTGGTCACTGCAGAGCCCGTACAAGGTGCCCCAGGGCAGCTACTTCGTGATGGGCGACAACCGCACCGACAGCGGCGACAGCCGTGAGTTCGGGCCCGTGGCTCGTGGCCAGTTCGTCGGACGGGCTTTCGCGCTCTACTGGCCGCCCGGCCGCATCGGCGGCATCGACTGATGGACGCCGGTGCCGTGGCCGCCGCACCCGTCGCGGGCCGCGCGCGTCCGCCGGCAGCCCGGCGCCGCGGGGCTCTCTGAGCGGCCGCCCGCGGCTCTCGCCGTGAACGCGCGCTTCGCCTTCGACCTCGAGCTGGGCGGCCGTGCCGCGATTGCCGGGGCGGACGAGGCCGGCCGCGGCTGCCTCGCCGGCCCGCTGGTCACCGCCGCCGTCTGCTTCGACTACTCCCGGCTCACCGACGACGACTTCGACGCTCTGGAGGCGCTCGACGACTCCAAGAAGCTCTCGCGTGCACGGCGCGAGGATCTCTACGGCGAGATCGTCCGCCGGGCGCGTCAGGTCGCCGTCGTGAGCTGCTCTCCCGGAACCATCGACGGCCGCGGCCTCCACCGCTGCAATCTTGAGGGCCTCGGTGCGGCGCTCGCCGCCCTGCGCCCCCGTCCGGCCGTCTGTCTGGTGGACGGCTTCCGCCTGCCCGCCGACGCCGGCGAGCACGAGGCGGTGGTCGGCGGCGACGGCAGGTCTGCGGCCATCGCCGCTGCCTCGGTCGTGGCCAAGGTCACGCGCGACCGCGTCATGTTGCGCCTGCACGAGCGCTACCCCGAGTACGGCTTCGACCGCCACGTCGGCTACGCCACGGCCGCCCATCGGCAGGCCATCGAGACACACGGGGCCTGCGAGCTGCATCGCCTGTCGTTCGCGTCAGTCGCGTACCGGCAGCTGGGCCTGCTGAGCCCGGCCACGGAGGACGCGGGCTCGTCCTGAGCGGCGCGGCGTGCGGGGGACGCCGCCGCACTGCGCGGTGCGCCGCGGTGTCGAGCGGCGCGCCGCGTCGGGGTGCGGAGCGGTCACCCCGTCGGGAGACGTTCGCCCAATGTCACCTCCGACCCCACATTGGCACCCTCTGAACGCGCCGCGCGGCGCGCTACGGTGGCGCCATGAACGAACGCCAACAGTTCGGGCGCGCCGCCGAGGAGGTCGCGGCCCGGTACCTGCAGAGTCGCGGCTGGCGCGTGCTCGACCGCAACGTGCGCATCGGCCGCGGCGAGCTCGACCTCATCGCCCGCCGCGGCGCGGTGCTGGCGTTCGTGGAGGTGAAGGCGCGGCGTTCCGCCGCAGCGGGCTCACCCGAAGACGCCGTGACGCCGCACAAGCGCCGTCAGGTGGCCCGCCTCGCGGGCCTCTGGCTGGCGTTCCGTCCATGGGCGCTCACCGGCATCACCGACGTGCGCTTCGACATCGTCGCCGTCGACGCCGCCGCCGTGCCCGTCTCCGTCCGCCATCTGCCGGCGGCCTTCATCGGCGACTGGTGACGGCGTGCTCGCGAGCGTCGCCAGTGAAGCGCTTACCGGTCTCGACGGCCATCCCGTGCGCGTGGAGGCCGACGTGGTCGCTGCGGCCCCGGCGTTCAGCATCGTCGGCCTTCCCGACGCCGCTGTACAGGAGAGCAGGGAGAGGGTGAGGGCGGCCATCGTCAACTCCGCCTTCCAGTTCCCCTCGCGGCGCCTGACCGTGAACCTGGCGCCGGCCGATCTGCGCAAGGAAGGCCCGTCGTTCGACCTGCCCATCGCCCTGGCTTTTCTGCTCGCCACCGGGCAGGCGGCCGACGGCTGCGACGGGCGCGGGCCTCTTGCGGCAGTCGGCGAGCTCGGCCTGGACGGCTCGGTGCGGCCCATCGCCGGTGCCCTGGCGCTGGCCGAGAGCCTGCGGCGGCGCGGCGTCCGTGGGGTCATCCTGCCGGCCGGCAACGCCTCCGAGGCCGCCCTGGTGCAGGGCCTCGAGGTGTATCCGGCGCGCTCGCTCGCCGACGCCGTGCGCCAGCTGGCCGGCGGCGGTGTCGAGGCGGCCGCACCCGCCGATCCCTCGGGCCTCCTGCGGGCGGCGTCTGCGAGCGGGGCCGACTTCGCCGATGTCGTCGGCCAGGGTCAGGTCAAGCGCGCCCTCGAGATCGCCGTGGCCGGGGCCCACAACGTGCTGCTGTGCGGCCCACCGGGCGCCGGCAAGACCATGCTCGCCCGGCGTCTGCCGACGATCATGCCGCCGCTGTCGCTGCAGGAGGCCGTCGACGTCACACGCGTCTACAGCGTGGCCGGCATGCTGCCGCCCGGCACACCGCTGGTCGCCTGCCGGCCATTCCGGGCGCCACACCACAGCATCTCCTCGCCGGGCCTCGTCGGCGGCGGCGGCTCGCCGCGTCCCGGCGAGGTGAGCCTCGCCCATCTCGGCGTGCTCTTCCTCGACGAGTTCCCCGAGTTCCGCCTCTCGGCGCTCGAGGGCCTGCGTCAGCCGCTCGAGGACGGCGAGGTCACCATCAGCCGGCGGCTCGTCTCTGTGACGTTCCCGGCGCGGCTCATGCTGGTCGCCGCCATGAACCCCTGTCCGTGCGGCTACCGCGGCGACCGCGAGCGCGAGTGCTCGTGCCCGCCCCATCGCGTGCGGCAGTACGCAACGCGCCTCAGCGGCCCGCTCCTGGACCGCATCGACCTGCGCCTCGCCGTGCCGCGGGTGCCGCCGGCCGACAGGCGCAGGGCCGGCGGCGAAGAGCCTTCGGCGGTGGTGCGTGCCCGTGTCGGCGCCGCCCGTGAGCGCCAGCTGGTGCGCCTGGCCGGCACCGGCGCCTACGCCAACGCGCACATGACCTCCCGGCACCTGCGCCGGCACTGCCTGCTCCAGGCAGAGGCCACGGCCGCGCTGGACCGGGCCTACGAGCACCTGCGCCTCAGCGCCCGCGCCTGCGACAGGGTCGTCAAGGTGGCACAGACCATCGCCGACCTGGAGGGCTGCGGCGAGATCACGGCCCAGCATCTCCGTGAGAGCCTCAGCTACCGCGGCGCCGGCACCGACCTCTGGTGACGGCCCCGTGACCGCCGTGACTGCGCGTGACGGCGCCGAGGGCGCCGCCGACCCCGGGCGCCGTGAGCTGTGCGTATGGCTGGGCACGCTGGCCTCGTGGCGCGGCGGGCTCGTCGCACGGCTCGTCGAGGAGTACGGGTCGGTGGCCGCGGTGCTCGACCGGCCGCTGGCGGAGCTGCGCGCCTTCCTGCGTCCGCGTCGCCGCCGGCGCGCTGAGGCCGAGAACGGACGCACCGCCTCCGGACGGGCTTCCGCGCGGCTCTTCGACGCTGCCGCCGAACGTGCCGCCGAGCGCAGCGCCTACGAAGGCGTCCTCGACGCCGCACCGGCCACCTGCCTGCCCGCCGTCGCCGCGCCGGGGCGACTCGAGGTCGCGTGGTCGGACCCTCTCTACCCGCCGGCGCTGCGCCGTCTCACCGACCCGCCGCTCTGCCTGTTCGTGGCCGGTCGCGGGCCGGGCACGGTGCTTGAGAAGCGCCTCGAACTGCTCTGCGGGGCACTCGCCGTCGCGGTGGTCGGCACGCGCGGGCCGTCGCCCTACGGTGCGGAGATGGCCGCGCTCCTGGCGCGGGACCTCGTGCTGCGCGGCGTCGTGGTAGTGAGCGGGCTGGCGCTGGGCGTGGACGCGCTTGCGCAGGGCGCCGCCCTGCGGGCCGGTGCGGGCTCGGGGCTGCCCACGGTGGCCGTCCTCGGTGCGGGCGCCGACGTCGTGTACCCGCGCTCGAACGCGCGCCTGTATGCGGGCGTGCTCGGCGAAGGGCTGGTGGTCTCGGAGTTCGCCTGGGGCGTGCCCGCGAGCACGTGGCGCTTCCCGGCCCGCAACAGGGTCATGGCGGGCCTCTCGCTGGCCGTCGTCGTGGTCGAGGGTACGGTGCGCAGCGGCGCACGCATCACGGCACGGTTCGCCGAAGACCTTGGCAACGAAGTGCTCGCCGTGCCCGGCGAGGCCGGGCGCCGGCTCACGCAGGCGCCGCACGCGCTGCTGCGCAGCGGGGCGGCGCTGTGCGAGTCCGCCGACGATGTGCTCAACGCCCTGGCCGGCGTCAAGCTCGACCCCGACCTGCTGGCCGGCGACGTGGCCGCCGCCACGGTGGCGCGGCTGCTGCAGACGCGCAGCGACGACGGCCGGCTGGCCGCGGTCCTGCGCGCGCTCGACGGCGGCATGGTCACCGTGGACGACGTGGCCGCCGCCTGCGGTCTGCGCATCCCCGAGGCGGCCGCGCTGCTCACCGAGCTCGAGATCGAGGGGCTCGCGGCGGTGAGCGCGCCGGGCGCGTACAGGCTGCGCCGCGTCTGACGGCAGCGTCCGGCCGGCTCGAGGGCGTGGGGGGCGGGCGCCGGCCTGCAGGAGTGGAGCGACGTCGCGTTGAAAGGTAGGGCGCCTCAGGGGGTGCCCTTGCCCGCTCCGCAGGGACCGCGTGTCACACAGCCCGATAGCGATGCCGCCGAGCCGGGCTCATCCGCCCTCGGCGGCGCCCGCGTGCGGGCCGCCGACGTCCGGCAGGTCGATGCCGTGGCGCTCGCCGACCCCGGCGGGCGCTGCGCCTCCTTCTTGCGCGACCTGCAGGTCAGGGGCGGCAGCGTTGCGACCCAGCGTTCCTACCGCTCGGACCTGCAGCAGCTGCTGGAGTGGCTGTCCGGGCGCGGCATGACGGTGGACGACCTCGACCGCCGTTCGGCGCGCGCCTTCTCGGGCGAGCTGGGCCGGCGCGGGTACGCGCCGGCGACGCTCGCCCGCAAGCTCTCCACCCTGCGCGGCCTCTGCCGCTTTCTGAGCGAGCGCGGCGCGCTCGCGGCCGACCCCACCCGGCTGCTGCCGGGTCCGCGCCGCCGCCGCCGTCTGCCTCGCGTGCTGAGCCTGCACGACGTGGAGGCGCTGCTCGCCGCGGCCGACGGCACGGAGCCGCTGGCCTTGCGCGACCGCATGGTCCTCGAGCTGCTCTACGGGTGCGGCCTGCGCAGCCAGGAGGCTGTCGGGCTGCGTCTGACGGACGTGGACGCGCCCCAGGCGCAGCTGCGTGTGCACGGCAAGGGCGCGAGGACCAGGGTGGTGCCGCTGGGGGAGGAGGCGGCCGGGTCGGTGCGCCGCTACCTGGAGCGCGGGCGCCCGCGGCTCGTCTGCGCGGAGGCGGACGACGGGGGGCGGCTGCTGCTCTCACGGGCCGGCCGCCCGCTCCTGACTTCGGACCTTAGGCGCCTCGTAGTAAAATACTCGCAACGTGCAGGTATCGACGCGGCTTCACCACACATGCTGCGCCACGCGTATGCTACGCACATGCTTGAGAGGGGCGCCGATCTACGGGCGATTCAGGAGCTTCTGGGGCACGCGTCGGTATCCACCACGCAGGTGTACACGCACGTGAGCGGGGCGCATCTGCGGCGCGTGTACGACCTGCACCACCCGCGGGCGTGAACGGCGACAACGGCGACGACGTCACGGCGAGCTGACCATGGCGAGGCTGGACGAGGACAAGGTGCGCGACCTCTGGGGGCGCTACAAGTACCGGGGCGACAAGGCGGCGCGTGACCGCCTCATCCTGGCGTACTCGCCGCTGGTCAAGTACGTGGCCGGGCGCATGAGCAACGGCCTGCCGTCGCACATCGAGGAGTCGGACCTCATCAGCTACGGCCTCCTGGGGCTCATCGGCGCGCTCGAGCGCTTCGACCCCTCGCGCGAGATCAAGTTCGAGACCTACGCCATCTCGCGCATCAAGGGCTCCATCATCGACGAGCTGCGCTCGCTGGACTGGGTGCCGCGCTCCGTGCGCAGCAAGGCCCGCGAGATCGAGAAGGTCTGCGCCGTGCTCGAGAACCGCCTGCAGCGCGCGCCCACCGACGAAGAGATCGCCCGCGAGCTGAACATCTCGGTGCAGGAGTTCCAGCACGCGCTCACGCAGATCGCCAACACCAGCATCGTGGCCCTTGACGAGCTGTGGTCCATCTCCGGGTCAGACGGCGACCAGGCCTCGCTCATCGACACGCTGGAGGACCCCAAGGGCCGCGATCCCTCGCGCATGCTCGACCTCTCCGAGATGAAGGCCCGGCTGGCCGCCGCCATCGACGCGCTGCCCAAGCGCGAGAAGATCGTCATCGCGCTGTACTACTACGAGAACCTCACGCTGCGCGAGATCGGCGAGGTGCTGGGCGTCACCGAGTCGCGCGTCTCGCAGCTGCACACCAAGGCCATCCTGCGCCTCAAGGGCCGTCTGCGCGACGAGATCGAGCCGGCCGCCATCGGCTGATGTCCGCCGGCCGCGCGCGGCCGGCGACTCACGGGCGGCGCCGCAGCGCCGGTGGCAGGACGGCGTGCAGTGGCACGTGCGCCCGCATCTCTGGTATCCTTTTGCGCCGTTGTGTCCATCCCGACCCGGCGGATCCCCGGTCCGTGGCGGTGTCGGGCGCAAGGCGCCTGCGGGCGCCCCGCCTGATTCCACTGACCGTCCGCCGGCAGACATGAGGCGGCGTACGCCGCCGGCGCGCCCGCGCCGGCAGTCCGCCGCCGGACAACCGTCCTCAGAAGGAGGCAGCGTTGGCTGCGACCCAGCACACGGTCAGCATGAAGGACCTGCTCACCAGCGGCGTCCACTTCGGCCATCAGACCCGCCGTTGGAACCCGAAGATGAAGCAGTTCATCTTCGGCGAGCGCGGCGGCATCTACATCATCGACCTGCAGAAGACCACCGTCCTCATCGACGAGGCCTACGCCTTCCTCAAGAAGACCTCGGAGCGTGGCGGCGGCGTGCTGTTCGTCGGCACCAAGAAGCAGTGCCAGGAGGTCATCAAGGAGCAGGCCGAGCGCGTCGGCATGCCCTATGTGTGCAACCGCTGGCTCGGCGGCCTGCTCACCAACTTCAGCACCCTGAGCAAGCGCATCAAGCGCATGCACGAGCTGCGTCAGCTCTCCGCCGACGGCTCGCTCGACCTGCTGCCCACGCGCGAGGAGATGCAGCTGCGCGGCGACCTGCGCAAGCTCGAGCAGAACCTGGGCGGCGTGTCCGGCATGGACCGCATCCCGGCCGCCGTGTTCGTGGTCGACCCGCGCAAAGAGGCCATCGTGGTCAAGGAGGCGCGCAAGCTCAAGATCCCGATCATCGCGCTGGTCGACACCAACTGCGACCCCGACGAGGTCGACTACATCATCCCCGGCAACGACGACGCCATCCGCAGCTGCAACCTCATCGTGCGCGTCATGGCCGACGCCGTGGCCGAGGGACGCCAGCTGCTCACCGAGGCCGAGATGAAGGCCGAGGCCGAGCGCAAGGCCGCCGAGGCCGCCGCTGTGGCCGAGGCCGTCGCGGCCGCCGAGAAGGCCGCCCTCGAGGCCACCGCCGACGCCGAGGCCAAGGCCGCCGAGGCGGCGAAGCCGGTCGCGCCGGTCGCCGAGGCCGCCGAGATCAAGCAGGCCGCCAAGAAGCCCGAGCCCAGGCCCGCCGCCAAGAAGCCGGCCGCCAAGAAGCCCGCGCCCAGGCCCGCCGAGGCCAAGCCTGCGGCGCCGGCTGCAGAGGCCAAGGCCCCCGAAGCTTCGGCCGCCGAGGCTGCGCCCGCCGAGGGCGACAAGCCGGCCGAGTGACACCCCAGACCGAGTTGTCTGCCGACCCTCCGAAAGGATCGCGCTGTGGCTGAGATCACCGCTGCCCTGGTAAAGGAGCTCCGCGACAAGAGCGGGGCCGGGATGATGGACTGCAAGAAGGCGCTGGCCGCGACGGACGGCGACCTCGAGAAGGCGATGGACGAGCTGCGCAAGCAGGGCCTCGCCAGCGCCCAGAAGAAGAGCTCGCGCGTCACCAAGGACGGCGCCGTGGACTCGTACATCCACGCCGGCGGCAAGATCGGCGTGCTCGTCGAAGTGGGCGTGGAGACCGACTTCGTCTCGCGCAGCGAGCCGTTCAAGGAGTTCACCCACGACCTCGCCATGCAGGTCGCCGCGTCGGCGCCCATCTGGGTCACCCGCGATGAGGTCCCCGAGGACGTCATCGCCCGCGAGAAGGCCATCTACGCCGAGTCCGACCAGATCAAGGGCAAGCCCGAGAACGTGATCGAGAAGATCATCACCGGCAAGCTCGAGAAGTTCTTCGCCGAGACCTGCCTCATGGAGCAGGCCTTCGTCAAGGACCCGGACCGCACCATCGAGCAGGTGCGCACCGACCTCGTCGGCGTCATCGGCGAGAACGTCGAGGTGCGCCGCTTCGTGCGCTTCCAGCTCGGCGAGACGACGGTAGCGGGCTGACGGCCGTGGAAGGCGGCGACGGCGGAGCCCTCAGCAGCGCCTTCCACCGCGTCCTTCTCAAACTGAGCGGCCAGGCGCTGGGCGACGGATCGCGGGCCATCGACCCCGCGACCACCCAGCGTCTGGCCGAGTCGATCAAGGTCGCCCGCGGCCTGGACGTCGACATCGCCGTCGTGGTGGGCGGCGGCAACATCTTCCGCGGCATGGCCGCCGCGGCCGGCGGCATGGACCGCACCACCGGCGACCACATCGGCATGCTGGCCACGGTGCAGAACGCCCTGGCCCTGCAGAACGCCCTCGAAGACGCCGGCGTCGACACGCGCGTCATGAGCGCCCTCGAGATCCGTGCCGTCTGCGAGCCCTACATCCGCCGTCGCGCCATGCGTCACCTCGAGAGGGGACGCGTGGTCATCTGCGCCGCCGGCACCGGCAACCCGTACTTCAGCACTGACTCGGCGGCGGCTCTGCGCGCCCTCGAGCTCGAGTGCGAGGCCATCCTCATGGCGAAGCGCACCTACGACGGCGTGTACACCGCCGATCCCGACACGGACCCGTCGGCGACGTTCATCCCGCAGCTCACGCACCTCGAGGCCATCGAGAAGGGTCTGGGCGTCATGGACACCACCGCCCTGAGCCTGTGCATGGACAACAAGATGCCGATCCACGTCTTCAAGATGACGGGCGACAACGTCGTGCGCGTGCTGTGCGGGGAGCGCGTGGGCACGGTCGTGAGCACGCCCGCCGCCTGCTGACCCCGGGACAAGGGAGGACCCCGTGGAGAAAGAGCTGCTCGCCGACGCGAAGCACCGCATGGACAAGGCGGTCGAGGCTGTGAGGACCGAGTTCAACACGGTGCGTAGCGGCCGCGCCAGCGTCGGCCTGCTGGACCGCATCCACGTGGACTACTACGGCACGTCCACTCCGCTCAAGCAGATGGCCAACATCGCTGCCCCCGAGCCGCGCCTGGTCACCGTGCAGCCGTTCGACAAGACGGCCATGCGCAGCATCGAGAAAGCCATCATGGAGTCGGACCTGGGCCTCAACCCCAGCAACGACGGCACCGTGATCCGCCTGCCCATCCCCACGCTCACCGAGGAGCGTCGCCGCGACCTCGTGAAGCTCGTGCACCGCCTCGCGGAGGACGGCAAGGTGGCGGTGCGCAACATCCGCCGCGATTGCATGAAGGACCTCAAGGACCTCGTGCACGAGGGCGAGGTGGGCGAGGACGCCGAGGTGCGCGCCGAGAAGGAGCTCCAGAAGTACACCGACGACCACGTGCACCTGATCGACGAGCTCCTCAAGAAGAAGGAAGCGGAGATCCTCGAGGTCTGAGGCGGCGCCGCTGCGGCGGCTGCGGCCGAAGACGACTTCGGGGACGACGACGGCGATGGCCTCCCTGCGCACGTGGCTGGCGCGCTGGCGCCTGCGCGGCGCGCGCGGCGCCGCCGAGCCTGCGGCCGGCGGCGCGAGCGCGCGCTACATCGCCATCATCATGGACGGCAACGGGCGCTGGGCGCAGCGCAGGCGCCTGCCTGTGGCGGCGGGGCACCGCGCCGGCGCGAAGATGCTGCGGCGCGTGCTGGAGCACGCCCTCGACCTCGGGATCGAAGAGGTCACGGTGTACTCGTTCTCGACCGAGAACTGGAGCCGGCCGCCCGAAGAGGTGGCCGCGCTCATGGACCTCTTCGTCGAGATGATAGATTCGCAGGTGCCCGACATGCACGAACGCGGGGCGCGCGTGCGCTTCGTCGGGAGCCGTCAGGGCGTGCCGCAGAAGCTGGCACGCCGCATCGAGGAGGCCGAGGCGCTCACCGCCGCCAACACGCGCATGACGCTGTACATCGCCTTCAACTACGGCGGCCGCCGCGAGCTGCTTGACGCGGCCGCGGGGCTGGCGGCCGAGCTGGCGGTGCGCGGGAGTGGTGGGTCCTGGGCAGACGTCATCCCCAGGGATGACGTTGAACGCGCGACGCAGCACGGCGGCGACGCCGGTGTCGCGTCGGCCGTCACCGACGACGACCTCCGGCGGCACCTGTACGCGCCCGAGATGCATGACCCCGAGCTCCTCATCCGCACCTCCGGGGAGCTGCGCATCAGCAACTTCCTGCTGTGGCAGTGCGCCTACGCGGAGCTGTACTTCAGCGACCTGCTGTGGCCCGACTTCGACGAGGCGGCGCTCGACGAGGCCCTGGCCGAGTACGCGCGCCGCCAGCGGCGCTTCGGGGGCCGGGCGGCGGGCGGCGGGGAAGAGGCGGCCGGTGCGGCTGCGCCGGGGGCCGCCCCGTGACCACGCGCATCATCACCGGCGTCGTGCTCGCCGTGCTCGCCGTGGTCGTGGTCGTCCATGGCGGGCTCGTCTACTTCTTCCTCATGCTCGCCCTGGCGCTGCTGGGGCTCAACGAGTTCTACCGTCTCACGAAGATGTATCACCCACTGCCGCTGGCCGGCTTCATCGCCGTGGCGGCGATGCTGTACATGGCCTGGTTCCGCTCGCCGGCCGGGGTGTTCGGGGCCATCGCCCTCGGCGTGCTGCTCGTCGCCCTGATGGGCATCTTCGCCGGGCCGCGGCCGGGGATCACGGTGCGCATGGCGGTCACGCTGCTCGGCATCCTGTACCTCGGCCTCGGCTTCAGCGCCCTCATGCTGCTGCGCCGCCTGGACATGGGCACCGCTGCGGTGCTCACCGTGGTGTTCGGCACCTGGGCCGGCGACACCATGGCCTACTTCACCGGCCGCTTCTTCGGCTCCACGCCCATGGCGCCCAAGCTCTCGCCCAAGAAGACCTGGGAGGGCTTCGCCGGGGGCGTCGTCGGCACCGTCGTGCTGGTCGTCTTCATCGGCCTGTACACGCCGCTCGGCGTGCTCGATTCTCTGGCCCTGGGCGCCGTGATCGCCGTCACCGGCCCGCTCGGCGACCTGTTCGAGAGCCTCGTCAAGCGCGACGTGCAGATCAAGGATTCGGGCCGCGGCATCCCCGGCCACGGCGGCGTGCTCGACCGCTTCGACGCGCTCATGTGGACGGCGGTGGCGGCCTACTTCCTGCTGGTCTTCGCGCTGGGGTTCTGAGCGGGGATCGGACTGATGTCCTCAACGGCTCCACCGCCGGCCCGCAAGCTCATGTGGCGTCTCGGGCTGGTCGCATCCGTGGCGGTCGTCCTCATCTATCACCTCATGTTCTTCAGCCGCTTCTTCCCGGTGCAGGAGGGCTGGTTCACGGCGTACGCCCACCTCATGCTGCAGGGGAGGGTGCCGTACCGCGACTTCTACCTCTTCGTGCAGCCCGTGTATCCGCTTCTTGTGACCGCGGTGGTCAAGGTGGCCGGCTACGACTTCATCGCGATCCGGGTCCTGGGGCTCGTCGAGCGACTTGGGCTGGCTGCCATCCTCTACGTGCTCCTGGCTAGGGCGTTCAGGCCGGTGACGGCGTTCGTGGCCTGTGTGACGGCGATCGTCCTGTACGCGAGCAACACGACAGACGTGATCAGCTCCTACCTTCAGATCTGCCTGGTGCTGTCTCTCGTCGGTGTGTACTGCGTGCTCAGGGCATTGGAGGCGGAGACGCCGGCCGGGTCGGTGTGGTGGGCGCTCGCGGCCGGCTTGGCTCAGTCACTCGCGTTCTTCACGAAGCAGACGACGGGGGCGCTCGTCCCCATGGTCGTCGTCGTCGTGGCGGCTGTGACCGTGTGGAGGGAGCCGCGGCGCGGGATCAGGATGGCGGCCGGCTACGCGGCGGGCTGGGCTGTGCCCACGGTCGTCATCACCGCCTGGCTCGCCGGCACCGGCGCCCTGGCGCCCTATGTCGGCCAAGTCTATGGAGGAGCGGCCAGTAAGGGACCGCTGCTGAGCGTGCTGGGAGGCGTGCTTCAGCGCAGCGTGACCGCCGCTGACGTCAGGGCGTTCGCTGTGCTCTGCGCCGGCGGGATCGGCTGGGTGGCGCTGGCACGCTGGACCTGCGCCGCCGTGGAGACGGACGAGAGGAGTCGCCGGCTGCGTGTGAGCCTGCTGGCCGCCGCGGCGGCCGGACTGGCCGTGTGGTGGTTCATGCTGTACGAGCGATACCGGTGGCCCGTGGCGGCGCTGGTCATCACCGGACTGGCGGCGTACGTCGCGGCGTCGCGGCTGTCGCGCGACCGCCCCGCGGCCGCCGCGGCCGCCGTCCGCTGGCTCGAGGGCCCTGCCGCGCTGGCCGTCGTCGCCGCGGCCGCCGCCACGCTGTTGTGGTCTCCGCTGGTCGCGTCGGGGTGGTTGTGGGCGCGCTTCCTCAGTCTGCACTTCCTGTCGCTCAAAGAACTGGTCGTCTCGTGGTCGCTGTTCGCTGCGGTGGGTCTCGCCGTCTACTGGCTGGTGCGGTCGGTCAGAGACGAAAGGCCCCAGCGCGCGTGGGTCCTCGCGCTGTGTGCGGCGACCGGCGCCGCTGTGGAATACGCCCACGGGATGTCGTACGAGATAGAGATCCACGCGGTGGTGCCGGCACTCGCTGTGGCGCTGGGAGCGCTGCTCGAGTGGCGGCTGCCGGGACGTGTGGTGCGGATCACGGTCTTGGCAGCGGTGATCGCCCTCACGCTTGCCCTCTGTGCCGGCCAACGCTACGTGTGGCCGTACCAATGGTGGGGCTGGAGAGAGCCGTCCGTGTCCCGAGCCGTCATCCAGCCGCAGGAGCCTCTCCTCGCCGGCTTCAGGCTCTCTCCGTACTCCGAGGACATCTACCGGAAGGTCGACGCCGCGCTTCGCGGTCGCGTCGACCACGAGCGCTGGCTGTACTGCTTTCCGAACGTCGCGATGTTCTACGTGACGACCGGCGTGTACCCGAAGACGCATGCGCTCGTGGCGTACTGGGACGTGTGCCCCGACGACGTCGCCGTAAGTGATGCCGCCATCCTGCTCCGCGACCCGCCTGCGGCGATCGTCGACCTGCATCTGGGTCAGCTCGCGTGGCAGTTCCACGAACGAGTGTTCCGCGGTGGACGGCGAAGCGGCCAGCGGGCCATCGCAGGGGCCATCGACAAGCTGACGCGGTCGGGCAGGTACGAGCTCCTGGTCGACGAACCCACGCTTGTGAACGCACGGCTTCGAGTGTGGGTCAGTCGGGAAGTGAGCTCCGGTCCGCCTCTCCAGGGCAGTCACGATACGGGGCGGCCCCGACGTGGGCTACAGCCGTCCGCGCGAAGCGCCGATGAAGGCAACACCGTGACAGCTCGGGAGGCTCCATGAAGGTCGTCATCCTCGCCGGCGGCCTCGGTACGCGTCTTGCCGAGGAGACGCAGGTCAAGCCCAAGCCCATGGCCGAGATCGGCGAGCACCCCATCCTGTGGCACATCATGAAGGGCTTCGGCGAGCGGGGCTTCAGCGAGTTCGTGATCTGCCTGGGCTACAAGGGCTATGTGATCAAGGAGTACTTCGCCAACTACTTCCTGCACAACAGCGCCGTCACCTTCGACCTCGCCGGGCGCAGCATGGAGGTGCACAAGAACACGGTGGAGCCGTGGCGCGTGACGCTGGTGGACACCGGCGCCGGCACGCAGACCGGCGGGCGCCTGAAGCGCGTGGCTCCGTACCTGGGCGGGGAGCGGTTCCTCATGACCTACGGCGACGGGGTCGCCGACGTCGACCTGGCTGCGCTGCTGGCCTGCCACGAGGCCCACGGGCGCCTGGCCACGGTGACGGCGGTGCAGCCGCCGGGGCGCTTCGGCGCCCTCGAGCTCGACGAGGACGACGCCACCGTGCGCTCCTTCGTCGAGAAGCCGCGCGGCGACGGCGCCTGGATGAACGGCGGCTTCTTCGTGCTCGAACCCGGCGTGCTGGACTACATCGCCGGCGACGAGACGCCGTTCGAGCAGGACTCGCTGGAGCGCATCGCCGCCGACGGGCAGCTGGCCGCCTACCGTCATCGCGGCTTCTGGCAGCCCATGGACACGCTGCGCGACAAGCGCCACCTCGAGGAGCTGTGGGACTCCGGGGCGGCGCCGTGGAAGACCTGGTGATGTTCGGCGACGCGTTCCGTGGCCGGCGGGTGCTGGTCACCGGCCACACCGGGTTCAAGGGCTCGTGGCTCACGCTGTGGCTGCTCGAGCTCGGGGCGCAGGTGACGGGCTTCGCCCTGGAGCCGCCGACCGACCCGAGCCTGTTCGCGGCCACCGGCCTCGCCGCCCTGGCCGGGCCGGCTTTCTGCGACGTGCGCGGCGACGTGCGCGACCTCGAGGCGCTGAGGCGGGCGCTCGCCGAGGCCGAGCCCGAGGTCGTCTTCCACCTGGCGGCACAGCCTTTGGTGCGCCGCTCGTACGCGGAGCCGCGCGAGACCTACGAGGTCAACGTGATGGGCACCGTCGATCTGTTGGAGGCGGTCCGCGAGCTGGCCACCGCTGCGCGCGGCCCGCGCGCGGTCGTCTGCGTGACCACCGACAAGTGCTACGAGAACCTCGAGACGACGCACGCCTACGCCGAGGGCGACGCGCTCGGCGGCTTCGATCCGTACAGCTCGAGCAAAGCCTGCTGCGAGCTCGTGGCGAGCGCGTATCGGCGAAGCTTCTTCGCCAGGCCGGGCGCTCCGGCGGTGGCCACCGCGCGCGCCGGCAACGTGCTCGGAGGCGGCGACTGGGGCACGGACCGCATAGTGCCCGACTGCGTGCGCGCCCTCGCCGCCGGCGAGGCCGTCGAGGTGCGCAACCCGGGTGCGGTACGGCCCTGGCAGCACGTGCTCGAGTCGCTCTCGGGCTACCTCACGCTGGCGGCGGCGCTGATGGAGGGCCGGACGGGCGCGGACGGCGGCGCGGGCGCGGGCGGCGGCGGCGCCGCGGCCGGCGCCTGGAACTTCGGGCCCGGCCCGGACTGCCTGGTGACCGTCCGCGAGGTGGTCGCAGCGGTGGTGCGCGCCTGGGGCGCGGGGGAGTGGCGCGCGGCCGCCGGCACCGAGACGCAGCCGCACGAGGCCGGCCTGCTCGTGCTCGATGCCGGCAAGGCCGCGCGCGAGCTGGGCTGGCGGTCGGCTTGGGGTGTGGACGAGGCCGTCACCGCAGCCGTGCGCTGGTACCGCGCGTGGGCCGCCGGCGCCGACGCGGAGCGGCTCGCGGCGCTGTGCCGCGAGGATGTCGCGGCCTACGCTGCGGCGGCCGCGCGGGCCGGCGCCGCGTGGGCCGGCGGCACGCCGGCGGCCGGGGCTTCTTCCGCCGGGGCCCGGCCGTGAGCGGCTCGTCCCGCAGCGACGAGCTGCGCGCCGCGATCCGCGCCCTGGTCGCCGAGTACTACGAGGCCACCTGGGGCGCCCCGCAGGCGTTCGTGCCCGGCGAGACGCGGGTCGCCTACGGCGGCCGCGTCTTCGGCCCCGAGGAGCTCGACCTGCTCGTCGACGCCGCCCTCGACTTCTGGCTCACTTACGGGCGCTACTCCGAGCGCTTCGAGGCCGAGCTCGCCGCCTATCTGGGCGTGCGCCACTGCCTGCTCGTCAACTCGGGGTCGTCGGCCAACCTGCTTGCCTTCATGGCCCTCACGTCGGACAAGCTGGGGGAGCGTCGCGTGCGCCGCGGCGATGAGGTGCTCACCGTCGCGGCCGGCTTTCCCACGACCGTGGCGCCCATCGTGCAGTACGGCGCCGTGCCTGTGTTCGTCGACGTGCGCGCCGACACGGCCAACGTCGACGTCGGGGCGCTGGAGGCGGCCGTTGGGCCGCGGACCAGGGCCGTCTTTCTCGCGCACACGCTCGGCGACCCGTTCGACGTGGATGCCGTGCTCGCCCTGTGCCGGCGGCACGGCCTCTGGCTCGTCGAGGACAACTGCGACGCGCTCGGCTCGCTGTACCGGGGGCGGCGCACCGGCGGCTTCGGGCATGTGGCCACCTCGAGCTTCTACCCGCCGCACCACATGACGCTCGGCGAGGGCGGGGCCGTGTACACCAGCGACAGCCTGCTGGCCACCGTGCTCGCGTCGCTGCGCGACTGGGGCCGCGACTGCATCTGCCGCAGCGGCCAGGACGACAGGTGCGGCCACCGCTTCAGCCACCAGTTCGGGACGCTGCCGTTCGGCTACGACCACAAGTACGTGTTCAGCGAGTTCGGCTACAACCTCAAGGTCACGGAGATGCAGGCGGCCGTGGGCTGTGCCCAGCTCGGCCGCCTGCCTGAGTTCACGCGGCTGCGGCGCGTGCACCACGCGACCCTGTCGCGTCTGCTCGCGCCGGTCTCGCACCTGCTGCACGCGCAGGAGGCTACGCCCGGCAGCGAGCCGAGCTGGTTCGGCCTCCTGCTGACGCTCACCGACGAGGCCCGCGCCGCCGGGCTCACGCGCGACGCCGTCGTGGCGCGCGTCGAGGCGGCCAAGGTCCAGACCCGCATGCTCTTCGCCGGCAACATCGTGCGCCAGCCGTGCTTCGACGCCATGCGCGCCACGGCCGCGGCGGCTGCTCGCGCGGATGCGCACGCAGCGGCGCCGGCCGGGTACCGCGTGGCCGGCGACCTCGCCGTGACCGACCGCCTCATGCGCGACGCCTTCTGGGTCGGCGTGTACCCGGGCCTCAGCGGCGCGATGCTGGAGCACATGGCGCGAAGTATCGTCGCCGCCTGCGCTGCATGAGAGGATCCCGGGACAGGGCAGAGGCCGGCGTGTGGGCGCGCCTCACCACGTGGCCCCGCGCCCAGCTCGTCGCCCTCATCGTCGGGGTGGGTACGCCCTTGGCGATCGCGTATCACCTGCTCCTCTACGCGGCGTTCGACGCGCGGTACCCGTGGTCGACCTTCCTGTACCGACCGGGCGACCGCTTCGCCGACTTCTATCACGTCTTCCTGCGCGTGGAGCTCTTCCGTCCGGGCAAGGCCGACACCGTGATCTACACGCCCTTCGCACACGGGTTCGTCGAGGCGCTCACCCCGTTGCCCCCGGTCGTGGGCTTCGTCTGTGTGATCGCGGCCTTTCTCGTGACGCTGGTGCTCGTGCTGTGGAAGTGGGCGGCGGCGCCGATCGCTGACGTCAGGCTCCGGGCCCTGTGCGTCGTGGTCCTCACGATGCTCGCGTACCCGGTGATCTTCACGATCGACCGCGGCAACCTGGAGATGGTGGTCTTCTTGCTTCTGGCCGTCTTCTTCGCGCTCTACTTCGGGCGGCACCGGCGGTGGGCCTTCCTGCCCCTGGGCCTGGCCATGGCGTTCAAGTACTACTGGGTGGTGCTGCTCGTGCTGCTCCTGCTCGATCGGCGGGTCCTGCAGGCGGTCTACGCTGCCGTGGTGGCGCTGGTGGTCAATGCTGCCGCCACGCTGGCGCTCGGTGTCACCTCCGGCTACGGGGCGCTCGGCGTGCTCCGTGCCCTCGTGGCCACGATCGCGCACGAGAACGCCCGCGGTGGCGGCCTTTTCTACGTGCAGCACGGACACAGCGTCTGGGGCCTCATCCTGATCTTCAACAACGCCATCGACTTCCTGCTGACCCGGAACCCCTACCTGAGGGCGCTGTACCTCGTCCTCATGCTGCTGCTGTTCGCGCTCATCGTGATCAGCCTCGCCCGGCGCCCGCGGCCCGGCTGGCAGAAGGCCGCCGTGCTCGTCATGTGCGGCCTGGTGTTCCCGTTCCAGAACAACGACTACGCGCTGGTCCAGTGGATGCTCGTGTTCGCCCTGTTCGCGGCCGCCGGCCCGCCGGGGCGGCGCTACACGGCCGTCACCGTCCTGTTCGCGGTGACCATGGTCCCGCTGGCGTACTACTACCTGCCGTTCGCGCAGCCGGACGTGGGCCTGTCGGTGCTCGTCTACCCGGCGGCCATGGTGGCCACGGCGCTGCTCATCCTGACCGATCGCACGCCTGTCCCGGACCTGGGGGCCCTCCCGGATGGCGATGCGGCCGCCCCGGCGCTGCCGACGAGGGTGCGCGCGTGAGGGTCCTGGTCACCGGCGGCTCCGGCTTCATCGGGCGCCATGTGGTCGCGCGCCTCGCCGCGGCGCACAACGTGCTGGCCCCCACGCACGCCGAGCTGGAGCTCACCGACGCCGAGGCGGTGCACGCCTGGTTCGGGTCGCACCCGGTCGACGCTGTGGTGCACGCGGCCGTGAGACCCGGGCACCGCAACGCCGCCGACCTCTGCTCGCTGGCCTACGACAACCTGCGGCAGTTCTTCGCGCTGGCGCGCTGCCGCACCGCCTTCGGGCGCTTCGTCGTGCTCTCGTCCGGCGCCGCCTACGGTGTACAAGGCGCGCTCGCCGAGGTCGGAGAGGAAGCGCTGGGCCGCGCGGTGCCGGCCGACGAGCACGGCTTCTCCAAGTACGTGGAGGCTCTCGAGCTGGCCCGCGATCCCGATGCCGTGGAGCTGCGCCCGTTCGGCGTCTTCGGCCCCGGCGAGGACTACGCCATCCGCTTCATCTCCAACGCCTGCTGCAAGGCCCTCCATGGACTGCCGGTGACGCTGCGGCAGGACCGCCGCTTCAGCTACGTCGCCGTGGAGGACCTGGCGCGCGTCGTGGAGCTGGCCCTGCGGGACGCGGCCCACGGAGGACTCGCCCCCGGCGCGTACAACGTGACGCCACATGCGCCGGTCTCGCTGCGGGCGCTCGCCGGCATGGTGGTGCAGGTGTCGGGCGCCGGCGTCGAGGTGCTCGTCGGCGAACCCGGGATGGGCCCGGAGTACAGCGGCGACGGGGCGAGGCTGCGGGCGGCGCTGCCGGGGTTCGTGCCCGAGCCGCTCGCGGACGGCGTGGCGCACCTCTACCAGTGGTACGAGGACAGGCGTGCGACGCTCGACCGTACGTTGCTGCTGACCGACAAGTAGGACGAGGGGGCCGTGAGAGTAGCCGACTACATCGCCGGCGTGGTCGCCGGGCTGGGCGTCACGCATGTCTTCGTGGTGACCGGGGGCGGCGCCATGCATCTGGACGACGCGCTCGGCTTGCGCGACGACCTCGACCTCGTCTTCTGTCACCACGAGCAGGCGTGCGCCATCGCCGTCGAGGGGTACGCGAGGACGAGCGGCCGTATCGGCGTGGCCTGCGTCACGACCGGGCCCGGCGGCACCAACGCCCTCACCGGGGTGCTCGGGCAGTGGCACGACTCCGTGCCGGCCCTGTACGTGTCGGGGCAGGTCCGTTTCGACACCACCGTGGCGAGCACGCGGCTGCCGCTCCGGCAGCTGGGCGACCAGGAGGCGGACATCACCCGCCTGGTCGCCCCGATCACCAAGTACGCCGTGAGCGTCACCGACCCGGCCACGGTGCGCTACCACGCGGAGAAGGCCGTGTGGCTGGCCACGCATGGCCGGCCCGGGCCGGTGTGGCTCGACGTGCCGCTCAACGTACAGGCCGCGCAGGTGGAGCCCGACGGACTGGCGCGCTTCGACCCGGCCGAGCTTGACGGACAGGACCGGGCACGAGCAGCGGCTGTGACCGACGCCTCAGAGGATGCCGGCGGCATGACGACCGCGGGGGCCGGCGACGTGACCGTCGCCGGAGCGCGTGAAGCCGCGCCCAGCGCGCACGAGTGTGCCGACGCGGTGACCGCAGGTCTCCGGCCCTGGCCGCCGGTGACGCTGGCGCCGCAGGCCCCCGGCGCCTTCTGCGGGCGCTTCGACGAGGAGGGCGCGAGGGCCGCGGCCGCCGAGACACTTGGGCGGCTGCGCGCGGCCGAGCGCCCCGTGATCCTCGCGGGCAGCGCGATCAGGACGGCCGGCGTGTACGACCGGTTCCTCGAGCACATCGGGCGGCTGGGCGTGCCGGTGTGCACCGCCTGGAACGCCGCCGACCTGCTGTGGGATCAGCACCCGCTCTACGCCGGCCGGCCCGGGACCGTGGGTCAGCGCAGCGGCAACTTCGTCCTGCAGAACGCGGACCTGGCGCTGGTGCTCGGGTGCCGCCTCAACATCCGGCAGGTCGGCTACGAGTCGCCGGCCTTCGCGCACCACGCGTTCCGCATCGTCGTCGACCTCGACGAGGCCGAGCTCGCGAAGCCCACGATCACTCCCCACCTTGCGGTGCACGCGGACGTCGGCTTCTTCTTGGACGAGGTGGCCCGTCTGGCGGCCGGCTCCCCGGAGCCCGATCGCAGCGCATGGGTGGCCTGGTGCCGTGAGCGGCTGCGCCGGTACCCGCCCGTGGACCCGGCGTTCCGCGAGCGCAGCGCGCCCGTCAATCCCTACGTGTTCGTGGAGTGTCTCAGCGGGCTTCTCGAGCCGGGTGACGAGATCGTCTGCGCGAACGGCTCGGCGTGCGTTGTGACGCTGCAGGCTCTGACGGTGAAACGTGGTCAGCGCATCCTTGTGAACTCCGGGACTGCCGGCATGGGCTACGACCTGCCGGCGGCCGTGGGTGCGGCCTTCGCGCGACGCGTCGCCCCAAGCCCCCGTGGAAGCGGGGAGCCCGCCTACCGGCAGCGCCTGCCAGTGCGCCCTCGCGGACGCGTCGTGTGCCTGGCGGGCGACGGCAGCATCCAGATGAACGTGCAGGAGCTGCAGACCATCGTCCAGCACGAGCTGCCAGTGAAGGTCTTCGTGTTCGGCAACGCAGGCTACGTCTCGATCCGTCAGACGCAGGACAACCTGTTCGACGGGCGCCGCGTGGGAGAGGGACCGCGGAGTGGGGTCACGTTTCCGGATATGGTGGCTCTGGCCGAGTCGTACGGCATCGCGGCCACACGCGTGGCCCGGCACCAGGACCTGGTGGAGGCCGTCGGTACTGCCCTGGTGTCGCCGGGTCCCGCGCTCGTGGACATCATCATGGACCCTGAGCAGCCGTTCGTGCCGAAGGTCGCGGCCGAGCGGCTGCCCGACGGCACCATCGTGTCCAAGCCGCTCGAAGACATGAGCCCTCTTCTCGACCGGGCCGAGTTTGCCGACAACATGCTCGTGCCTCCCTACGATCCCCCCGTGAGGTGAGCGGATGAACGAGCTGGAACGCAGGATGGTAGCGCAGCTCCAGGACCTGCGTGAGAACCACAGCGTGGTTGGCGTGAAGGCCGAGTTCGAGGCCGAAGGTACCCGTCTGGAGGAGGCCATTCGCCTGAAGGAGGTCATCAGTGCGGCCGGCCTCGGCCTGACCATGAAGATCGGCGGCTGCGAGGCCGTGCGCGACATGTACGAGGCAAGGGTCATCGGCGTCGACCGCGTGGTGGGTCCCATGGTGGAGTCACCGTGGGCGCTCCACAAGTTCCTCGCGGCCGTCAAGCTTGCCTTTCCGCTCGAGGAGAGGGACGTCGTCAGCTTCTGCGTGAACATCGAGACGGTCACGGGCCTCGCGAGCTTCGCTTCCATGCTCGCCCTCGAGGAGATCGGCGAGCTGGACGGCATAGTCCTGGGGCGCGTTGACCTGTGTGGCTCCATGGGGCTGACGCGCGAGGACATCAACGACGAGCGCGTGCACGCCATCGCTGCGGACCTGTTCGTGCGCGCCAAGGAGAAGGGCCTCGAGTGCGCCCTCGGTGGCGGCGTGTCGGCGGCAACGCTGGACTTCATGCGCCGCCTGCCGCAGGGGTGTCTGGACAGATACGAGACCCGCAAGGTGGTGTTCACCTGCCCCGGCGGGCTCGACCCAGAGGCCGACAAGGGCATCCTCAAGGCCGTGGGCTTCGAGCTGATGTGGCTCAAGAACAAGCGCGACTTCTACGGCTGCATCTTCGAGGAGGACCATGCGCGTATCGACATGCTCCAGTCGCGCTACGACACCATGATCGAGGCGGCGGGAGGGCTCTACGGCTGAGCGATCCGCCGTCACCGATCCGTACTCCGTCGTGCGTGCTGTGGCGTTCGACGTGGACGGCACCCTTCTCCTGGAGGGCGAGCCCCTGCCGTGGGCGGCGGAGGCCGTCGCCGCCATCCGTCACTGCGGGCTGCAGGTCTTCTTCACCACCAACGCGTCGGGCCGCACCCGGGCGCAGATCGCCGCTGCGCTGAGGGCCGCCGGCGTCGCCGCGTCCGAGGATGAGGTGCTGTCGTCGGCCTCGGTGACGGCGGCGTGGCTTGTCGCCCGCGGTGTGCGCCGGGCGTGGATTCTCGGCGCCTCGGGTCTGCGCGCAGAGCTCGCAGAGGCTGGCGTCGCGGAGGAGGATGACCCGCAGCTGGTGGAGGCCGTGGTCGTGGGCCTCGATCGCGCCGCGGACCCCACGCTCGAACCTGTAGCGCTGCCCGAGGCCCTGGTCGCGCGGCTCGCCGCCGGCGGCTGCCTGCTCGTTGGCTGTAATCGCGACCGCACCTATCCGGGGCCCGGCGCCAGGCCCAGGCCCGGCTGTGGAGAGGTGCTCGCACGGGTCGAGGCCCTGAGCGGACGCGTGGCGGATGTGGCGGCCGGAAAACCCGATCCGGCCATGCTTGAGACCGTGGCTGCGGCCGCCGGGCTGGACATGCGCGAGGTCCTCGTGGTGGGCGACTCCTGGACGAGCGACGTCGCCATGGCACGCGCCTGCGGCGCACCGTGGGCGTACGTCCCCGTCCCGGGGGGAGAGCCGCAGGAGCCGCCCGCCGACGCCGTCGCCGACCCCGGCGGCCGCGTGCTGGCGACCATCGCCGAGCTGCCGGCGCTCGTCGGCTGCGAGCGCCCCCGTGGCTGACGGTCTCATGGCGCAACCCTCGGTCGACCCCGTCCATCCCTACCGTGGGTGGGTGGAGCACGCGGCCGACAGGCTCATCCCCGGGCGCTGGAGGCGCTACCGCGAACAGCTCCTCTATCTCGCGGTCGGCGGGTGGAACACGCTCTTCGGCTACCTCGTGTTCGTCGTGCTGTACGCGGTGGGTCACGGAGCCGTCAGCGACGTGGCGATGATCGTGGTGTCATGGGTGATCTCGATCGCCAATGCCTATCTCGGTTACCGCTACGTGGTGTTCCGCAGTCACGGCAGGGTGATCAGCGAGCTGCCGCGCTTCTCGCTGGTCTACCTGGTCTCGATGGCCGTGAACCTCGTCGTCTTGCCTTTGGCGGTGCGCACGCTTCCCGTAAACCCCTACGTCGTGCAGGGGGCTTTCACGGTCTGCGTTGTCGTCGCCAGCTACGCCGGTCACCGCTACTTCAGTTTCCGCCGTCGCTGGCAGGGAATCGCGAGCCCCTGCGACGACGAGCTCGACCGCGGCCGCCGCAACCTGCTCAACTTCGGGCACTGTTTCGGCCACGCCCTGGAGACGGTCACCGGCTTCGCCGTGCCGCACGGGCAGGCCGTGGTCGCCGGCATGCTGCTGGCCGACGAGGTGGCCGTCGGGCGCGGCCTGCTGCACGCGGGCACGGCTGCCGCCCGCCGGCGCGATCTCTATCTGCCGGTACTGCGCGTCCGCCCGGCGCTTGACGAGGCGGACGCACAGGCGGTGGTCGAGGCCATGAAGTTCGACAAGAAGCGCACCGGAAGCGGCCTCGCTCTGGTCATGGTCGGCGACGGCCTGCGCGCCGTGCGCGTCGACGACCTCGGGCCCGGCGAGGCCCTGGCGGCGCTCGCCGCCCTCTCCGGCCTGCTCGGGCCGTGAGCGCGCGGGGCGGCGGCGCTCAGGGGCCGCGCCGCACGGAGCACCTGCGCGGTCGCGTGGAGGGCGCCGCCGACGCCCTCGTGCCGCGGCGCCTGCGCCCGTACCGCGAGCAGGTGCTGTACCTGGTCGGCGGCGGCTGGAACACGCTGTTCGGCTACCTGTGCTTCGCGGCGCTGTACTACTTCCTGCAAGCCTCGCTGCCGGTGGCCGTCATCCTCGTGCTCAGCTACGTCATCTCCATCGCCAACGCCTACGTGTGCTACCGCTACATCGTCTTCCGCAGCCGCGGGAGCGTGCTGCGCGAGCTCCCGCGGTTCACGAGCGTCTATCTGGTGGCGCTCGCGGCCAACCTCGTCGTCCTGCCGCTCGCCCTGCGCACCCTGCCGTTCAACGCGTACGTGATCCAGGCGCTGTTCACGGTCGCGGTCGTGGTGCTCAGCTACCTGGGACACCGCTTCTTCAGCTTCCGCCACCGGCAGGGGAACGCCGCCGAGCGCGAAACAAGTCCGCAGGACCCAGCCGCGGGAGAGAGGTGAGCGCCCTGTGCCCTTTCTGAGCATCGTCACGGCTTGCTACAACGAAGAGGAGAACGTCGAGGAGACCTACCGTCAGGTGAGGGCCGTGCTCGAGAGTCTGCCGCCGCGCCAGGGCGAGCCCTACACCTACGAGCACCTCTTCATCGACAACGCCTCCGGTGACCGCACCGTCGAGATCCTGCGCCGCATCTGCGCGACCGACCCCAACGTCCGCGTGATCGTCAACACGCGCAACTTCGGCCACATCAGGTCGCCGTTCCACGGCCTGCTGCAGGCCCGCGGGGATGCCGTGATCAGCATCGTCGCCGACCTGCAGGACCCGCCCGAGATGATCCGCGACTTCGTGCAGCGCTGGGAGGCGGGCTACAAGGTCGTCGTGGCGGTCAAGGAGGAGAGCCGCGAGAAGCGCATGATGTTCTTCGTGCGCGGCATGTTCTACCGCCTCATGGACCGCCTCAGCGAGATCCCCCTGGTGCGCAACTTCACCGGCTTCGGCCTCTACGACCGCGTCGTCATGGACACGCTGCGCGAGATCGACGACCCGTACCCCTACTTTCGCGGGCTCATCTGCGACCTCGGGTACGACCGCGCCGAGGTGCCGTACACGCAGCCGCGGCGCGCCCGCGGTATCACCAAGAACAACTTCTACACGCTTTACGACATGGCCATGCTGGGCATCACGAACCACTCCAAGGTGCCGCTGCGTCTCGCGACCATGGCCGGTTTCGTGCTCTCCATCCTCGCCCTGCTGATCGCCGTCGTGTACCTCGTCATCAAGCTGACGTTCTGGAACACCTTCGAGCTCGGGCTCGCCCCGCTCGTCATCGGCGTCTACTTCTTCGGCAGCGTGCAGCTCTTCTTCATCGGTATCGTGGGCGAGTACATCGGGTCGATCCACACACAGGTGTACCATCGGCCCCTGGTGATCGAGAAGGAGCGCATCAATTTCTAGGGGACGTGAGGGGGAGGGCCGCCGGGACGGGCGCCGCGCAGCGGCGCCCGTCCTGTTCTGGGCCGTCTCGGCCGCCTTCACCGTCGCCGCTCTCGTACTCACCTGGCGGCGCCTGTTCGTCGGCATGGACCTGCAGGACGAGAGCTTCTACGTGCTGGTGCCGTGGCGCTGGGCCCTGGGGGACGTACCCTTCGTGAACGAGGAGAACCTGGCCCAGGCGCCGGCCCTGCTCATGTACCCGTTCGTGAAGGCGTTCGCGGTCGTGAGGGGCTACGACGTCACGGGCCTCGTGCTGTACGGGCGCCACCTCTACCTGCTGCTCATGATGGGCGTGGCGGCGGCGGTGTTCCTGCTCGCCCGCCGCCTGGTGCGCGGTGGGGCGGCGCTGCTCGTGGCCGCCGCCGCGGGCTCGTACATCTACTGGGCGACGCCTCAGGTGAGCTACAACACCATCGCGCTCGCCACGCTCACCCTGAGCCTGGTCCTGGGGGCGCGTGCCGTGCTCGGCGGCGGCCGGGGCTGGGCGCTGGGCTCCGGCGCCGCCCTCGGGGTCGCCGTGGTCGCCTATCCGACGCTTCTGTTCATCGCGCCGTTCTGGGCCGTGCTGCTGGCCTTCGCCCACGGCAGGCGCGCGACCGCCATGGTCGCGCAGGGCAGCTTCGTGCACCCGCCCGACCCCGACGGGCCGCCTACCGGACGCACCGCCTGGCGGGCTCTGGGCGCGTGGGTCCTGGGCGGGCTGCTGGTGCTCGTCCCGGTCGCGGCGGTCGTGCTCAGCTTCGGCCCGCGCAACCTGTGGCGCAGCTGGCAGTGGACCCTGGCCTCGGCCCGCGACCTGCACCAGATCGGCGGCGCCTCCAAAGCCATCGACGTCGCCGCGGGCCTCTGGCGGTTCATGACCTCACGGCCGCTGCTGCTGGTCGCGGCGCTGGCCGTGTATCTCGTCTACCGGCGCTGGCCGCGGCTCGGCCGGGCGCTGCTCTGCCTGCTCCCGGCGGTGCTCTGGCTGGCGGCCCAGCGGCCCCAGGTGTGGGCCGCCGGCTACGTGATCGTCTGGGCCGCCGTCACCCCGTACCTGTACCTGTTCGTGCCCTCCGCGCGGCGCCTCGTCGGCGCCCGTCTCCTCATCGGGGTCTGGGCGCCCTCGCTGGTCGCCGGCGCCATGACTGCGTACACGAGCGCGAACGGCTACAGCAGCGCGGCTGTGGGGCTCGCGCCCGCAGCCGTGGCCGGAGCCGTCTTCCTCGTGTGGGCGCTGGAGGCGGCGGCGCTCCCGCCTGCGGCCGTCGCGGGCGACGAGGCCGCCGCTCTCGAAGGGGCGCAGGCCTCGCCGGGCGGGCCCGGCCCGTGGTCGTCGCGCACGGCGCCGCTCACCTGGGGGTCGTGGCTCGCGCTCGTCGCGCTCGTCGCCCTGGTCGCCGTCACGGTGTCGTTCCAGGCCCGGTTCCAGCAGCGCGACGTGCCGCTGCGGGAGCTCACGAGCCGCTTCGACTCCGGCCCGTGGTGGGGCATCCGCGTGACGCCGGAGCGGCGGCGGCTCATGGACGGCTTCGCCGCCGACCTCGCCGCCCAGGGGCGCCCG
>Ga0172371_10002141_pt1 | contig 31497 bp, 24 predicted proteins | sample Lak12m_FD_114543 | JGI IMG/M metagenome (GOLD analysis project Ga0172371, IMG submission 114543) | Freshwater microbial communities from Kabuno Bay, South-Kivu, Congo - kab_022012_12m | ecosystem: Environmental > Aquatic > Freshwater > Lake | place: Democratic Republic of the Congo: South-Kivu...
CCGCCGAAGTACATTTTATCTTTCAGGGTCCCCGAGATATCCAACAGGGCAACAGATGGGTTTCCCTGGAACCCTGACCATTCGCTCCGGTATGTAAAAAATCCTGAAAAATTTGTCGTGTTCTCAAACAGGGTTGGCGCCAGGCAGGAAGGATTGACCAGGTACTGCATCTCGTTGGCGTTATTCTGGGAACGGACAGCCCCGGTCATATGCAAACAGATCAGAATGATCAGGAATGTTATGATGATTCTCGCACTCATCTACCGTAAGATGTTTAATGTACCCTTGTTGATCAGACCATCAGAGAATAGTACTACATAATAATATGGCCCGGAAGGGAGTTCGTTTGTATCCGTGCGGCCATCCCAGGTGTTCTTGTAGTCGTCGTCTTCATATACCAGGTTCCCCCAACTGTCAAACACTCTGACAGAACAGCTTACCTGGTTCGGCGTGAGGCGAACGACCCAGAAATCATTATAACCATCTGCATTTGGGGTAAAGAGGGTCATGATGCTGGCTTGTGTCTCCTGGTGATCCCGGATGGTGAATGAAGTAGTGGTAAAACACCCGTTCAGATAAACAGATACTGAATAATTGCCTGGGTGAGTGATTGCCAGGACGTTACCTTTGATCGTATCATTCCAGATAACACTGTCCTTTGTCCCCAGAACCTCCACCAGGATGGTATCGTTGTGGAACGTTGCAGTATCGCCATTGAAGCGCAGTGTATAGGAGGGTTGTGCCTGGATAACGATCTCACTGTTAATGCTATCCTGACAACCCAGGCTGGTGATGACCCAGAGTGAGACTGTAAAGGTACCGACCTCACTGAATATATGCAGGGGATTTTTTTCATCTGTGGAGGGAGAGCCATCACCAAAATTCCAGTTCCGAATGATCACTGAATCTGCAAATACGATGGAGTGGTCGGTAAACCGGATGGGTTGTCCCACGCAACCGGCATCAAATGAAAACGAAGCCTGGACTCCGGATACCGGCACTTCCTTGTAGATGGCTTTTATTGTGCCATCTTTCGCAACAGCCTGTAGGCCGACCGAGTGATTCCCGATGGAGTTGAATGTCCAGATGGCAGTGGCCCCTGATGCATCATTGAACAGGCCATCAGCATCCATATCCCAAAGCAAAGCAAGGATGCTGTCGGGAGGCGTAGAGATGCTGGTCAGTGTGGTTGGTGTCCCCAGGCACCCGGCAGAGAATGAAAAATCAACCGACAGGGCGATCCCCTTTACTGCAAATAAGAGAACCATCCACGAAAGGAGCAGGACCAATAGTGTACGTTTCATCCGGTGAACCTATCGTAAAACCCTTGTAAAGATATACCAATCGGAGAAGGGTTATCGGGATTACCTGCTGAAGATGTAAGTTTTTATTAACAGGAAGGAAAACCAACTTTCTCCCAGATCCTCCATGTAAGAAAATAGAAGCCGTAAAAGATGATACGGGTGCCCCAGTTGTGGCTGAAGCTGTAATATTCAGGCCAGTGAAAGGCAACGGGAATAAGCAGGATAAAGTGGATTGCAGCTGCAACAACCAGGATGAACCAGGAGAGCGGGAGGAGCCATGCTTTTGCCTTCCAGGAAACAGGGTACAACATGAGAATGAAGGTGATCCTTAAAACAGGCTGAAGGCCTGAACAACCTGCAGCAAGCCGGATTACCTCCCTGTTGTTGATCCATACAATATATTCCGGGGTAGAAGTGAGGTTATCGTAAAAAAGCCCCAGGAAAGCTGTTGATACCTGGTTAACGGTAAAAAGGAATGGTTCGTGCAGAAGTGAAAAAAAAAGGAATCCTTCAAAAAGCAAGAGGAAATACCTTCCGGTAAAATACAGGAATAAAAACCATAAAAAACGGATAAGAGTCCCAGTAGACGAATTCTCCTTTAGCTTCCGGATGAAAAGACGGTAGGCGTTTAGTAATACGTTCCAGGTACTGTTTACTTTCAACCTACTATCTTGTTATTTTCAAGAAATTTTAGAATTTTTTCCGTTTTATCGGTTTCATGATCAGCATGCAGGACGATCGCAGGATTCACAGGCTCCTGATACTCAATGTCTACGCCTGGAAGATGCTCAATCTTGCCTTCGTCGGCCAGAGTATATAATCCGTATTTATCATTTTTTCGGGCAAACTCGTGCGTGGACTTAAGGTAAACAAGATAAAACCGGTCCTGGCCAATGATAGCTGATACCTGCTGCCGGATATTTTCATCCGGGGATATAAAGGAGCAGATGGTTATAATGCCCTGATCATTAAGTAATTTGCAGATATGCGCTGCCCGTCGTAAATGCTCTGCCCTGTCGGCCGGGGAGAAATCAAGTTCCCTTGACAGGCCGCTTCTTACACTCTTTCCATCAAGAAGCACAATTGTTGCTCCCCTGTCAAAAAGTTTCCTCTCAAGAAAATAGGCTATTTCGTTTTTCCCGCAACCGTGAAGGCCGGTAATCCAGATCGTAGCCCCTTTCTGACCGTACCGTTTTTTACGTTCATCGGGGTGGATGAGAGACTGGCTTTTAAGAATCAGTGATTGGTCGTGCGGAGTGAGCGGGGAAGGCTGGGAAGAGGTTCTCAATTCGAAATTCGAAATCTGAAAATTGAGATTCGAAGGACCTGCATCTACAATCATTCCAACAGCTACCGTGTTATGAGATACAGGATCAATCAGCACAAAAGACCCTGTATTCCGGTTCTTCTTGTAAGGGTCGTAGAACAGGGGCTTAACGGTGGTTACTGCCACTCTCCCGATCTCATTCAATTTAAGATGATCGGTATCCGATCTTTCGAGGGTATTGACATCCACCCTGTACCGGATAGCTTCAATCCGGGCTTTGGTGGTATTGGTCGTATGCTTGATGTAGAAATGGGCAGCCCGGTCCATTGGGGTTTCGTCCATCCAGACAAGCATGGCTTCAAAATTACGTCCGGTCCGGGGCAGGTTATTCGGATGAACCAGCATGTCGCCGCGGGAAATATCGATCTCATCAGCCAGCGTGACCGAAACGGATTGAGGAGGGAACCCGTAATCGCAGTAAATCCAATCGCTGGCCCCTAAATCCTTGTTTGCTTCGCTTTGCTCACAGGGGAACTTCCTCTGTTTTGCAGAAACTCCACCAATCCCATCTGAAGGATAGAGTAAGCTCCCTTTAGGGAGTTTGGGGGCAGGATAGATAATCCCTGTAACAGTGGTTGATTTCCGGTTTGGCAGGGCCATGACCTCATCCCCTATCCGGATGATGCCTGAAGCAACACGTCCTGCAAAACCACGGTATTCAAGGTCCGGACGGATCACATACTGAACGGGGTAGCGTAAATCTTCGAAATTCCGGTCAGAGGTGATGTGGATGGTTTCCAGAAATTCAAGAAGGCTTTTACCATGGTACCAAGGGATCTTGTCGGAGATATTAACGACATTGTCGCCTTTGAGGGCAGAGAGTGGGATGAAATGAATATCCGGGATGTCGAGCTGGGTTACAAAATTGTGATAATCTTCGCAGATGGAATCAAAAACTTCCTGTTTGTAATCTACCAGGTCCATTTTGTTCACGGCAACTACAACATGCTTGATGCCTAACAGCGAGACGAGGAAAGAGTGCCGGCGGGTTTGCGTAATCACACCTTTCCGGGCATCAACAAGAAGTATAGCGAGGTTTGCCGTACTTCCTCCCGTAATCATATTGCGGGTGTATTGTTCATGGCCCGGAGTGTCGGCGATGATAAATTTTCGCCTGGCCGTTGAAAAATAACGGTAAGCAACATCTATTGTAATTCCCTGCTCCCGTTCGGCTTTCAGCCCGTCGAGCAGCAGGGCGTAATCAATCTCTCCCCCTGCATGGCCTTCGCGTTTGCTGTCTCGTACCAGTGCAGAGAGCTGGTCTTCGTACAGTTTTTTGGAGTCGAAAAGAAGGCGGCCTATCAGGGTCGATTTACCGTCATCAACAGATCCTGCAGTAAGCAATCGTAGAAGGTCTTTCTTCTGGTCCTGATCCAAATATTCTTTAATATCCATACCTTATAATTCGTAATCCGAAATTCAAATCATTCGTAATTAGAAATATCCTTCCCGCTTTTTTTGTTCCATACTGGCTTCCTGATCAAAGTCAATCACCCTTGTCGTTCTCTCCGATTTGGTAACGAGCATCATCTCCTCCACGATCTTTTCAATGGTATCGGCGTTGGATTCAACTGCACCAGTAAGCGGATAGCAGCCAAGGGTTCGAAAGCGGATCTTCTTCATAAAACTTTTTTTCCTTAGCTCTTCAGGCATCCTGTCGTCGTCGACCATAATAAGATTCCCGTCAACCTCTACCACTTCCCGCTCTTTGGCGTAGTACAGGGGAACGATCGGGATCTGTTCAAGCCTGATATATTGCCAGATGTCCAGCTCAGTCCAGTTGCTGAGGGGGAAGACCCGGATGGATTCACCTTTGTGTACTTTGGCGTTATACAGGTTCCAGAGTTCCGGCCTCTGATTTTTAGGATCCCATTGGTGATTCCGGTCCCGGAATGAAAAGACACGCTCCTTTGCCCGCGACTTTTCCTCATCCCTTCTGGCTCCTCCAAAGGCAGCATCGAATTTATACAGGCTGAGACCTTCGAGCAATGCCTGGGTTTTCATGATGTCGGTATGAACTTTACTGCCGTGGGAATAAGGCCCCACTCCCGATTCGAATCCTTTTTTGTTATAATGTACAATGAGCTCCCAGCCTTTCTCCTTGACATAGCTGTCGCGAAATGAGATCATTTCTTTGAATTTCCACATGGAATCAATATGCATCAGGGGGAAAGGTACTTTGCCGGGATAAAACGCCTTTTCAGCAAGGCGTACCATCACCGATGAGTCTTTTCCTATCGAGTAGAGCATGACCGGGTTTTCAAATTCCGCGGCTACTTCACGGATGATGTGGATCGACTCCGCTTCAAGTTCCCGAAGGTTGTTCAGAGTATATTCAGGTACTTTATTCATGTTATTCGTCATTCATGTCATTCGTCATTCATGTCATTTTAAACCGGTTGTCAATAACCAAACACAAGTTTCAATATAACGATTGTTGCCACAAGATAAATCACTGTTAATGGAAATCCGACCCTGATATAATCTTTGAACCTGTAACCTCCGGGGCCATAAACCATCAGGTTTGTCTGGTATCCGAACGGTGTCATGAATTCAGCGGATGCGGCATAGGCAATGGCGAGGATAAAAGGTTTGTAATTTTCAACACCCAATTCGGTAGCTGTCGCCAGGGCGATGGGAAAGGTAATGGCTACGGCGGCGGCATTGGTAACAAGCATTGAGATAATATTTGTGATCACATAAAGACTGATCATCACTAAAAGGGAATTATCCCTTGAAAAGTTTATGATGTAATCCGCCATCTGGGCTGCAAGGCCGGAGTTGGTAATGGCTTTGCCGAACGCCAGGGCAAGCACCAGCAGGAAAAACAGGTTGAAATCCAGTGTGCGGCGGATATCCGTGAGTTTGATCAGGTTGGTCACGGCAATGAATCCGATCACACACAGCAGCCCCACGAAAAGGGGCAGTATCTTGACAGCCGATAAGGTGAAAGCGGCCAGCAGGAATATGTAAAAGACCGTCACCTTCCATCCCTCCATTCTTTCAATCTTTTTAACCTTGGTGATTACCTGGAAATCCTGGTCATTTTCAGTCTGGAAGTTCCTGCCTGTTACAAGCAGAAGAAGATCGCCGGCTTTGAGTCTGATCTCCCCCAGTTTCCCGCGAAGTTTCTCGTTGTTACGTTGAATCGCAATGATTGCGGCATCATAATGCACTCTGAACCTGAACTCTTTGGCGGTTTGATTATGAAGCCTTGAGTTGTCGGGGATGACGGCTTCGACAATATGGTTCTGTGGTTGATTGATCATCTTGGTCCCATATGGAAGGATCAGGTCCTTCGTTCCCTGGACAAGATCGATTATCCGGTCGGTATTCCCGGCAAAGAAGAGACAATCATTTTTTTGGATTACTTCTTCTGATGATACAGGAGCGATTATTTCCTGGTTACGCATGATCTGTACCAGGAAAAGGTCATTCAGGTTCCGCAGCCCCGCCTCACTGATTGATTTCCCGGTAAGACCTGATAATGGGGGTACAATGGTCTCAACCAAGTATTCACGGCTCTTTTCGTCATATTGGCCCAGTGCGTTACCGCGGTCCGGAAGCCATCTTGACCCGATGAAAATAAGATACAAAGATCCTATTACCGTTACCGGAATTCCGACATAGATAAAGTCAAAAAGATGCAGCGATTTGAGGCCAGATTCCATCGCAAGGCCATTAACGACAAGATTCGTGGATGTTCCGATCAGGGTGATTGTCCCTCCCATCAGAGCGGCATATGAGAGTGGAAGGAGCACTTTTGAAGGGGAGATGCCTTTCTTTCGGGCCCAGTCGTAAACAAAAGGCATCAGAAAGGCAACCAGGGGGGTGTTGTTGATCCAGCCTGAGAAAAATGCTACGCCAGTGGTCATCCGGGTGAGGAATTTTTTATAGGTTAAATTCGGCCTTAAAAGCCGGTTCAGGACAAAGCCTAAAACAGCGGTCTTTTTCACCACCTCACTAATGATGATCAGCAGAAAGATGAGTATAATGCTTTCGTTGGAAAGTCCGTGAAGGATATCCTGGATACTGATAATGCCGGCGAAATAGAAAATAACTACCGCAAGCAGAAAAATCAGCGATGGTTGGCTCCATTCCTGGTATAGAGCTACCAACATAAAGAAGGTAACAATGATGACTATGGAAATATCCAGCAATTCAGTATTCAGTTTTAAAAATCCACTTAATTACCAAAACCTCTTATAATTTTTCTGTCCTTCGTGCTCCGTTTTCACTTTTCTGTCGGGAAGTTTTTCCAACAGCAAAGGTGAGATTGACACTGACACCACCGTTTCCAGATGGTCAATACGAATGATCACCTTTTTACTGCCTGCAATGGAAACCAACTCACCGGTAGTTCCAATAAGCGGCCCTGCAATTACTTTAACCAGGGAGCCCGGTTTCAGAATATGTGTGATCGTCTCTACCTCCAGATCACTTCCCATAAGAGCTTTCAGCGTATTGATCTGACGGTTGGGAATAGGCGCAGGCTCACCGTTAAACCAAACATACCGAACCGCCCCGTAGGTATTCAATGCTTCGTAATACCAGTCGGGATTTGCCCTTACAAAACAATATGACCGGATTAATGGTTCCTCTACCCACTTCTTCCTGTCACTCCACTGTTTCAGTACTTTCCTTACAGGGGCATACGCTTCAATGCCTTTTTCAACAAGTAAATCCGTCAGTTTCTTTTCGTGACGGGGTTTTGTGTAAAGAGCGTACCAGGGAGTTTCGTTCATAGTTGTGAGTGGCAAATTTACCCAAAATAGTGTCTTAAAATCAAATTCTCATTCAAATATAAATTTGCATCGCATGGTTAAATTGTCATATCTTTGAAATATGAAATAGAAAAAATCAATTTATTCCTATATGAAGACAATAAAATTTTCTGAGAACGAACTGGAATTCTTAAGAAATCACTACGAACTGGAATTAATCGAAGCAGAGAATTATATCGCTGAAATTAAATCCATTCTCAAAAAATTCGGAGTGGTGCAGAAAGCTGAAACCCCGGAAAAACCTAAGAAAAAAAGAGGTCGTCCGAAAAAGACAAAGACGGAACCGCAGGCGCCAAAAGAAACTGTGAAAGCAGCAGCTGCAAGCAAAAAAACTGCACCAAAAAAGACAGCTCCTGCAAAGAAAACAACCGCTCCGAAAACAAAAACCCCGGCTAAAAAAACTGCACCGAAAAAAACTGTGAAACCGGTTGAATCAGTTGCCCCTTCTGCTGCAGGAGTGTAGATTGTATTTCAGGAACTATTTTTTCCTCCTCCATCTCCAATTCCTGAGATGGGACAATCGTTGCATATAAGTAGAGAGATGCCTGTCTTTTTTACGCGGGTATATGTCTTCGATATATATCAGGATCCCGGTCTCTTCCACCTCACCGAATTTATGATTTATAGCGGTTCCGAAAGTCATCATGGTGGGAGATAAGCTCATATAAGCATTGACCAGTGGTGGAACAGTTTCATGGTATTTTCTGATTGTCTGAACCAGGATCTTGTAATTTTCCTCGAATGTTGGAGAGGTGAATAAAGAAGAGAGAAAATCATCCGGCGTCTCCGGCTCTATCGCTTCAAATGGAGACATCAGGTGCAGATTGTCGGGAAAAAATTTATGCAGGAAATATAAAATAAGATCACGTGCCGTCCTATTGTACGAAGGATACATTGTCATTTTTCCAAAAAAATATTTTATGTCGGGGTTATCAATGATCATAGCCCCAAGACCATCCCATAAGTTATCCAGCGAATACATCCCTTTACGCAGGTTGAATGTTGGCTGGTAATTGGGTTGAACAAAGGATCGTCCAAGCTCAATGGATTCGGGAAGAAAATCACGGATAAAACGCGGAGTGAAGGCAAACAATTCTCCGGTGCCTGAATTAAAACACCCCTTGTCATTACAGGGAATGTCTTTCCCATGAATGAACCTGTAACCTCCAACGATGCTTTTATCATAAGGATCCCAAACGATAAGCTGCTGAAAAGGAGAATCGTCGGTGTCGAGTTCGTCAATATCCACGTGTTTTCCCGTCCCTCCGCCAGCATCCCTGAACGTGATCTCCCGCAGCCGGCCCACCTCTTTCATCAGGTTTGGACTGTCATGCGCTGTGAATACAAAAATCTGCCGTTTGCCATTGTTCGTATTCCGGACAAATTTATGCTCATTCAGTTCCTCAAGGAGCAAATGGGTTTCTACCGGTTCAATAATGGGCTCCATAACTAACATGGGATAAGGGATACGGGATCTGAGATATGGGATGCACGATAGTTTTTTTTGTAGTAAAGGTAGTATTTTTTTTCTATGTCGGATTCATCTCCTGTTGCAAGGGAGGTAAAAAATTGAAACCTCAGAAACTCGTATCTTTGCGATAAAAAAGGATGATCTATCCTCCCGACTTTGAACAAAAAATCGGATTTGACCAGATACGGGAGATCCTGAAATCATACTGTTTTTCCGAGCTTGGGAAAGAAGAAGTGAATAAGATCTCATGTTCAGCCATTCACCATGATGTTGAACAATCACTTTTAGAGACTGAAGATTTCAGGCAGATCCTTCTTTCAGGAGTCAACTTCCCGTCACAGGATTATTATAACACCATTCCACTTCTTCGGAATCTCCGGATCGAAAACACCTATCCTGAACCGGAACAACTCTCGGAATTAGGTATGGCAATTGTCACGTTCCTTGATATTATCAGGTTCTTTAATGAAGAACGTCGGGAGGCCTACCCAAGGCTGTGGCTCCTGGTTAAAAGAAATACGAATTACGAATTACGAAGTGCGAACTCAAGTGCGAAGTTGGAAGTACGAAGTACGAATGCAGGTTCAAAGTCAAAAGTACGAAGTGCTAAGGGAACGGATTCCGTACCCCGTTTCCCGAATCCCGGATCCCTTATCCCTGATCCCGTATCTCATATCGCAGAGCTGATTAATAGTGTTCTCGACGACAAATCACAGGTCAGGACCAGCGCTTCAAAAGAATTATCACGCATCAGAAATGCAATTAACAGGCTTGAGGGCTCTGTGGAGAAGAGGATGACCCAGATCTTCCATGAAGTGAGAAAGAGTGGCTGGGTTGACGAGGGGGCAGAGGTAACAGTGCGGGAGGGACGGCTCGTAATTCCTTTTCGGAGTGCTCACAAGCGCAGGATCCAGGGAGTGGTTCATGATGAATCGGCAACAGGGCAAACGGTCTTTATTGAGCCGGTTGAACTCTTTGAAATGAACAATGAGATCCGGGAATATCATTATGCTGAAAGAAGAGAGATTGTCAGGATCCTCACAGATGTTGCCAACCGTATCAGGCCACATATCGAAGAGCTGATGGAAATGAACCATTTGCTGGGCATGATCGACTTTATCCGCGCAAAAGCACGGTTTGCCATTGATCTGGGAGCTAATATGTGCAGCCGGCTTGAATCCCGGCCTCATATGAAATGGGTCCAGGCTGTTCATCCACTTCTTTATCTGTCTCATAAGAAGTTGAAAAAGAGCGTGGTGCCACTTGATATCCTGCTTACAAAGGAACATCGGGTTCTGGTGATCTCCGGCCCTAACGCCGGGGGGAAGTCCATTTGCCTCAAAACAGCGGGACTGCTTCAGTATATGCTTCAATGCGGAATTCTGCCTCCGGCAAAAGAGGATTCCGAATTCGGGATCTTCCGGCAGATCATGATTGACATCGGAGATGAGCAATCGCTGGAAAACGACCTTAGCACTTACACTTCCAAGCTCATGAATATGAAATATTTCCTGGAGCATGTTGATCCAAACAGCCTTTTTCTGATTGACGAGATGGGAACCGGAACCGATCCCTCCGTTGGAGGAGCAATTGCGGAAGCCACACTGGTCAGTCTTGCCGGCTCTGGAGCTTATGGTGTGGTGACAACGCACTACTCTAACCTGAAACTCCTGGCAGAAGCACCTGTCGCTGAATCCCCTGAAGGGGACTTGCTCCCTCTCCTTCATGGGAAGGGCCGGGGAGGAGCCAATGACACTACAGTGATCCAGAACGGCGCCATGCTGTTCGATACACGTTCAATGAAGCCGACCTACTTGCTAAAACAGGGGAAACCAGGAAGTTCGTTTGCGATTGAGATTGCAACTTCTGTTGGGTTCCCTGAGGGTGAACTGATGAGGGCATCAGAACTGATAGGAGGGAGCCAGCTTGATTTTGAACGGCAGTTGCAGGATCTTGAACTGGAGAAAGAAGATGTTACCAGGCGATCGGACCAGCTTCATGTGGCAGACGAGTTCCTGGATGAATTAATTACCAAATACCAGGGGTTGGTGGATGAACTGGAACAATCCAAAAAGACGATCCTTGAGAATGCCCGCCTGGAGGCGGAACAACTATTAAAAGACGCAAACAAACTCATAGAAAAAACCATTAAAGAGATCCGCGAATCACAAGCCGACAGGGAACGGACCAAAAAAGCAAGATCAGCGTTAGCTGTTGCGAGAACCGGGATACAAGATCCGGGATCCGGGATGACAACGCCGGTCCCGGACAAAGGAAACCGGCAGCCTGGGACCAAAACAGAGAAGCCTGCATCCGTCATCGGTGGCAATGCAACTGAAGTGAAACAACAGCGTCCCGGATCATCAGAAAAACCTGCGAAAAGCTCATTTACCGAAATTATAGCCAGCAAGCAGGAGTCTTTCACATTGATCCTTGATCTTAGGGGTAAACGGGCCGACGAAGCATTTATAGAGTTACAACGATTTATGGATGATGCTATCTTGTTGTCTGTCAATGAGGTACGTATTTTACATGGCAAAGGGACAGGAGCTTTGCGTGAGGTTACCAGAAATTATCTCAAAGGGGTGAAGGAGGTGAAACGGTTCCATGATGAAACGTTGGAACGGGGGGGATCGGGGATCACGGTCGTGTTGCTGTGAACTGATTTTTAAGAATTTTTAACATTTCAGGACATCTGCCTGCTGAAGTCTTCATCAGGCGCAGCCTTCATAAAATTAAGGTCTTAACACACATGGTCCGAATCGGCCGGAGCCTCAACGGGACACGGCCGTAAATTAGCAAATCATCTATTTATCCACTATATTTGCCCCCTTTCTCAAGAAAAAACCATGAGTTTACGAGCGAAAACAAATGAGCTGAAACGAAGGATGAGTGAAGCTTTTGAAGGTGGAGGAGAACAGGCTACCGAAAAGCAGAAAGCATCCGGCAAAATGACGGCGCGGGAGCGGATCCTTGCATTACTTGATCCGGATACCTTTCATGAGTATGACCTCTTTGTAAAACATGCGGGCCAGGATTTCGATATGGATAAGAAATACCTGCCCGGAGATGGTGTTATCACAGGTACGGGAACGATCAGCGGCTGGCCTGTTTGTATCTACGCACAGGACTTCACTGTTGCGGGAGGGTCACTGGGGTATATGCATGCCAAAAAGATCTGCAAGATCATGGACCATGCTATGAAAATGAAAGTCCCTCTGATCGGGATCAACGACTCAGGGGGTGCAAGGATCCAGGAAGGGGTAAACTCCCTCGCCGGATACGGTGAGATTTTTTTCAGGAATACCATCGCTTCCGGTGTTATCCCGCAAATCTCTGTGATCCTTGGGCCCTGCGCCGGAGGTGCTGTCTATTCTCCGGCCCTGACTGATTTTGTCTTTGTTGTGGATAAGATCTCAAAAATGTTCATCACCGGACCTGAAGTAATTAAAACCGTCCTGGGCGAAGAGATCTCCATGGAGGAGTTGGGCGGCGCCAGGGTACATGCCGAGATTACAGGTAATGCCCATTTTTTTGCAGAGAGCGAACTGGAGTGCTTCGAACAGATAAAGGAACTGGTTAGCTACATTCCGTGGAACAACGAGAAGAAAGCAGAGTCGTTTACCACAAAGGCTCCAAAATCAAGACAGTATAAAATTGACAGTGTTTTCCCCACAGACCCGCTTCAATCTTATGATGTAAGGAACATCATCAAAGCCATCTCTGATGATTCAGCGTTTTTTGAGGTCCATCAGCATTGGGCTCAGAATATCGTTATAGGATATGGCAGGCTTGAAGGGCAAACGGTCGGATTTGTTGCCAACCAGCCAATGGTTCTTGCCGGGGTGCTCGATGTGGATTCTTCAGATAAGGCAGCAAGGTTTATCAGGTTTTGCGATGCCTTTAATATTCCTCTTGTCACACTGGTTGACCTGCCTGGATATTTACCGGGTATCGATCAGGAGCATTCCGGGGTTATCAGGCATGGGGCAAAAGTTCTCTATGCCTATTCAGAGGCAACCGTTCCTAAAATGACTGTAATCCTCAGAAAAGCATATGGGGGAGGATATATAGCGATGTGCTCAAACCACCTTCGGGCCGATTTCGTCTTTGCATGGCCTACAGCCGAGATTGCCGTCATGGGGCCGGAAGGAGCTGCCAACATCATATTCAGGAATGAAATAAAGACATCCGATAAACCGGAAGAGACGAGAAAACGTTTAATAGAAGAATATCGCCAGAAATTTGCCAATCCTTATGTTGCTGCAGCCTACGGGTATGTTGATGCGGTGATCTCTCCTTCCGAGACCCGTGATTTTCTGATCCACTCCCTTCGCCTGGCAGAAAACAAAGATGACGCCCGTCCGAAAAAAAAGCATGGAATACCACCGTTTTAAAGTACGTAGTGGAGGGTAGAAGTTAGAACGAAGAAGTAGAAAAAATCCGAAACCGAAACCCTGAACAAACACTGGAATGAAAGTCCGAAGGAGAAAAGAGGAAAAGAAAGAGTTGAAGAAGTCAGAAGCATCGGGAGCTTCTGTCTCAGAAGATGAGCAGCTTTTTGCATTCACGTATGAAGGGGTGGAGTATATGACGCTCCTCACCAGGAAATTCTCCGAAAGGAAACCTTACAGCCGGCCGAATCCCAAGCTGATCCATGCATTTATTCCAGGTACCATTGTAAAAGTTAATGTCAAAGAGAAAACCAAAATTAAAAAAGGAGAAATCCTTCTCTCTCTCCAGGCCATGAAAATGAATAACGACATCCTATCTACCATTGATGGGATCGTTAAAAAAGTACATGTAAAAAAAGGTGACATTGTTGTTAAGAACCAGCTTCTTGTTGAATTGAAGTAACCTCTTATGTCTCCGCTCCAGGTTTCTTTCATCTCTTCTGCCCCAGACCTGTCGGCCTGTCCCTCCGACGGTCTTCCTGAGTTTGCCTTTATCGGGCGATCCAATGTTGGGAAGTCATCCATGATCAACATACTGGCCGGCAAACAGAAAATTGCCAAGGTCTCGTCGACGCCTGGAAAGACCAGGCTGATCAATCATTTCCTGGTCGACGCTTCCTGGTACCTGGTGGATCTTCCGGGCTACGGATTTGCGAAAATTTCTCATACAGAGAGAAGGAAAATCCGCGAGATGATCCATGATTACATTTCGAAGCGCAAAGAGATGCGCTGCCTGTTCGTACTCATAGATTCCAGGCTGAAACCACAAAAAAATGACCTGGATTTTCTTTCATGGCTGGGAGAGAACAGGATACCTTTCTTTATTCTTTTCACCAAAACAGACAAGCTGTCGGCAGTTGAACTGGAAAAGAACCTTGCGCGTTACAAAAAGGAGTTGAAACGACAGTGGGAAGAATTACCTCTGATCTTTACCACTTCAGCGAAAACTAAAGAAGGCAAAGAGGCCGTAATTGGGATCATTCAGGAAATACTGGAAGGGAAGCTGTAATAAATCAGGCTTTCGGGCTACCATCAGTCACTGGCTTCACCCGCTTCATAAGGCTTGATTTAAGGTTTGCCGCTTTGTTCTTGTGGATCACTCCTTTTTTAGCTAGTTTATCGATCTTGGAAACGACTTCGGGAAGGCTTTTGGAAACCACCTCCATGTTGTCGTTTGCACGGATCGCTTTGACAGCATTACGGACGGTTTTTCCATGGTAACGGTTCGTTTCGCGTTTGGTTTTGCCAGAACGGATTCTTTTTTCTGCACTTTTGTGATTGGCCATCTCGATCAAATGTATTTCAGTATGTTGGAATAATTAAAAGGAGTGCAAAAGTAGTACAATTTTCTGAATTAGCAAAACAAAGGTTTGTATCTTTGGTGCACCATGTCTGATCCCACGGAAATACATGAAATCTCCACACAAGCCGTTCATACCAACCGTAAATGTTAATAGTGGATATTCCATCTGACCAATGAAATCAAAATTATTAACAGATGAAAATCTGATCGATATCGAGCGGGTGATAAGCTCAAAAAATCCCGCCCTTCTTAAGATCATTCCCGGTTTTGTCATTCGCTATCTGAAACGGATCACTCACCAGGATAGCATCAACGACTATATTTACCGGAACCGCGAAAAAGTCGGATTGGAGTTTGTGGACGCTATCCTGAAGGAGTTTGGGGCGGATATTTCTTCAGGATACCCGATAGGTCATACGCAATACGAGAAAGCCGCTAAATCCCCAAAAGGGGACATACTCCCTCCCCTCGAAGGGGAAGTGTTGGGAGAGGACATCCCGGATCCCGGATCCCGGATCCCGGATCTAGCATGCGGCCGATATATCATAGCCGCCAACCACCCCCTCGGCGGACTCGACGGCATGGCGCTGATGCAAGCGGTTGGGAGAATAAGAAAAGACCTGATCTTCCCCGTCAACGACATCCTGATGAATGTTCCCGGTTTGCAACCGTTGTTTATCCCGATCAACAAACATGGGAAAAACACGGATAACGTAAGGATCATCGACGAAACCTTTGCTTCCAGCAAAGTAATCCTCTATTTCCCTGCCGGCCTTGTATCCCGGAAGCAAAGAGGAGGGATGATCAGGGATCTGGAGTGGAAAAAAACATTCATCACCAAGGCCAGGAGATATCACAGAGACGTGATCCCTGTGCATATTTCCGGACAAAATTCTTCTTTCTTTTACAACCTGTCCAACTGGAGAAAGCGCCTAGGTATCAAGGTAAACCTGGAAATGCTTTACCTCGTCGACGAAATGGTAAAACAAAAGGATAAACCTATTCGCATCACATTCGGGAATCCCCTCCCATGGACTACCTTCGACAATACCCGCACCGACAATGAATGGGCTGCCTGGGTGAAGGAGCAGGTGTATGCTCTGGATGACAGATAATCAGAACAATACTTAATGCGGGAAGCAATTCCCGGATCAAGTGGCCCTGGTCCCGGAACCACTTTTGCAATATAAGTCCCCGTTAGGGGATTTAGGGGCAATAAAAATTGCGTTTCATAAAAAGAAGTGGTACCTTTGCTCTCGTTAAAAAATTAACAGATAAAGTTTCAAGTATCTATTATTCAATATATTATTCACAATGAAATCAAAAAACTATTTGACGTGCGATGGGAATCAGGCTGCTTCACACATGGCGTACATGTTCAGCGAGGTAGCTGCGATCTACCCGATTACTCCCTCTTCCAACATGGCTGAAAACGTTGATGAATGGGCTGCTTTTGGACGAAAAAACATTTTTGGTGATGAAGTGAAGGTTGCAGAGATGCAATCGGAGGCAGGAGCCGCCGGGGCTGTTCATGGTTCTCTACAGGCTGGTATTCTTACCACCACGTTTACCGCTTCCCAGGGATTGTTACTGATGATCCCCAACATGTACAAAATCGCCGGAGAACTCCTCCCGGGTGTATTCCACGTTAGCGCCAGGTCGGTGGCAGCGCATGCCCTCTCTATCTTCGGTGACCATTCCGATGTCTATGCAACCCGTCAGACCGGCTTTGCGCTTCTTGCAAGTGGCAGTATCCAGGAGATCATGGACCTTGCCGGTGTTGCTCACCTGTGTGCGATCAAATCCAGGATCCCTTTCCTCCATTTTTTCGATGGATTCCGTTCTTCTCACGAGGTTCAGAAGATAGAGGTGTTGAAGAATGAGGATATGGCCAGGCTGATCGATTATGAAGCGCTACAGAAATTCCGCGACCAGGCGCTCAACCCTGAACATCCGGTTACGCGTGGAACAGCCCAGAATCCCGATATTTTCTTCCAGGCAAAAGAATCGATCAACCGGTTCTATGAGCCGGTCCCCGACATTGTGGATGCTTATATGAAAGAGATCCACAAGCTGACAGGCCGCGAGTACCATCCGTTCGTTTATTACGGTGCCCCGGATGCCGAAAATATTATTGTTGCAATGGGTTCGGTAACAGAAACTATCAGAGAGACAGTTGACCATCTCAACGCAAATGGGGAGAAAGTCGGACTGATCACGGTTCACCTCTACCGTCCCTTTTCATCCAAATACTTTTTTAAAATTTTTCCGAAAAGCGTAAAAAGGATTGCAGTCCTCGATCGCGCCAAAGAACCGGGCGCCGGCGGAGAGCCACTCTTCCTGGATGTTCGTGATATGTTCTACGATTTGGATGTACGCCCTATGATCATTGGCGGACGGTACGGGCTGAGTTCAAAAGACACCACTCCTGCACAGATTATATCGGTTTACAGGAATCTCGCTTTAAAAGAACCGAAGAACCATTTTACGATCGGCATTACCGACGATGTGACATTTCATTCCCTTCCGCTTCTTCCGGAGGTGAGTATCGAGTCGGCGGATACCTATTCGGCAAAATTCTGGGGCATCGGCTCTGACGGCACGGTTGGAGCAAATAAAAACAGCATCAAGATCATTGGGGACAACACTCAAAAATATTCCCAGGCCTATTTTGCTTACGACTCAAAAAAATCGGGAGGAGTTACTGTTTCCCACCTGCGTTTCGGGGATAAACCGATCAGGTCGACCTACCTGGTTAACACTCCGGACTTTGTGGCTTGCCATGTACCTTCATACCTCGATAAATACGACATCCTGAAAGGGCTGAAAGATGGAGGGACCTTCCTGCTCAACAGCATCTGGGATACAGAGGAGACCAAGAAACGCCTTCCAAACCAGATGAAGAAATACCTGGCTGAACACAAGATCAACTTTTACATCATCAATGCCACGGTCATCGCCGAGGATATTGGTCTGGGCAACCGTACCAACTCTATCATGCAGGCTGCCTTCTTTAAGCTGGCAAAAGTGATCCCCGCCCAACTGGCCATCGATGAGATGAAGAAAGCCATCAAAAAGACCTATGGACGAAAAGGGGAGGAGATCGTGAAAATGAACTTTGCTGCGATTGACAGGGGAGGCGAAGTAGAGGAGATCAAAGTGCCGGCTGAGTGGGCGAAACTGAAGATCACGGGCACGAAAGAGGATCCGGATACTGATCCGTTCATCAGGCAGATATTTGAGCCGGTGAACAGCTTCAGGGGTGATGACGTTCCTGTAAGCGCTTTCGTTGGCCGGGAGGACGGGACATTCCCGTCAGGTACAACCGTTTTGGAGAAACGGGGTATCGCCGTCAACGTTCCCGAATGGCTCCCCGATAATTGCATCCAGTGCAACCAATGCGCATATGTTTGTCCTCATGCAGCTATCCGTCCTTTCATCCTGAACGAAGCAGAAAAGAATAGCGCCCCGGCGGATCTGGTAACCCTTAAAGCTATTGGTAAAGAGCTGGCCGGACTGGAATTCCGGATTCAGGTCAGCGTACTCGACTGCACCGGTTGCGGGAACTGCATTGATGTTTGTCCGGCCAAGACCAAAGCGCTTGAGTTCCAAACCCTCGGTTCACAGATGCCTGAAACGAAGAACTGGGACTTCCTGATTGACCATGTGACCTACAAGACTGATGTTGCCGATCGTTTTAAAACATTCAAAAATAGTCAGTTCGCCCAGCCGTTATTTGAATTTTCAGGAGCCTGTGCCGGATGCGGAGAAACCCCTTATATCAAGCTGATCACGCAGCTTTACGGTGAACGGATGCTGGTGGCCAATGCCACAGGTTGCTCTTCCATCTATGGAGGAACTGCTCCTTACAGTCCGTACCGTCCAAATACTGACGGTCATGGCCCCGCCTGGGCCAACTCCCTGTTTGAAGACAATGCCGAGTATGGTTTCGGAATGGCGATAGGCATTGCCCATCTTCGGAAGCGGATGGCCCAGAAAATGCGGGCAGCGATCAAGGAGAACATGTTAGGGGCAGAGCTGCTGGCTGTCTTCGGAGAATGGATTGAAGGGAAAGATGATGCCACCCTGTCAAAAAATGCTACCGTGAAGATGATCCCTTTGTTGGAAAATGAGAGTAACCAATTGGCTGGAGAGATACTGGCTCTGAGGCAATACCTCGTAAAGAAGTCGATCTGGATCATTGGAGGGGATGGCTGGGCTTACGATATCGGATACGGAGGACTGGATCACGTCATTGCCTCCGGCGAGGATGTGAATATCCTGGTGCTCGATACCGAAGTATATTCCAACACCGGAGGCCAGTCTTCTAAAGCCACCCCTGAAGGTGCTGTGGCCAAATTTGCCGCCTCAGGGAAAAAAGTGAGGAAAAAGGACCTGGGCGCAATGGCAATGAGCTATGGATATGTATATGTAGCGCAGGTGGCCATGGGGGCCAATAATTCCCAACTTTTCCGTGCTGTAAAAGAAGCGGAAGCCTATAAAGGCCCATCTGTCATTATTGCCTATTCCCCCTGTATCAATCATGGCATACGTGCCGGAATGGGAAAGACCCAGGATGAAATGGACCGTGCGGTAAGGGCTGGTTACTGGCAGCTATACCGCTACAATCCTGAATTAGGGGAGGCAGGCCAGAATCCTTTCAAACTCGACTCAAAGGAACCGGAGTGGGATAAATTCCAGGAATTCCTGGATGGGGAGGTGCGCTATACATCATTGAAGAAGATCTTTCCGGCCGAAGCAGCCATCCTGTTCAAGGCAGCTGAACAAAATGCAAAATGGAGATATGAGAATTACAGGAGACTGGCAGAGATGAAATACGGCAGCTAGATCCTGGATCCCAGATCCTGGGTCCTGGGCTCTCCGGATGACCAAGTTCTTCCAAGACCCAGCATCCAGGATCAGATAATTACTTGATATAGTTAATATTGTACTAAACGTTTAACAAATTTTATATGGCTAATCTGACCACGCACTACATGGGGTTGAAATTAAAGAACCCGATAATTATTGGCGCCAATAACCTGGTGAAAGATATCAATAACATCAAGAAGATGGAGCAGGAGGGAGCTGCTGCAATCGTGTATAAATCCTTGTTTGAAGAGCAGATTGAACTGGAGCGTCTTCAGCTTTCTGAGGAGCTGAACCAGTATAACGACCGGCATGCCGAGATGATAAGCCTGTTTCCTGATCTTGAACACGCAGGACCTTCCGAACACCTGCATCAGCTGAGGACTGTTGTGGAATCAGTATCCATCCCTGTGATCGCCAGCCTGAATTGTGTGTATGACGACACTTGGGTGGAGTATGCCAAATTGATCGAAGAGACAGGAGTTAACGGCATAGAGATGAACCTTTACAATGTTCCGGGAGATTTTAAAAAGGAAGGAAAATCGATCCTGAACGAGCAACTCGACATCATCACACATGTTAAGAGTACCCTTAAGATCCCTGTAAGTGTCAAGCTGAGTCCCTTCTACACCAATATCCTGAATGTCATTCAACAGATGTACTATGCAGGGGTAGACGGGTTTGTCATCTTCAACCGGTTATTCCAGCCTGATATTGATCTGGAGGAAGAGAAACATCACTTCCCGTATAACCTTAGCAATGAAGGCGATAATAAGTTACCATTGCGATATGTGGGATTGCTGTACGGCGAGATCCGGGGGTCAGTCTGTGCCAATACAGGCATCTATACCGGTCTTGATGTGGCAAAGATGATCCTGGCCGGCGCCGACTGTGTCCAGGTGGTAAGCACATTGTATAAAAATGGCTTCGGGCAGATCAGAAAGATCCTTACGACGTTGGAAGAGTGGATGCAGGAAAAGGAGTATGAAACCATTGAACAGTTCCAGGGAAAGCTTGCTCGAAAAAATCTGAAGGATCCTTTCGCTTACAAACGTGCTCAATATATAGACATCCTGATGAAGAGCGAAGAGATTTTCAAGCTCTATCCTATGAGATAAAGGATGCGGGATACGGGATACGGGATACGGGATATGGGATTCGGGATTCGGGATGCGGGATTGGGCATTTAGGAAATTAATAGTGATTGTGACTTTTTTTGACTGTTTCAAGGAAGGAATATAGTTGCCGGTTTAAGCTGTCAATCTTCCTTGATAAAATGTCGTACGATTCAGGGTCCTTCAAGGATTTCGTTTCCCACAATGTATCCAAATGATCATTGGTCTCGTCGGCTGAGGATTTTGCAATATATAGGAAATGAATAAAATCCTGTTTGTAAAACCGTCGACCATATCCTTCAACGATATTTGATCTGATAGATTTTGACGACCTTCTGATTTGGCTTCCGACTTCATACATTTCAAATTTCGGCAGTTGAGTCAGAGTCATTTCGTGCACATGAATCACCACCTCGCGGGAAAGTTTCCAAATTTCCAATGATTTATATGACATGATCTCATTTTACCATTAATCGGTTTTAATGGTAAAAGGTTATACATCAGGAAAGAATATTTCTCTATAACGAAGAATATTTTCTAACACTCCTATCAACCAACCTTTATCTCGGATCCCGTATCCCTCATCCCGTATCCCTCATCCCGTATCCCGTATCCCGTATCTCATATCAGTTTACCGTGATCTCAAATGGTAACCGGGCCTGCACCCCCTTCATCTCTCTTATCTTCCGGACCGTCCCGTAGTAAATGTAATCTTCACCCAGAGCTTGTTTTATGTACACATCCGGCGTGGATTTACCGGTTAACTGTTCAATGATTTGTACCAGGGGATCTTTTAAAGCCGGAAGGTTAACTGTCCTGTAATCAGTTAAATTGGCAAGTGAGGCCGCCATCCTGATCGCGGCGTCTAATCCCCCCAACGTATCCACCAGGCCAAGTTTAATCGCATCTGCCCCGCTCCAGATCCGGCCCTGGCCAATGCTGTCAACCTCGCCGACAGTCATGTGACGGCCACGTGCGACCCGTTCTGCGAAAACATTGTATATATGGTCTATATCTTTCTGAATAATGGCTTCCTGGTATGGGCTCAAAGGTTTCATGATGGGGATGAAATCGGCATTTTTATTGGTCATGGCATTGTCGAACGTGATACCAAGTTTATTATTCATCAATCCTTTCAGGTTCGGCACAACTCCCCAAACGCCAATGGACCCTGTTATGGTAGTTGGTTCGGATATAATTTGACTGGCAGCGCAAGCGATATAGTATCCTCCACTTGCTGCCAAATCCCCAAAGGATGCGACAACGGGTTTTTCCTTGGATGCAAGTTCAATCTCCCTCCAGATCACCTCAGAAGCGAGGGCGCTTCCACCACCTGAATTCACACGGAGTACAATTGCCTTAACGGTTTTATCTTCACGCGCTTTTCGAACTGTCCGGGAGATTCTCTCCCCTCCTATATTATCTTCATTGCCTTCGCCATCAACAACATCTCCCGAAGCAAAAACTACGGCTATCTTCTCCCTGGCAGTGGATCGGTTCCTGTCGGGCACCTTCATGTAGGAGTCCAGGGTTACTGAAGAGATTTTAGCTGCACTGTCGACAGAGAGCAGGTTTCTGAGTCTGGCGAACATTTCATCTTTATACAGGACCGAATCGATCAGGCCAAATTGCATGGCATCTGCCGCAGTCTGGATCAGAAGTTCATCCGCCAGCCGGTTCAGTTGCACCGTTTCTACATTCCTGGAATAGCTGATATCGCTGATCACCTGATCCCATAGATCAGTAATAACGGCGGTGATCTGTTCCCTGTTTTCGGCGCTCATCCTGTCCAGGAACAAGGGTTCTGTTGCTGCCTTGAATTTTCCGTGACGGATAACCTGCGCTTCCACCTCCAGTTTATCCAGTGTCCCTTTCAAAAACATCAACTCGGCGTTGAGCCCCTTGAAGAGCATGCCTCCTTCCGGGTTGAGATAGACCTGATCAGCAGCAGTTGCCAGGTAGTATGCTGCCTGGGAATAGTAATTTCCATAGGATACCAGGAATTTTCCGGATTTCCTGAAGTCGAGCAGGGCGCCCCTGATCTCCTGCAGTGTCCCCATCCCTGTGATGACGTTTTCGGTGTTCAGGTAAATTCCGCTGATATTCTCATCATTTTTGGCTTTTGCGATGGCCTTCAGAATTTCATCCAACCCAAGTACGTTCCCCGAACTCATTGGATTCAGGTAGAATGGGATGTTGGGTGCCCTTTCAGCAATAGGTTTGTTGAAATCAAGGTATAAGACCGTGTTTTTTGATATCGTCACTTCTTCATCGGCCGTAGCAACAACGATAATACCTATGATAACAGCGAATCCGATGAAACTTAGGATCACGATGGTAATTAATGTGCCCAGCATCGATGCGAGCATGGTTTTGAAGAAATTCATGTCTAAAGATTTGAATTTTTACAAAGATAGTAGTAATTAACAAAAAGTTGTGAATAGCTTTTCATTGCATATGGAGAAAAACGCCATTAATTCAGCTATCATTGCAATCGTTTTTAACTCTTTTTCCGTGATTGGCAGAACGGTTTTTTCCCTTTTGTTTATAGTTCTTGTTCCGGTTATTACGTATCCGGAGATTGAGGATGATGGAAAAGGTAAGGGAGCCAGGAATATTGAACCGGCACCTGCACCTGAAGCGTCTCCTTCAATCTTTATCATGGACAAAGGGTACAAGCCGGTTCCCGGATTAATAAGCTTTATGCTTCAGCATAACGGATCTCTTGATACCGGTTATTTGTCGAGATTACTCAAGACATACATTTCTGAATGTCAGCTTGAAGGAGTGAATTATGATATAGCAGTCTGCCAGATGTGCCTGGAAACCGGGTTTCTCAGGTTCAATGGATCCGTTAGCCGTTTTCAGAACAATTTCTGTGGTTTGGGAGCCGTCAACGCATCTGCTGCAGGAGATTGGTTCAGTACGATGGAAGAGGGAATCCGGGCCCATATTCAACATCTGAAAGCTTACGCAAGTATGGATCCTCTTAATTCGACTCAGGTTGACAAGCGATTCCAGCATGTCAGACGCGGGACCGTGTTTACCGTTTACGATCTGACAGGCCGGTGGGCAACGGATCCAAAGTACGGTGAAAAACTGGACTACCTGTTAAAAAGACTCTATAGTGATCAGTGATCAGGGAATAGGGATTAGGTAGGGAGTAGAAAAATAGTATATTTATCCAGCATCCGGGATCTAGCATCCTGCATCACGTTTCCCGCATCTTTTTACCTTTGCTTCATGGAGCAGCTGGAACCGGAAATATTTCTTTGCCTGGGATCGAATGAAGGGGACAGGTCAGGACGGATTCTCCATGCATGTCATTTGATCGAAGAATATGCTGGTCCTATCCGCTTACGATCCTCTCTCTACGAAACGGAGCCCTGGAAAATGGAACCGGCAGCGCCCTTTCTGAACCAGGTTATCCAGGTAAATTGTACGCTTCCCCCACGTGAGTTGCTTGTTGTCCTTCAGGAGATCGAGCGGCAAATGGGAAGAATACGCGTTGAGGGAACGGGGATCCGGGATCATGATTCAACGATGGGGGAGCCATTATCCGGGATCCGGGATCCAGGATCCAGGCCTGAGATCCCACGTCTCACCTCTTACGTCTCACGTCCTATTGACATCGACATCCTGTTCTACGGAAAAGCAATTATTCATACCCCTGAACTTATTATACCTCACCTTCTGATTGCTGTCCGTAGGTTCGTTCTGGTGCCAATGGCTGAGATCGCTGCAAAATTTGTTCATCCGGAATTGGAAAAGCCAATTGGAAAGTTGTTGGAAGAGTGCCGTGATTCAGGCAGTGTCAGAATTTGGGCATGAAATTCAGCCAGTTTGTTATTTTCGTTATTTCTGTTTCGCCATTTCACTATTCCACCATTTGATTTGTATCTTTGAACCTTAAACCGTATTTCTGTCTTGTATAATTATATTGTAATAGAGGGCAACATAGGGGCGGGGAAGACATCACTTGCGACCAGGCTGGCTGATGATCAACAGGCTTCTCTTGTCCTTGAGCAGTTTGAAGAGAATTCATTTTTGCCGAAGTTTTACGAAGATCCGGCCAGGTATGCTTTTCCCCTGGAATTGTCATTTCTGGCTGACCGGTATCAGCAATTAAAAGAGCATTTTGGCCGTCCCGATTTATTCAAACCAGTTACCATTGCTGATTACCTGATTTACAAGTCGGTTATTTTTGCCGGGCAGAATCTGGAACCGGCTGAGATGACGTTGTACAAGAGGTTATTTTCCATTGTCTCATCCGTCGTCCCTAAACCGGACCTCCTGGTTTATCTCTTTCTTCCACCGGAAAGGCTGAAAGAGAATATCCTCAAACGTGGCCGCAGCTATGAGCTAAACATTTCCATTGACTATCTGGTTAAACTTCAGCAGGGGTATCTGGAATTCCTGCGACAGCAGTCTGACTGGCGGATACTGCTGATTGAAACATCCAAGGTTGATTTTGTTAACCGTGATGAGGATTACCACTGGATTACAGATCTCATCTTTAAGGAATACCCTGCCGGCATCACCCGGGTGAAGGGTTAAAAAAAAAAGAGGCTGATCCGCGTCCGGGTCAGCCTCTTTTGGTTGTCAGTAATCCTTACTTCACAATATTCTGGAATTCAGGAGAATTTGCATAGTTGTAGAATTCACGATCACCCTTGGCCTGAGCTTTCAGATTGTTATCCTGGCAAGCTTTCATCAGGTACTCATACAACATACCCGTGTCGTTTTTCTTGGCACCAACAATGGCAAGCAGGTAGAACGTCTGAGGAGTCTGAGGAGCACATTTCAGGGTGGTTTCAGCAGCGGATGTATTTCCGTTGACCAGCTGAAGCAGGCCAAGGTTATAGTCGCAGGTTGCACTGCCTAACATTTGAGTGGCTTTCTGGTAATCGCCCTTCGGGATCATCAGCACGCCGAGGTTGTAGTTTTCATTTTCACCAAGTTGTTTGGCTTTGTTGAAATACTCTTCGGCTTTCTTGAGGTCTCCTAGTTTGCAATACGCAACACCCAGGTTGTTCAGGATGGTACCGTTGTTAGGAGCCAGGGCATTGGCATCTTGCAGATTATTCAAAGCAGCTTGTGCATTCCCGGCTGCAAGATTTGCATAACCCGCATTATTCAAGGCTTTCCAGTTATCCTTGTAGATTTTTGCAGCATTATCGTAAATTTTCACCTGTACGGCAACATCATTGGTCAGGGTGCCCGCATAGAGGATCTCTTCCACTTTCAGTTTGCCAGGATCATTGATGGCCAGTTGAGCGATCTCTTCATCAGACAGGCGGGGCTCATAGAGGGTAGCTTTAATGACAGCCCTTCTTAACGGAGGTAGCAGATTTTCCTCAATCTCGGGATAAATCAGGATCATGTCGCGGAGTTTCTGTTCTTTCTGCGCCTCGCTCATCTGTGAATTAACAACATTGAGGATCTTGTCTTTGTCCTTTACACTACTGTTCTGGATCTCTTTCAGGAATCCATTCCAATCAGGACCATGGTGGTTCAAAACAAAGTTGACATCGGCGGCTGCAGCATCAACAGCATCTTTCACAGCTTTTTTGTCCTTATTGTCTTTGTTGGCTTCCTTGACCCATTGTTTATACTGGTCAATCATGTATTCGTTGCCGGTCTTTGAACGGTTGTCTGACAGACCAACGTTGAATGTCTCTTCTCCTTCAGGAGATGCCCAGCCATCGATCTCAATATTTTTCATTTTCCATCCCTGCTGCAGGAAAGCATTCAGATCTGCCAGTGCCTGAATGGAGGCGGCATCCTTGTTCATCCCGAATTTCAAATTGAGCTTGGCTTGGTTTTTGGGGAAGTAAAGCACACCGGTTTTCGATACGAGCACCTCTTTCTGATAGCCGTGGGCAGCAATAAGGGTGGGCATGTTATTGAACCCGATACGCGTTGGCGTATAGATCACCCCAGGAGCCAGGTTACGTGAAGGAAGTTCGATGAATTTCGCTTTTACTTTGATTTCATCTTTCTTTGGAATGATGGTCTCTTTGGTTTCATAGATCACAGGAGCCACAACCAGCTCAGATGTATTCATCTCCGGGCTGTACGGGAAGATGGTGGTGTAAGTAAAGGATCCGCCTTCTTTGTATTTGATCATGGTACCATCTCCGGTGATCTTCTCTCCCATAATGTGCATTGGCTTCATCTCCAACTGGCCTCCGTCGTATGTCAGGACAGGCTGGAAGTACATAGCAGCTTTCTGGGCAAAATATTTCTCCGGGAAAATTCCTTTGATCGTCACAAGAACGGAATCTCCCTTTTCACTCAGGACCGGAGGAGTCACTTCGTAAATAACTTCGTTATACCGCTTCTCCATTTCTTTCAGGCTGCCACCCCGGTAGCCGAATTTGTATGTGAGACCGATAGTGAGAGAACTGTACATGTCATTCTTGATCTCTTTGGCTCCGCCTTTGGTCATGTCGAGCACATCGTCACCTCTCCAACGCCAGTAAAACTCAGGATTGATGGACCAGTTCTTGTGAATATTGATATCGAAACCAAGTCCGGCGCCAGCTTTGAACTGAAGATCGGTACCCGCAATACCGCTGGTATTCCCAACGTTGTTTGTCTTGTCTTCCTGACCGATCCAGGCATCGTCTACAGCGAGACGAAAGTCGGTTCTGTGACCAATGGTCTGATCGGCACCGAATCCAAAAATGGCATAGGAACTGAAGACCCGTTCCGGTTTGTACCCGAGGATCCAGTTTAACCAGTTGACAGTCAGCTGAAGATCAGTTTCCCATGGGTAGGCAACAAAGGTTTTGTTGAGAAGGTGAGGGGTTGGGTCGGTAACCGTGCCCTCTGCAAAGTCGTAGACAAATTTTCCTTCCACTTTGCTCTGAAGTTTTCCGTGTGCAATGCGGGCACGCACACCGATCACACGGGTGAACTGCTTTGTGACTACGAGACCATAGTTGTATCCCATGGCATTGTCCCCCAGGTTGATCCAAAGATTTTTGGAAAGGTCGCCGTTAAATTGCATGATCCCGCCAAAAGCCTGTACAGACCAGTAGCTGTAGGAAGGAGCTGTGTTTCTTGCCTTTTTAACCTCGGGAGCAGCATCCTGACTGAATGCGAGAACAGGTAAGAGCGCTACGAGGAAGACAACCAGTACCTTGGACAAGTTTCGATAAAACTTTTTCATACTTCTGAATTTTAGATTTATTAAATTATGTTTACTGATTCACAAATATATTAAAAAAAAATCCAAATAAAAATGAATCTTTGGAAATAATAAATGAACGTGGTTAATTATTTATCTGATATCTAGTTAGTTGAACTCTATTTTGGTGTTTTAGTTGGTAAAATTAGTAAAAGTTATTTATATTCTACGCATTGTTCAGAGCAGAGTTTCATTTTTTACAACTATTTTTCTTCCACAAGCCGTAAAATTCCCAGATCACGATTCCAGCGGAGACTGCAACGTTCAGGGAGTGTTTCGTTCCATATTGCGGAATTTCAATCGCCTGTGTGATCTCCTTAAGGACCTCTCCTGTAACGCCGCTTATCTCATTCCCGAATAAAAGCGCATAAGGTTTGATTCCGGTAAAAAAAAACTCAGACAAAGGAATGCTCTCATCTGTCTGTTCAACTGCAACTACGTTGTATCCCTGGTTTTTCAGATGGATTACAGCATCCAGTGTATTTTCGAAATATTTCCACTCAACAGATTCGGTGGCACCGAGAGCAGTCCGGTGAATCTCGCGGTGGGGAGGTTTGGCGGTGATCCCGCAGAGGTAAATGGCTTCCAGGTTAAACGCGTCAGCCGTACGAAAAATAGATCCAACATTTTGCTGGCTTCGGATATTGTCGAGGACAACCACAATAGGGACCTTAGGCCCTGATTTGAAATCGGCCAGGGAGAGGCGGTTTAATTCTGACATTGAGAGTTTACGCATGATCGGTGCACGCTTCAAACTGACACCAAATTTAGGGATTCTCGCGGTTTTTTGCAGAGTTATCAACATAATTTGAAGGAAAGGGGTAAGTGAAGTACTTTTGAAAGAAAATAAGATCCCGGATCTTGGATCCCTGATCCCGGATTAATTAATCTGGCATCTTGCATCCGGCATCCGGTATCAGCCAGGTCAATCTCCATGAATAAAAATCCCGGGAAGGAAATTGCAGATACCCCGCTGATGCGTCAGTATGCTTCCATCAAGGCGAAGTACCCGGATGCATTATTGCTTTTCCGGGTCGGAGACTTTTATGAAACATTCGGGGAGGATGCGATTAAAAGCTCAAAAGTGTTGGGAATCGTACTTACACGCCGTGCCAACGGTGCTGCTTCGTATGTTGAACTGGCAGGGTTTCCGCACCATTCGCTGGATCTTTATTTACCCCGGCTGGTGAAAGCAGGATACCGGGTAGCAATCTGCGATCAGCTTGAGGATCCGAAACTGACGAAAACCATAGTAAAGAGAGGAGTTACAGAACTTGTTACACCCGGAGTTTCCTATCATGATAAAATTCTCGAACAAAAGGAAAACAACTTCCTGGCCGGGATCCATCTCGAACCGAAAATCTCAGGAGTATCTTTCCTTGATATCTCAACAGGGGAATTTTATATTGCCCAGGGAAATATTGAATACATTGACAAGCTGATCCAGAGTTTCCGGCCAAGTGAGGTTGTGGTTCAGAAGAGTAAAAGACAGAAATTCGTTGAACTCTTTGGTGATAAATTTTATATCAACACGTTTGATGACTGGGTTTTCACTACCGACTTCTCACATGATATTCTCCTGAAGCATTTCGGCACAAAATCCCTGAAAGGGTTTGGAGTTGAAAACATGGAACAGGCAATCATCGCTGCCGGATCTTCCCTCCATTACCTTTCGGAAACACAACACAACAAGGTTCATCATATCTGCAAGCTCAGCCGCATTGAGGAGGATCATTATATGTGGCTCGACCGCTTCACGATCCGAAACCTTGAACTGCTGCAAACACCTCACGAGCAGGCAAAGACCCTGAACGAGGTAATGGACCATACCGTCTCACCCATGGCCTCAAGACTGCTTCGCAGGTGGCTTGTACTACCACTAAAAAACAAGCAGCCAATAGAAGAGCGTCTCGATGTGGTTGAGTTCTTCTTCAGAAAACAGGAAACAGTTGAACTCTTCCGGAAAGAATTCAACGAGATCGGAGACCTGGAGCGTTTGATCTCAAAAGTGGCGGTTGGCAAAGTCAGTCCCCGTGAGATGATCCACCTGAAACGGGCTATTGATGCTATCGAAAAGGTTAAACAGATGTGCATGTCCCCCGGCTGTGTCGGATTAATGAAAATCGGTGAGCAACTGACGAACCTTGCACTTGTGCGTGAACGGATAGAAAAGGAGATCAATCCCGATCCCCCGGCCCTGGCAATCAAGGGAAATATTATCCGTGAAGGGGTCTCTGAAGAGTTGGACGAACTCAGGGGAATGGCGTATTCCGGAAAGGACTTCCTGTTGAAGATCCAGCAACGGGAGCAGGAACGAACAGGTATCAGTTCTCTCAAGATTGGCTATAACACCGTTTTCGGATACTACCTGGAGGTTACCAATGCACACAAAGAGAAGGTACCGGAAGTGTGGCACCGGAAGCAAACTCTGGTTAATTCGGAACGTTACATCACCGACGAGCTGAAGATCTATGAAGAGAAGATCCTCGGTGCAGAGGAGCGGATCATGGTACTTGAGATGAATATCTACCAGGAGCTGATTCTATTTCTCAACGACTATATACAGCCCATCCAGGTGAACAGCAACGCAGTCGCCAGGCTTGATGTACTGGTAAATTTTGCCTATATCTCAGCACAAAATAATTACCGGAGACCAGGCCTGAACGATAGTTACATCATCGACATCAAAGGGGGCCGGCATCCGGTGATTGAGCGTCAGATGAAGCCTGGGGAGGAGTATGTCGCCAACGATGTCTACCTCGACGACAGGATCCAGCAGATCATCATGCTGACGGGTCCGAACATGTCGGGGAAGTCAGCCCTCCTGAGGCAGACAGCCCTTATTGTCCTGATGGCGCAGATGGGATGTTTCGTGCCTGCTGAGTCGGCTGAACTCGGCCTTACGGATAAAATATTCACCCGCGTGGGGGCTTCCGACAACATCTCGTCCGGGGAGTCAACGTTCATGGTGGAGATGAACGAGACTGCCAGCATCCTGAACAACATTTCAAACCGCAGCCTGATCCTTCTCGATGAAATCGGTCGCGGGACAAGCACATACGATGGCATCAGCATCGCCTGGGCGATTGCCGAATACCTGCACCAGCATCCTTTTTTCAGGCCAAAAGTTCTGTTTGCCACACATTACCATGAACTGAATGAAATGACCAGCCAGTTCAGCCGGATCCGCAATTTTCATGTCTCAATCAAAGAGATCGGCAACCAGGTGCTTTTTCTAAGGAAGATCCTTCCCGGCGGAAGCGAGCACAGTTTCGGGATCCATGTGGCCAAGATGGCCGGAATGCCTTCCGGGGTTCTGGAGAGGGCGGAGGAGATGCTGGCGCTATTGGAAGCACAGGGCACAGGGCGCAGGGCACAGGGTAGTGATCTCACCCCTGGCCCCCTCCCCAGGAAAGGGAGAGGGAGCAACCAGGATCCGGGATCGCCCCTAAATCCCCTGAAGGGGACTTTCTCCCACCCCTCTAAGGGGAGGGATGGGGAGGGGGCATCAGGGTTCCAGCTGTCGTTTATTCAGCTTGATGATCCGCTGTTAGAGCAGATCAAACAAGACATTCTGAATACGGAGATTAACACCCTGACACCGGTCGATGCGCTGATGAAGCTCAATGAGATCAAAAAATTACTGGAAAAAAAGTGAGCTTATTCTGAAATTTA
>Ga0172371_10002144_pt1 | contig 31485 bp, 27 predicted proteins | sample Lak12m_FD_114543 | JGI IMG/M metagenome (GOLD analysis project Ga0172371, IMG submission 114543) | Freshwater microbial communities from Kabuno Bay, South-Kivu, Congo - kab_022012_12m | ecosystem: Environmental > Aquatic > Freshwater > Lake | place: Democratic Republic of the Congo: South-Kivu...
CGTCGACTCGATCGGAACCGACCACTGCGCCTTCGACCGCGCCGACAAGGAGAAAAAGCGGCTTATCGATATGCCGCTTGGACTCGGCGGGATCGAGCATTCGTTCACGACGATGCGACGGATATACGGCGACGGCGTCATCCCGAGGATGTCATCGCGCGTGGCCGCGTTGATGGGTTTGCCCCATAAAGGGAAAATCGACATCGGCTACGACGCCGACTTGGCGCTATTCGAACACGACTACGAATACGTCATCGATGCCCATCATGGCAAGACCGATTATTCGCTTTATCGCGGATTGAAAGGCAGCGGGCATTTCAAAGCCACGATCGTTCGCGGCCGCTTCGTTCTCAAACATGACGAAATCATGAAACATCAGGGACAATGGATCCGAGGAGAGGAGCCAAGATGAAACGCGCGATCATTAACGTCCGCATCTACGATTTCGATGAATATATCGAAAACGGTTTCGTCATGTTTGACGACGAGATCATCGAAGTCGGGCCGATGTCCGCTTTCGCGGCACAAGATTTAAAAATCATCGACGGCAAAGGAAAACTGCTGATGCCGGGTCTCGTTTGCGGGCACACGCACATCTACTCGACCTTCGCCCGGGGTTTGTCGCTGCCGTTCAATCCCAAGAATTTCCAGGAAATACTTGACCAAATGTGGTGGAAACTCGACCGGCAGTTGGACAACGAGACGACCTATCATAGCGGCATCGTCTCCGCCTGCGATTTCGCCAAAAACGGTGTGACGACATTGATCGATCACCACGCCAGCGGAACCGACATCGCCGGCTCGCTTGCGGCGCTGAAACGAGCCGTCGTCGACGAAGTCGGTCTGCGCGGCGCCTTCGCGTTCGAGACGAGCGACCGTTTTTACGTCGAGGCCTCCATCGAAGAGAACGTCGCCTTTGCCCAACAATGCCAGACGGGAAAAGCCGCCGGATTATTCGGCTTGCACGCCTCGATGAGCTTGTCGGAAGCGACGCTTCAAAAAGTAAAACGACGGCTCGGTAATTTACCGATCCATATCCACGTCGCCGAAAGCAACATGGATCAAGCCGACTGCCGACGCCAATACAAGGAAACCGTGATCGAACGGCTGAATCGCCACGGCCTCATGAATCCCGACAGCATTTATGTCCACGCCATCCACGTCGATGACGGCGAATTGAAACTGATCAAGGAAACCGGGGGCGTCATCGCCGTCAACGTGTCCTCCAACATGAATAACGGCGTCGGGCTTCCGAACATCATGGATTTCATGAAGCACGGCATCCCCGTCATCGCCGGAAACGACGGACTTTCGTCGGCAATGGCTCACGAATATCTGAACATCCATTACGCGATGCATCATCATGGAAAAACGCCGATGGCATTCGGACTTGGGCAAGTGCAATCCATCATTGCGGCGACGTACGCTTACGCCAGCCGGATTTTGAAGACGAAGCTCGGGCGCATCCGGCCCGGATATGTTTCCGACTTCGTCCTTTTGCCGTATGATCCCCCGACCCCGATCGATCAAACAAACGCGTTCGGCCATTTGTTCTTCGGCCTCTTCCATTCGTTCAAGCCGAGCGACGTCTACGTGGCCGGGCGGCATATCGTCGCCAACTATGGAATGGAACCGAAAGTCATCGATAAATATCGGAAAGCGCAAGACGTCAGCCGTAAGCTTTGGCAACGTCTGCAGCAAGAGGAGTAACCATGGATCTAACGACGAAATTCGACGGGCTGACGCTAAAGAACCCATTGATGCCGGCCGCCGGTCCCTTGGTCGGCGATACCGAAAAAATGCTTTTCATGAAGGATGCCGGTTGCGGCGCCGTCGTTTCGAAAACCATTTCGACCAAGGACGCCCACATCCCCAAGCCATGCATCTACGGTGACCGCGAGTTCGTCATGAACAGCGAACTCTGGAGCGAATACCCGAAAGAGAAATGGATCAACGAATTCCTGCCTGACTTTGTCGCCCAAAATGATGGAAGGCCGCTCGTCATCAGCGTCGGCTACACCAAGGAAGACATGGAAACGTTGATTCCGCTCTTGGACAAGTTCGCCGACGCCTTCGAGGTTTCGACACATTACGTTGGGACCGATCTTGCAGTGGTCGGGGAAACGGTGGCCGCCATCCGCAAACACACCAAAAAACCGATTTACATGAAAATCAGCCCGCACATCCCGAATCCGGCTGGTTTCGCCAAAACGATCAAGGAAAACGGCGCCAACGGCGTCGTCGCCATCAATTCGCTCGGGCCGACCTTGAAAATCGACATCGCCACCCGATCGATCCAGTATGGCAACGACAAAGGTTTCGTCTGGACGAGCGGGCCTGTCATCAAACATTTGGCCTTAGCTTGCGTCTATACGATCAAACAGGTGGAACCGTCTTTAACGGTCATCGGCGTCGGCGGCATTGCCTCGGCCGACGACGTGATCGAGTTCCTCCTGGCGGGCGCCTCGGCCGTCCAAATGCTGTCGGCCGCCCTCCTTCGGGGCAAACAACTCTACGCCAAGATAATCGAGGATTTGCCAAAAGCCTTGGAAAAGTATGGTTTTGATTCGGTCCAGGGAGTAATCGATACGAATCTTGTTAATCCCGTCAAATACAAGGCCAACGTGCCGGAACTGATTTCGGAGAAGTGCATCCGGTGCCTGCTTTGCGTCAAAATCTGTCCGTATTTCGCCATCGAGATGAAAGATCAAATCACATTCGACCCGCGCAAATGCTTCGAATGCGGCTTATGCGTCGCCAAATGCCCGACCAAAGCCATTATCATGAAATGAGAGGTTAACCGTGTTCGACCAAACGAAATCAACACCGAAAATAGACCACGAAGACAAGTGCTCCGGCCAAGCATTGTACGTTTCCGACATCAGCATGCCGGACATGCTCTACGCGAAGACGGTCCGTGCTTCGATCGCCCACGGCAAGATCAAGGCCATCGAGCGGCCGCCGCTTCCTTCCGGTTATCATTTCATCGACCATCGCGACATCCGCGCGAAGAATTTTGTCAAGATGGTTTTCGAGGATTGGCCGGTCTTTGCCACGGACACCGTCAATTACATCGGCGAGCCGATCATGCTCGTCGTCGGGCCGGACCGGGCCGAGTTGGACCGGATCGCCAAATCGATCAAAATCGATTACGAGATCCTGCCACCGACATTCGGTTTTACGGACAGCCAAATCCATAAGGCGTTTACCAAGGGAAACCCCGCGGATGCATTTAGCCACCCGCACAAAGTCATCGAGGAAACATTTGAGACGGGATATCAGGAACAGGCGTACATCGAACCCCAAGGGATGCTCGCATATCCCGAAGAAGATGGAAAAATCACGTTAATCGGATCAATCCAATGTCCGTATTACGTCAAAAACGCCGTACTGAACTGCCTTGACTATCCCGAGGATAAAATCCGCGTGATCCAGCCGGCCGTCGGCGGAGCCTTCGGCGGCAAAGAGGAATTCCCCTCGACGATCGCCTGCCAATTGGCGACTGCCGTCCTTAAAATCCATAAACCGATCAAACTCATCTACGAACGCGAAGAAGACATGCTGACGACGACCAAGCGCCATCCTTCGAAGATCCGCATGAAGGCCGCGCTCGACTCCGAAGGGAAAATCGAAGCCATCGAAGCCCACGTCAGTCTTGACGGTGGCGCCTACATCGGTTTGAGCGGCGTCGTCCTGTCGCGGGCGATGATTGCCGTGACCTCGGCCTACACCGTTGCCAATCTTAATGTCAGCGGCGACGTCTACGTCACGAACACCGTGCCCACCGGCGCTTTCCGCGGTTTCGGAGCTCCCCAGATGATTTTCGCGATGGAAATGTTCATTCATCACATTGCCAAGCAACTTGAGGCCGACCCGCTTGAATATCGCTTGCGCCACTTGGCGCGCCAAGGCGACAAAACCTCGACCAACGGTTTGTTCCGCGATCCGATCATCATGAAAGAAATGATCGCCAAAGCCATGGATATTTCGGGCTATCGCGCCAAAGTAGCGGCTTATGGTAAAGAAACGCGGAATCGCGGCATCGGCATGAGCTTTTTCCTCCATGGCTGCGGCTTCACCGGCAGCGGCGAAAGCACGCACATCAACGCGAAAGTCAAATTGATCAAAGACGAGAGCGACCACGTAAATGTATATGTGGCCGCCGTCGACATGGGCCAAGGCGCCAAGACCTCGCTCAAACGCGTCGTCGCCATGACGCTGAGCGTACCCGACGCGCAGGTCACTTTCGACAATCCGGACACCGATTATGTCCCCGACTCGGGACCGACCGTCGCCTCGCGAACGATGATGATCGTCGGCGGGCTTTTGGCCCGATGCGCCCAAACCCTGAAAGATTCCTGGAAAGCCGGCCAACGGCAGGAAGTGGTCGAACGTTATATTCAGCCTTCGTACATGAAATGGGACGAGGACAAACTCCAAGGAGACGCCTATCCGGCATACTCGTGGGGCGTCAACGTCGTCGAGGTTGCCCTCGATTCAACCACGTACCAGGTCAAACCCATCGGCATTTGGAGCGTCTATGACGTCGGTAAAGTCATCGACGAACGGATTCTTTTCGGTCAGGCCGACGGCGGCATTGCCCAAGGCATCGCCTATGGGTATCTCGAGGTGATGCGTCACGAAAACGGCGTGTTGCGCCAGAAGAACATGACCGATTACATCATCCCGACCTCGATGGATATGCCACCGACGGAAACCGTCTTTTACGAAAACCCGTTCGCCTATGGCCCGTACGGCGCCAAAGGCGCCGGCGAGCTCACCCTCGTCGGTGGCGCCCCGGCCATCGCCTTGGCGATTGAACAAGCCGTCAAACGCCCGATCAACGTTATTCCCGCCACGCCCGAAACAATCATGGAGTTACTGAAACATGGATAAAATCGTTTTCAAACTTAATCATCGCGAAGTGTCCGTCGCTCTCGACCCAAGTTTGCGTTTGCTTGACGTCCTGCGCGACCACTTCCATCTGACCGGTCCCAAGGAAGGCTGCGGCGAAGGCGAATGCGGCGCGTGTTCGGTCCTGCTTGACGGACGCATCGTCAACAGTTGCCTGTTCCCGCTAGGAAACGCCGCCGGGCACAACATCGTGACGATTGAAGAATTCAGCAAAACGCAAAGATACGAAGTATTGAAAAACGCCTTTCACGACGAAGGCGGTTCCCAGTGCGGCATCTGCACACCCGGGATGATCATGGCCGCCGAGAGTTTGCTCGCCGCCAATCCGCAGCCATCCGACGAGGAAATCCGCATCGGCTTGTCGGGTAATCTATGCCGTTGCACCGGATACAACATGATTGTCAAAGCGGTCAAGTTGGCAATCGCGCGAGGAACGGATTTATGGTGAAGCACTTCATTCCGAAAAACCTCGCTGAAGCGTTGTCATTACTCGGCCAAGGAAAAGTCAAAATCATGGCCGGCGGGACCGATCTCATGGTCCAACGGCGTCGCGGCGCCGGCGTCGCCCCGTCTTTCGAGGAAACCGTTCTATATGTTTTCAATTTGACGGAACTAAAATATGTCCGCGCGGTAAACAATGCCATTCTTATCGGATCCATGACGCCTCTCGAGGACATCATGCGGCATCCGTTGACCCCGACGCTTCTCAAAAAAGTCATTGCCGAAATCGCCGCTCCCGGCATCCGCCACATGGCGACTCTGGCCGGCAACATCGCCAATGCCTCACCCGCTGGGGACGGCTTGATGGCGCTTTACGCCCTCGATGCCGCGGTGAAACTCCAAAGCGTCTCCGGAACGCGGCGCGTTCCAATCGACCAATTGATCACCGGTGTCCGCAAGACGATCATGGCACCTGACGAATTGATTACCGAAATCGCCATTCCGAAGACGTTGTTTGACCATGAGGAATGGATCAAGGTGGGAGGCCGCCAAGCCGACGCCATTTCAAAGGTATCATTCATCGGAGCGTATCGAATCGATGGCGAAAAGATCGCCGACATCCGCATCGCCTTCGGAGCCATCGCCCCGACGGTGATCAGAAACCGGGCCATCGAATCCGGTATTATCAATCGGCCTATTGCCAAAATGAAAGCCGATTTGCGGGATATTTTATCTAATTATGACCGATTGATCCGTCCAATCGACGACCAACGGTCCAACGCCGCCTATCGGCGGCAGGTCGCCCTCAATTTGTTGCAACGGTTTCTTGAAAACATCAAGAAAGAGCGTAGAATTATGGAAGGCATGAAACGATACCGATGCACTTTATGTTCGAAAAAGTATCCCTATGATGGGATGTCTTTGACATGCCCGGCCTGCGGGGAAACAGGCATCTTGGATATCGAGTACGATTACGAATCGATAAAAAAAACACTGACCAAAGAATATCTCCGCGACTGTCGGGACCAATCGATGTTCCGATACGCTCCTTTGCTTCCAATCGATTGCACCCGATCGCCCGAGATGCTGCGCATCGGCTGGACGCCGCTGTACGAGGCCAATCGTTTGGCCGAGACGGCGGGTGTCGCCAAGCTTTTCATCAAAGACGAAGGCGTCAATCCAAGCGGTTCCACCAAGGACCGCGCGAGCGGATTGGCAGTCCTCCAGGCATTGTCCCAACACAAGGAAATCGTCGCCTGCAGTTCGACCGGGAACGCCGCCTCGAGCCTGGCCTGCCATGCCGCGCGTATGGGTCTGACAAGCGTCATCTTCGTTCCGAAACGGGCGCCGATCGGAAAACTGACCCAGCTATCGATGTATGGAGCCCATGTGCTTATGGTCGACGGCGATTACAAAGCCGCCTACAGTCTGTCGAAAGAAGCCATCAAACGTCACGGATGGTACAACCGCAACGCCGCCATCAACCCAATTCTCGTCGAAGGCAAAAAGACGGTCGCCTTGGAAATCGCCGAACAGTTGGATTTCCAATTGACCGATTGGGTCGCCATCTCCGTCGGCGACGGCTGTTCGGTCGCCGGGGTTTACAAAGGTTTCTATGACCTCAAACAATTGGGACTGATTGAGCGGATACCGAAAATACTCGGGGTCCAAAGCGCTGGTTGCGCCCCCTTCGTTCTTTCATGGCAAAACAAAGAACCATTGCACGAAGCCGAAGAAAACACGATTGCCGACAGCATCGCCGTCGGCATCCCCCGCAATCCCGTCAAAGCCATGCGGGCGATCGAACGTTCCGCCGGGGCTTTCATCGCCATCAGCGACGCGCAAATACTCGAAAGCATGAAACGGCTCGGACATCTGGAAGGCATTTTCGCGGAACCGGCTGGGGCTACGGCCTTGGGCGGGGTTCTCGCGGCCACGCAAAAAGGCTTGATAAAACCCGAAGAATCGGTGACCGTCATCGTCACCGGCAACGGGCTCAAAGATCCGACCAACGCCCAAAAAACGGGACGACCGCCGACGCTAGTGGCTCCCGATATCGACATCGTCGACAAATATATCAAAAAAATGGAGTGACAAGCGATGAGTAAAGTACCATTCGGGCCGACATACGGGGAAATGGCCCATCCCGAAACAATCGATCCGTCCATCAGACATCAGGCATTGGAAGCCTTTAAGGATGAACTCAATCCGCTTAACCTTTTCAATATCACTTGGAAAAACGAGCGCAACGAAGTCCATAAGATCGTGCTGCCGAAAGAATTGACGGGCGTCAACGCCAACATCGTCGTCCTTTTGGGCAAATACTTCCCCTCGGGAAGTCATAAGGTCGGTCCGGCCTACTCGACGTTGATCGAAGGCTGCGTCGACAAGGAGATCATTCCCGGCAAACACACAATCCTCGGACCGTCGACCGGGAACTTCGGCATCGGCGTTTCTTACATTTGCAATCTGATGAAGTACGATTCCATCGTCATCATGCCTGACAACATGAGCAAGGAGCGCTACGACCGCATCCAACGCTACGGGGCTAAACTCGATTTGACGCCGGGCACCGAAAGCGACGTCATATTGACGCTGGAGCGGACCTATGAACTTAAGAAAGATCCGAAAAACCGGGCGTTGGCGCAATTCGAACTCTTGCCGAACTACCGCTTCCACCGTCACGTGACGGGCCAAGCCGCCGTCGAAGCCGTCAAAGGCATCGGCAACGGCCGCATCGCCTGCTTTGCCTCGGCGCCAGGCTCAGCAGGAACTTTAGCCGCCGGCGATCACATCAAAACCGTTTTCCCCGAAGCGAAAATCGCGGCTTTGGAACCGTATGAATGCTCGACGCTCACCAACGGCGGCCGCGGGCAGCACCGGATCGAGGGCATCGGCGACAAGATGTGCACCTTGATTCACAACATCCTGACAACCGATTTCATCGCCCTGATCAAAGACGAGGATTCGGTCCGCGGGCTTAAAATCATCCACGACGCGCCCGAAATCCTGATCAAGCACGGCGTGCGGCCGGATATCGCCCATGCGATGACCGACCTCTTCGGCGTATCCGGCATCTGCAACATCATCGGGGCCATCAAGATGGCAAAGCACCTTCGTTTGGGGCCGGACGACAACGTCGTCACGATTGCCACCGACGGTTATGACCGCTATCTTTCGGTCATCAACGATCTCAATCGCCGTGTGCTTGAAGTCGAGGATTTCGTGCTTGACCGCTGGTACCGCGACATCTTCCTACACGCTGATGACGTAGATATTGAGGACGCGCGGTTACCCAAGGCCAAGGAACGGCTTTTCCATCAAAAAGAAAAAGACTGGCTCAAATTCGGCTATTCAAAGGAATATCTTGATTCGATGCGCCAGATGGAGTTTTGGGACCATGAATACGCCAAAGTGTTCGCCTATGACGCATTGATCAAGGAAAAACGGGGGAAGATATTATGAATAACTTTCCATTCGACCTCATTCTCGAAAAGGCCAAAAGCTACAAATCCGACATGACGCGGTTTCTCCGCGACATGATTGCCATCCCGAGCGAATCATGTCAGGAGAAAGACGTGATTCTAAGAATCAAACGGGAAATGGAACACGTCGGTTTCGACAAAGTCGTCATCGACAAGATGGGCAATTGCCTCGGCTACATCGGCCATGGGAAACACCTGATTGCCATGGATGCCCACATCGACACCGTTGGCATCGGCGACATCAAGAACTGGACCTTCGACCCTTATAAAGGCTACGAGGACGACGTCCACATCGGCGGCCGCGGCGGCAGCGACCAAGAGGGCGGCATGGCCTCGATGGTCTACGCCGGAAAAATCATCAAGGATTTGAAATTGGAAGATGATTACACTCTCTTGGTCACGGCGACGGTCCAGGAAGAAGATTGCGACGGGTTGCCTTGGCAGTTCATCATCGAAGAAGACAAGATCAGGCCGGAATTCGTCGTCATCACGGAACCCACCTCATGCCGGATTTATCGCGGCCATCGCGGCCGGATGGAAATCAAGGTCCAGACACACGGTATTTCCTGCCATGGCTCGGCGCCCGAACGCGGCGACAACGCCATCTACAAAATGGCTCCGATCATCATGGAACTTAAGGAACTTAACAATCGCCTGAAACATGACGATTTTCTCGGAAAGGGCACCTTGACGATCAGCGAGATCTTCTCGACTTCGCCGTCACGATGCGCCGTCGCCGACGGCTGCTGGGTTTCCATCGACCGGCGCCTGACCGCGGGCGAAACGCATTTATCGGCGCTTGCGGAAATCCGCAATCTGGCATCCGTCAAAGCCGTCAATGCCGAAGTCAGCATGTATAACTACGAGCGTCCTTCGTATACCGGACTCGTCTATCCGACCGAATCGTTCTTCCCGACGTGGGTCATCCCCGAAAGCCATCCGGCCTGCCAAGCGGCCATCGGCGCTTATCGTGGCTTGTTTACCAAGGAACCGATCGTCGACAAGTGGACGTTTTCGACTAACGGCGTGACGATCATGGGTCGTTACGGCATCCCATGCGTCGGCTTCGGGCCGGGCGACGAAAAGGAAGCCCACGCCCCGAACGAGAAGACGCGCAAGGACGACCTTGTCATCGCCGCGGCGCTCTACGCGGCCATCCCATCAATGTACCTGAAACATCAAAAAGGAGAAAAATAACATATGCAGCCGTTATTCAAAGGACGCCACTTCATCACGCTAGAGGAATGGACCAAATCCGAAATCGACACTTTGCTCAAAGTATCGTTCGACCTCAAGCACAAATTCAAGACCAACGTGCCGACAAATTATCTTGATAACAAAACCGCTTTTCTCATTTTCTTCGAACAATCGACAAGGACGCGCAACAGCATGGAAGCAGGTTTGGCCCAATTGGGTGGCCACGGCACTTATCTCGACTCCTCGATGATGCAAATTTCGCACGGCGAAAGCGCCAAGGACACGGCCATCATCCTATCCTCGTTCGGACATGGCATCGCCTGCCGCAACTGCTTCTGGGGCATTGGCAACAAGTACCTGCGCGAAATGGCGGCCTGGTCAACCGTTCCAATCATGAATCTCCAGGACGATTTGTACCACCCGATGCAGGCTTTGGCCGACTTGATGACGATCCAGGAAGTGCTGCCTGAGAAGAAACACATCAAAGTCTCGATCATCTGGGCTTACGCCAAGAGCCACAAGAAACCGATCAGCGTACCGTTGTCACAAATCCTGCTGTTCCCACGCTACGCGATGGATGTCACATTAGCCTATCCCGAAGGCTATGACCTTCCCGATTGGGCGATTGAAAAAGCCAAGAATAATGCGCTTGATAACGGCGGTTCCTTCCGCATCACCCACGATATGGACGAAGCCTACAAAGGGGCCGACATCGTCATTCCCAAAAACTGGGGCAGCTGGGTCACCAACCAGTCGACTGTCGTCGTCGACGACTTGCTCGAGTCATACAAAGGCTGGAAATGCACCGAACGGACGATGGCCTTGGCCAGCCCGGACGTCAAATACATGCACGCCCTTCCGGCCGACCGCGGCAACGAAGTCGAGGATTCGGTCATCGACGGTCCGCATTCGATCGTCTACCAGGAAGCCGAAAACAGATTGCACACCGCCAAAGCCGTCATGGCGATGACGATGGGCGATAAATAAAAAGCATAACAAAAGGCGCTCTCGCGAAGCGCCTTTTTTCATGCCTTCAGTAGTGCGTCTTGCCCTTGATGGCTTGGTATTCCTTGAACAGGAGGAGACAGTCCTCGCGGTCGAGTTCTTTGAGCAGCTTATCCTTCTGTCCCGTTTCGTTCAATTCGTAGAACACCTTGTCGCGGAAGCCGATGACTTCGGTGTCCACGATGTTGCAGCCGTAATAGATTTTGCCGATGTTCGCCCACAAAATGGCGCCCAGGCACATCGGGCACGGTTCCGCCGTCGTGTAGATGTCGCAGCCGCTTAAATCGAATGTCTTAAGATTGGCGCAGGCGTCGTGGATGGCCATGATTTCGCCGTGGCAGGTCGGGTCTTGGTTTTTGACGACCTGGTTGTGGCCTTGGCCGACGATTTTCCCATCCTTGACGATAACGGCGCCGAACGGTCCGCCGTGGCCCGAACCGATGCCCATGCGTGCTTCCTCAATCGCCAATTTCATGAATTTGTTCATATTCGAACCTCTACTACATCATATATTAACGGACAAAGGCATCAAAGCGAATTTGTTCGCGTGAAGCTTTAGTTCGCTGATCAAAATTTTAATCAACCATAGGCGTGTCATTTATAATTGATGAAAAAGGAGCGTTGCATGAAACCAAAATGGCTTTCCGAATATATCGTCTATAACGACGAGCGCCTGACCAAGAAAATCATCTATGCGGAGCCGGACATGCTCATGTTCGTTCTCAACCTGAAACCCGGGCAGAAACTGCCGCGCCATGGGCATGAAAACGGAACGCTGGCAATTCAAATTCTCGCCGGCAACGGGACAATAAAGATAAACGACACGCCGGAACGTCTCGAATCCGGCCAGCTTTATTATTTGGCGGGCACCGATATGCTCGAAGTCCCCGAAGTGACGGAAAACCTGTCTTTATTGGTAACGATCGCCCCCAATCCGTCAAATCCGATTTTTCGCCAGCCGCGGTAAGGTGTCATGACTCCCACTCAAGGCGATCGCGGTAGCGTGAAAAAAGCCTGGCTCTTTCTCGTTTTCATCGGACTCATCAGCTTTCTGTCCGATTTTACGCATGAGGGTGCCCGTTCGATTTATGGTCCGTATCTCGACAACCTAGGCGTGACGGCTTTTCTCGTCGCCTTCATCGCCGGGCTTGGGGAACTGATCGGCTACGGACTGCGCGTCCTGACCGGCTACATCCTCGACAAAACGAAGAAATACTGGACGATGATGATCGTCGGTTATGCCATCAATCTTCTGGCGATACCGCTATTGGCCTTGGTGGGTACCGACATTTGGGCCGTAGCCTTGGTTCTCATATTGCTGGAACGGCTCGGAAAATCGATCCGGGCACCGGCAAAGAGCGTTTTGACCTCGTTTGCCTCCGGTGAACTCGGGCCTGGCAAGACTTTCGCGATTCAGGAAGTGTTTGACCAAGTCGGAGCTTTTCTGGGACCGCTGTTCGTTTTTGGGATTCTCTCGATTTACGGCACCGATGGCTTGACCGGTTATCAGACGGCTTTCGGTTTTCTTGGCATTTTCGCCGTGATGACATTGGTCATCCTCGTTGTCGCCCGCATCCGCTATCCATCACCCGAACAATTGGAAACGAAAAAGCCGAACGCGTTCAATTTAGGAAGCCGAGCCTTCGTCGTCTATCTAATCGCTATTGCCTTTTTGGCATTCGGTTTCATTGATTTTCCGCTCATTTCCTTCCATATAAGCCAGGCGGAAATCATTCCTGCGACGTACGTCCCACTGCTTTACTCGGTCGCCATGGGACTTGACGCCGTCAGCGCCCTCGTGTTTGGGACGCTCTATGACAAAATCGGCATCCGTTCGCTGATGATTGCCATCGGCATGGCGTCGTTGGCCGCGCTGTTCGTGTTTATATGGCCGTCGTTTTGGTCGCTTGCCGTCGGGATGACCCTTTGGGCAATCGGCATGGGGGCGCAGGAATCGGTGCTCAAGTCGGTCGTCGCCACGATGATGGAAAAAGAAAAGCGCGGCCGGGCGTACGGCATCGTCAACGCCTTGTTCGGCATTAGTTGGTTTCTCGGGTCCGCCCTCGTGGGCGCATTATACAATATTTCGCTTCCGGCGGTCGTTTCCGTCGCCGTCTTCTTCCAGCTCGGCGCGGTCGCTTTGCTCGTCGTGACGGATCGACTGCTTCATAAAAAAGCCGGTTGATTCCTCAAAGACTCGGTTTTTCTTTCTTGTCTCCATTCAGACAAGGGCGTTCGTTGATGTAAGAACAGATTTTTTCGATTGCTTGATCGGCTTCAGAGGTCGGCATCAGCGGATAATCATGCGGCATCTTGTTCCCTTCGACGAAGGTCACCTTTTTGTTCAGCCGTTCCAGCTTGTCCCTCAGCAACGCGGCGTCGGGGTAAAGGATGTCATGGGTGCCGGCCACGATCATGACATCGTCGATCAGCGTCAAGTCGCCATAGATCGGGCTGATCCGGTATTGGTAGGTGTCAGTGCCGCCGGCCCAGCGTTTACCCATTTCCCGCAGGCCGACCGACCCCAGCATCCGATCGCGTTTTTCGATTTCTGGAATGCCGGGATTGACCAAATTGACGTCGAGGCACGGCGCGATGAGGACGATGTGGTCGGGCAGCGGTAAACCCGCCTCCTTCAACACCATGAAAAGACCAAGAGATAATCCGCCGCCGGCGGAATCGCCCAACAGCGTGAAGCAATGGTTGGGCGCCAATAGGCGCGTCTGCTGATAGATGGTCAGCACTTTGTCGTAGGCGTCTTTATAGGTATGGTTGGGCGCCAGCGGGTAAAGCGGCATGATGATATGGGCGCCGGTCAGTTTTTGGATTTTGTCCATCAGGCGGAAATGGAAGATGGTCGGCCGTTGGTTATACCCGCCGCCGTGCAGAAAGAAAATCGTGTTTTGGCTCGTGCCGGCCTTGAAGAAACAGGTGATGTCGGCAATCAGCTGCGATTCCCATCCCTTGGAAAGGAAACGAGGCGCGCGGTACGGCAAAGCGTTGATCGGACCCATCGAATCGATGAACCAATTGGTGAGGGTGGCCGAATCATACATCCGACGGCCGCCATTGAGCCATAAAAGGATGTTGATCAACCGCATCTGCGATTTCGAACGTTCGGGAATAAGCACTCGTTTCTAGCCTAGAGACGGCCAAATATCGGATAACTTAATTTTATATCAACCAATGTAACATTTCTAACGACATATTTGAATTTGGGATGCCGGTTTTCTTTGATTAGTCCGATTTATACTAGTATATTTTTGCATTACCGGCTGCCTGCCTGATACCGTTGGTGACCAACGCGCCTGCGCATGAATTCATGTGAATTCATTAAAGAAAAATCATTCGACGCAGGTATTCGAATGCGTCATATCGCATTTCGTTTGATGTATAATAATTACTTGTCTATTATTATCACCTAAGTTAGCAACCCTCATTTCGACGAAAGAGAAGCCCGATGCCCCGACAAGTAAACAAAGACACCACCTGGTTCAAATTGGACAACGCCGCCAAAATATACCCGGCCCTCAAAAGCGCCAAGAATAGTTTTGTCTACCGCGTCGCCTGCATTCTCAAGGAAGCGGTCAGACCCGACGTCCTGCAGCAGGCCGTCATCGATTTGGGGCCGCGGTTCCCCTCGATGTTCGTGCGCATCAAACATGGCTTCTTTTGGTATTACCTCGAGGCGAATCCGAAAACGCCGATCGTCCGTCCCGAGCCCGCGCTCGTAAATCAGAAGATCGACACTTCGGTCAACAACCACTTTTTCTTCTCGGTCTTTTATTATCAGAACCGCCTTAGCATCGAGATGTTCCACAGCCTATGCGACGGCAGTTCGGCGCTGGAGTTCTTGAAGGCGCTTGTGTTCCGTTATTTCGAGTTGCGCGGCCACGAGATGAAAAACGACGGATCGATTTTCACCGTCGACCAATGGCCGACGCCCGAGGAAACCGAAGACAGTTTCGGCAAATACGCCGACAAATCGGGCTCCAAACGCGAAGACCGGACGCCGGCTTTCCATATCAAGGCCAAGAAATTCGTCTATAGCGAAAGCCGCGGCATTATCACCGGAAGGCTGCCTGCCGACGTCTTGCAGGCCTTGGCCAAAAAGCACGATATCACCGTCACCCAGTATCTCGTCGCCTTGCTGACTTACTCCATTTATGAATCGTACCAAGGGCAAATCCCGCCGAAACGGCCGATCAAGATCGCCGTGCCCGTGAACATGCGCCGCTTTCTCAAATCGTCTTCGCTCCGCAACTTCACCTTTTACATCCACACGACGATCTTTGCGAAACCTGGTTTGACGTTCGAAGACATCGTCGCCAAGGTCAGACATGATTTTGACGAAGAAATCAAACTCGAGAAACTTCAGGCGAGCATCAACGCCAACGTCTTGGCCGAAAAGAATTTCGCCGTCAGGATCATGCCGCTGTTCATCAAGAAAGTCGCTTTGATGATCATCGGCAGCCGGCTCGGTTCGCGTCTCGAGACGGGGACCATTTCCAACGTCGGCGTCATCAAACTTCCCGCGGATCTTACCCCGCTAGTCGATTCATTCGAATTCAACCTGACGACGGCCGCCAATTCCGTCCATGGAATCGGGGTCGGTACGTTCAACAACGTGACGACGATCAGTTTTCTGCGTTCCATTTACGACACGAGCGTCGAACGGCGATTCTTCAAAGCGCTGGCCGCCTCCGGCGCCGAAGTGACGATCGACAGCAATTTCTGGGAGGAAAAAGCCTGACATGAAATACTGTCCCGACTGCCATGTGAAAGTGGCCACGAGAACCGAACGCTGCCCACTATGCCATCGCCTGCTCCCAACCGAAGGCGAAGACAAAGGCGTGATTTCCTATCCGGAATTCGACTACAAGGCCGGACGGCGCAAACTGATTTTGAAACTTGAGGCGACGTTGGCGCTCACCGGCATTTTCTCAGTCGCCTTGATCAATTTTCTGACTTTCGCGGGTCATCTTTGGAGTGTCGTCGCCATCGCCGCCATCTTGTATGCCTGGATCGTCGTGGGCTGGTTGTCGTTTAAACGAAACGCCCACATCAGCCTGAAACTGATGGTCCACGCGATTACGATCACCGGACTTTTACTTATTATCGAAGCGTTCGCGACAGCGAGCGGGATGATCACCAACCTCAGCTGGACGCTGTCGTTCGCGATGCCCTCGATATTCATTGGTTTCATTATCATCATCAACATCCTAATGCTGATCAAGCGGCAGCAGCTTAGGGATTATCTCATTTCGCAGTTATCGCTTTCAGTCATCGCGTTCACGCCGCTCATCTTGGTGTTTTTCGATCTGGTCGATCCGATTTACATGTCAATTGCCGCGGCCGGATTGTCGTTCGCGACGATCATCGGGCTCTTTATCATGGGACGGCGGATTGTCATCTCGGAGCTCGGACGCAAGTTCCATCTTTAACGAAGATTGCCGACGCCACCCCGTGGCGTTTTCTTTATAAGAAAGCATCGCCAAGCATATTGAATGAATCATTTTTCGATTTGCTTTAAAATATTAACGACAGTCGGACATACATCATGCGCCAGAAGGAGAATCGATATGATTATTTCGAAATATGACCCATTGAAACAAGAACAATTCCAAGTCCTCGACAGCGAAGGAAAAGTCGTCAATCCCGAGTATGAACCGAACATCGACGCCAAGACTTTGCTGCACATGTATCGGACGATGATGTTGGCTCGTGTGGCCGACATCAAGGCTTTGCAATACCAACGGCAAGGGCGAATGCTGACCTATGCCCCGGTCCAAGGGCAGGAAGCAGCCCAGGTCGGCCCGATGGCCGCGCTTGAGAAACAGGACTGGCTCGCCCCGGCTTTCCGCGAATTCGCGGCGATGCTTTACAAAGGGGTGACCCTTGAGCAACTCTACCTCTATTGGTATGGCAACGAAATCGGCTCCAAGTTCGACGAAGGTGTCAACGTGCTTCCGGTCAACATCCCGATCGGCTCGCAGATCAACCACGCTTCCGGCTTGGCTTATGCCAGCAAAGTTCTGAACAAGAACGAAGTCGTCGTCACCTACATCGGCGACGGTGGCACTTCTCATGGTGAGTTTTATGAAGGCATGAACTTCGCCTCGGTATTCAATTCACCGATGATCGCCATCATCCAAAACAACCAATACGCCATCTCGACGCCGCGGCGAAAAGCCACGAAAGCGGCCACGCTGGCCCAAAAAGCCGTCGCCTTTGGCATTCCCGGCATCCAAGTCGACGGGAATGACGTCTTGGCGATGTACGCCGTCGTCAAAGAAGCGGCCGAACGGGCGCGCAAAGGCGAAGGTCCGACGTTGATCGAGGCTTACACCTACCGCATCGGGCCGCATACGACCAGCGACGACCCGACGATCTACCGCAAAGACGAAGAAGTCGAAGAGTGGCGCCAAAAAGATCCGATCAAACGGTTCAAAGCTTACCTCATCGGCAAGAAACTATGGTCCAAGGACCAGGATGCCGCTTTAGCGACGGAACTCGAGACCTTCGTGACCGAAACGTTCAAACGGGTCGAAAACTCTGACAACCCGTCGATCGACGACGTCTTCGATTACACGTTCGTCAATAATCCAGTCGAACTGATGGAAGAGAAAGAGAAATACAAGAAATATCTGAAGACGACCTTCCTTTCAAGTCTCAAGGAGACTTCGAAAGCCAACGTCGCGATGAAGGAGGACAAATAACATGGCCGAGATGACATTATTGCAAGCGATTAACGCCGCCTTGGCCGAACAGATGCGCAAAGACAAGACCGTCGTCGTTTTCGGCGAGGACGCCGGATTCGAAGGCGGCGTCTTCCGGGTCACCAAAGGATTGCAGCAGGAATTCGGAGGGGATTGCGTCTTCGACACTCCGATTTCCGAAGCCGGGATCATCGGCTCAGCCATCGGCATGGCCGTCAACGGCCTGAAACCGGTCGCTGAAATGCAGTTTGAAGGCTTCATGTTCAACGGCTTCAACCAAATCGCCGTCCATATGGGACGGATGCGTAACCGTTCGCGGGGGAAATACAGCGTCCCGATGGTCCTAAGAATGCCTTGGGGCGGCGGCATCCGCGCCTTGGAACATCACTCGGAAGCCGTCGAGTCGTTCATCGCCCACATCCCGGGAATCAAAATCGTAATCCCTTCGACGCCTTATGACGCCAAGGGTTTGATGGCGGCCGCGATCCAAGATCCGGATCCCGTCGTCTATTTCGAACCGAAGAAAATATACCGCGCCTTCAAACAGGAAGTCCCGGAAACCGAATACATCGTCCCAATCGGCAAAGCCAAAATCGTGCAGCCGGGCGAACACGTCACCGTCGTCGCCTGGGGTTCGATGGTCCGCGAAGTCCAAACCGCCATCAAAAGTCTTGAAAAAGACAATATATCCGTCGAATTGATCGACTTACGGACAATCGTCCCGATGGATACCGAAACGATCGTCAATTCCGTCAGGAAGACGGGTCGTCTCCTTGTCGTTCATGAAGCCGTACGCACACTTGGGTTCGCCAGCGAAATCATCACCCGCGTGACCGAAAACGCTTTCTTGAATCTCGAAGCCCCGCCGGCGCGTCTGACCGGGTTTGACATCGCGGTGCCGCTTCCCCGAGGCGAACACCATCAGATGCCCGATCCGAAACGGATAGCCCACGAAATCAAAAAATTGGTTAACTACAAGGTTTAGGAGGTAATTTATGTACGAATTCAAATTCGCCGACATCGGCGAAGGGATCCACGAGGGAACGATCCTCAAATGGCTGGTCAAAGTCGGCGAGAAAGTGACCGACGGCAAACCGCTCGTCGTCGTCGAGACCGATAAAGTCAACGCCGATTTGCCGTCTCCGGTCGCCGGAACGATCCATAAGCTCGGCTTCAAGGAAGGCGACAACGTCAAAGTCGGCGATATTTTGGTTTGGATTGCCGAAGCCGGCGAAAAGACGGCAGTAGCCGCGCCGGTGGCCATGGCCGTCAGCGAAGGCAAGGACGACAATCCGGCGGGAGTCGTTGGAACCATCGTCGTCTCCGACGAAGTCATCGCCGCCTCCGAAGAAATGGGACAATCGCCTGCCGAAGGAGCAAGCGCTAAGGTTTTGGCGACGCCCGTCGCTCGCAAGATGGCTGCCGATCTTGGCGTCGACATCATTAAGATCAAAGGCAGCGGCGAAAACGGACGCGTGATGAAAGAAGATATCCGCCAAGCCGCGGAAACCAATCGGAGGCCGACGGCAACGGTCGCCGTTGCTCCCGCCATCGCCGTCTCCATGCCTAATTTTGCGCCCGAAAGCGTCACCCGCGTCAAAATATCGAAATTGCGGAAGACGATCGTCCAAGCCATGAGCGTCTCCAACGCCGTGATTGCCGCGACGACGTTGATGGATGAATTCGACGTGAGCAAGCTCGTTACTATCAGGGAAAACCAAAAGGAAGCGGCCAAAGCTCAAGGCGTCAAACTGACATATCTCGCCTACATCGCCAAGGCGATGACGATGGCGCTACGCGAGTATCCGCTTTTGAACAGCAGCTATGACCACGAAAACGAGGAAATCGTTTTCAAGAATTACATCAATCTCGGCATCGCCGTCGACACTCCCGACGGTTTGATCGTGCCCAACATCAAAAACGCCGACACCAAGTCGATTATGGACATCGCCAGGGAAATCGATGCTCTGGCGACCCAGGCCCGCGAACGGACCATTAAATTGGAAGCCCTCCAAAACGGAACTTTCTCGATTACCAATTACGGGGCCATCGGCACTAAGTTCGGGACCCCGGTCATCAAACATCCGGAAGTAGCCATCATCGGCATTGGTTCCATCTACAAAAAGCCGATCGTCAACGATGAAGGCGCCATCGTCGTCGCCGACGTGTTGCCCGTTTCCTTGACCATCGATCATCGTATCATCGATGGCGCCGACGGCGGCCGTTTCCTTCTCAAACTGAAACAATATCTATCCGATCCGGCAGGCATGATCCTGCGGTTAAAGTAGCGCCGGTATGAAACAATACGACGTACTTATCATCGGCGGCGGACCTGGCGGCTATGTCGCCGCGATCAAGGCCGCCCAACTGGGGATGGCGACAGCCCTCATCGAAAAGGAAGCCGTCGGCGGCGTGTGCCTCAACTGGGGCTGCATCCCGACCAAAGCCATGCTCAAAAGCGCCAAGGTGTTCGACATGTTCCGCCACGCCAAGGACTACGGCATCGACAGCGACATGGACCATGTCAAAGTCGATTACGCTTCGATGATCGACCGCAAGGACGGCATTGTCAGAAAACTCACTGGCGGCGTCAAGGGACTATTGAAGAAAAACGGGGTCACCGTCATCGAAGGAACGGCTAACGCCATCGACGCCCACCATGTCGAAGTCAATGGCGAAACCTTCGAAACGCGAAAACTGATCATCGCGACCGGAGCGCACCCAGCCTTCCCGCCCATCAAAGGTTTAAAAGAAGCGTATGAACGCGGCTTCGTGGTCACGAGTAAAGAAATATTGACGAAGAAAACGTTGCCGCAGTCGCTTTTGGTCATTGGCGGCGGTGTCATCGGTATGGAATTCGCGACGATTTTCAATACGTTGGGCGTCCAAGTCCGCGTGTTGGAACGCGAAGCGACGCCGCTTGTCACCGTCGATGACGAAATACGGGCTTTGTTCCTCAAGAAAATCATCAAGGACGGCATCACCGTCATCACGGGCACCAACGTCGCCGAAATAACCGATTCCGGCATCGTCTGCGACAAAGGCGGCGTCAAGACCAAATTGGACGCCGACATGATTTTACTGGCGACCGGCATGCGGCCGAATACGGCGGGATATGAGGCTTTGCATCTCAAAATGTCCAAAACGGGAATCGAAATCGACGCTTTCATGCGGACGTCGGTCGCCGACGTTTACGCCATCGGCGACGTCTTGGGGTTCCACATGCTGGCCCACGTCGCCTCGCGCGAAGGGATCACCGCCGTCGAGCACATCGCCGGCATCGAGCATCCGCTCGATTTCAAGATCATCCCCGCGGGCATTTACACTTTCCCGGAAATCGCCCAGGTCGGTTTGACCGAACAGGAAGCGCGCGAAAAGGAAATCGATTATAAGGTGTCAACTTTCCCGCTTGTCGCCAATGGCAAAGCTTTAGCCGAAAACGAAAAAGACGGTCTTGTCAAAATCATCGCCGACCGCAAGTACGGGGAAATCATCGGCGTCCATATCTTCGCGGCCTCGGCGACCGAGATGATCACCGAAGCCTCGTTGGCGATGGTGCTCGAAGCCACGGCCGAAGAAGTCGTGGCCACAATCCATCCGCATCCCTCGCTCTCCGAAATGATTCATGAGGTGACTGAGGGAATCGTCGCCAAACCGATCCATATTTAAGAAAAAAGGCCAGTTCCGCTGGCCTTTTTGTTTACTTTGGAAAGATACAGTTGCTGATGTCGGCGGCCGTTATTTTCAATAAGTAATCGTCAAGGTTAATCGTTTGAAGCATCGTCGCTATTTCGACTTGACCGAATTTCAGGCCGACGAACTTCCGTTCCAATTTGCCGATATCTTCGACGCCGAGGAAGTCGCCATAGATGCGACAGGATTTGATGAGGCCGTCTTCGACGTTGAGATGGAAGCTGATGCCGCCGCCTTCGTAACGGCCTTTCCGTTCGATCGTGAAAGCTGGCGATTGCCCGTAGTTCCACGCCCAGGTATCGTATTTCGTCGCCATTAATTCTTTAATTTTAGCTTGGTCGCTGGCCGTCAGCATATAGACATGGCGTGAAATGTCGTCGGTATCCAAAAGATATTTGAGGAGACGGTCCTTGAATTCGGCCATCGGGACCGCTTCATGAAGATAGGGCTTGATGTTGGTGACGCGGGCACGGTTGCTTTTGATGCCTTTGGACGCGATCTTGTCGGGCTTGACGTCAAGCACGTTGAAGATCATCGTCAAGTCGGCGTCAAGAAGGATCGTCCCGTGATGGAGCATCCTTTTTTTATGGTATGCCTGGGCGTTGCCGGACACTTTCATGCCATCGACGACGATGTCGTTGCGGCCCGAGAATTCCGCCGGAATCCCGAATGACCGCAAAGCGGCGACGACGGGATCGATGAACTTATGGTAGTTGTTGACGTTGTCGCGGGCCGAGGTCGTGATGAACGAGAAGTTCAGGTTGCCCAAATCGTGATAGACGGCACCGCCGCCGGTAATGCGGCGGACGACCTGGACGTCATGTTCGCGCACATAGGTTTCATTGACTTCCTCGATCGTGTTCTGGTTGCGGCCGATAATGACGCTGTTGGCGTTTTGCCATAGCAGGACGAAATCCTCATCCGTGTCCAAATGTTTGAGAACATATTCTTCCAACGCCAGGTTGTAGCGCGGGTTCAGCGAATCGTTGATGATCGTTTTCATGGTAGTCCTCAACTTCCGATTGTATCGGAAACCTGGTCATTCGGCAAACGGAATACCTTATTTGAGCAAATCGTTAAGATCCTTGGCTTCCTTCTTGTAACGGGCAGCCACCACGAGAACGGCGACGGCATAGGCCACCGCGCAGATGGCGAAGGCGACAAACAGCACGAATGAGAAGCGGAAGATGATGACGCCATAGATTCGTCTCAAAATCAGGGGGATGGCCATCAGCGGCACCAATCCCAAAGCCGTTGACAGCAAGGCGTGCAATTTTTCGAGCTTGAAGAGCGTGATTGACATTGTGATGGCGATGGAAATCAAGAAGATGCCGACGGTCATCGCCAGAAACGGGATGACGGCGTCGGTGCGCGCCTGGATGGCGACATTCACCAAAAAGAGTAAGAACGTCGTGACCGTGAACGAGGCGGTGAAGCGAATCAGTGTTTTCTTGATCATTTGAGGTGACCTCCGAGCGCCTGCTTTAACGCCGGCACATAACCGCGTGAGATGACGACGATGTCCCCGTTTGACAACTTGGCTTCGATCCGCCCGTTGAGGCTGGTGCTGAAATGGGCGATTTTGGTGATATTTAGGACATAACTGATCGACACACGGACGAACAAAGTCGGCGGGAACAGACTTTCGATTTCATAAAGGCGCCGTTTGATGGCGTAGGTCTCTTTTTCGGTATAGGCGATGACGCGGTCGTCGACGCTTTCGAAATAGTAGATGTCGTCAGGCTTGAGCGGAAACGTCTTGTCGTCTTGGTGCCCGATGACGGTTTGGTCGGCGGCCTCGACAAAAGACAACAAACGTTCGAGCTTGTCGTCTTTTTCCGCGTAGCGAATTTTGATTTCGATGTCTTTAATGCCTGGCGCCTGCTCCAGTTCGACCCTCATGCTATCCCACCTTCAGTGTCATGAACGACAACACCTCGTTTATGATAACATCGAACGACGTTATCAGTGCCACGCGGATGGCCATTACTTCGGCCGCGTGCGTGAACGTGTCGTATATCAAATCGATGTTTTCAAGCGTGTATCGGCCTTCTAGTTCCTTAATCGGGACGTAGACGCGGCCGAGCGTGGCCTTGGCGCCGGCGCGCAGCCCTTGTACTTCGATTCTTTTCGCGAGAAGCCAATCGCGATCTTCTTGGGCGAGCGTTAACTCCCGTTCCTTGAAGATAGCGACTTTTTCCTTTATGGTGGCGATTTTGGTTTTGATGTCTTCCTTGAAATGGTTGATATCTCCCTGCGTTGTCCGTATGACCGTCCGTGCGGCCAGGATGACAGCGATTTTCTCTTCGTTTGACAACCCCTCCGGCGCCCGTTTGGGCACGGACCGTGCCAATGACGGGGTTTCAAGCGGTTCAGTCCTGACATAGCTGGTTGTGTTTGCCTCGAAAGCGTCAAATGCCGCTATCATTCCTTCAAGCGGGCTCGTCAACGCCGCGCATCCGGATAAGAGCGTTGCTGCTAAGAAACCGCCGATAACATATTTGCGTGTCCGATGTTTCATGCTCGATCTCCTTTGATATCTTTATCTTAGGCGATAATCGTCCATTGGCAAGGAAAGAAGAGTTACCATGCCGAAAAATCGGGATAATATGTAAAAAAAGGACCTCTTTCGCAAGAGGCCCTAGCCCAAGGAGGGAATGATCGTCAGGCGGCTGACGATACGATTGAAGTGTGGGAAGCGTTGGCGCTGGAACCGGTGCCTCTGCGGGTGTCGGCTTCGTTTTGCCAGTTCTCGCGGGCTTGCGTCGTTTGTTGCTTATAGTTGGCGACGATGGCTTTGATTTCGGCAACCATGGCTTGACGGAGCTCTTCCAGTTCCTGTTCGAGCGCAGCCGTGTCTTCACTGTTGGCGATGGCGGCTTCGATGGCGTCCTTCAAAGCTTGGATCTGCGGTTTGTATTCGTCTTGGATGGCTTGGCGTTCCTCAAGGAAATCGGCGCCAAGGGTGGCGGCGATCTGTTTCATCTGGGTCGCGCCATTGCGGGCTTGGTTCAGCAAGCCTTTGACGTCGAGTTCGGCGACTTCGTCTTCGAGCAAATCATCATTGCCGATCATCACCTGTTTCATCAGGCGGAGTTTGAGCGGCGTCGTTTCCTTGGCCGTGGCTTCGTCGATCTCGGCTTGGGTGTAGGTACGCGTCTGCGTCGTCATTTGGATCATCTGGCCTTCGAAGGCATTACCAATCCGTGTTTGGAGGTTGGTGCGCACCTGCGCTTGCAGCGTTTCAAGGTTGCTGACGATATCCAATTCGGCATCCGGATTGACCGTTTCTTCGGTCACGAAATCCAGATTGACCGTTTCTTCGGCGATTTCGTCGACGGCGTCGTCGAGCGTCTTGCCTTCGAGTTGCAGCTGCAGCATCACCATTTCGCCGTCGGCGTTAAGGGCATGGGCATAGACGACGCGGTTTTGGGCGTTGACCATGATGCCGACGCCGGGGTTGATCTCAACGGTGGCATAAGCCAAATCTTCCTCGGGCAACGGTTCACTCGACACGTTGCATGCCGCCAACATCAAAGCGGCCATAAGCGAGACGACAATATATTTCAGGTTTGTTTTCATTGGTGATCTCCTTTCGATCGGAAAGCGTTAATAGGCTTTCACCCAATAAACAAATCCTAAGGTCGATTTTGTTGGGATGTGGCGCAGGCAAGATCTTATTCGCAAATGCAAATCGTGTCCATTATCATCGCAAGTGCGCCTGTGCCCAAGCGGAAAAGGTGTATTTATGGAGATGTGCTTTGTTAGGAATAGCTAAATAAGCGTTTAGGCAAAACAGATAAAAAAGGAATTAGCACTCATTGCTTGACAGTGCCAAAATACGTGTTAAAATATAATTGCGCTCCAAGAGAGCGACATAGAACATCAATCGGAGGTACATATCTATGACAGACAAAAAATTCGATTTGCTGAATCCCGTTTCCATCCTTGAGGACTTCTTCCCATACGACCCATTCCGCACTCGCCGTCGGGGCTCATGGGTCAATCAAGGGCTCCAGACCGACATCAAGGAGACCGAGCATAGCTATGAGTTGGCGATCAACGTCCCCGGCGTCGCCAAAGAGAACATCGACATCGCCCTTGAAAATGGATACCTGACGGTCACGGCCGAACAAAAAGAAGAAAAAGACGAAGAGAACGCCACATACGTGCGCCGCGAACGCTTTTATCGCTCGGCTTGCCGGTCGTTCTACGTCGGTGACGAGCTCAAGCAGGATGACATCAAAGCCAAAATGGAAAACGGCGTCTTGACGTTGACGGTTCCGAAAACCGCCGAACACAAGGAAGAGCCCAAAAAGAAAATCGCCATCGAATAACGGATTCAGGGCGCCCCTATGGGGCGCTTTTCTTATGCCATTCCATTATTTTATAATCAAGGTCACCCATTTGGCCTATAATTAAGCGGAGCGCAGCATGGGGACCTTTTTCAAACGTTTCATCGGCAATAAGGAATTCTACAAAGAGATGTTTTTGGTTGCCTTGCCAATCGCGCTGCAGCAGCTTATTTCCGCCAGCGTCAACTTGATGGACTCGGCGATGATCGGCCGCTGGGGCAACATGATGTTCGGGATCGGCGGCAGCGAGATTTCCTCGGCCGCGGTGATGATCGCCGGACGCTACATGACGACGTTTGAAAACGTCATGATCCTCTTAACCATATCGTGCACCATCTTCATCGCCCAATATGCCGGAGCCAAAAACCGGGATGCGATGAAAAAAGTTTTCGGACTATGCCTGAAGTTGACAATCGCGTTTGGGTTGGGATCGTTGATTTTAGGCTTTTTCTTCCGGAGGGAAATCGTCTACATTTTTGCCACCGGCGTCGGATCGGGTCAGGAGATGCTCGAATTGGGACGCCAGTATCTCGGCATCGTCGCTTGGACTTTCATCCCGTATTCGATCAGCGTCGCCTTATCGTTTTGCCTGCGCGCCATCAAAAAGACGACGATTCCGCTGATGTCGAGCGGCATCGCCGCCGGGACCAATCTGATACTTAATTACATTTTTATCTATCCATTGGGAATGGGCGTAGTCGGGGCCGCTGTGGCCACCGTGATTTCGCGCCTCGTTGAACTTGGCATCTTGGTCTATTACTACTTCCGGCATCGGCCGCAGTTTTATGGGACTTTTGCGGAGATTTTCGATATTCCACGCGCGTTTGCCGTCAATATTCTGCGCAAAGGGTGGCCGATGGTATTAGCCCAAGCGTTGACAGAAGGCTTGACCATGTTCATGTTTTTCGCCTATTCCAGGGTTGAAAGCGGCAACGCCACGAACATCGCGGCCATCAACTTGTCGACCCGCGTCGTCGATCTTATCTTCGCGTTTATTGGGGGCATGGGCACGGCCGCGGCCATCATGGTCGGCACCAGGCTCGGCGCCGGCAAAATCGAAGAGGCCAAACGCAACGCCCGCTGGCAGATTGGCTATATCATCTTCATGAGTGGCATCACCGTGATCATCATGATCGCCTTGATTCCTTTGATGCAATATGTGTTCGATTTCGACGAGGCCGGGAAGCAACTTCTGGCTGTCACCATGACGCTCCAGGCTTTATCGCTGCCATTCCTTTTCTATGCCATCAATATCATCTTTATCACCCGCGCGGGTGGATACACCAAGTCCCCGATTTTCATCACGAACATCCCCTATCTTTTGCTGAAGGCGCCGCTTGTGTCCATCTTCATTTTCGCCCTTCCGAATATCGTGGCCACCAGTCCCTTTCTCCAAGGGGTTTTCGGCTTTTTGGGATTGCCGGCCAATCTCATCATCTTCGTGTTCATCATTGACCGCCTGATTGAAATCGTCAGAGCCGTCATCGCCTTCGTGATATACCGTAAAGCCCATTGGCAAAAGGACTTGACGAAACAGGCGAGCCAGCATTTGAAACAGGCGGCGGAGGCCGTCACCTGATGGCCGATTCCCGGTTAGCGTTTTCCAAAGCGAGGAAGAAGACCTGGGTCCAATTCGTCTTGTTCACGTTGCTGAGCCTGGTGACCACCATCGTCGACCTGGGGACTTTCGCTTTATTCAACTACTTGATCTTTATTTCTTATCGTCAAATATCTTTTCAATGGTGGCTGTTGGACTATTCCGTCGCTAACGGCGGGTTGACGGCCTTTCTGGCGTTCTCCCTATCGTTCGTCATCTCACAGACGTTCAACTTTTTCATTCAACGCAAAGTGACGTTTCAAGCCAACAACAATTTGGCTGTGAGCGGATTTTTATACGCCGTCATGGTCTTGGTCGTCTTTTTTCTCCAAATATACTTGCCGACTTTGATCAGAATCCCGTTGGCAGACATCGTGGGCGCCGCCTGGGCCGACTTCATCATCAAAAACGGCAATATGACCGTTTCCTTTCTGATTCAGTTTCCGGTCAACAAGTATGTCATCATGCGTTTCAACAAACCGAAAACAAGTTCGACTCCAGATGATTGAGTGGATGAAAATCATCCAAGGAAACAATCATTAGCACTCATTACTTGACAGTGCCAAGCATTTTGATAAAATAACACCTGGACAGGGGGGTCATATCATGGCTGAAACAAGACAATTCAAAACGGAATCGAAACGGTTGCTGGAACTGATGGTCCATTCCATCTACACGCATCGGGAAATTTTCCTGCGCGAACTCATTTCCAACGGATCGGACGCCATCGACAAGTATCACGTGCTGTCGCTGACGGATGAGAAATACGAGAAACGCAACGACTATGAGATTTTCATCAACCTCAACAAGAAAAAACGGATGCTGACGATCGCCGATAACGGCATCGGGATGACCCATGACGAATTGGTCGACAATCTCGGGACGATCGCCGCGAGCGGCTCGCGCGAATTCCTTAATAAGATCTCCGACGAGAAGCTGAAATCCGAGGCCGAACTCATCGGCCAATTCGGCGTCGGCTTCTACAGCGCCTTCATGGTCGCCAAGAAAGTCGTCGTCGAGACCAAATCGACGTTATCTGACCAGGCGTGGCGCTTTACGTCCGACGGCACCGAGAACTACACGCTCGAAGAAATCGAAAAAGAGAAAATCGGGACATCGGTCACCCTTTATCTTCGCGACAACCAAAAAGAAGAGGAAAATTACGATGAGTTCCTCGAGGATTTCACGATTCGCAATCTTGTCAAGAAATATTCCGATTACATCCGCTATCCCATCAAGATGGAAACGGTGAAGGAAATCGCCAAGCTTGACAAGGAAGGAAAAGCGATCGAGGGCAAATACGACAAGAAAAAAGTCGTGGAAACCTTGAATTCGATGGTCCCGCTGTGGCGGAAACCGAAGAGCGAGGTGACCGACGATGCCCTCGCCGAATTCTACAAGAGCAAATTCTCCGACTACGAGAATCCGCTCAAAAGTTTTTACGTGAGCGTCGAAGGCTTGCTGTCCTACAACGCCTTGCTTTTCATACCGGGACATCCGCCCTTCAACCTTTACGACGAATCCTATGAGCGCGGCCTGAAACTCTACGCCAAAGGCGTTTTCATCATGGATGCGTGCAAGGAATTGATTCCGACGTATCTGCGCTTCGTCAAGGGTTTGGTCGACTCGCCGGATCTTTCCTTGAACATCTCGCGCGAACTCGTGCAGCAAAACAAGCAAATAACGAAAATCGCCGACGCCATCGAGAAGAAAATCCTCGGCGAGTTCGAGAAATTGAAGACCGCCGATTACGATAAATACCTTGAATTCTTCAAGCTATACGGCATCAACCTGAAATATGGGCTTTACGAACTGTTCGGGGTCAAAAAGGATTCGCTCAAGGATCTATTGGTATACGCCACCATCAACGAAGAAAAGCCGATTACCCTCAAGAAATACGTCGAGGCGATGAAGAAAGACCAGAAATTCATCTACTTCGCTTCCGCGAAAACGAAAGACGCCGTCAAGGCGATGCCGCAGATGGACCGCATCAAGAAGGAAGGTTACGACGTTCTGGTGCTCGCCGACGACATCGATGAATTCGCCTTGTCGATTCTCGACGAGTACGACGGCAAGAAATTCAAATCGATTAACCAAGGCGAGTTCGACGATCTGAGCAAAGAAGAGAAAAACGAGTTCGAGACCTTGAAAGAGCAGAAGAAACCATTGCTCGAGAAGATCAAGGAACTGTTGACCGGCAAGGTCGAGGACGTCGTCATCTCCAAGCGTCTCGACGATTCGCCGGTGTGCCTCGTCAGCGGCGAAGGCGTTTCCTTCGAAATGGAGAAAGTGCTCCAGAATTCGCTCCACGAAGAAAAACCCAAAGCCAAACGGATTCTTGAAATAAACCCGCATCACGAGTTGTTCAAGGCGTTGGAACGCCTCTATATTAAAGACCCAATTAAACTGGCGAAATACGCCGACTTACTGTATTCGCAAGCGCTGCTGATCGAAGGATTCCCGCTCGAGAACCCGCTCGAATTCTCGAAAGCGATGATTGAATTGATGGTGCAGGCGACGCCACAAGAAGAATAACTTCCATAGGACGCGAAAAGCGTCCTTTTTTTGTATGATAAAGGCAGTTCCTTATCTACAATATCCTTATGGGAAAGACGCAATTGCTGACGCCATGGGGCGCCCATCTCGACAAGAATGACGTTTTGAGCGAATATCCGCGCCCGCAGTTCGCCCGCGCTTCCTTTTATTCGCTTAACGGTCCATGGGATTTTCGCATCATCGGCCCGAACAGTGAATCGCTTAGGCAAGGAACGATTCTCGTCCCCTTCGCGCCCGAAAGCGTCCTTTCCGGCGTAGGTCACCAGTTGCAACCAGCAGAGACGTTGGTGTATGAACGAACGGTCGCCCTGCCGGAAGAATTCAACCGCGGCGTCGTTTACCTCCACTTCGGCGCCGTCGACCAAGAAGCCGACATTTCAATCGATGGCAAAACCATCGGCCGCCACGTGGGAGGCTTCACGCCGTTCAGCTTTGATGTTACCGGCGTGATCGGCCTGAAACCGTTCGCTTTGAAGGTAGCCGTCAAGGATTACTCCGACACCCACCATCATCAAACAGGCAAGCAAAAGCTGCACGCGGAAGGTATTTTCTATACCGCCCAGTCGGGCATTTGGCAAACCGTCTGGCTCGAGAGCGTTCCCACGAACCATCTCAAAACAGTGAGAGTCACACCTCTTTGGCGCGAGAAATCCTTTCAGATCGATTGTGAAACCGCCGGCGAAGGCGATATCGAAGCCACCATCTCTTTCCAAGGAAAGATCGAAGGTCATCATTGCTCCAAGGAAAAACGCTTGATTATCTCAATCGCCCATATTCATCCTTGGTCGCCCGAGATGCCCGCTTTATACGATATTGAGATCAAATTTGGGCAAGACGTCGTAAAAAGCTACGGCGCCATGCGCTTTTTCGAGAAGCGGCGCGATTCTGGCGGCTTAATGCGGTTTTACCTGAACGAAAAACCGTATTTGATGCTCGGCGTCCTCGACCAAGGCTATTGGCCCGATGGCTTAATGACGGCTCCGAGCGCCGCCGCCTTCGTCTATGACATCGGCATGATGAAGAAAATGGGCTTCAACACAATCCGCAAACACATCAAAATCGAACCGCTCCGGTTTTATTACCATTGCGACCGCCTTGGCATGCTCGTGATGCAAGACATGATCAACGGCGGCTCCCCGCGGAGCATCGTTCCTAATGGTGTCATGGCTATGATGGGCATCCACGTTAAAGATCGTCATTACCGTTGGTTTGGTCGCGAAGATGGGCAAAGCCGCGTCCAGTACATGACCGAACTCAAGGAAATGTTGACGCATCTTCATTCAGTCCCGTCCATCGCCGTTTGGACGCCATTCAACGAAGCCTGGGGTCAGTTCGATTCTTGTGGCGTGACCAAGCTCATCCGCCATCAGGATGGCACCCGTTTGATTGACCATGCGTCGGGTTGGTCGGACCAAGGTTGCGGCGATTTTTATAGCCGCCATCTTTACTTTACGAAGATAAGGTTTTCGCGTCTTATGGCGCGCAAGCGCGTTGGCGCGCTCACCGAATTCGGCGGCCATGCC